>VOFD01000733.1_pt1 | contig 26001 bp, 37 predicted proteins | sample 5384101 | NCBI WGS metagenome assembly VOFD01 (sample SAMN12384723, study PRJNA508395) | human gut metagenome | isolation source: healthy gut C | host: Homo sapiens
GGCAGCGCCTTACGGCGGAAACGCTTGGCAGAGGGATTCATGAGACCGAGTGGATGCACTATGTAGAGCCGTTTGATAATCCGGAGGATCTGGGGGAGATGACCGCGGGGGATCTGCAGGAACTGATCTCCTTTCTGGAGAAGCAGACGTCATATGAGATCCTCCTGTTGGATTTTGGTCAGGGGTTAAGGGATTTTCTATCCTTTCTGGGGCTTTGCACCAGTATTTATTGTCCAATGAAGAGCGGCTTTTACTACGACTGCCGGATGGATCATTTCCGCAGATACCTGGAAAGAGAGCCTGCGGTGGACATTGCAGACCGGATGCAGGTGATAAGGCTCCCGTTTTCTGCAGGAAAGATACGTGCGGGAATGGATGTGTACCGTCAGTTTTTGTGGAGTGAATTTGGGGACTATGTCCGGAACCATATCGGTGGACAGGAAGAATAAGACCGGGACAGGGGGATGCGCAATGCAGATTGCGGGAGAAGAGATAGAACGGCTGCGCAGACAGATCATGGAGCAGATCGACCTGACGCGGACGGTGGAGGATGAGGAGGTATATCAGCTGATCGAAGCACAGGTAAGGGACTTTGCCAGAGAGAGGATGCTTACGCTGGGGGAGCGGGAAGCTGTGGTACAGACTCTGTTTTATTCCCTGCGCAAGCTGGATGTACTGCAGGAACTGCTGGAAGATCCGACGATCACGGAGATCATGGTAAACGGTGCAGAACATATCTTCTACGAGAAAGCGGGACGGCTGTACAAAGCGGAGTACGGGTTTTCCTCCAAAGAAAAGTTAAATGATGTGATCCAGCAGATGGCAGGATACAGCAACCGTATGGTGAATGAGGCATCTCCGATTGTCGATACCCGTCTGGCGGACGGTTCCCGTGTCAATATTGTGCTGGAGCCGGTGGCGATCGACGGGTCGGCCGTTACGATCCGGAAGTTTCCGGAAAATCCGATCGGTATGGAGGATCTCATCCGGATGGGAAGCATCTCACAGGAAGCGGCAGATCTACTGAAAATACTGGTGCGGTGCGGCTACAATATTTTCATTTCCGGGGAACCGGTTCCGGAAAGACTACCTTTTGAATGCACTTTCCCAGTATATTCCCCGCGAGGAACGTATCATTACAGTCGAAGATTCGGCGGAACTACAGCTTTTGGACAAGCCGAATCTGGTGCGGCTTGAGACGCGCAATGCCAATACAGAAGGCGTTACGCCGATCACGATCCGCGATCTGATCCGGACGGCGCTTCGCATGCGCCCCGAGCGCATTATCGTTGGGGAGTGCAGAGGCGCGGAGGCGCTGGATGTATTGCAGGCAATGAATACCGGGCATGACGGAAGTCTCTCGACCGGGCACGCCAACTCGTGCAAGGATATGTTAAGTAGATTGGAGACGATGGTTCTGATGGGCATGGAACTGCCGCTTCCCGCGATACGCAGTCAGATTGCATCGGGGATCGATATCCTGATCCATCTGGGAAGGCTGCGGGATAAAAGCCGTAAGGTATTAAAAATAGTGGAAATAGCAGGAATGGAGCAGGGAGAGGTTATGCTCCATGAATTGTTCAGGTATGAAGAGTCCGGGGGGAGGAGGCAAGGCATGTGAGGGGAACCCTGATGAGAACCGGCCGGCTGATGCATACCGAAAAATGTGAGCGTGCAGGAATGAACCCGGAGAAGGAGGGGAGCAGTGGACTATAGAAAATACCGGGCAGGTTTTGTGGAAAAACTGGCTTGTGCGGCAGTGGAGCAGGGGCGGCAGGAATGGCAGCGTGGCTGTTTTACCGGTCTGTGTGGGGAATGCTGCTGTTTCCGGCAGCGTACCTGGTATGCGTGAAAAAGTATTGCGCTCTGCAAAAGGAAAAGAGAAAGGAACAGCTGCTCATGGAGTTCAAGGATGCCATGCAGTCTGCATCGGCGGCGCTGCTGGCAGGATATTCTGTAGAAAATGCATGGAGGGAGACGGAGAAAGAACTTCTGGAATTGCATGGGGAGAAGGGATTTATGGCGGCAGAGGTGCGCTGGATGAATGAGGGGGTGCGCATGAACGAACCATTGGAGCGACTGTTGCTTTCGTTTGCGGCGCGAAGCGGGTGTGAGGAGATCGAGAGTTTTGCGGAGGTGTTCGCGTTTGCAAAGCGGAGCGGCGGAGACTTTGTCCACGTTATGCAGACGACGGTACAAAAACTCGCGGGGCGGATTGAAGTCGAAAGGGAAGTGGCAACCGTGCTTGCAGGAAAGCGTCTGAGGGGCGGATTATGGAAATAATGCCGCTTGCAATTCTGGCATATCTTCAGGTGGCATCGGGAGAATTTCTGGACGCTTTGTATGGCAGCGCATTCGGAGTGGCTGTCATGAGCATCGCTTTTTGCTGCTATCTTGCCGCCATCAAATGGTCAGAGCATATATTGAATATTCAGATCTGACGAAAGGTTTGTGGATAAAGAGGGGAAAATGTGATTGTATGTGGAATAGCGCTTGGACTGGCGGTGCTCGGATGGGCAGTCAGCCGGAAATGGGGCAGGAAAGACTGGCAGAAAGGGGCGGCAGTCATTGCGACAGCGGCATGTCTCGGGCTGCTGTCCGGATACATGGAACTGCAGACAGATGAGAATCCGGAGAAGGGGCTGCTTCGGAGAGAAAATGGAGAAGGTGACTACGAGGCAGACCTGCGTATGTATGTGGATGGGGCGAAAAAGGCCAAAGCTTACAAGGTGCATGTGCCGGAGCAGGAGCTGACAAAGCAGGAGGAGCAGGCATATCTTCGAGTGGCAGAGGAAGAACTCATTAAGGAATTCCCGGGAGACAATGAATCTGTGAATTGTATACGGGATGCTGTTGTCATTCGTGAGGAATATCAGGAAGGGCATGTTGAGGCGGAATGGAGCTTTGACAATTACCGGCTGATAGAGAGCCGCACTGGAAGAATTGTGGGAGAACCGGACGAGGAGGGGGAGCTGGTGAATGTGCAGGTCACTCTGACATGTGGAAAATCCAGATGTGTACAGGAGTTTTATATCTGCGTGTATCCCAGACTGTTAGACGAGGAAGAGCGCTTCCGGAAGGGGATTTCAGAAAAGATTGCGCGACAGCAGCCGGAGGCGGGAGCAGACAGACTTTTTCTGCCGGATGAGGTGGAGGGGCATACCATACACTGGGAGCAAAGGCGCGATCAGAGACCGGAAAAGATCCTTATACTGGGCGTGATTCTCGCCTGCTTTGTACCGGTGGTATCCATGAGCAGAAAGCAGGAGGAGCAAAAGAAGCGCAAAATGCTTCTGGAACTCGAGTATCCGGATCTGGTGAGCAAGCTGGCCTTGCTTCTGGGGGGCGGGAATGACGCTTCAGGGAGCGTTCAGAAAAATTGCCGGAGCTTATGGACAGAAGCGGACACAGAATAAAACGGCGGAAATGCCCGCCTATGAGGAGATGCTGGTCGCCTGCCGACAGATGGAGAGCGGTGTGGGGGAACAGCGGGCGTATGAGCATTTCGGAGAACGGTGCGGTGTGGCATCCTACCGGAAGCTTGCCGGCATACTGACGCAGAATCTGCAAAAAGGAACCCGCGGTATTACGGTACTGTTGGAGCAGGAAGCGCAGAATGCGTTTGAGGAGCGGAAGCATGCCGCAAAACGTTACGGTGAGGAAGCCGGAACAAAATTGCTGTTTCCGATGATGCTGATGCTCGGAATTGTGATGGTGATACTGTTGGTGCCGGCGGTGCTGGCATTTCAAATTTAGAAAGGGAGGGATTCTATGAGAGGGATCAGAGAGTTTATCAGAGAAGAAGACGGTGTGGGAGTTGTGGAATTAATTCTGATTCTGGTCGTGTTGATCGGGCTGGTACTGATCTTTAAAGATCAACTTACAAGTCTGGTGAACGATATTTTCGATACGATCACGAAAAAGGCGGGAAAGGTCTGAGAATGAGAAAGAGAGCAAGTATTACGGTATTTTCCGCACTTGCGTTTGCGCTGGTGGCATCCTTCCTTATGGCTCTTCTGGAGGCGGGAAGGGTGTACCAGATACAGACGTATGCAGATATGAAGTCCACGCTTGCGCTGGAGTCGGTATGCGCAGAATACCAGCCGGTGCTCTGGGAAGAATTTCATCTGCTGGGACTGGATGGCGCCTACGGTGGGGATATATTTTCCATGGATCATGTAACCGCTGTTTTAAGAGAGCGGCTTGACCGGAATCTGGACGTTGATGGAGCGGGAGGAAGCATCCTGCAGGTCACCCTTGCAGGAGCAGAGCCGGTGGCATACCGTCTGATGACGGATCAGGAGGGAAGCGTGTTTCTGCACTGTGTGGCAGCATATATGAAGCAGAATATGGCGATGGAGACCATACGGGCATTACAGGAACGCTATGGCGAGCATGAGCAGGTGGAACAGAGCGGACAGGGGGAAGAGAGTATCGAGGATGCCAGAACAGCGATCGAAGAGGCAAAAAAGTGAACGCCGGGAACAGGCAGAATCGGACGGACGGAAGCGGTGATACCGGAACTTCCGCCGGAGCAGGAAAATCCGCTAGAGGTTGTTCATGCGATAAAGCAGAACGCACTGCTTGGAATGACGCTGGGGGATTTTGGTGCGGTCTCGACGAGGCAGACCGATCTGGGTGATTCGATAGAGAGGCGGCAGAAACAGACCGGCAATATGGAAATACAGGTGTCGGACTGGTATGACAGAATACTCGCACTGGAATATATGGATCAATATTTTGAGATTATCTGGGAGAATCAGAGGATCACGCGCTGGCATATGAACTGGAATATGTGCTGGCAGGAAAAGGATCGGATAAAGAGAATCTGGAAAGCGTCATCAAGCGCCTGCTGTTTGTCCGGGAGGCAGCCAATATCACGCATATCCTCGGAGATGGGGACAAGCGGGCAAAGACGCTTGGAATGGCGGAGGCGCTGGCGGGATTTACGGGAAATCCTGCGGTTGTGCGGCTTGTCCAGACGGGGGTAATCGCGGCGTGGGCGTATGTGGAGAGTATTTTGGACATCCGGGCATTGCTGGCGGGGGATAAGATTGCCTTGATAAAAACTGAGACGCAGTGGACAGCGCAGTTTGGCAGTCTTGCGGCGGCGTTTGAAGACGGCAAAAAGGCAAAAAACTGCGAAAACGGTGTGAGTTATCAGGGCTACCTGAAGGGATTCCTGTATACAGTGTCAGCAGAGCGGCTGGCGTACCGGATGATGGACGTCATGGAACGGACAGTACGCCTGCATCCAATGTATGCAGACTGCCGCATGGATCATGTGCTGTGTGGCATAAGTTATCGCATGGATTATGAGTGGCAGCCGTTGTTTTCCGGGCTGATGGTACATACAGGGAGAGATCTGTCCGGTCTATGCTATCAGACACAGCGAACGTTTTCGTATGATTGAGGAGGGAGGTGTTGCGGTGTCTCTTTATAAGGTAGAAGTAAGGCGAATCATAAAAATAATAAGAAAGGACAAATCTCTCCCCGAACAAAATTCCATATCTGGTTCAGAAAATATCGCGCGAAAAGGGACACCGCAATGCCTCCGTCTGTCTGCAGTATTTACGCTGGAGGCAGCAGTCGTGATGCCGGTGCTGGCATGCTTTTTTGTGAGTGTTCTCTTTTTCTTCCGCATCATGCAGATTCAGCTTGAGGTGCAGAAGGCATTGGATGATACGGGACGGAAGCTGGCAGTCTGCGCGGCAGCTGTGTCATCCGACGGGGCGGCGCTCCCCGGAATAGCAGAGGCTTTGCTTTTTTGAGAGAGATGGCGGACCGCACGGAAGCAGAAACTTACATCACAGGAGGAAAGTTTGGAATCAGCCTGATTGGATCCGATTTCTCCGGGGAGGAGATCACACTGCGGGCGGCGTATCATATCCGGCTGCCCATCCGGATCTTCTGGGTGTGGGATTTTGCGATGGAACAGCGGGCAGATTGCAGGAAATGGACAGGATGGAGTGCTGCAGAGGGAAGTGATGAAGATCAGTGGGTGTATGTCACACAGACAGGAACCGTCTATCACAGGGAGTATACCTGCACGCATCTGGAGCTGTCGATCCGGTCTGTGGCGAAGGCGGAAATAGCGGCACTTCGCAATGAGAACGGGGAAGCATATAGAAAATGCATGCAGTGCCGGTATGCGGAAAATGCATTCGGACGGCTCTATATTACGAACCAGGGCGACTGCTACCACAAAGATCTTGGCTGCAGCGGCATCAAGCGAACCGTCCGCATGATACGGCTGTCCGAGGTGGAACACGCAGACCGTGCAGCCGGTGCGGGCAGTAGCGGGAGAGAGATGGATGAGAGGAGAAGAAAGACAATGCAGAATTGTGTGGGTGAGGTGTTGCTGCTTGGAATATTTGCGGTCACGGCATACCGCGACTGGAAGGAACAGATGATATGTGTGTATGTGCCTCTTGCGGCGGGAATTGCAGGACTGGTTCTTCACCTGATGCTCCCGACACAGAAGCTGACGGATCTGCTGTTGGGTGCAGGAATCGGCGCGGTGCTTTTGCTTGCGGCTTGGGTCAGCAGGGAGGAGATTGGCTACGGGGATGGCGCAATGCTGATGGCAAGCGGTATTTTTCTGGGATTCTGGCGGAATGTGGAGTTGTTTTTAACGGCGCTTATGTTGATTGTTCCGGCGGCGTTGTTTGGACTCATTGTGAAGCATAGAAGAAAGGATTACCGGATGCCGTTTCTTCCATTCCTTTTTGTGGCGTATGTATTTCAGCTGGGATGGCGGTAGAAAACGGGACGAAATGGAGAATTTATGAACGGATGGAGAGGAAGTCTGACCATAGAGGCGGCGCTTGTGGTGCCGCTCGTGCTGGCGTTGTTTGCATTCGCCATGAAGAGCGGTATTCAGATGTATACAGAGTGCAGGGACACCGCGCTGGCGATAGGGCAGGAGCAGGAAATAGAGGCGGTAAAGATGTTTTACCGCTGGCAGGAAGCGGGGGAATTATTTCAAAATGAAGATACAGTATATTAGAAAACTGACGGCAAGCTACATGGTGCTCGTGCAGTGTGAAGAATTGCAGGAATGGGAAAAAAAGATGATTGCTCATGCCCCGAGGGGGAATATTGTGTTTGCGGAATGTGTGCAGGAGAACGGAGAAAAGTATCTGTGGTATAACATTACAGGAAAACAGGCGCTGGATGCGGTGTTGGAGACGGAGACGTTTTCCTATGATATGTTGTGCAATGTACTCAACGGAATTTATGAGGCAGTGCAGCAGTTAGAGGAATGCTGCTGCCGGCACAGAGTATTCTGTTGTCGGCGGAAAGTATTTTCGTAGATTACCGGACCAGACAGATTTCTTTCTGCTACTATCCGGGGAATCAATGCCGCTGCCGGAAGCCTTCCGGACGTTCATGGAATATCTGCTGACACGACTGGATCATTCGGATGAGCGTGCGGTCAAAGCGGCATATGATATTTACGGACAGAGCAGTGCAGGGGAGTGGAGTTAAAGGAGCTGAAATCGCTGCTTTTAATGCCGTATGAAAAGGATGAAGCGAAGACAGAGCCGGAGGGTCTGGATGACACAGAACCAGAAGGGTCGAAAGCATATGCCACTGTCGGACAGAAGGAACAGGACGGGAAGCGGGATGCTTCCATATGGAAGCAGATTTTTCGCGGAGAGAGCACGGTGCAGGAACTGCTTGCGGCAGTGTGGGAGAAAATATGGAAAACGACAGGCACAGCTGCAGGCAGACCGGCGGGCGGAGCTGCAGGCAGACTGGCAGGCGGAGCTGCAGGCAGACCGGCGGGTGAAAAGGCGGGCAGACTGACAGGCGGAGCTGCGGGCAGACCGGCAGGTGAAAAGGCAGGCAGAGTGACAGGCAAAGCGGCAGCATCCGGGGACAAAAGAAGAATGGGCAGATGGAAGATCGGCGGGAATATGAAAAATATGCAGAAGGAGCCGGAGGCGTTTGTCTTTGAACCGGAGGAAGAGGAACATAAATCCGCAAATCCCACGGTGCTTTTGGCGGGAATCTCGCAGAAACCGGCGGGAATCCTGCGCTACGAAGGAACCGGCGGATACTCGGATCTGGTGATAGAGAAAGACAACTATGTAATCGGGAGTGCAGCGGAGTGTGATGGCCGGATTCCGAGTGCGACCGTGAGCAGGAGGCATGCAAAGATCAGCAAAAAGGGAGCTGTCTTTTTTATAGAGGATCTCAATTCGTCGAACGGCACCAGAGTGGGTGGAGAATTGCTGAATTATAAAACAGGAATGAGTCTGCAGAAAAATGAGGTCGTGATGTTTGCAGATGAAAAGTTTAGATTTATTTAAGAAAAAATGAGGGAAGTACGTTTGCAATCTGCGCCCGGTCTAACTATAATAACCATATTATAAGAGTGCAGACAGAGGTAACGCGTATGGAAAATGCAGCAGTCGCAAATGTATTAAGAGGAGAAGGCTACCGCTATTGTCACACCAATCTGGCGGAAGCCGGAATTTATTATAAGTATTATCAGGAGGGGTTCCATATTGTAATGGCGGTAGATCTCTCCGGCGGAAACCGGTTCTCTGTGCAGCAGTACCGGAGCATGGAAGAACACGCCATGGATCTGTTCTATCATCCGCAGGGGAGACTTGGGGATTTCCCGGATGGATTTCCGGTATATCATGTGGAGATGCTGACACTTCTGATCGGCGGAGATTCCGAGGTGGAACGAAAGTTGTGCGCAGAGTGCAGGAATGTGTGGGTATATCAGCCCCAAAGCGGACGGCTGCTGATCTATGAGAACCAGCCGGGAGATTTTTTCGACCTCCGGAGAGCATTAGAGCAAGGCGTCGGGGGCGGCGGCACGGGAGAGACATCATGGCATGGCACCGGAACAGGTGGCGCGGGAGAGACATCGTGGCATGGAGCCGGAACGGGGGGCCGGAGACAGACGCCGCTGCATGGAGCCGGAGCCGGTGGCTGGGGAGCGACGCCGCGGCAAGGTACAGGTGCCGCATATGCGTCTGCACAGAATACGGCAAAGAACCGGTTGGGCATTTTGTGGAAGAACATCCGGGCGGAATATGTGACCATCGCTCTCGTTGTTGTCAATGTTATAACATATCTTGTGCTTGAATGGCTCGGAGATACGACGAACGGATTCTTTATGGCGGAGCACGGCGCGATGTACCCGGATTTTATCCGGATCAACCATGAATGGTGGAGGATCATAACTGCTGGCTTCCTTCATTTCGGCGCGGTACATCTGGTGAATAATATGGTGATTTTATACTGTATGGGATCAAGACTGGAGCGTGTCACAGGGCATCTGAAGTATTTTCTGATTTATCTGGTTTCCCTGATCGGGGCGGGACTGCTCTCCTACGGGATGATGCTTCGCACCGGCGATTATGCAGTGTCGGCAGGAGCTTCGGGTGCTATTTTCGGAGTGATTGGCGGATTCCTGTGGATCGTGATACTGCACCGGGGCAGATTTGAGCAGATTACAACCCGGGGAATTATGATGATGATTGTACTTACCATCTATTACGGGTTTTCCTCGGCGGGAATTGATAACTGGGGACACATCGGAGGTCTGCTTGCCGGATTTTCCGCGACAGTCATTTTATATCACAGAAACCGTCAAAAATATTGATTTTGTGAGCAAAAATTTATATACTGAAAGCAGTATGTTCCATAAAGCGACAGATGGGACAAAACGGAGGCTTTGAATGAAAGTAAATATTTATTACGGTGGACGGGGACTGTTGGACGATCCGACACTTTATGTTTTGAATAAGATGGAAGAAGTGCTGCGCGAACTGCGTGTGATGGTCGAGCGGATCAATATCTATGAGCACAAGAATGAAATAGCGACCCTGCCGCAGACGATGAAAGAGGCGGACGGTATTATTCTTGCGACCACGATCGAGTGGCTCGGAATCGGCGGCTACATGCAGCAGTTTCTGGATGCATGCTGGCTGTACGGCGATAAGGAGAAGATTCAGACGACCTATATGCAGCCGATCGTGATGTCTACGACTTACGGAGAGCGTGAGGGTGAGATGACGTTGGCAAATGCATGGGAGATTCTCGGCGGGCTTCCTTGTCCGGGACTTTGCGGATATGTGGAGGATCTGGTGTCGTTTGAGATGAACAAGGACTACACGGTCATTATTGAGAAAAAGGCGGAGAACCTCTACCGGACGATTTCTCAGAAGATGAAAAGTCTCCCGAACAGTAACCTCGCAGTCAGACAGAGTGTGCTGCGCACACCGCAGCTGGAACTCACGCAGGAAAGTGAGCAGCTGTCCAAGTATGTATCGGATGACAGCTATGTGAAGAAGCAGAAGGAAGATATTCAGGAACTGGCATCCATGTTCAAGGATATGCTGGGGAAGGTCAGTCAGGAAGATGATGTGGCCTATATCGATCAGCTGCGCAATGCGTTTGTTCCGCAGCAGGATTTTCATGCGAGATATCTGTTTATGTTTGCAGATAAGAAAAAGCCGCTTTTTATTGAAGTGAAGGATGAGGATCTTACGGTACGATACGGTCAGGAAGAGAATATTGATATCTATGCAAAATTGACACCGGAAGTAATGGATGGTGTGATTGCCGGGAGAATGACATTCCAGAGAGCCTTTATGACAGGCGAGATGACTGCGAAGGGCAATTTTAAGATTCTGCGGATGCTGGATACCGTGTTCAATTTTGCGTAAGAGGAAGTGCGATGGTGAAGGTGCATCCGTCACCCGGTCTGGAATCGCAGGTTAATGTACCGTGGTGTGATTCGATGATCTGACGGGTAATGACAAGTCCCAGACCGCTGCCTCCCGTTTTGGAGGTAATAAAAGGCTGGAAGATGGTATCCGCCAGAGCCGGGTCGAGTCCGCCGCCGTGGTCAGTGATGGCAATGCTCATAAAGGGTTCTTCATAAAAGACGTGGACATCGGTAGTGCCACTCTCATGCATGGCTTCAAATGCATTTTTGATAATATTTATGACAGCTTGTTTTAAAAGCTGCGGATCCAGTTCGATCAGGGGAAGGTTCTCTTCAAGCTGGAAGTTACAGACAAAGTTCTTCCAGGATAGTACACGGATGGAAGTGTCGATCTGATGCATAAACGAATAAATGCTTACCTGCATCAGATTCAGTTGATTGCACAGCCGCGCAGAGGACAGCTGAATGACCATGTTTTTCAGAAAACAGAGTTCCGACATGGATTCACTCCAGTAGTCAAATTCCCGCACTTCAGGGTGTTTCTTTTCAACGAGCTGAAGGGAGCTGTTTATCAACGTAATAGAATTTTTTATTTCGTGGAAAATATGAAGGTAATCCTCGTTGCTTAACAATGTAATCCCTGCCTTGTTGATCTGATTTAACACGTGACACAACTTAGTGTAGCATTTATACAAAAGAAGTTCAATAACAACCAGTTTACAAAATTCGACAGGTGTAAGAAAGGAGTAATCATATTATGAGACAAGCAGACTGTATTTTTTGTAAGATTATTGCGGGAGAGATTCCGTCCAACACGATCTATGAGGATGACATATTTAAGGTGATTCTCGATGCAAGCCCGGCGTCAAAAGGACACGCGCTGATTCTTCCGAAAGAGCACTATGCAGATATCTATGATATCGATGAGGAAGTTGCAGGAAAAGCCATGAAGCTTGCCAAGAAGCTTGCAGGACACATGACTGAGGTTCTGGGCTGTGATGGATTTAATATTCTTCAGAATAATCACGAAGTTGCAGGACAGACAGTATTCCACTTCCATATGCATCTGATTCCACGCTATCAGAGCGCAAAGAATAACGACATTCTGATGTGGAGCCATGAGAACTTCTCTGATGAGGAGATGGCGCAGATCAGAGATTCTCTGAGCCAGAACTAGAAGCGGAGCATGGCTTTGGATTAGAAACGATCATTCAAAGGAACTGCCACAATAAGCATAGACCTCTTTGGGATGATAAGTAATATTATCAGAAGATCACTTCGTGAGATTTCAGATGGAAATGCAGATGGAAATTTGTTGGAGAAAAATGTCAGCATTTCTTCCAGCTGAATGTTTGCATCAGATTCCGTGTCTCTTCCACGTTTGGACAATCCGACGGGTGCATGTCCGACACACCGGAGACAATGGGCGGACTTTCTGGTGTCCCTAATGGCGCCTCTTCACAGACAATATAAAACCGCGCGAACCGAACTCGTCGGCATCTGCTATTAAAAAATAAGGCAGATGCCGACTCAGACAGCGGCTTCGCGCGGTTATGTTTTGTTCAGAGGTGCCATAAGGGACACACACAAAAGTCCTACAAATTGTCTTCCGGGATGCGGACATGACCCGCGGAGTGCTCCAAACTTGGAAAAACACGGATCATCGAAGATGCAAACATTCGGCTGGTTAGAAATGCCACATTTTTTGAACCGAATTTCCATCTGCATTCCAGCTGAAATCCCCGAGTGTGTTTCTTATAATATTACTTATCAACGCAAAGCACAATATGCTTATTGCGGCGGGTTCTTTCTATGCAGGAACCGCTATTTGTGCGAAGATGCCTCGCGGATCAGTCCCATGATCGTCTCGATGGAGTTTGTGATTTTGCTGTGCTCCATGGCATCGATATAAGCATCCTTTTTGTGGAAGACATGGTCGATGGCTTCCAACAGTGTGGTGTTGGTCAGCTCTTCCTCCTCAAGAACATAGCTGAATCCCTGGGAACGGAAAGAGTTGGCGTTTAAGATCTGATCGCCGCGGCTGGCTGCTGCCGGGAGCGGAATCAGAATATTCGGCTTGCGCAGTGCGAGAAGCTCGCAGATTGCGTTGGCTCCGGCGCGGGAGATGACAAGGGAGGAGAGCGCGAACAGATCGGCAAGTTCCTCGTTGGCATACTCAAACTGGGCATAACCGGCGATGGCGTTCAGGGAAGTGTCCACATTTCCCTTGCCGCACAGGTGAATGACATTATAATTTTTAATCAGTTCCGGAAGCAGATCCCGGATGGCGGTATTGATGGCACGGGAGCCGCTGCTTCCGCCGACGACCAGAAGTGTTGGCTTTGCGGAATCTGTAAAATTACAGAGTGCAAAAGCACGGTCGGCATCTCCGGACAGTAATTCCGCGCGGATGGGCGTGCCGGTAAGCACGGCTTTTTTCCTCCGGAACATGTGCCAGTGTCTCCGGGAAATTGCAGCATACTTTTGTGGCTTTTGGAATTGCAATGCGGTTGGCAAGTCCCGGCGTGAGATCCGATTCATGGATGATCGCAGGAATATGGCAGCGGCTTGCTGCAAGCACAACTGGCACGGAGACAAAGCCTCCCTTTGAGAAAACAACATCCGGCTTTAATTTTTTCAAAAGACGGACGGACTGATGATAGCCTTTTAAAACTTTGAACGGATCCGAAAAATTTTTCGGATCAAAATAACGCCTGAGCTTTCCGGACGAGATACCGTAATACGGCACACCCTGCTCCTCGATCAGCCGTTTTTCGATTCCCTCATAGGAACCGATGTAGGATATTTCATAACCTTCCTTCTGCAGAGCTGGAAATAAAGCAATGTTCGGCGTTACATGCCCTGCAGTTCCCCCTCCGGTCATAACAATTTTCTTCATAGTAAGAATCCCTTTCCTAATGGTCTGCTTCCCTTATTTATAATACCCTTATGCATAAAAGTCAAGAAAAGACTTGGAGATCGAGCTTTGTGGCGGCAATGGAAAAAGGGTGCGGATAATGCTGGCACGGTATGTAAAAAGAATGTCGCAAATTGCGGTGAGATCACGGGGAAATCCTCTTTTCAAATCCGTGCAGGTCTCTTATAATATAGAAGAAATCGGACAGGGAAAAGTCTGATCGGAAAGAGAGGTAATGGACATGCTCTGGCTGGAACATATTTCACCGGAACAGTTGCAGATGGGAGCTGCGGTATGCAATCTGCTCACCGTGATGCTTCTGATTGTCACATTACATAAGATAAACAGAATCCAGAGATATATACAGAAGAAACAGACCGGCACGGACAGAAAGGAGAGCATAGAGTGCGAGGAACTTTCTCCGACGCAATGCGATTCACAATGTAAAGAAGCAGCTGATGAGGTGAAAAAATACCCGGCGGACATGCTGATCGATGAGGTTATTGAAGAGGTATTTTCTTAAGAAAATCTTCATAAAAACGAAAAACTGGCAAAATGCACAAAAACAGCCGGAAGTCTTGTAAAATGGGGCTTCCGGCTGCCTCTTTCTATAGAAAAACAACGGCATGAAGACGCGGAAAGCCCCGAAAACTTGACAAAAAACAGTACCTTTGTTATAATTCCTGCTGTAACAAATCCGTAACAATTGTAACAAAATATGAATAAAACAGCACAAAGGTGTAATACTATTTCAATAAACATGTGATTACACCGATGGAGGGTTCTATGAGTTTGAAGAAAAGAGCGATTGAGGGAATCGTGGTTGCCGGATCTCTGGTGATGATGAGCACAATCGCACAGGCTGCTGATCTTGACGGAGTACAGGTAAGGAATGCAGCGGTACAGGCAGAGACGGACTTCGCTACAGGGGGAACAGCAGGAGTTGTTGCCCGGTTAGATCAGTTAGAAGCAGAGGCATTTGGTGATATTGAAGCGGCGACAGCCGGTGTGAACCAGACAGGAAGACTTCTGGTCGCTACGGCGGAGGAAGCGGTTTCGGATACAGAAGCTGCGGAGCCATTAGATGCACAGCTGCAGCAGGCCGAAGCAACAGAGGCACAGCAGGCAGATGCTGAGCAGAGCGAGACAGAGGCAGCGCAGAGCCAGGCAGATGGTGAGCAGACAGCGGATGCAGAGCAGACAGATGCCGGCGAGCAGTCGGAGGATGCACAGAGCACGGATGCAGATCAGATGTCTGCGGAAGAGCAGGAGTGGCAGAACCGCCTGATGGCAGATGTCGACGATTTCCTGTATATCAGGGAATCTGGAGACGAAAATGCAGCGATTGTCGGCAAATTATACAAGGGAGATGTGGCGGAGATCGCCGAGACAGGCGATACGTGGACACATGTGGAATCCGGAAACGTAGACGGATATGTGAAAAATTCCTACTGCGTGACGGGATCGGAAGCATATACCTATGCGAACGATACATTTGATACAGAGGTAGAGATCCAGACGAACGGACTTCGCATCAGAAGCAGCGCAGACCCGGACGCGTCCGTGCTGGCAGCGGTATCGACGGGAATGACTTTCCCGCTGGATGCAGATGCGGAGACCGTAGACGGATGGGTTGCGATTGATTACAAAGGGAACCACCGGTTATGTGAGCGCAGAGTATGTGACGACGGAGCTTGCACTCGGTGAGGCTGTCACGATCGAGGAGGAGCAGGCAGAAGCTGCGAAGGCTGCGGCAGAAGCGGCAAAGTCCGCACAGGTGTCCAGCGCGGGTACCGTTCAGAATTCTGCAGTGTCCGCTTCGGTGGATGATGTGACACTGCTTGCCGCACTGATTCAGTGCGAGGCAGGAAACGAGTGCTACGAAGGACAGCTTGCAGTCGGTGCGGTTGTCATGAACCGTGTGAGATCCGGCAGATATGCGGGCAGCATTTACGGTGTAATATATCAGGCAGGACAGTTCCCACCGGCAGGAAGAGGAGCCGTTGCAAGCATTGCTGCAAACGGTCCGAAGTCCAGCTGCATTCAGGCAGCACAGGAAGCACTCAACGGTGCTGACAATACGGGCGGTGCGACATGCTTTAGCAGAGCTTCTTCCGGACACGCGGGTGTGGTAATCGGGAACCACGTATTTTATTAAAGGAATCATGGCAGAGCCGTGGGAAATGATGAGACATTTCCTACGGCTTTTCTTGTATTTTCAAATCAAATATAGTAATATGATATTTAACGGGGAAAATAGTGTTAGAGATCCGGACAGAAAATAATTGGAGGTTAGATAATGGGAGGATTATTAGTAGCTTTTTTGATTTTGGTTATTCTGATATTGGCAGTTGTGGTGTCCTGTATCAAGATCGTGCCGCAGGCGCATGCGTACATTGTGGAGCGTCTGGGCGGATATCTTGCGACATGGCCGGTAGGCCTTCATCTGCTGATACCGTTTATTGACCGTGTGGCGAAGAAGGTTACCCTGAAAGAGCAGGTGGTTGATTTCCCGCCGCAGCCGGTAATCACAAAGGATAATGTTACGATGCAGATTGATACGGTCGTTTATTTCCAGATCACAGATCCGAAGCTGTATGCATACGGTGTGGAGAACCCGCTGATGGCGATCGAGAACCTGACCGCAACGACACTGCGTAACATCATCGGTGATCTCGAACTGGATGAGACACTGACATCCAGAGAGACGATCAATACACAGATGAGAGCAACACTTGACGTTGCTACAGATCCGTGGGGCATCAAGGTAAACCGTGTGGAGCTGAAGAACATTATCCCGCCGGCAGCCATCCAGGAGGCTATGGAGAAACAGATGAAGGCAGAGCGTGAACGAAGAGAAGCGATTCTTCGTGCAGAAGGTGAGAAAAAGTCTACCGTCCTCGTGGCAGAAGGTAAGAAAGAATCCGCAATTCTCGATGCAGAGGCTGAAAAACAGGCGGCGATTCTTCGTGCAGAGGCGAAGAAGGAGGCAACCATCCGCGAGGCAGAAGGTCAGGCTGAGGCAATTCTTAAGATTCAGCAGGCAAACGCAGACGGTCTCCGCATGATCAAGGATGCGGCTCCGGATCAGGGCGTCATCCAGTTAAAGAGCCTTGAGGCATTTGCAAAGGCGGCAGACGGCAAGGCGACGAAGATTATCATTCCGTCTGAGATTCAGGGAATCGCAGGGCTGGCAAAATCTGTGACAGAAATAGCTCTGGAGAACAAATAGAACATCGGATAGATCAGATTGAAAATAGGGGCTGTCACGAAAGTGGCAGCCTGTTTATTCTGCAACAGGAAGCACAAAGCGACAAGGAGGAACGCAATCATGAACTTAAAAGGACGCAATTTCTTAAAACTGATGGATTACACACCGGAAGAGATTCTCTACCTGATTGATCTGGCAGCGGATCTTAAGAGCAAGAAGAAGCAGGGAATTCTGCATGATAGTCTGATCGGAAAAAATATAGCGCTGATTTTCGAGAAGACAAGCACCCGCACACGGTGTTTTTTGAGGTGGCAGCACATGATCTCGGAATGCATGTGACTTACCTTGATCCATCCGGTTCGCAGATCGGCAAAAAGGAGAGCATTCCGGACACAGCGCGTGTGCTGGGACGCATGTTTGACGGTATCGAGTACCGCGGATACGGACAGGACATTGTGGAGGAGCTGGCAAAATATGCAGGGGTTCCAGTGTGGAACGGTCTGACGAACGAGTTCCATCCGACGCAGATGCTTGCAGATATGCTGACAATCCGGGAACACCTGGGCCACTTAAAGGGTGTGAAGTTTGTATACATGGGCGACGCCCGCTACAATATGGGAAATTCCTGATGGTGACCTGCGCAAAGCTCGGTATGGATTTTGTCGCATGTACTTCCAGGAAATATTTTCCGAACGAGGAGCTGGTTGATTACTGCAAAAAAGTAGCAGCCGAGACCGGAGCATCGATCACGCTGACCGAAGATGTGGCAGAGGGCACGAAGGACGCGGACGTTATTTACACGGATGTCTGGGTATCGATGGGCGAGTCGGACGAAGTCTGGGCAGAGCGCCTACAGGATCTGATGCCGTATCAGGTCAACAAGGCAGCCATGGCAAATGCCAAGCCGACGGCGATCTTCATGCACTGCCTGCCGGCATTCCTGACTTAAAGACCAAGATCGGTAAGGAAGTCTATGAAAAATTCGGTTACAGCGAGCTTGAGGTGACCGACGAAGTATTTGAGAGTGAGCAGTCGGTTGTATTTGACGAGGCAGAGAACCGCATGCACACGATTAAGGCAGTCATGCTTGCTACACTGGGAGAATAAGAGGGAACATCATGAAAGCAGAACTACTTTCCGTTTTAAGAGATGCCGGCGATTACGTGTCCGGGCAGGATCTGTGTGAAAAGTTTGGCGTATCCCGGACGGCGGTCTGGAAGGGCATCAATCAGCTCAAGGAAGCCGGGTATGAGATAGAGGCGGTGCCGAACAAGGGATATAAGCTGTTGTCGGTGCCGGACACACTGAGTGAGGAAGAATTAAAAAGTATCCGCAAGACCGCGTGGGTGGGACAGGAGATTTTTTACTATCCGGTCATCGACTCCACCAATACCAGGGCGAAGCAGCTGGCGGAGGAAGATTACCCTACCGGAACGCTCGTGGTCGCCGGACAGCAGGATGCAGGCAGAGGCAGAAGAGGAAGAAGCTTTGAGTCCCCGCAGGGAGCCGGTATTTTTATGACGCTGATGTTAAAGCCGGAGCTGTCGCCTGTGAATGCGCCGATGCTGACGCTGGTGGCGGCACTTGCGGTGTCTGCGGCGATCGTGAAGACGACAGGCAGACCGGCGGGCATCAAATGGCCGAACGACATTGTCATGAACGGAAAGAAAGTCTGCGGCATTCTGACGGAGATGAGCGCACAGATGGATTATGTCAATCACATTGTGATCGGTATTGGCATCAACGTTCACAACGAATCGTTCCCGGAGGAGATTGCCCCGGTGGCAACTTCGCTCTACATGGAGACCGGAGAACATTTTAACCGCGCGGCTCTGATTGAGGAAGTATGGGAACAGTTTGAACATTATTATGCAATTTTCATGGAGACCGAAGATCTGAGCGGTCTTGTGAAGGAGTACGATGCGCATCTGGTCAACCGGAACCAGATCGTGAAGGTGCTTGATCCGAAGGAACCGTTTGAGGGAAAAGCGATGGGCATCACACCGCGGGGCGAGCTGATCGTGGATACCTGGGAGAGCAGAAGACTCGTATCGGCGGGGGAGGTCTCCGTCCGGGGCGTCTATGGATACGTGTAGAGGGTGCTGCGCGGGCGGCGTCCGTGGAAACGGTTTGGAAAGGAATGTCTGAGATGGAAGAAGTGGTACTGTGCGGTGCGAGCGCATACAATAAAAAAATTTTACCTGAACGAAGATTTTAAGGGTCTGCCGGAGCAGATCAAGAACGAGTTGAAGATCATGTGCGTGCTTTTTACGGAGGATGTGGGCGGTATTTTCCAGCTGGTGTTCAGCGAAACGGGCGAACTGGAATTCCGCACCTCCTGCGATGAAAATGATCTGCTGTACGACGAGATCGGCTGCGGACTTAAGATCCGTCAGTTACAGCAGACAAAACAGGAGCTGCTGGAAGCGCTGCAGATGTATTATAAGGTTTTATATGTGGGAATATAGGGGGTACGGACGATGATAATGACGATTGATGTGGGAAACACAAATATTACCGTGGGAGTATTCCGGGGAGACGAGGTGGTATCGAATTTTCGTATCACGACGAAAATGCCCCGTACATCCGATGAATACGGGATGCTGTTGAGCAACCTGCTGGAGCAGAATTCGATTTCACATGACGATATTGAGGATGCGATTATCGCATCGGTTGTTCCGAATGTGATGCATTCCCTTGAGGGGGCGATTATCAAGTATTTTAGCATCCGGCCGATTATTGTGGAGCCGGGAACCAAGACCGGTATCCGTGTCGTGACTGAGAACCCGCGCCAGATCGGTGCGGACCGTATTGTGGATGCAGCGGCAGCGTATGAGCTGTATGGCGGACCGGTGCTTGTCCTTGATTTTGGCACGGCAACCACGTACGATCTGGTGGACAAGGACGGCGCGTTTGTATCCGGCGTTACAGCTCCAGGAATCCGCATTTCCGCAAAAAGCATTGTGGGAAGATGCGGCGAAGCTTCCGGAGATTGAGATCCGCAAGCCGGCGAGCATCCTCGCGAAGGAGACGATCTCCTCCATGCAGGCAGGGCTTGTCTACGGGCAGATCGGACAGACGGAATACATCATCCGTCATATGATCGATGAGGCGAACATGGGCGAGGTCAAGGTCGTGGCAACCGGCGGACTGGGCAGAATTATTGCAAATGAGACTACAATGATCGATGTGTATGACCCGAACCTGACATTGAAGGGCATGAATCTCATCTATAAAAAGCAGAACCGTAAATCCGGGAAGATTAAATAAGTAGAAAATGAGGGTGGCAGCGTGGCAATAATCCGAACACTGCAGATAGGAAATGTAACCTTAGAAAATAATTTGATACTGGCACCAATGGCAGGCGTAAGCGACCTGCCATTTCGCTTGCTTTGCAGGGAACAGGGCGCGGGGCTGGTGTGCATGGAAATGGTGAGCGCCAAGGCGATTCTGTATAAGAACCGCAACACGGAGGAGCTTCTTACCATTGATCCAAAGGAGCACCCGGTATCGCTGCAGCTTTTCGGCTCCGATCCGGATATTATCAGTGAGATTGCGAAGCAGATTGAGGAGCGGCCGTTTGACATTCTGGATCTGAATATGGGCTGTCCGGTTCCGAAGGTCGTCAACAACGGGGACGGCTCCGCGCTCATGAAAAATCCGCGGCTTGCCGGAGAGATCATTGAGAAGACGGCGCGGGCGATCAAAAAACCGCTGACGGTGAAGATCCGCAAGGGATTCGACGATGCACACGTCAATGCGGTCGAGCTGGCGCACATTGCACAGGAGAGCGGTGCGGCGGCGGTCGCGGTGCATGGGCGCACAAGAGAGCAGTATTATGCCGGACATGCGGACTGGGACATTATCCGCCAGGTGAAGGAGGCGGTATCAATTCCCGTCATTGGAAACGGGGATATCCGCACGCCGGAGGATGTGGCGGCGATGGCAGAGCAGACCGGCTGCGACGGCTACATGATCGCGCGCGGAGCGGAGGGAAATCCCCTGGATTTTCCGTCAGATTCTGCATTATTTTGAGACGGGCGAGCACCTTGCCCGGCCGGATTTCTCAGAGGTGACGGAGATGCTGCTGCGCCATGCAAAGATGCAGATCGACTGCAAGGGAGACTACACGGGCATCCGTGAGATCCGCAAGCATGCGGCATGGTACACCGCGGGATACCGTAATTCGTCCAAGCTTCGCGGAAGGATCAACGAGGTGGAGAATTACGAGCAGCTCGAGGCATTATTCCGGGAAGTGGAGTCATATAATGAGAAAAACGGATACGAGGCATAGGAAATGTCCTATTCCAATGAGTTTCTTAGAAATTTCCGACCGGTATTTCTGGCGATCTTAAAGGCGCAAAGCTTTCGCCCGGAGCGCGTGGAGCTTGTGGTGATTGACGAGGAGCAGAGCCATGTCTTTGAACCGGCGGATGTGCGCGATGTGCTCGAACAGATCGGAGACGATTTGAATTATCTTACGGTATATACCGGACGCCCCGCATATTTTTCCGCATTTGCAGAGAGAATGTATGAGGAGAACGGGCTGGTGGTGATGCTTTTTCCAAAAACTCGCCTGTCCGCGGGGAAAGGACAGGCGGGGGTGAGAGATACGTTTCTGACCCGGAAGGTGATCCTGGATTTTGAGTGGGAGGGAGCATACCGGACAGAGATGATCTGCGCCGCGGCGACCTACATCCCGATCCACAAAAAGCCCTGGAAACAAGGCGAAAATCTTGACATCATGGTGCCTATCGGTTATAATACTGTGATTGTTAAGAGCATGCATCACCAGAGAGAAAAGCTTGGACGTGACCGATTTGAAGAAGCTTTTTATGAAAATTGAACTGATAAAAATTACAAAGAAGGGTAGAGAGTAATGGACAAGAAAAACATTCTGACGTATGAAGGACTCAAAAAACTGGAGGACGAATTAGAGGATTTAAAGGTTGTCAAGAGAAAGGAAGTCTCCCAGAAGATCAAGGAAGCAAGAGAGCAGGGCGATCTGTCCGAGAATGCAGAGTACGATGCAGCGAAGGACGAGCAGAGAGATATTGAGGCACGTATTGAAGAGCTAGAGAAGATCCTCAAGAATGCTGAAGTATTTGTAGAGGAAGAGGCTGACTTAGATAAGGTAAGTATCGGATGTCAGGTAAAGATCTTAGACTGTGAATTCGACGAGGAGCTGACCTACAAGATCGTGGGTTCCACAGAGGCAAACAGCTTAAAGGGCAAGATTTCCAATGAGTCGCCGGTTGGTAAGGCGCTTCTTGGAAAGAAAATCGGCGATACCGTAACGGTAACGACACCGGCAGGAGAGTTCGAGTACAAGATACTTTCCATTCACAGATCATCAAACGAGTAGAGCATGACCGTCTGCGGACTCCGCTTCATGCGGACAGGCGGCGCAGGATAAATGGAGGAAAAGCATGGCAGAGCAGAATAATAACCAGCAGCAGGACGTCAACCAGCTGCTCAAGGTTCGTTATGATAAGTTACACGAACTGCAGGAGAACGGAAAGGACCCGTTCGTCATTACCAAGTATGACGTGACGAATCACAGCACGGATGTCAAGGAGCATTTTGAGGAGATGGAAGGCAAGGAGGTATCTCTTGCCGGACGTATGATGTCCAAGCGTGTGATGGGAAAGGCCTCTTTCTGCAATATTCAGGACTTAAAGGGACGTATCCAGATCTATGTAGCGCGCGACAGCATCGGCGAGGAGTCCTACGCGGATTTCAAAAAGTATGATGTCGGCGATATTTTAGGCGTGAAGGGTATCGTTTTTAAGACGAAAACAGGCGAGATTTCCATTCATGCAGCAGAGGTAACACTGCTTTCCAAGAGCTTACAGATTCTGCCGGAGAAGTTCCACGGACTGACGGATACCGATACCAGATATCGTCAGAGATATGTCGATCTCATCGTGAATGAGGATGTAAGGACACATTTGTGAAGCGTTCCAAGGTTATCAGCACGATCCGACGCTATCTGGACGGACAGGGCTTCATGGAGGTTGAGACCCCGATGCTCGTGTCGAATGCGGGCGGTGCGGCGGCAAGACCGTTTGAGACACATTTCAATGCGTTAGACGAGGACTTAAAGCTTCGTATTTCTCTGGAGCTTTACTTAAAGAGACTGATTGTCGGCGGCATGGAGCGTGTCTATGAGATTGGCCGCGTATTCCGTAATGAGGGTCTGGACACCAGACACAATCCGGAGTTCACACTCATGGAGCTGTATCAGGCATATACCGATTACCACGGCATGATGGATCTGACTGAGAACCTTTACCGCTATGTGGCAAAGGAAGTGACCGGTTCCGAGATGCTGACCTACGGGGAGCATACCATGGATCTCTCCAAGCCGTTTGAGCGCATTACCATGGTGGATGCGGTGAAGAAGTATGCAGGCGTCGATTTTAACGAGGTGAAGGATACCGCCGAGGCGAAGAAGCTTGCAGATGAGCATCACATCGAGTACGAGGAGCGTCACGAAAAGGGCGATATCTTAAGCCTGTTCTTCGAGGAGTACGCCGAGGAGCACCTGATCCAGCCGACGTTCGTGATGGATCATCCGATCGAGATTTCTCCGCTCACGAAGAAGAAGCCGGAGAACCCGGACTATGTAGAGCGTTTTGAGTTCTTCATGAACGGCTGGGAGATGGCAAATGCTTACTCTGAGCTGAATGATCCGATCGACCAGCGCGCACGTTTCGCTGCCCAGGAGGAGGCTTTTTGCGGCTGGTGATGAGGAAGCGAACCACACCGATGAGGATTTCTTAAATGCACTTTCCATCGGTATGCCGCCGACCGGAGGTATCGGATTCGGAATCGACCGTATGGTCATGATGATGACCAACAGCCCGGCGATCCGCGATGTACTGCTGTTCCCGACGATGAAGTCCCTGAATGATGTAAATAAGAAAAAATGATGTAAATAATACAGCTTCTGAAGCACCTGAAAAAATGTAAAAACTGAGTCTGAAAAGATTGATTTTTCTAAGGTAAAGGTAGAGCCTTTATTTGAGGAATTTGTTGATTTTGATACATTCAGCAAGTCAGATTTCCGTGCAGTAAAGGTTAAAGAGTGTGTTGCAGTACCGAAGTCAAAGAAACTGTTACAGTTTACTCTTGATGACGGAACAGGCACAGACAGAACCATTTTAAGCGGTATTCATAGCTTTTATGAGCCGGAAGAACTGGTTGGAAAGACTCTTATTGCCATCACAAATCTTCCACCGAGAGCTATGATGGGCATTGACTCTTGCGGTATGCTCCTCAGTGCTATTCATGAAGAAGAAGGCGAAGAAAAGCTTCATCTTCTGATGGTAGATGACCATATTCCAGCAGGTGCAAAGCTCTATTAAGATGATGTAAAGATGTACCGTTTTACCGAATAGACGGGACGTACTTCATTTAATAAAAACTAAAAAACAGCGATTTACATCAAACTTATATCAATTGATGCAAAATTAAGTGCAAGCAAGGAAAAATCGCATAATTGGCAGAATGAATGGGCAGTCCTGAAATCGGGATTGCCCATTTTTAGAAGAAAGACGAAAAAACTCTTGACCTGCACGCAGCGTATACGCTTATACTATCAACATAAATCATGAGGAGGTGCATCGGATGTTATTAAATGAAATTATAAATGAGGTTGGAATGACAAAGCGTGCAGTTAAGTATTATGAAGAAAAAGGATTGCTGTCAGTGGATAAAGATAACAATGGTTATCGTAACTATACTGCACAAGATGTTGAAACTTTAAAAAAGATTTCAGTATATAGAAAACTCGGTATTAGTATTAAAGACATACAGAGCCTTTTGGAAACTGGCGACAAAAAGTATTCTTCTTCGTATTTATCAAGAAAAAGTGCAGGAAAAAGTTTTAAAAGACTCAGAACTTGAAGCTTTGAAGCAATTTATAGATGATGGTGACGCAGACAAAGCAAATGAGGCACTTGATTATCAAACCGTTGAAAATGCAATTGAGTCTTTGCTACCGGGAAAAGAATGGGGAGATTATTTTAAAAGTCATTTCAAACCATTTCTTAATGTAAGGTTGAAGACTCTGGAACAGAAGCAGGCACTACATAATATATTAGAATATTGCGATGAAACGACATTGAAAGTTCCTTTTATTATGGGAATAGGTGCGAAGATGATAGGTGGGATTGCACAAGAAACCAGAACCGCAGATGAGATGATAGCCTATTATCGTGATATGAGTGAAAGTGAATATGAAAGACTAAAAGAAAAAGTATGGATAGGTGCTAAAATGAAAAACGGTATAATGAAATACCATCCAGCATTTATTGCACAGAGAAAAATGCAGAAAGAGTTACAAAATAAAGGATATAACGATATATTCATTCCTAATTTAATGGTTCTGTCTCCAACGTATGCAGAATATAAGAAAGCGTTAGATAATGTGAACGATAGAATGTGTAGAGAACTTGGACTGATTTATACGGATATTCGCAAACTACAAGATAAAGCCAAAACTTCATATACTCTAAGCACAAGGAGGTTGAGGTTTGGCTATGAACAACAGTTTAGCAGAAGTACACCCAGAGCTTATTACGGAATGGTCGGAGAAGAATTTACCGCTTACACCTGATGATATTACCTTTCGGTTCAAATAAAAAAAAGTATGGTGGAAAGGTACTTGCGGTCACGAATGGCAGGCAAGCGTTAAGGCTCGTTCCAATGGAGAAAAATGCCCGATATGTTCCGGTGCGAGAGTGATTGCAGGTATTAACGATTTGGCGACATTAGAGCCATTACTGGTAAAGCAGTGGTCGAAAAAGAATAAGATAAAACCGACAGAGGTTTCTATTGGTTCTCATAAGAAAGTGATTTGGAGATGTGAGAAAGGACACGAGTGGGAAGCTGCCGTTAAGAGCAGGACAATAAATAAAACAGATTGCCCATATTGCTCCTCATAATAAAGTGTTGGCAGGATTTAATTATGTTCGCACTTTTCAAGTGTAGGAAGTCTGATAAAGGAAGAAATTGAAAATAAGAAAGTCGCATTTATTCCAACAGCTTCACTGCGTGAAGGCTATACCGGTTATGTCGGCTCGGCTCGAAAATTATTCAAAAAGTTGGGAGCAACCGTAACTGAAATTGATATTTCAACGGAGGCTTATTTAACGATACAGTCCGTTTTTG
>VOFD01000365.1_pt1 | contig 26000 bp, 27 predicted proteins | sample 5384101 | NCBI WGS metagenome assembly VOFD01 (sample SAMN12384723, study PRJNA508395) | human gut metagenome | isolation source: healthy gut C | host: Homo sapiens
TACAGCAATCTCGTTTGTAGCAAGGATTGAAGATTACGAGATTACATCCAAGCACTTTCTACATCGAAGGTACATTGTTGTCTGTACCGTCCAAGACCGATCCACTTCTGCTCGTCGCCTGTGTTTGCAACGACCTTTGAGCTGATAGCTTCGCCCACCGGAACAGCTGTAAATGTCTTTAGATAAACATCCCGCTCTTTGTCATTACATTTCGGGGAGCGTGCAGGAGAACCCTGCCATTCGCCAATGGTGACTCAACGCCTGCTACAACATACTGTGCTGCGTCAGCGGCGCCCCTCGCTGCGGCGGCTCCCGCAGGCTCTGTTGCAGGTTCTGCAGTGGGTTCTGCTGGGTTCAACAGTTGTTGGCTCAGCAGCTGTTGGTTCAACAGCTGTAGGTTCTTCTGTTGCAGGAGCTGTTGTACCTGGAAGGATCAACACCGAGAAGTGTAGCTACTGTTGTAAGCGGAGCACAGTCGGGATAAGCATGGATCTGGATAATTGTAAGAACAGAGGCTTTGTTTATTCAGGCAGCGAAATTTACGGAGGTCTTGCAAATACATGGGACTACGGTCCTTTGGGCGTTGAGCTGAAAAACAACATCAAGAAGGCTTGGTGGAAAAAGTTTGTTCAGGAAACCCCATATAACGTAGGTCTTGATTCGGCGATTCTTATGAACCCTGAAACATGGGTGGCTTCCGGTCATTTAGGCGGCTTTTCCGATCCGCTTATGGACTGCAAGGCTTGTAAGACACGTCACAGAGCCGATAATCTTATTGAAGATTTCGACGGCACAAACGTTGCCGGCTGGACGAATGAGCAGATGATGAGTTACATAAGGGATAAAGGAATTGTTTGTCCTGAATGTGGAAAAAGCGATTTTACAGATATACGTCAGTTTAACTTGATGTTCAAGACCTTTCAGGGGGTTACCGAGGATTCAAAATCCGAGTTGTATCTCCGTCCTGAAACGGCGCAGGGCATATTTGTTAACTTTGCAAATATACAGAGGACCTCTAGAAAGAAAGTACCTTTCGGCGTAGGACAGATCGGAAAGTCTTTCAGAAACGAAATCACACCCGGTAACTTTATTTTCCGTGTTCGTGAATTTGAGCAGATGGAGCTTGAGTTCTTCTGCAAACCCGGTACAGATCTTGAGTGGTTTCAGTATTGGAGGACCTATTGCAGGAATTTCCTGATAGACCTTGGTATCAAGGAGGAAAATCTCAGACTGAGGGATCACGATCCTGAAGAGCTTTGCTTCTATTCAAATGACGGCGGTACCATGTTGCATAGATATTGTGACCGTCACGCTCAAGCTCCTTAGGAATTATCGTGTAACCGCATCTTGTACCTGTGAAGCCTGCTGTCTTTGAAAGTGAGCACATTTCAATTGCACACTTTCTTGCACCTTCGATTGCAAAAAATTGAACGAGGAAGATCCTCTGTGATGAATGCCTCATACGCTGAATCGTAGAGGATTATTGCATCGTTTTTAAGAGCATAGTCAACCCAAGTCTTGAGCTGTTCAGCGTTGTATGCAGAGCCTGTCGGGTTGTTAGGTGAGCAAAGGTAGATGATGTCTGCCTTTACATTTTCATCAGGAAGAGCGGCAAAGCCGTTTGCCTCATTTGATGTAGCATAAACGATTTCTCTGCCTGCCATAATGTTTGAGTCAACATATACGGGGTAAACAGGGTCTGTTACGAGAACAACATTATCCTTTGAGAAGATGTCGCCTATGTTACCGCAGTCAGACTTTGCACCGTCTGATACAAAGATTTCGTCAGCGCCTACTGCAACACCAAAGCTCTTGTAATAATCTGAAATAGCCTGTCTGAGAACATCGTAGCCATCATAATCGGGATAGCCCTTGAAGGTTTCCTTGTGAGCAAGATCCTCTGCGCCCTTTTTCATTGCCTCAACACCAACAGGAGCAAGCGGAAGGGTTACATCGCCGATACCAAGCTTGATAACCTTTTATCGGGATGAGCCCCAATATATGCATTTGTCTTTTTGCAACATCTGCAAAAGATAGTTAGGAACGAGATTGTCAAAATTTCTGTTAATCTTCATTAAAATCAGTCCTTTAAATCTGAAAGTTAAGTGGAAAAATCAATTACTTTTCAAGTGATGCCTTAATAAATTCTCTGAAAAGCGGATGAGCACGATTCGGGCGTGACTTGAATTCGGGATGATACTGAACAGCAACGAAGAAACGGTTGTCGGGAACTTCAACAGCCTCAACAAGAAGTCCGTTAGGCGAAGTACCTGTAATCTTCATGCCTGCATTTTCAATTTCCTCTCTGAAATCGTTATTGAACTCATAACGATGACGGTGACGCTCGGAAATTTCATGCTGACCGTAAGCCCTAGCCATAAGCGAATCGGGATTGATAACACACGGATATGCACCAAGACGCATTGTGCCGCCCATATCCTCAATGCCTTCCTGTTCGGGCATAAGGTCAATAACATTATGCTTGCCCTCTGGTGTAAACTCACCGCTGTTGGCATCAGCATAGCCGAGAACATCTCTTGCGTATTCGATTACTGCAGTCTGCATACCGAGACAGATTCCGAGATACGGGATATCATGCTCACGGGCATATTTTGCAGCCATAATCTTACCTTCGATACCTCTGTTACCGAAGCCGCCCGGAACGAGGATACCGTCAACATCACCGAGAAGCTCATCAACCTTGTACTTTGTGAGAAGTTCGCAGTCAACCCACTTGATTTCAACATCGGCGGAATTTTCATAGCCACCGTGACGAAGTGCCTCTGCAACAGAAAGATATGCGTCATGGAGAGCAACATACTTACCGCAAAGAGCAATCGTGCATTTCTTTGTGCGGTTGTTGATACGGCTAAGCATTTCTTCCCACTCGGAAAGGTCGGGCTTTTTGTCCGTTACAATATTGAGCTCACGACATACAACATTTGAGAAATTGCTCTTTTCAAGCATAAGAGGTGCCTGATAAAGCGTTGGGAGAGTAATATTTTCGATTACACAATCCGGCTTTACATTGCAGAAAAGTGCAATCTTGTTGAAAATGCTCTCCTCAAGAGGTTCGTCACAACGAAGAACGATGATATCGGGATTGATACCGAGTGAACGAAGCTCTTTTACAGAATGCTGTGTCGGCTTTGATTTGTGTTCCTCACTGCCCTTGATATAGGGAACGAGAGTTACATGAATAAAGATGCTGTTCTCTCTGCCGACTTCAAGAGATACCTGACGGATAGCCTCAAGGAACGGCTGGCTTTCGATATCACCCACCGTACCGCCGATTTCCGTAATTACAACATCGGCATTGGTCTTTTCACCTACATTGTAGATAAAAGACTTAATTTCATTTGTGATGTGAGGAATTACCTGAACTGTCTTACCGAGGTAGTCGCCGTGACGCTCCTTTTCAAGAACATTTGAGTAAACCTTACCTGTTGTGAGGTTTGAATACTTGTTAAGATCCTCATCAATAAAACGCTCATAATGGCCGAGGTCGAGGTCGGTTTCTGCACCGTCCTCCGTTACATATACCTCGCCGTGCTGATACGGGCTCATTGTACCCGGATCAACATTGATATACGGGTCAAGCTTTTGAGCAACAATCTTGAGCCCTCTTGCCTTTAAAAGTCTGCCGAGAGATGCGGCTGTGATACCCTTGCCAAGACCGGATACGACACCGCCTGTTACAAATATATATTTTTTATTTTTCTTATGTTCGGTTATCTCCACGATTACACCTCAACTTCGCCTTCAAATACTTTTTCCGCATTACCTGTCATATATACCGTTTCATCAGTATAGTTGATAATAAGATCGCCGCCCTTGAGCTTAATCTTGATGTCTTCGCCCTTTTTGCAGAAACCGTTTTCACAAGCGGCAACCGCAACGGCACAAGCACCTGTACCGCAAGCCCATGTTTCGCCTGAGCCACGCTCCCACACTCTCATCTTGATTGTATGGTCATCGAGAACTGTTACAAATTCTGTATTCACTCTTTCAGGGAAGAGCTTATCGTTTTCAAACTCCGGTCCTACGGTTTCAATATCAAGATTATCAATATCGTCCATAAATACCACGCAGTGTGGGTTGCCCATTGATACGCAGGTGATGTTATAGTTCTTGCCTGCAATTTCAACAGGTCTGTCAACAACCTTGTCACCGTCAAGAACAACAGGAATTTCCTTCGGATCAAGAATAGCCTTGCCCATATCAACTCTGAGGCGGTTAACCTTTCCGCCTGAAGTATAAGCCTTGAGTTTCTTGATACCGCTGAGTGTTTCAATTGTAATTTCGTCTTTTTCGTTGATATCAACCATACCATGGTCATAGAGGAACTTACCTACGCAACGGATACCATTACCGCACATCTTACCCTCTGAACCGTCAAGGTTGTACATTTTCATCTTTGCGTCTGCAACCTTTGAAGGGCAAACAAGAATAATACCGTCGCCGCCGATACCGAAATGTCTGTCAGAGAGTCTTACGGCAAGCGCCTCGGGGTTGCTGATTTCCTGATCAAAAGTGCTGCAATAGATATAGTCGTTGCCTATACCCTGCATCTTAGTGAATTTTAACATAAGCTTTTCTCTCTCATGTGGTTAATGTCGATAAGCTCCGTGCTGTGCTGTGAATAGTGGCTCTTGAGGCAATCTGCAAGTGCATTTGCCGTGTCAAGAGATGTAAGACACGGAATATTTCTTTCAACAGTCTTACGACGAATTTTAACAGAATCTCTTGAAGGAATTCTGCCCTTTGCAGATGTTGAAATAACATACTGAATCTTGCCCGATTAAATGAGTGTAAGAGTATTGTTTGTCTTGGACTCGTGAATCTTCTTTACGCTTACGGCGTCAATACCGTACTTCTTGAGTACATCCGCTGTACCCTCTGTTGCGTAGATTCTGAATCCGAGGTCGTAGTATTTCTTTGCGATTTCACCGATTTCAGCCTTATCAGAATTACGGACTGTGATGAACACACCGCCCTTTTTCTTCATCTTGTAGCCTGCACCGATGAGTCCCTTATAGAGAGCCTCCTCAAGTGTGCCTGCAACACCGAGAACTTCACCTGTTGACTTCATCTCGGGGCCGAGGTGGTTATCAACATTGATAAGCTTTTCAAAACTGAATACGGGAACCTTAACCGCAATGTAAGGACTCTTTCTGTAAAGACCTGTGCCGTAGCCCATATCTTTGAGCTTTTCACCGAGCATTGCTCTTGTTGCAAGGTCAACCATAGGAACGCCTGTTACCTTACTGATGTAAGGGATTGTTCTTGAAGAACGGGGATTTACCTCGATAACATAAAGTTCGTCTTTATAGATAAGGTACTGAATGTTTACAAGTCCCTTTGTACGGAGTTCGATTGCAAGGTTCTTTGAGCTTTCAATAATAATCTGAGTCATTCTGTCTGAGAGATTCCATGCCGGATAAACCGCAATTGAGTCGCCCGAGTGAACACCGGCACGCTCGATATGCTCCATAATACCCGGAATAAGAATATCTTCACCGTCACAAATGGCGTCAACTTCAAGCTCTGTACCCTGAAGGTACTTATCAATAAGAATCGGATTTTCAATATTCTGTGCAAGAATGATTGCCATATACTCTTTGACATCATCTTCGTTGAATGCAATAATCATATTCTGACCGCCGAGAACATATGACGGACGGAGAAGAACAGGATAACCGATTTTGTCTGCAACATCGAGAGCCTCGTCTGTTGTCATAACCGTTACGCCACGGGGACGCTTGATATGATACTTTTCAAGAAGCTCGTCAAAACGCTCTCTGTCCTCTGCCATATCAATGGCATCGTATGATGTGCCGAGAATATTTACACCGTTGTCGCTGAGGAACTTTGTAAGCTTAATTGCTGTCTGTCCGCCGAATGCAACAACTACACCGAACGGATTCTCTGTCTTTATTATGCCCATAACATCTTCGGTTGTGAGCGGTTCAAAATAAAGTCTGTCGGCTGTGTCAAAGTCTGTTGATACTGTTTCGGGGTTGTTGTTTACGATAACAACATCGTAGCCTGCCTTTTTGAGCGCCCATACGCAGTGAACAGATGCATAGTCGAATTCGATACCCTGACCGATACGGATCGGACCGGAACCGAATACAATAACTGTTTTCTTATCGCTCTTCTGCTCTCTGATGAATTCCTCAGCTTCATTTTCCTTATCAAATGTTGAATAGAAGTAAGGAGTTTCAGCCTCAAATTCTGCGGCGCAGGTATCAACCATTTTATAAACAGGAACAAGCGGATTTTCAACCTTCTTGCCTGTGATTTTTTCAATTGTTCTGTCAAGGAATCCCTTGTTCTTGGCACGAACATAGAGATCCTCCGTAAGCTCGCCGTTCTTGAGTTCGTTTTCAACGGCAATAAGATTTTTGAGCTTTTCAAGGAACCACTCGTCAATGAGAGTGATGTTGTGAATCTGTTCTACTGTAATGCCTCTCTTGAGAGCCTCATATACGCAGAAGATTCTTCTGTCATCGCAAACGCTGAGTCTGTCATAAACCGATGCGTTTGAAAGCTCTGCAAATTCCTTGTCGTTGAGAGTATCGTGAGAAATCTCGGCACCTCTTACGGCTTTCATAATAGCCTGCTCAAATGTCGGAGCAATAGCCATAACCTCGCCTGTTGCCTTCATCTGAGTACCGAGTGTTCTCTTTGCATATACAAATTTATCGAAAGGCCATTTCGGGAATTTTACAACAACATAGTCAAGCGCCGGCTCAAAGCAAGCGTATGTTGTACCTGTAACGGCATTTTTGATTTCATTAAGTGTGTAACCGATAGCAATTTTAGCGGCAACCTTAGCAATAGGATAGCCTGTCGCCTTGGATGCAAGTGCCGATGAACGGGATACACGGGGATTAACCTCGATAACCGCATATTCAAATGTTTCGGGGTTGAGTGCGAACTGGCAGTTACAACCGCCCTCTACCTTAAGTGCAGAGATAATGTTGAGAGCCGCACTTCTGAGCATCTGATATTCCTTGTCGGCAAGTGTTACCGTAGGAGCGATAACGATTGAGTCGCCTGTGTGAACGCCTACAGGATCGAAGTTTTCCATTGAGCAGACAGTAATAACATTTCCGTCGCTGTCACGCATAACCTCAAACTCGATTTCCTTCCAACCTGAGATACATTTTTCAACAAGCACCTGTGTGATAGGAGAAAGCTCAAGACCGTTTGATGTGATTTCACGAAGCTCTTCCTCGTTATCGACAATACCGCCGCCTGTACCGCCAAGTGTGAATGCAGGACGGATAATTACAGGATAACCGATTTCATCGGCAAACTTAACAGCTGATTCAACATCTGTAACAACAAGTGACGGAATAACAGGCTGACCTATTTCAATCATTGTGTCCTTAAAAAGCTGTCTGTCCTCTGCCTTGTCAATTGTTTCGGGGTTTGCACCGAGAAGCTGAACATTATATTTATCAAGAAAACCCTCTTTTGCAAGCTGCATTGAAAGCGTAAGACCGGTCTGACCGCCGAGGGTTGAAAGAAGGCTGTCAGGGCGTTCCTTTTTGATAATTCTCTTAACTGTTTCAAGCGTCAATGGCTCAATGTAGATTTTATCAGCCATTGCGTTATCAGTCATAATTGTAGCAGGGTTTGAGTTTACGAGAATAACCTCAAGTCCTTCTTCTTTAAGCGCACGGCAAGCCTGTGTGCCTGCATAGTCAAATTCGGCAGCCTGACCGATTACGATAGGGCCCGAACCGATTACCATAACTCGTTTGATATTCTTTTTTGAGTGGCATATAATCATTCCTCGTTCAAGTAATTATTGTATCTGTTCTTATGCTGAATAGTAATCCGAATTTCGGACTCTTATTTTTTGTTGTTCTTCATCAATTCAATAAAACGGTCAAACAAAAATGCTGTATCATGAGGGCCGCCGCAAGCTTCCGGATGGAACTGAACCGAGAAAGCAGGCATATTTGTGTAGTTTACACCCTCGCAGGTGTTATCATTACCGTTTACAAAGCTTACTTTGCCGTTTTCGGGCATACTGTCGCTTACAACAGCGTAGCCGTGGTTCTGTGATGTAATGTAAACTCTGCCTGTTTCAACCTCTTTTGCAGGCTGGTTTGCACCTCTGTGACCGTACTTGAGCTTTTCTGTTTTTGCACCCTGTGAAAGTGCAAGGAGCTGATGACCGAGACAGATACCGAAGGTCGGAATCCCGAAGTCACAAAGCTTTTTGAGCTCTGCAATAATCTCTGTGTTGTCCGAAGGATCTCCCGGTCCGTTTGAAAGCATTACGCCGTCGGGATTCATAGCCTTAATTTCATCCGCTGTTGTGTGGGCGGGAACGACTGTAAGGTTACAGCCTCTCTTAACAAGCTCTCTGCCGATGTTATGCTTTGCGCCAAAATCCATAAGCACAACATTGAGGTCGCCGTTTTCAGCGTCAAAATGCTCTTTTTCTTTTATAGTAGTGCTTTCAACAGCCTCTGTAATAACATAGTTCTTAATCTCGTCAAGTTCTTCCTTTGTTACATCGGGAGAATAGGAGATTTTGCAGTTCAGAACACCGTATTCACGCACAATTCTTGTGAGCGCACGGGTGTCGATTCCGTAAATGCCGGGAATTCCCGACTCTTTTAAAAAGGTGTCAAGATCACCCTCACAACGGAAGTTTGAAGGAACTTGGCACCATTCTCGTACAATATAACCCTTCAGCGACGGAGAGTCACTCTCAAAATCGGCAGGGATAACACCATAGTTGCCGATTAAAGGGAATGTCTGAATAACCACCTGACCGTAATAGCTGGGGTCGGTGAGTGTTTCAAGATAACCTGTCATTGCTGTAGTAAAAACAAGTTCTCCCGTAGTTTCTTTTTCGGCACCAAACGCCTTGCCCTCAAAAACTGTTCCGTTTTCAAGGATTAAGTATGCCGCACGGCTCATAAAAACACATTCCTTTCAATAAACTAAAAAAATCGCAGTCAGTTCTCATATGTTCTGATAACCTGCTTTGCAACCTCAAGCTTGCTTGTTCTGAGATCCATAGCCTGTTTTTCAAGATAGCGATGCGCCTGATCCTCGGACATATTAAGGCAGGTAATAAGCAGGAACTTTGCTCTGTTTATTATCTTCATATCCGCAACCATATGCTTGAGCTTTTCATTTTCCTCAATCACACGGAACATACGCATCTTAAAACATTCCGTAAACTGCAAAAAGTGGTGAAACAGGTGCTTGTTTACGGGCTTTGCAATAACAAGAACACCGTGCTCCGTGAGTGCGTCATTCACATAATCCGCATTTCGCTGCGGAACGATAATCACAACACTTGAACGGGTTGTTCCGGCAAAGTACTTTGAAAGCTCAATGCCGTTTTCCTTTTCAAGCGGTGCATTGACGCAGATGAGGTCAAAAACCTCACCATTTGCAAGCTCCTTAGCCTCCTGTGAGGTTTGGCAGACGGAAATCTCCGTATAGCCTTCGCTTCCGAGCAATTGTGACAAAGAAACGGCACTCTGTTCAGAGTGTGAAATCAACAAAGCATTTTTCAAGAACCTCACCACCGCATATTGTTTCATTCATCTTATTATTTTACAAGATTAACCCCTATTGTTATTTACTTAAAGGAATTATGACAATATTTTTTTACAATTTTGTAAAAACATTTTCATTGCAAATTTGTTTTACACTTTTCAACATTTTTCGGGCAATTTTCCATTTGAACATTACTCAAACATATTACCGTATTTTTGTTTTTGATTATAGATTAAATTTTTCACTCTTACCACAACTTCATCGGGATAATATCCGCTGATTTTTTCAAAAGATTTTTCTATATCGGAACTCATAAACGAAAATTTTACCTGTTCACCATACAGTTCCTGAGCAGCATCAAGCTGTACATCGAAATCTACATCAAAAGGTTTTGCGTGAATTTTTGGGATTAAGTTGTAAATATCCTCTCCGAGAGGGTAATCCTCGGTTGTGTCGGCAAGCAGCGAAAGTCCGAAATCAAAATACGGGCAAAATCTGTATTCGCCTGTATCATCATTCAGTATAAACGCAATATTATTGGTATGCCTGTCCTCATTCAGAAAAAATGCGTCAAGCTCAAGCATTGCTGTTATATATTTTCCGACATTTTTCAAACCTGTTTTATTCTCAATAAAATCAACGGTGCGGGAAATTTTATCCTTCACATCATCGTACTTCAAAAGATTTTTTCGCCATTGATGACGCAAGCCATTGCTTTGACAAATGCTCAAGCGTGACAATGCTTTCATTTTTTGGCGAAAGTTTTTTGAATAACAACCGTTAAGCTTTCGACCTGCAAATTCTATTTTTATAGGAAAATATTCCGCAAAATCGGTTACATTAGATTTCTTTAACAATTCAGATACAATAACCTCACACAAGCCCCTCATATCCCATATGGTCTGCTTTGTACCACAAGTCGTTTACAAGCCACTTTTGCTGATTGCCTTTTGAAGAAGCAGACTTTGTATCTATAAGTGAGTAATTGTCAAGATTGATTTCCTTAATCAAAAAGCGTACAGCTCCTTTCTTGTAAACCTTATATATTGGTTATCCTCAGCCGTTCTTCCGTCTGTTTTTTCAAGTATCTGCAAAGTATCGTAGCCGTCCGCTCCGATTTTTTTTTCAAAATAGTTTTTCGGAATGCCCTTGATTTCGGAAAACATCTTTCTTCAAGAAACTGTTTAAAATCGTTCCAATCCGGATTTTCATTTATACCGAAAGCTCTTTTTCATTATATCATTGGTACGATTCACGATTTTTATTTTCTTATCGGCAAAGTTGACATATATTTCCGTACACACCTTCTGACGGAACATAAAATCAAGCCGCATAACATAATTGCCGTTCAAGGGCTTGTTAAGATATTTTGAAATTGTCTGACGGCTTACATTAAAAGTTTGTGCTATTTCAGCAGTAGTTTTACCGTTTTTCTGCATTTCAATTGCATTTTTAACATCCGTTTCGGTCAACTTATTTTTTCTTCCGCCTTTAAGCCTGCCTGCAATATCCTTTAACTCGGTTTCGTTATCTGTTCCGAACAAATCTATACAAAGTTTTCTGTAATCAGTCATACGCTCCACCGCCTTGATAGTGTCAAATATAATTCTTTACACTATCATTATATAGCATATACAAACACAAAGTCAATTATCTTTGCTAAACATTTATATGCCAAAACGTCCCGAACAGCTATTGCCGTTCGGGGCGTCTCGGTTTATGTGAATTAAAAAGGATAGGTTAATTAAGCTATTGGGGATTATTCAATATCCTGCATAGCGTCGTAGCCTGTTTCTGCCTGTTCTAACCTTAACAACATCTTCAACATCATAGATAAAGATTTTGCCGTCACCGATGTGACCTGTGTAAAGTGCCTTAACAGCCGCATCAACAACTGCCTTTACAGGAACCTTGCAAACTACGATTTCAACCTTCATCTTAGGAAGGAGGTTACTTTCAATAGCAACACCACGGTAATACTCTGCTTTACCCTTCTGAGCACCGCAACCGAGTACCTGAGATACTGTCATACCTGTGATGCCGAGCTTATCCATTTCTTCTTTAAGAGCTTCAAGCTTTGACTGCTTGAGAAGAATGTCAATCTTAGTAATCTTTGTGCCGTCGGTAGCCATATCATAATTGCCTGCAAGCTGAACGGGAACTGCCTGAGTTGCAGGAACATTGCAGTCAACATCAAATGTTTCGTCAAGTGAAGCTGTACCGACACCGATTGGCATAAAGTCTGCATATGCGCTGATAAGACCGTGCTCGCAGATATCGAGGCCCTTCATTTCTTCGTCCTTTGTAACACGAAGACCTACTGTCTTTTTTTGATGATTGTGAATACGATAATCATGCAAACAACTGTCCAAGCTACGATTGTAACAATACCGAGAGCCTGCTTACCAAGCTGAGCAAAGCCACCGCCGTAGAAAAAGACCTGTGATGCCGTTCTGACCGTTACCTGTTGCGAAAAAGACCTACTGCGAGGCCGCCCCACATACCGTTTACGCCGTGTACCGAGAATGCGCCGACAGGATCATCTATTTTAAGCTTGATATCAACGAATTCAACTGCTACTACGATGAGGATACCTGAAACGATACCGATAACTGCTGCGCCGATTGCGTCAACATCTGCACAACCTGCCGTGATTGCTACAAGACCTGCGAGTGATGCGTTAAGACACATTGAAACATCAGGCTTGCCGTTCTTGATCCATGTAAAGAGCATGGTTGTTACTGTTGCAACTGCCGGAGCAATTGTTGTTGTAAGAAGAATCTGACCGAGACGAGCGCCGTCTTCAGCAGCGGCACCGTTAAAGCCGTACCATGCAAACCAAAGAATGAATACACCGAGAGCACCGAGTGTGATGCTGTGACCGGGGATAGCGTTTACCTTGCCGTTCTTGCCGTATTTACCGATACGGGGTCCGAGAATGATTGCGCCGACAAGTGCCGAGATACCGCCGACCATATGAATTACGATTGAGCCAGCAAAGTCGATACAGCCGAGCTGTGCAAGCCAACCCTGACCGTTCCAAACCCAACCTGCTTCAATCGGGTAAACAACGAGTGAAATAATTGCGCTGTAAACACAGTATGCCGAGAATTTTGTACGCTCTGCCATAGCACCTGAAACGATAGTAGCTGCTGTAGCACAGAATACAAGCTGGAATACGAATGAGTTCCAATCAAAGTTCATCCAGTCTGTGAACATATTGAGGTTGGGAACACCGATGAATCCTGCAACATAGTTCTCAGACATCATAAGTCCGAAGCCTAACAAGCTGAATACAACCGTACCGATACAAAAAGTCCATCAGGTTTTTCATAATGATGTTACCTGCGTTTTTAGCTCTTGTAAAACCGGTTTCAACCATTGCAAATCCGCACTGCATAAAGAACACGAGTAATGCGCCGATCATAAACCAGACGCCTGTGCCTCCGTAAATTAGTTCTGCCATATAAATCTCTCCTTTTATCAAAATAACAAAAACGGCGTGGAGTTGACAGTTTAATTCTGTCAATCACACGCCGTTGTGTTACCTGTTATACAATATAAATAATGTTATTTAGTATAAATAGAGGTTCTATCAATCACACACCGAAAAGAAGTTCGCCGTATGAAGGATAAGGCCAGTATTCCGAAGCTGTTTCTGTTTCCATTGCGTCACCGACAGCTCTGAGTTCCTGCATAAGTGCAAATACTGTTTCTCTGTAGTACTTAGCAGACTTGAGGTTATCATCGCTGTAGTCGCTTGCCTTGATAACAGCCTCTTCAAGCTCTGCAGTTTTCTTTGAGAAACATACAAGTTTGTTTGAAAGGCTTGTAATGAGGTCTTCCTCAACGCTTGTAGGAATAGCGTCTGAAAGTGCCTTTTGGCAAGTGCTGTATCCGTAAGATCTCTTACATATGATGTAACGGCAGGAAGAATGTTCTTCTTAGCCATATCAATCATTGTGAGAGCCTCAATGTTAATCTGCTTAGAATAGCTTTCAAGCTCAATTTCATATCTTGCACGGATTTCGTCTGCCGAACAAATCTTATTCTTAACAAAGAGGTCAACATTCTTCTTGTCAAGGAAGTGTTCCATTGCGTCGGGAAGTGACTTGAGGTTAAGAAGTCCTCTTCTTTCAGCCTCTTCAACCCACTCGGGAGCGTAGTTGTTGCCGTTGAAGATAATGTTCTGATGCTCTGTGAATACTTTCTTAACAAGAGCCTTGATAGCTGCGTCCATATCATCCGCATCTTTAAGCTCATCGTAGAACTCTGAAAGTTCTTCGGCTACCATAGTGTTGAGCATATAGTTAGGACAGGCAATGTTAAGTGAAGAACCAAGTGCTCTGAATTCAAACTTGTTACCTGTGAATGCAAAAGGTGATGTACGGTTACGATCCGATGTCCTTCATAAAGTCAGGAAGAACATCAACGCCTGTTCTCATCTTCTGCTTACCCTTGCTTACATATTCTCTGTCATTGATGATTGAATCAACGAGTTCGCCGAGGTCATCACCGAGATACATTGAAATAATTGCAGGCGGTGCTTCGTTAGCGCCGAGGCGGTGGTCGTTACCTGCCGATGCAACCGTGATTCTGAGAAGATCCTGATACTCGTGAACAGCCTTTACAACTGCTGCAAGGAAAAGCTGGAACTGAAGGTTGTTTTCAGGAGTCTTGCCGGGATCAAGAAGGTTTTCGCCTGTGTTGGTTGAAATTGACCAGTTGTTGTGCTTACCGGAACCGTTAACACCAGCGAACGGTTTTTCGTGAAGAAGACAAACAAGGCCGTGTCTTTCGGCAACCTTCTTCATAACTTCCATTGTAAGCTCGTTGTGGTCGGTTGCAATGTTTGTTGTTGTGGAAGATAGGAGCAAGCTCGTGCTGTGAAGGAGCAACTTCGTTATGCTTTGTCTTTGCAAGGATACCGAGTTTCCAAAGTTCCTCGTCAAGGTCTTTCATATAAGCAGCAACTCTTGTCTTGATTGCACCGAAGTAATGGTCATCAAGTTCCTGTCCTTTAGGAGCTTTTGCACCGAAAAGTGTTCTGCCTGTATAAATAAGATCCTCTCTCTGGTCGTAAGCGTCCTTATCAATAAGGAAGTATTCCTGCTCCGGACCTACTGTTGTTGTAACTCTTGTAACATTTTCTTTGCCGAGAAGATGAAGAATCTTTACAGCCTCTGTATTAATTCTCTCCATTGAACGAAGAAGAGGAGTTTTCTTATCGAGAACCTCGCCTGTATAAGAACAGAATGCTGTAGGAATGTAAAGTGTTCCGTCCTTAACGAATGCATATGATGTCGGATCCCATGTTGTATAGCCTCTTGCCTCGAATGTGGCACGAATACCGCCGCTTGGGAAAGAAGAAGCATCAGGCTCGCCCTTTACAAGCTCTTTACCTGAGAACTCCATGATAACCTGACCTTCACCGTTCGGTGCGATAAAGCTGTCATGCTTTTCGGCTGTGATACCTGTCATCGGCTGGAACCAGTGTGTGTAGTGGGTACAGCCCATTTCAACTGCCCAGTCCTTCATAGCAGCCGCAACAACATTTGCAACGCTGAGGTCAAGCGGTTCACCGTTCTGGATTGTCTTTTTCAAAGCCTTGTAAGTTGACTTTGGAAGTCTTTCCTGCATCTTCTGGTCATCAAATACCATGCTGCCAAAAAATTTCGGGAACTTTTGCCATTTTAATTCTCTCCTATCCATTTTGAAAATAAATTTTAATGGTCTGATTTTTGCTTTATAAAAACAGAAAAGGACACTGTAAGCCTCAGCTCACAGCGCCCTTGCTGTCTTTGATGTTGTTAGTATATTCCACTTTTTTGCGAATTTGTCAATACATTTTTTGAAAAAGTTTTGAAATTGCAAGTTTTATTAAATTTCCTGCAAAATTAAACTGAAATACCAATAAGAGTTGCATATTTTCTACAACAATCACAGTAAATGAAAGTTTTACTCTTAAAAGTTGCAATTTTCCTTTATTTTCCCTTGACAAAGCACAATGTATAGTTATATAATCTAAGTGCTGATTTTTCTTGATCAACGATGACAGGGCATTTCAGAACATCAGCCGACCTGCACATTCACCTTTGCAGGATATAGCACAGGCTGAGCATAGCGGTTTTACCGCTGAGAAGAGATTGGGCATTTTACAATTACATATATATGATTGATTATTAACCGGCAGAACATTAATTGCCACTTTAAACCGATAAGTTTACGAAAGCAAACTTCCTTTTACATATATATGTATATAAAAAGTCCGCTGAATAATTTTTGTGATTAACAGGAAAGGGTGATCATTAATGGAACAGACAGTCAGAGAGAACAACAAGACTCTGTATTCTCCGAAGTTTGAACATGATAACTGCGGTATCGGAGCTGTTGTTAATATTAAGGGTATCAAGTCACACGACACCGTGGCAAACGCTCTGACAATTGTTGAAACTCTCGAACACAGAGCAGGTAAGGATGCCGAAGGCAAAACAGGTGACGGCGTAGGTATTCTTCTCCAGATTTCACACAAATTTTTTAAGAAGGCAGCTGCTGAAATCGGCATTAAGCTCGGTTCCGAAAGAGATTACGCTGTAGGTATGTTCTTCTTCCCTCAGAATGAGCTTGCAAGAAATCAGGCAAAGAAGATGTTTGAAATCATTGCAGAAAAAGAAGGTCTTACAGTTCTCGGCTGGAGAAATGTTCCGTCAAAGCCCGAGGTACTCGGTCACAGAGCTGTTGAATGTATGCCTGCAATTATGCAGTGCTTTATCAAAAAAGACCTCACGGCGTAAAGAGAGGTCTTCCGTTCGACAGAAAGCTCTATGTTGCAAGAAGAGTTTTTGAACAGAGTAATGAAGACACATATGTAGTTTCGCTTTCAAGCAGAACTATTGTATATAAAGGTATGTTCCTTGTCGGCGATCTCCGTAACTTCTTCCTTGATCTTCAGGACGATGATTACGAGTCTGCAATCGCTATGGTTCACTCCCGTTTTCAACCAACACAAATCCAAGCTGGCAGAGAGCTCATCCTAACAGAATGATTGTTCACAACGGTGAAATCAACACAATCAGAGGCAACGCTGACAAGATGCTTGCCCGTGAGGAAACAATGCGTTCGGAGCATCTCAAGGGCGACCTTGACAAGGTTATTCCTGTTGTAAACACAGAGGGTTCAGACTCTGCAATGCTTGATAACACACTTGAATTTCTCGTAATGAGCGGCATGGAGCTTCCTCTTGCCGTTATGATTACAATTCCGGAGCCGTGGGATAATAACGGCACAATGAGCCAGAAGAAAAAAGGACTTCTATCAGTATTATGCAACAATGATGGAGCCGTGGGACGGTCCTGCGTCAATCCTTTTCTCTGACGGTGATATTATGGGTGCGGTTCTGACCGTAACGGTCTGCGTCCGTCAAGATATTACATCACGAATGACGGCAACCTCATTCTTTCATCGGAAGTCGGCGCACTTCCTATTGATCCCGCAAAGATTGTTACAAAGGAAAGACTTCGCCCGGGCAAAATGCTTCTTGTCGATACGGTTCAGGGCAGACTCATTGATGACGATGAACTTAAAGAGTATTATGCGTCAAAACAGCCTTACGGCGAATGGCTCGACAGTAATCTTGTTTGTCTTAAAGACCTCAAAATTCCTAATATGAAGGTTGAGGAGCATTCATATAAAGAAAGACAAAAACTCCAGAAGGCTTTCGGATATACCTACGAAGATGTTATGACATCAATCCTTCCTATGGCAAAGAACGGCACAGAGTCAATTGCCGCAATGGGTACAGACAGTCCACTTGCAGTTCTTTCAAAAGAACCGCAGCCGCTTTTCAACTACTTCAAACAGCTCTTTGCACAGGTTACAAACCCGCCGATTGACGCAATCCGTGAGGAAGTTGTAACATCAACAACAATTTATATCGGCGAGGACGGCAACATCCTTGAGGAGCGTCCCGAAAACTGCAAGGTTATGAAGATTCACAACCCGATTCTTACATCAACCGATATTCTCAAAATCAAGAATATGCACATTCCGGGCTTTAAGGTTGCGGTTATCCCGATTCTCTACTACAAGAACACAAGACTTTCAAAGGCTGTTAAGCGACTTTTCATTGAAGCTGACAAGGCTTACAATGACGGTGCAAATATTCTTATCCTCTCCGACAGAGGAGTTGACGAAAACCATCTTGCAATTCCGTCACTTCTTGCAGTATCCGCTCTTCATCAGCACCTTGTTGCAACAAAGAAGAGAACTTCACTTGCAATGATACTTGAAAGCGGTGAGCCGAGAGAAGTTCATCATTTTGCAACACTTCTCGGTTACGGTGCAAGTGCAATCAACCCGTATCTTGCTCAGGAAACAATTCACGAGCTTATCGGTGATGACCTTCTTGACAAGGACTACTACGCAGCAGTTGACGATTACAACAGCGCAGTTCTCCACGGCATCGTAAAGATTGCGTCAAAAATGGGTATTTCAACAATCCAGTCATATCAGGGCTCACAGATTTTTGAGGCTATCGGTATCGGCAAGGATGTTATTGACGAATACTTCACAGGCACAGTCAGCAGAATCGGCGGTATCACAATCAAGGATATTGAAGAGAATGTTGACAAACTTCACACAGCGGCATTTGATCCGCTTGACCTCGGTGTAAGCGATGAGCTTGAATCCCGTGGTTCACACAAGTTCAGAAGCGGCAAAGAAGAACACCTCTACAATCCGCAGACTATATATATGCTCCAGCAGGCAACAAGAACAGGCGACTATGAGCTTTACAAAAAGTATTCTCATATGATTTCCGAAGAAATGGATCCTGTAAATATCAGAGGTCTTTTTCGACTTCAACTTTGCAGAAACTCCTGTTCCGCTTGATGAGGTTGAAAGCGTTGATTCAATCGTAAAGCGTTTAAAGACAGGCGCTATGTCCTACGGTTCCATCTCACAGGAGGCTCACGAAACACTTGCGATTGCAATGAATCAGCTTCACGGCAAGTCAAACTCCGGTGAGGGCGGCGAAAGCCTTGAAAGACTTCTCACAAAAGGACAGAAGGTTGACAGATGTTCTGCAATCAAGCAGGTTGCGTCAGGTCGTTTCGGTGTTACATCAAGATACCTCACATCTGCAAACGAAATTCAGATTAAAATGGCTCAGGGTGCAAAGCCGGGCGAAGGCGGACATCTTCCGGGCAAAAAGGTTTATCCCTGGATTGCAAAAACCCGTCATTCAACACCGGGTGTATCGCTCATCTCTCCCCACCGCACCACGACATTTACTCAATTGAGGACCTTGCACAGCTTATCTACGACCTCAAGAATTCTAACAAAGACGCAAGAATCTCTGTTAAGCTCGTTTCGGAATGCGGTGTAGGTACGGTTGCCGCAGGCGTTGCAAAAAGCAGGTGCAGGCGTAATCCTTATTTCAGGTTATGACGGCGGTACAGGCGCTGCTCCGAGAAACTCAATCTACAGTGCAGGTCTGCCGTGGGAACTCGGTCTTGCCGAGGCTCATCAGACGCTCATTATGAACGACCTTCGTAACAAGGTTGTTATTGAAACCGACGGTAAGCTTATGAACGGCCGTGATGTTGCAATTGCAGCAATGCTCGGTGCAGAGGAATTCGGTTTTGCAACTGCTCCGCTTGTAACTCTCGGTTGTGCAATGATGAGAGTATGTAACCTTGATACCTGCCCGTTCGGTGTTGCCACACAGAACCCCGAGCTCAGAAAAAGATTCTGTGGCAAGCCCGAATATGTAATAAACTTTATGAAGTTTGTAGCAAGCGAACTTCGTGAATATATGTCAAAGCTCGGTGTAAAAACCGTTGATGAGCTTGTCGGAAGAATTGACCTCATCAAGAGAAAAGAAGGCATCACAGGACAGGCTGCCGAGGTTGACCTTTCTAACATTCTTGATACAAACTTTGTTTCGGAAAAGGTTGAATACAACAAAAAGAGCCTTTATGATTTCAAACTTGAATCAACACTTGACGAGAGAATCCTCTGCAAAGAATTTGCAAAGGTTCTTGCAAAAGGCACAAAGAAAAAAGGTTGAAGTCAATGTTAAGAACACAGACCGTTCATTCGGTACAATCTTCGGTTCTGAGGTTACAAGAAGCATTACAACAACCTTGATGACGATACATTTACAGTAGTCTGCAACGGTTCGGGCGGTCAGAGCTTTGGCGCATTCATTCCAAAGGGACTCACACTTGAACTCGTTGGCGACTCAAACGACTACTTCGGCAAGGGACTTTCAGGCGGTAAGCTGGTAGTTTATCCTCCGAAGAACTCAACATTTGACGCAGGTAACAACATCATCATCGGTAATGTTGCACTTTACGGTGCAACAAGCGGCAAGGCATTCATCAACGGTGTTGCAGGCGAGCGTTTCTGCGTAAGAAACTCAGGCGCAACAGCAGTTGTTGAGGGTGTCGGCGACCACGGTTGTGAATATATGACAGGCGGTCGGGTTGTTGTTATCGGCAAAACAGGCAAAAACTTTGCCGCAGGTATGTCAGGCGGTGTTGCCTATGTTCTTGATGAAGAAAGAGATCTTTACACAAAGCTCAACAAAGAAATGGTTCTCTTCTCTGAGGTAACAGAAAAGTACGATATAATCGAACTCAAAACGCTTATAGAAGAACATGTTGCAGCAACAGGTTCACAGAGAGGCAAGAAAATCCTTGATAACTTTGACGAGTATCTTCCGAAATTCAAGAAGATTATTCCGCACGACTACAAGAGAATGATGGCTGCAATTGCCGCTTATGAAGAAAAAAGGTCTTACAAACGAGCAGGCACAGATTGAAGCTTTCTACGAAATTGTGAATAATAAATAAGGAGGGGATATTTATGGGAAAACCAACAGGATTTATGGAATATAAGCGTGAGGATGCCCCGGCATACTCCGTAAAAAGAAAGAATCAAAAATTTTGACGAATTTCACGATCCCTCAGCAAAGAGGATCAGCAAAAACAGGGTGCAAGATGCATGGACTGCGGCGTGCCTTTCTGTCAGGCAGGAATGCAGATTGGTTCTGCATTCTCAGGCTGTCCGCTTAACAACCTCATTCCCGAATGGAATGACCTCATCTACAAGGGCAACTGGGAACAGGCTTACAACCGTCTTAAAGTTACAAACAACTTCCCCGAATTCACATCCCGTGTATGTCCTGCTCTCTGTGAAAAGGCATGCACCTGCGGTGCAAACGGTGACGCTGTCAGCGTAAGAGCCAACGAATACGGAATCATTGAAAATGCCTATGAAGAAGGTCTTGCAGACGCAAGAATTCCAAAGGTAAGAACAGGCAAGAAAATTGCAATCATCGGTTCGGGTCCATCGGGACTTGCCGCTGCCGACCAGCTCAATCAGCGCGGTCACTCTGTAACGGTATTTGAACGCAATGACAGAGTAGGCGGTCTGCTTATGTACGGCATTCCGAATATGAAGCTTGAAAAAGATGTTATCGAACGCAAGATTAACATTATGGAAGAAGAAGGCGTAACCTTTGAAACCTGCTCAAATGTCGGCAAAGACATCAAAGCAAGTGAAATTCTCAAGGACTTTGACCGTGTAATCCTTGCTTGCGGTGCATCAAATCCGAGAGATATCAAAGTTCCCGGCAGAGAGGCTAACGGCATTCACTTTGCCGTTGACTTCCTCAAATCAACAACAAAGTCACTTCTTGACTGCAACCTCAGAGAGGGTACATTCATCAGCGCAAAAGGCAAGAATGTAATGGTAATCGGCGGCGGCGACACAGGTAACGACTGCGTCGGCACAAGCATCAGACACGGTGCAAAATCCGTTCTTCAGCTTGAAATGATGCCTAAGCTTCCCGACACAAGAAGTGCCGATAACCCATGGCCGCAATGGCCGAGAGTCTGCAAAACAGACTACGGTCAGGAAGAGGCTATTGAAGTTTACGGTCACGATCCACGAGTTTATCAGACAACCGTTAAGCAGTTCATTGCTGACAAGAACGGTAATCTTGTAGGTGCGGAGCTTGTTAAGCTTAAACCCGAAAAGGATGCTAAAACAGGCAGACTTATGATGAAAGAGGTTGAAGGCTCAGAATACAAGGTTGATGTTGAACTCGTACTCATTGCGGCAGGATTCCTCGGCAGTGAAAACTATGTAACCAAGGCATTCGGTGTTGAAACAAACGCAAGAACCAATGTTGCAACGGCAGAAGGCTCACACAAGACAAATGTTGAAAATGTATTTGTTACAGGCGATATGCACAGAGGACAGTCACTTGTTGTCTGGGCGATTCGTGAGGGCAGAGATGTTGCCAAAGAGGTTGACGAAAGCCTTATGGGATACACAAATCTTTAATTGATTACAAATAACCTGATAATCCTCAATTTTTCGATATACCGGTTAATAATCAGAAAGCGCAGGAGCGGATTTCCCTCCTGCGTTTTTTCTTTGTCATTTAGGGTTTGTTTCTGTTGCATATCAATATGATTGATGATAAAATAAAGGATATATACAATGCAATAAAATGTGAGGAAATATTATGAGTAACAGACCTGAAACCAATAAACAAAGCTGTCCCGTTTACAAAAAATGCGGCGGTTGTCAACTGCAAAATCTGTCATATCCCGAACAGCTTGAATTCAAGCAGAAGAAAGTCGAAAAACTTCTCAAACGCTTTTGCACCGTTGAAAAAATTATCGGAATGAAAACTCCCTACCACTACCGCAACAAGGTTCAGGCGGCTTTTTATACGGACAAAAAGGGCAAAATCATTTCTGGTGTGTATCAGTCGGGCAGTCATCATGTTGTCGGAATTGACATCTGTCAGACAGAGGATGTTATTGCCGACAAAATCATCGTTGCAGTACGCAAGCTCCTCCCCTCTTTCAGAATGACAACCTATAACGAGGACACAGGCAAAGGTTTTCTCCGTCACATTCTTGTGAAAAGAGGCTTTGCGACAAATCAGATTATGCTTGTGCTTGTGACAGGTACACCTGTTTTTCCGTCAAAAAACAATTTTGTAAAAAGCGATTCTGAAACAGTTTCCCGAAATCACAACCATTGTGCAAAATATAAACCCCTACCGCACCAACCTTGTACTCGGTGACAATCAGAAAGTGCTGTACGGCAAGGGTTATATTGAGGATATTCTCTGCGGTTGCAGGTTCAGAATTTCGCCGAAAAGCTTTTACCAAATTAACCCCGTTCAAACCGAAGTTTTGTACGGCAAAGCAATTGAATTTGCAAATCTCAAAGGCAACGAAACCGTGCTTGACACCTACTGCGGAATCGGCACAATCGGCATAATTGCCGCCAAAAACGGCGCAGGCAATGTTATCGGTGCAGAACTTAACGGCGATGCCGTGAGGGATGCAATCGTAAATGCAAGAGCAAATAATCTGAAAAATATCCGTTTCTACAAAGCCGATGCGGGCGAGTTCATGAGAGAAGCTGCAGACGAGGACGAAAAGCCCGATGTTGTGTTCATGGATCCGCCAAGAGCCGGAAGTGACCGAAAATTTCTCGACTCACTAATCAAAATGTCTCCGAAAAAGGTTGTCTATGTTTCCTGCAACCCCGAAACATTGGCAAGAGATTTAGCCTACCTAACCCAAAACAGCCCCTACAAAGCCCAAAAACCCGTAGATATGTTTCCCCACACCGCACACATTGAGACGGTAGTCTTGATGTCAAGAAAATAATTAAGCAATATAAAATTCGGCTTGTTTGATGACTTTTTCTAAATCTAAAATTATATATTTAACCATCAAAAGCACTCGGGTATATCTTATCGAAACATATCCAACGCAAAATTTCTTTCAGGTTGTAACCTCGGGTTAGATAATGCAAATTGAGTGAGTGGATTAGATGTCAGGGTGTTTGGAAAAAATTTTATAGAACAAAAAGCTGACGACCAATCCTGCAATTCGACCGTTTTGAGGGGTTCATGAACAGTGAAATAGATGTTAATAGAAATTAGATAAATCGGAATTTATGGAGGATAAAGCTGATGAACAACAAGAGGATAATTATAGGAGTCACTATCGGAATAATCGCAGCAATACTTTGGAGTGTTGTTTTTATAAATGTCTTAAATAGCATGGCTGGAATTGGAATCGGAATATGTCTGGGTATATCTTTTGGTATAACCGGCAGTCTTATTTTTTCAAAAAAAGATAAAGATAAATGATGATACAATTCCAGTTTGTAGGGATGACATGAAAAATGAAGTTTAAGGAACAGAGCTTTTACCCTGTCTGCCTATACAAATTATAGGACAATTCAAGGTTGTAACCTCGGATTAGATAATGCAAATTGAGTGAGTGGATTAGATGTCAGGGTGTTTGGAGAGAATTTTATAGAACAAAAAGCTGACAGGCAATCCTGCAATTCGACCGTTTTGAGGGGTTCATGAACAGTGAAATAGATGTTAATAGAAATTAGATAAATCGGAATTTATGGAGGAGACAATGATGGATAAAAAGACACAAAAAATAGGAGTGATTTGTTCAATTGTACAGATTATATTAAGCATAATATGCTTGATTTATAATGCGATAAATCAAGAAAATATTATAATTTGGGTATTATTTTTATGCTCTGGAATTTTATTGTTAAGCTCGAATATTAGTAGAAACAATAAAAAAGAAGACAACAGATTTACAGTCTGCCCCCTTTGGCCACTCGGGAACTCGCCCCCAAAATAAAATATGGAGCTGGTGGACGGACTTGAACCCCCGACCTGCTGATTACAAATCAGCTGCTCTACCAACTGAGCTACACCTTGCTCTTCATCATTTGTCAACACTTTTTTTCAAATTTTTTATTTTTTTGAAGCATTTTCATTTTTTGAAGATGTCCTCGAATGAGTCAGCTTGACTATTATATCATCCCCAACCCTATTCGTCAAGGGTTTTTGCAAAAAAATTTTTCATTGTATTTTTCAACAAAATATCCTATGAATTTTTGTCGCTCCGTTGCTAAATTGCAAACCTTTCGGTTTACAGCTAAATTAAATTCACTTTTGCTGTCCGCCAGGACAATTTAGCTATCTACAGGATAATTTAGCTGAAAAAAGCACGCCCCCGTAGGGTGTCATACTTTCATCTTATCACTACTTCTGCCCGAAGTACTTTGTACAGGCCTAAACTTTCCGCCTCGCTTGTTGCGTCCTGTGCATAACTATGCCTCCATAAACGCTCCTCCCTAAAAATGCCCCACAGGGGCATTTTTCTTTACGGTCGGCTTCAAATCTCTTCGATTCTAAACAGACCAAAAAGGACACCCGTAGGGTGTCACACTTTCATCTTATCACTACTTCTGCCCGAAGTACTTTGTGCGGATTTAAACTTTCCGCCTCGCTTGTTGCGTCCTGTGCACAGCTATGCCTCCATAAACGCTCCTCCTCTAAAAATGCCCCACAGGGGCATTTTCTTTTTTACGGTCGGCTTCAAATCCCTTCGGATTCTAAGCAGACCAAAAAAGACACCCCGTAGGGTGTCACACTTTCATCTTATCACTACTTCTGCCCGAAGTGCTTTGTGCGGATTTAAACTTTCCGCCTCGCTTGTTGCGTCCTGTGCACAGCTATGCCTCCATAAACGCTCCTCCCTTAAAAATGCCCCACAGGGGCATTTTCTTTACGGTCGGCTTCAAATCCCTTCGGTTCTAAGCAGACCAAAAAAACACCCGTAGGGTGTCACACTTTCATCTTATCACTACTTCTGCCCGAAGTGCTTTGTGCGGATTTAAACTTTCCGCCTCGCTTGTTGCGTCCTGTGCACAGCTATGCCTCCATAAACGCTCCTCCCTAAAATGCCCCACAGGGGCAGTTTTCTTCTGATCGGCTTCAAATCCCCTTCGGTTCTTGGCACCAGGGTGGTTTCAAAACCGGAAAATCCGTTGCGTTATCCAATTGCGCCACGGGCAGATGTATGCGGCAGGGTATTTTGCCTGCCGTTTTTCATTTTAATTCGCATAATCTTTCATCTGAAAATCAACTGCAAAAACTGCTGTGCAACAGTCTTTAGCTTATATTATGCGGTTATTATACAACAATTTTTTACTTTAAGCAAGGGAATTTGTCGCTCATCCAGACTGTAAGGCGATCATTCTGCCATACTTTCGAGTTCTTCCCAGATTTCGTACTGCTCCTCCTGCTGTTTTTGCAAATTCTCGAGCAGTTTTGAAAGCTCCATAAGTTTTTCGTAATCTGCGGCAACTTCCTCGCTTGAGAGAAGCTCCTGTGTTTTGGCGATTTCTTCGTCAAGTCGCTCAATTTCAGCCTCTGCCTTTCTAAGCTTAGTCTGTCTTTTGCGTTCTTCACTCTGCTTTTGCTTTTTGCAAAAAGTAATCATTCTGCGTTTTTTCTTTTTTATCTTTCTTATTCTCAGTCGGAACAGCACTTTTGATTTTCGGCTGTTGTGCGTTCAAGATAATAATCGTAATTACCGAGATAT
>VOFD01000729.1_pt1 | contig 26000 bp, 30 predicted proteins | sample 5384101 | NCBI WGS metagenome assembly VOFD01 (sample SAMN12384723, study PRJNA508395) | human gut metagenome | isolation source: healthy gut C | host: Homo sapiens
ACTAGAAACCGCAAAAGGAGAATATATAGCTTTCATGGATAGCGACGACTGGATAGAAACGGATATGATAGCCACTCTTTATCAACTTATCCGGACAAACGAAGCCGGTCTGGCTACTCGCGGATATATCATTGAAAATGAAGATGGTCGTCCGATTTACCACATCAACGAAGTGAAATCCGGCAAATTAACCCAGTGGGAGGCCATTCACTCCCTGTTTACCGACAGGCATTACAAATACAAAGGAAACTTATGGGATAAATTATATCATAAAGAAATCATTGACAAACATCACCTAAAATTCAATGAACATATTTATTATAATGAAGACAGGCTCTTTATTTTTCAATACCTGAGCCACTGCCAATCAGCCGCATACACCACTTCCCCCTATTATCACTATGTCACAAGAAAATCAAGCGCCATGAACCTGTCGCAAAAAAAAACTACACCCCCAAACTGTGCACTTTCATGGATGCATTCGACCTGATGACTTCACTTTCGGCTACATTCCCCACCTATATTCTACGTGCTTTGTCGGCCGATTACATAAAAAGTTCGTTCTTGTTCTATACCCAACACTCACGGGAAATTCCCTTCAATGAATTATGGGACAGAATGCTAAGAATCAGAAAAAACAATTATATACATCTTCCACTTTCTCTAAAAATAAAGTATGCGCTATATGGCATCAGACTTATCCTGCGGGCATGGCTCAAGTGAAAAGACCAATTTACTGCTTACTTAACACGCACCCGTTTTATCTTTCCATGCACCCACAACAAGGCACAGACCAATTTGTATGCCATCTGATGAAGGCCCGCAGTTTTATTCAGTTCGGGAATCAGTTCCAATAAAGGAGATTCCACCTTTTCCAGTCTTATATAATCCTTCATCATTCTATCCGGAAACAGTTCCTTATACACCCGCTTTCTTTCCATATCTCTTGTTCCGGCATCCGTTTCACTGACCCCTCCGGGTACAAACCTACAAACGATGGAACGAATATTGCGGAACGTCGCATTGTTGAATATCAAGGTCTGAATATAAAATTTCCAATCGGATACAATCTTATAACTCTCGTCATACCTGTTTTCATCAAAAAGTTCTTTACGGAAGAATGAAGCCTGATGCAATACAGTTCCCCGAATCAAATCCATCAGCGTTATATCCTCCTTATGAAATCCCCACACCTCTGTGCCATGCACTATTTTTCCAACAACAATATCGCTGTCCAATAAAGGTGCCACCTCCTGCAACACACCATTGTTATAAAATTCATCACCGGAATTCATAAAGTTCAAATACTCTCCATGCGCCTGTAAAACTCCTTTATTCATGGCATGATAAATACCCTTGTCCGGCTCCGATACCCAATAGTCCACTTTACCGGCATACTCTTTTATCACTTCAATACTTCCATCCGTAGACCCTCCGTCAATAATAATATACTCAAAATCCCTAAAAGACTGGCCGACCACACTTTCTATGGTTTTCCTCAACCCTTCTTTATTATTATAATTAATGGTTATAATCGAAAATTTTCTTTGTGACATAATTTTCCGCTTTTTACAATCTAAAGTTTCCATTCGTCATCCAGACTGAGCGATTTTTCGAATCCGACATACAGAGGCACAATCCGGCTGACATTCGAAGTATAAGTACCGATAAAAAATGAAGAATGGATCAGAATATCCATATCCAACAGCATATTCAACGTATCTATATATCTACTTTTTTTTTATCCTTTGTATTAAACAAAGACTCGTCAAATCCTGTTTGTGTCACAGCTGTGTTCCAGTAAACATTAAATCCTTCGGCAACCAGTGCGGATTTCAACTTATCCGTCACAGAACCATCATCCGTAGCTATAAACACATTACGGCTGATATGCTTCTTCCCTTTAACAGCATCAATATAAAGAGACAAACCGAGTTCCTTCATCTCACGGGAAACTATCTTATCTCCCCGCCTTATATGTACCGCTATGTAATCTACCGGCAAATTCATCTCGCTTTTCCTTTTTTTCTATATAGCCGGTTGTCTTTTCATTAAATTTTAATATTTTCCGCAAGGCAGAGCCATAATCATTTCTGATATCTTCCAGTTTCTCCAGAAAATCCTCCGATCTCATTTTTAGAAAGACCTCATTCCCTAGTTCCGTTTCCGGATGAAATAACAGATATATCCTATTCATTATATAGAAAATATAATACCGGAAAAAAGCGGACGGATTATAATAGATATTTCCCCACCAAGGTTTCCCCTTTTTATAAACAATATATTGCGAACACATCACCCCGTTACAGTCTGGCAAGACCGATTCGAAATAATCACTCCAGCCTTTCTCTACCCTTGCATTCCAGTTCCTTGTATTGACAGTCAGCTCTTCCTGATTATAGTCCGCATAGACCAATGCCAAAGCAAGGTTAGACAACTCTGAGAACAACCCTCTTCCAGTCAAACTATATACGATTCTTTTTTCTTCATCTCCATAGTAGAACATAATGATCAAACTTTTATATCCTCCAATCCGATAAAGCCGTTGGAAGTTTGTGTCAGTGCATGCCCGAATCCACTTTGAAACCCCTCACATTCCAGCAAACAGCAACGAACTGCTTTCAAATAATATTCCACCATAGGATGATGTATAAACAAATCTGCCTGCAGGACACCTTTACTCAGCACAGGCGGAAGCCCTATACGCCTCTCGATGCAAAAATCCCCTTTAGGTAAATGACTGATACTCCCGTAATAATGTCCCGGAGCATAAGTAGCATAAGGCACTTCCGTCCTGCTCTTCAAAACCAGCATTACATCATACATTATATCCTCTTCAGAATATCCCTGTATTTTCACAGTCAGAAAATTCTGACCTCCATGAATAGTGGAAGAGGCACATTCCGTTCCGTTTATCTCAATGCAATCTATATGAAGCGTATTTTTCGTCCAACCCACATAATCTATAATTTTACTTTTCCGGACCGTCCCTTTCTCTTTCAAGTAATAATCGATGGCAGAATGAACCGTCCCCTGATAAACCGCGGTACCATTTTCCAAGCATATTCCTTTTGTACACAAACTTCTTACCGCTGCCATGTTATGACTGACAAACAAGACTGTCCTTCCCTCTCCTTTCGACACATCCTGCATCTTGCCAATAGCCTTCTTTTGGAATTCCGCATCGCCCACTGCCAACACCTCGTCCACCACCAGAATTTCCGGCTCCAGATGGGCGGCGATAGCAAATCCCAACCGCACGGTCATACCCGAAGAATAACGTTTCACTGGAGTATCGATATATTTCTCCACACCGGCGAAAGCCACAATCTCATCCAACTTGCGGGTAATCTCCGCCTTGGTCATCCCCATGATGGAACCATTCATATAAATATTCTCCCGTCCTGTCATTTCGGGATGAAAGCCTGTACCCACTTCCAGCAAAGAGGCAATACGCCCCCGTGCACGGATACAACCGGCAGTAGGAGAAGTCACCCGCGAAAGGATTTTCAACAAAGTGGACTTTCCCGCACCGTTCTTACCTATAATACCCAGCACTTCACCTTCCTCCACATGGAAATTAATATCTTTCAACGCCCATACAAAATCTCCCGTCGCTTTCTTGGAACGGTCATTCTCTTCCCCGATTCTGAGATACGGATCCTCCTTTCCACGGATCCGCGCCCACCAACGATTCAAATCACGGCTCAGCGTGCCGGTTCCGATGCTTCCCAATGCATATTGCTTGCTGATATTCTGAAACTCTATCGCTATTTTTCCCATTCTGTCCCTTCTTTTAAATCACATCCATGAAACTACGTTGCACTCTATTAAAAGTCACCATCCCCCAAAGCATTATCACCACTGTAAACACCAACGTGTAGCCTAAGTGGAACCAACTGAAAGTCCCCACCCCCAAGAATCCGAATTTAAATGTTTCGATAAGGGAAGTCAGCGGGTTCGCCACAATGATCCACATATACTGCTCATGACTCTGCCTCATCACGGACAAAGGGTAAATAACCGGAGTGGCATACATCCACAACTGTACCCCGAAAGTAATCAAGAAACGCAAGTCACGGTACTTGGTCGTCAAGGAGGATATCAATAATCCGAACCCCAAACCAAGTCCTGCCAACATGAGCAGCAGCAAGGGAGCCAACCAAGCATATCCGTTGACCATCAACGAATATCCGTTGCACAAATAGTAAATATAAATTAAAACGAACAATCCGAACTGAATGCCCATCTTTATCATGCAAGATATAACGATGGACAAGGGTACCACCAGACGAGGGAAATATACTTTTCCAAATACATTCTGATTGGCGTTGAACGTATCCGAACAGCGGCTTAAACACTCCGAGAAATAATTCCAGCAAAGTAAGCCCGCCATATAAAACAGCGGTTGGGGAAGTCCGTCGGTAGGAATACCGGCAATACCGCCAAAAACAAACATGAACATGACGGTAGTAAGCAGTGGCTGGATAACAAACCATAACGGTCCTAAAACAGTCTGTTTATAAAAAGTGACGATATCCCGTCTGATATACATTACCAGCAAATCCCTATACAGCCATACCTCTTCCAGATCCAACCGGAACAAACCGGACCGAGGCTTGATCACAATATCCCATTTTTCCTGTTCATCTTGTACCATACACTACTTTTTTTAGTAAATTATTCCAACTGTCACATACCTTCTCTATATGAAATGTATCAGCATACTCCACCGCCTTATTTCCCATCCATTCCCAATCCGTCCGATCAGCCATATACGACATACAACCGGCCAGCTGAGCTATATTCCCTGTTTCAAAAAGAACGGCCATATCTTTGTCTTTCAACAACTCGCGCGTTATCGGTAAATCAGATGCAATAACAGGTAACCCGTGCGCCATAGCCTCTATCATCACCAGGCCGAATCCCTCCCAACGGGAACTCAGCACATACATACTGGAATGTGCATAATACTCCTGCACCTCTTTCGTGAAAGGATGCAGCGCGATGCTCTTTTCCAATTCATATTCATTGATCAATGAACGGTAAAGCGCTTCCTCAGGACCCTCCCCACAATTTCCAGTGTCCAGTCCGGATGAGTTTTCACAAAAACAGAAAAAGCTTTTATTAAAATATCAAATCCTTTATGTCCGAATGAAAAACGACCGACCGCCAAAATCCTTCTATATTCCTTCTTTCCCCGACCTTTAGGCAGTACAGTCAGAGGATTGTATATCACCTCGCAGCACAGGTTCATTTTCCGAAAGAAACAACCGGCATCTGCATGACTTAAAACCACCCTCTCGTCCAATTTCCCCATCTGGACTTGAAAAAAGCAATCCAATCCCGGCAAATAGGGAGTTTCTTTCTCAAAGAATGCTTCATAAGAATTATGCAGCCACCCAACAGTCTTTGTCCGGATCCGACTCTTTACTGCAGAGAGATGCAGAGCCATAAAAGCATGTACCCCGATGACTACATCACATTGCCGGGCATTTATTTTCCTTGCCAATGTCCGTTTATAAGAAGAAGGGAAAAAACTAGCAGCATACCATTCTGAAGTCAGCCGGGTATGAGGCAACCCATGTTTATATAAAAAACTATAGCCTTTACATAACAAACGCTCGATGAAAGAGGAGGCGGAATAAGAGAAAGAATCAAACCGCACGGTACTTTCGGCATATCCGTACATCGACAAGTCCGTACAAGTATCCGTGGTCAGTATCGTGACTTCATGTTTTCCGGACAAAGCCTTGGCTATTTCAGCCAACACACGCTGTACTCCGCCGAAACTGAAGACAGTATCACAATAAAATAATATTCTCATGGAATTTAGATTACACTCTTTCTTCGCAAAGATACAATAAAGAAATGAAAATAAATGCGGAATGAAGAAAGAATATCATATAATACAAAGCAGGTATCTGCGGCACGTACATACGTATAGAGCGGCACGTACATATGTGAAATCCTGCTCCCCAAACAAAAACAACAGGTCAAATAAAAAAAAGACCTTGTTCTTTTTTAAAAAGATGGCGAGCTTTTTTAAAAACCTCCTGATCTTTTTACTGCCATCGGAAATTTGCCATATTCCATAGAGGTATCCCCCCTTCAGACACACTTTTTGCAAAGAAAAAGCCTGAGAACATCCTACTTCATATTAAATCGGAACAACTTATAAAAAAGGATATATTACTGATAACAAATAGATTATATGAAATTCTGCTCCAAAAAACAGTGAGGGCATGAGAGCATAAGTGAGAGTTACATTTTTTACCATCACTATACAAATAGTTCATAAACAACCAGTTGTGCACACAATGAGGGCATGAGGGCATTATCACCCCGAATTTCCAGTGAAAGATTCTCATACTCATCGAGATATTATCAAGATAATGCATGATGCTGAATATAAATCAATATCTTTGCAAAAAAAGAAGAAGAATGACAAAGAACACAAGTTACCATTACAGCATCATTATTCCGCACAAGAATACCCCCCGTCTTCTGGAACGCTGTCTGTGCTCAATTCCCACTTGGGATGAAATTCAAATCATTATCATTGATGACAACAGCAACTCCGAATCTGTCGATTTTTCTCATTTTCCGGGAAACGGCAGAAAAAATACGGAAATCCTGTTCACTAAAGAGGGAAAAGGGGCAGGATACGCACGGAACATAGGACTCTCCCACGCCCGTGGCAAATGGATTATCTTTGCAGATGCAGACGATTTCTTTACAGCCGATTGTTTTACTATCTTAAACGAATACATGGACAGCCCCCATGAAGTCATCTATTTCAATGTACGTTTTGTCATGTCCGACAATCCGTCCCAAGAAAGCCGACGCGGAACTTACTATACCAACTTCTTCAATGATGTAAACCCGGAAAACAAACTGCGATACCAATCTCAAGTTCCTTGGGGCAAAATGATAAGGCGCAGCTTCCTGTCAACATTCCACATTCAATTCGATGAAACAAGAATAGCCAACGATGTGTATTTTTCATGCCTTGTCGGTATATATGCCCCCAAAGCAACCACAGACAGAAGAATCATTTATTATTGTACCGAATCCGGCCAGTCCCTTGCTATGTCCAAACAAGACCGCGAGAGTTTAATCATACGGTTTAACGCAAGCATGAAATGCAACAGACTGTTGCGACAAGAAAAAATCCACTATTACCTGTCACCACTTCCGTGGTGTATCCCTTCGGCAAAAACAAAAGAATGGCTCCCCGCCAAATACTTTTTGAATACCTGTTTTTCTTCCGCCTGCAAGCATTCAAAGAATTATATTATGCTTTTTCCGCTATCCTGTCACATATGAATGAGCCGGCCACAAAAGAAACCGACAACCAATGTAACAAGAAGACTACCAACCTAAGGGAATAATATTCATTACACAAGAAGATTCAGCGGTACAACCTTCCCCATATCTTATAATACAATTTGATCAGATTAGCGTATTTATACAATACGTGATGTCTGTAAATCCCCCAATTCAAAAGCAGAGAAAAAGGATAGAACAAATTCAATTCGTACAAAACCTCCATAGGCCGGAACTCTCTGCAATGCTTCCTTATCAGATTTCTTTTTAAACTTACCTATCGCATCATTACTTTCCCTTGTAACCCCTATTACAGCAGCATTATACACCACCGGCATCAACTTGTTCAAAATGAAACAGATATTTTCAGCATACAATTCCTGTTCCATGTGCTCATTAAAAACAGTCAAGATAAAAATAAAATCCTTTGCCGGCTTGTCAAAGTCCGTTTTCGCCTTATTCATGGTTGAGAAAGGATTTGAACGCCTGTAGAAATAAGTAAAAGAATTGACGGAAGCAAACGTTTCCACCTTTTTATACAGAAAATAGCACCACAAAAAGTCCTCAAACAAAATGCCCGTCCTGAAATAAATGGCATTCTCTGTCAGCACCTCCTTTCTGATCAATCTGTTGACCGGAGTGGATGTTATTTTCGAATCCAGAAACAGCTTGTTGATACGTATCCGTCCTTCCGTATATCTTTGCAAATCACTGTTTTTGTTTTCCATCCCTTCTGAATAAGAATCCCCCTGCACCAAGTCAATCCCCGGATGTCTTTTCGTTTCCTCCCATAATTTCTCCAGACAATTCTCATAAAGCATATCATCCGAATCTATAAAAAAAGATAACCACCCCGGGATAGTTCTATTCCCTTGTTCCTTGCCGCAGAGACTCCTTCATTCCTCTCATTTCTCACGATTCTAAAACTGATGTTCCCTTTATATCCGGCCAGCTTTTTCCTCTATCAGGCGCATACTGTTATCCGGAGAGCAATCATCAATGATGATACACTCAAAACAATCAAAAGTTTGGTTGATTATGGAATCAAGACATTCTGATACGTATTCTTCCACCTTGTAAACCGGCATCACCACCGTTATCTCTTTCATCATTATCTGCTAATCATTATAAAATGCAATATTCGCAAAAACAAATGATACTCACAACATTCCAAAGACTTTAATTACTAAATAGCCCCATCTTCATCCATTGAAACCCACTTTTTACTCCGAATACAGCCGACATTCCATAAAAAAACGGATATGGACAGGAATTTCAACAACTTCTTATTGGATATATAAAAAGAATACACTATTTTTACGGAAAAACAAACCGGGGAATGAAAATAGTATATGTATACGACTCCATAGCCCGTATAGGAGGCATGGAACGGATTTTAACGGATAAGATGAATTACTTGGCCGAAATTTATGGGCACGAGGTCTATCTTATCACTTCTTCCCAAGGCAATCATCCTTTTTCTTTTCCCGTTATCCCACAAAGTGGAACATATCGATCTGGATACAAAGTTTCATTTGCAATACCAGCATCCGCTTCTCGAACAATTGAGAGTGGGATGGACTTTGAACCATAAATTCGAACAAAAATTAAAAAAGAGATCAAGCTCATCAATCCCGATATCATATCAGGAAATACCAGTTTCAAAGCGGATTTGATCTGTAAATTAGACTGCAAGGCAAAGAAAATCATTGAATCGCATTGCGCCAAAATATACACCCGGATACCTGCAAACCGCAAAAAGAGTTTTTTTAAAGATATAAAAGACAGATACGTCAGCTACCAATGTTTCCGTGATGTAAAACGATACAGCGATGCTATAGTCACACTGACACAAGGAGATGCCGCCATGTGGGGACAACATCCGAATATACATATCATTCCGAACACCACCTCTATTGATATACAAACAATCAGCTCCTGTGAGGCTCCCCGTGTAATAGCGGCAGGCAGACTGACCTGGCAAAAAGGATTCGACAGACTGGTTGACGCATGGAATATCGTGCAGAAACGCCACCCCGACTGGATACTGGATATATTTGGTGAAGGATTTTATAAGGATAGCTTAACCCGGCAGATTAAAGACAGAAAGCTGGAACACTCCATCACAATTCATCCTTTTACACAAAACATAACGCAAGAATACCTGAACAGTTCCATTCTGGCCCTAAGCTCCAATTACGAAGGTTTTGGACTGGTCTTGATCGAAGCCATGAGTCTGGGTGTTCCTTGTGTTTCTTTCGACTGTCCTTTCGGTCCATCGGAAATCATCAGAAACCAGGAAGACGGACTCCTCGTCAAAAACGGAGATATACAAGGATTTGCCAACGCTCTTTGCCACTTGATAGAACATGAAGCAGAAAGAAAAGCTTTTTGGCAAAAGAGCTAAACAAAATATAACACGCTACTCACTCCGAAACATCATGCCGCAATGGGAAATGTTGTTTCATAAACTGACTGAAAAATGACCATCGTTTATCTATACACAGCACTATGCACCGTGGGAGGCGCAGACCGGAGCATCATCCAAAAAGCGAACTATCTGGCTGACGAAATGCATCAGGATGTATTTATTATCACAGATTCACAAAAAGAACGCCCGCCCGTTTTCCCGATATCTCCCAGAATCAGGCACATTGACATAGGAATTGATTTTGACAGACAATATCATCACAACCTGTTAGTAAGAGGATATTATTATTTTACCCTGATGCACCTGTACAGAAAGAAGCTGGAGTATTGGCTGAAAACCTTGAAACCGGATATTGTCATCAGCACATTGGGCCGAGAATTGGATTTTCTGACACAACTGGATGATGGAAGCGTAAAAATAGGAGAATCCCATATAGCCAAACCATACACTCGTAACCTGCATCTGATGGAACAACGGGGATTCCCATACAAGCAAATCGCACGGCATTGGAGAAAGAAACAGGAGGAGGCTGTAAAAAACTGGATGCGCTGGTTGTTCTGACACAACATGATGCGGATAATTGGAAAGAAGTGAAGAAGGCTTGTGTCATACCGAACTTCTTACCTTTCTCACCCGAAAAAGGGAGTTCTTGCCTGGAGAAAAGAATCATCAGCATAGGAAGATACAGCGAACAGAAGGGGTATGACCGCCTGATTGAAGCCTGGATCAAAGTCAATCGGAAGCATCCCGACTGGCATATCCGCATTTACGGAGAAGGACAGGATAGGAACAGCCTGCAAGAGCTTATTGAAAAGCATCATATAAAAAACAGTTTTTCACTATGCCCTCCGACAAAAAGCATTCAAGAAAAATATCTGGAAAGTTCCATATACGTCATGAGTTCACGATTTGAAGGATTACCGATGGCACTTCTGGAAGCGATGGCATGTGGTGTTCCCTGCATTTCATTCGACTGCCCGTACGGACCTGCCGAGATTATCACTCCGGAAGAAGACGGAATACTGGTGAAGAACGGAAACACGGACGAACTGGCTGACGCGATATGCCGGCTGATAGAGGATACGGACAAACGCATACGGATGGGAAAGCAGGCCCAAAAGAATATCCAACGTTATTCACGCGAAGAAGTGATGAAACTGTGGGATGAACTATTCAACACCTTAACAACTGCCCGACCATGAATATCATCTACCTCCTTTTCCACGGACTATCCCCTTACAGCGGCATCAGTAAAAAAAGATCTTGCATCAGGTTAAAGGCTTTGAAGCATGTGGACACCGGGTAAGTTTATGCACATACAGCATAGCGGACAACGGCCACCGGGTAAGGATGATAAACAATGAAATAATAGAAGACTACGGAACAGGCAAACCGGCTGCGGCGAAAAAAGAAGAGTTTCCTACCAATGCATATACCGCTATGCTATAACACATCAAGTGGAATTAATCTATGTACGCTCTTTCCATAATGCAAATCCGTTCACCATCCGGCTGTTCAGCAAACTGAGGAAAGCCGGAATTAAAATAGCGATGGAAATACCTACCTATCCTTACGACAGCGAATACGCCGGTTTCCCACTGGTCACACGCCTGGGGATACAAGTGGATAAAGTATTCCGAAAGACATTGGCAAAACACGTGAACGCCATCGTCACTTTCTCAGACTATCACTGTATATTCGGCCAACGTACCATTCAGATATCCAATGGAGTTGACTTTGATTCCATTCCGCTGAAAAAGACGGTTTCTAAAAATACCTCCGTCATTCATCTACTAGGAGTGGCCGAAGTACATTATTGGCACGGTTACGACCGCCTGATAGAGGGTTTGGGTAAATATTACCAAAACCCAGCAAACACAATCGTATTTTTCCACATCGCAGGAGGTATATGGAAATCCGAAATGCATGATTCACAACACGCTCCCGGATTTTATGAACTTATCAACAAATATCATATAGAAAAATATGTCATCTTCCACGGACAAAAAATGAACGAGGAACTAGACGAATTATTCAACGAAGCAGACTTTGCCATCGGCAGTCTGGCACGCCACCGCAGCGGCATCGACAAAATCAAAACATTAAAAAACAGAGAATATGCAGCACGGGGAATACCTTTTGCATATTCAGAAACAGATGGAGACTTTGACAAGATGCCTTATATACTGAAAGTTCCGGCCGACGAAAGTCCCATAGATATCCACCGGCTTATCCGGTTCTATATGGAACTGGATCTGTCTCCTCGTAAAATAAGGGATTCCATTAAAAACCTGTCATGGAAAGAACAGATGATGAAAGTAATAAACAACCTGTAATACTCCCGCCTATGATCCGAATCGCCTATTGTACCCCCTCTCTCCATATCCCCGGAGGAGTGGAAAGGGTACTGACCACCAAAGCCAATTATCTGGCAGAGAATGGTAATTATGACATATATATTTTGCTGACTGACGGAAAAAGGCAAGCCTCCCTGCTATACTTTATCGCCTAAAGTAAAAATCATCCAACTGGATATAGATTTTGAAGAATTATGGGAACTCCCTCTTTGGAAAAAAGTGCCGGTTTATCTGAAAAAACAAAGAATATACCGACGCAAGCTCTCTGCCGCCTTGTCTCACCTCAAACCGGACATCACAGTTTCTTTGTTACGACGGGAAATAAACTTTATCACTTCCCTCAAAGATGGAAGCAAAAAGATAGGGGAGCTACATGTAAACCGGAAAAACTATCGTAACTTTGAAAAGAACGAAAGCAACTTCATCAAGGAACTTTTTGCCAAATTATGGATGAAAAGTCTGGTGAGGCATTTAAAAAAGCTGGACAAGTTCGTTGTACTGAGTGAGGAAGACAGAGCCAACTGGCCCGAACTGCAAAATGTAAAAGTTATCAGCAACCCTCTACCCTTTCAATCCGGAACATTCAGCGACTTGAACAATAAACGGATAACCGCAGCCGGAAGATATACTTATCAAAAAGGATTCGATTTGTTACTGGAAGCATGGAGCAAAGTCTGTAACCGGCATCCGGACTGGGAATTACATATATATGGCAAAGGAGACAAGACTACATATCAAGTACTGGCCGGAAAATGGAAATTAAAGAACCTTTTTCTTGAAAATGCAACCCCGGATATGCTCTGTAAATACCATGAAAGTTCTATTTTGTATCAAGTTCCAGATTTGAGGGATTCGGAATGGTCATAGCGGAAGCAATGGCGTGCGGAGTACCTGCCGTGTCATTCGCCTGTCCGTGCGGACCTAAAGACATCATCCGGGACGGGGAAGACGGACTATTGGTCGAAAATGGAAAAACAGAAGAACTGGCCGAAAAAATAAATTATCTGATTGAGAACGAACAAATAAGAAAAGGAATGGGGAAAAAAGCCCGCATCAATGTACAACGTTTTGCTGAAGATGTAATAATGCAACAATGGATTCAGCTATTCAACAACTTATTAAACGGAACAAAACAATGAAAACAGATTCCCCCTACGACAGAGGAGACATCCATATAAATAAAAATGACAAAGTGCTGGAGATAGGTCCGGGCCATAATCCGACATATCGCTCCAACGTGATAGTCGAAAAATTTATTGACACCAATTACCACCGCTGCGGTGACGTGAAAATATACCCGCATCAGACCTTTGTACATGCCGATGGAGAAAAACTGCCCTTCAAAGACAAGGAGTTTGACTACGTAATATGCAATCAGGTATTGGAACACGTGGAACATCCCGAAGCTTTTGTCAAGGAATTATGCAGGGTAGCCCGACGGGGATACATAGAAACTCCCAGTCTGCTGGGCGAATACTTGTTTCCCAAAAAATCACATAAATGGGTTATATTGGATATAGACAACAAACTGGTCTTCTATGAAAAGAACAAGATGCCGGGAAACTATGAAAACGACTATGGAGAATTATTCCTGAATTATCTGCCTTTCCAATCCCTCCCCTACAAACTGCTGTGGCTGACGGAAGGAGATATAACCTTGAACCGTTATGAGTGGAAAGATGAAGTGGAGATACTAGTCAATCCCGAAGATGAATACTACTCCTCTTTCTTCCTCAACAAATGGAACCGGGAAATGGTGGAGAAACTATATCCCCGCCGTTCCGCCCTGACGGAAATGAAGAAGATGATTCAAGCCCTGTTCTATATCCTCAAAAACAAATTCAAATCACGATTCAGTAATCACCGGAATCCGGTCACACTGTCCGAATATATAAAAACGCATGAAGTGGTACGCTGACTATTTATCCATCTATGACAAGCCTTTCACCCAAGCCCCACAAGCGGTTATCAACCAAGTGAAAGACAAGATCCGGCAGCTTGCAACTCATGCTCCGCTGGTTTCGGTGGTCGCCATCGCCCATAATGAAGAAAAGAGGATATTGAGCTGCCTGTGGTCTTTATGTGAAAACCAACATAACTATCCTGTAGAAATACTAGTCATCAATAATCATTCTACCGACCACACCGAAGAGGTACTAAAAGAATTAGGAGTCACCTACTTCAATGAATACCGGAAAGGTCCCGGTTTTGCCCGGCAATGCGGACTGAACCATGCCCGGGGAAGTATCATCTCTGCATAGACGCCGACACACTTTATCCGCCCCAGTACATCAGTACCATGATAAAGGTCTTACAGGACAAAGAAGTGGCAGGTGCATACGCCCTGTGGAGTTTTCTTCCTAATGAACATCATTTAGGACTTTTCTTCTATGAGACACTACGTGATCTCTATTTGAAAATACAAAATCTGAACAGACCGGAGCTCAATGTACGTGGAATGGCTTTTGCCTTCCACACGGAAACAGCCCGGAAAGAAGGATTCCGGACAGACATACTCCGCGGAGAAGACGGCTCCCTGGCACTGGCATTGAAAAAATACGGAAAATTAAGATTCGTCACCGCCCGCAAAGCCCGTGTCCTTACCGGCTATGGCACTATTTCGGCCGACGGATCCCTGTTCAGCAGTTTCAAAAAACGAGCCATAAAAGGTTTAAGAAGCTTCACGACTCTTTTCTATAGCAAAAACAATTACGAGGACGAAGATTCTAACTTGATAAAGTAACGACAGATGAAAATAGCAATAGAAGCCCAGCGCATCTTCAGAAAAGAGAAACATGGCATGGACTATGTAGCTCTGGAAACCATCCGGGAACTGCAAAAGATAGACCAACAGAACGAATACTTCATACTGGTCAGCCCGGGAGATGATATTTGTTTGCAGGAATCCGCCAACATGCATATCGTGACCGTTAATTGGCCATCCTATCCGCTTTGGGAACAGATAGGACTACCGTTGGCTTTAAAAAAATCAAACCCGACCTGCTGCACTGCACAAGCAACACTGCCCCTGTGTATGGAAACATTCCACTGGTGCTTACACTGCACGACATTATCTTTCTAGAAAAAAAACAAGGCAAGAACCAGTCCATGTACCAAAGACTGGGACGTTTCTACCGAAAAAATCATTGTTCCCCAAATCCTTACCAAATGCAAAAGAATCATTACCGTTTCTCATTTTGAATGCAACCGCATCAGTCATTTCCTGCACATTGACAAACAACTGCTTGTCGCCGTATACAACGGCTATTCACAACATTTCATACCCATACGGAACGCACAGGCCATCACTGCCCGATACATAAAGAACCATCCTTACCTGTTCTTTTTTAGGAAATACCGATCCCAAGAAGAATACGGCAAGGGTATTGCAGGCATACGGCATTTATTTAAAAAATCCAGTCAGCCCCTTCCCTTGCTTATCGCCGACCTGAAAGAAGAGATCATAGACGAATATCTGAACAGGGAAGGATTACAAGAAATAAAAAAATGCTGTATCATCCCGGATACATTCCAAACACAGAACTACCCGCTGTTTATAGTGGAGCATCCGTCTTTATATACACGTCTTTACGCGAAAGTTTCGGCATCCCCATTCTGGAGGCGATGGCCTGTGGAACTCCCGTCATCACCTCAACCACTTCCGCCATGCCCGAAATCGCAGGACCGGAGGGTATTCTGGTCAATCCGTTCGAACCGGAGGAAATTGCTTCCGCCCTCCTTCATTTAGAAGAAAATGCAGAATTCTATCAGTCACAAACTGCATATGGACTAGAAAGAGTCCGTCGGTTCTCATGGGAGAAGCCAGAGAAATATTGAATATATATAAAGAAATACTAGCATGAACACTCTTGAAATCCTCTTCTTCGTTCTCCTGTTCATTGTATTCTACACCTATGTGGGATACGGAATCCTGTTGTGGATATTGGTAAAAATAAAACAAAGTTTTATTTCCTTCTACGATACGGACGAACCGGAGCAAGAAACCTGCCGGAACGGCAACAACACCGACCTACCCGAAATCACCCTGTTCATCACCGCCTATAATGAGGAACAGGTAGTAGACGGAAAGATGAAAAACTGCCAAGAACTGGATTATCCCAAAGAGAAACTGCATATCGTATGGGTAACGGACGGCAGCAATGACCGAACCAATGAAAAATTAAAAGCGTATCCCGATGTCACCCTATTGTTCGTCCCCGAAAGAAAAGGAAAAACAGCCGCTATGAACCGTGGCATGGGATTTGTCACCACACCTTTGGTCATATTCACAGACGCCAATACATTTATTAATCCGCAGGCCGTTCGCGAGATAGTAAAATGTTTTAACCATCCGCAGGTGGGATGTGTGGCAGGAGAAAAACGGGTGGACATGTACAGTACCGGAGGAGCGGTTTCCGGAGGAGAAGGATTGTACTGGAAATATGAATCATGGCTGAAAAAAATGGATTATCAGCTCTATTCCGCCATAGGTGCTGCCGGAGAATTATTCGCCATCCGCACCCCGTTATATGAGGAAATGCCTGAAGATACCCTACTGGATGATTTTATGTTGTCCCTGCGTATCGCCATGAAGCAGTATACGATAGCATATTGTGATACGGCATATGCCTTGGAAAGCGGATCGGCCGATATGAAAGAAGAGGAAAAAAGAAAAGTACGTATCGCGGCAGGAGGATTGCAGTCTGTCTACCGTTTGAAAGAACTGCTGAATCCGCTACGTTATGGAATCCTCAGTTTTCAATATGTTTCCCATCGCGTGCTGAGATGGTCGGTAACCCCGGTCGCCTTGTTTCTGCTCTTTCCCTTGAATATCCTGCTGGTTGTCTGTAGTGAAAGCCTCCCGGTTTATTTTCTTTTTCTTCTGCTGCAATCCGCATTCTACCTCGGGGAGTTTATGGCAGCCTCTTGTCTGCCAAGTCCGTAAAGAACAAATTCCTTTATATTCCCTACTATTTCCTGTTCATGAACATCAATGTGATAAAAGGTTTCTTCTATTTGAAAAAGACATGCCGGCGGAACATGGGAAAAGTCCCGCAGGGCATAATATTTACTCACCAAAATACTTTTTTATCATCTCACGCAAAGCGGGAGCCATGATCGGCTTGGCCATATAATCGTCACATCCGGCTTCAAAAGCCTTGTCACGGTCACTGTCGTATGCATTGGCGGTAAGAGCTATGATGGGAAGTGTCCCTCCCTTCAGACGAATTCTTCTGGTAGCTTCCAAACCGTCCATAACAGGCATCTTTATATCCATCAAAATCATATCGGGCCGGCAACTCTCAAATTTCTCAATAGCCTCCTGCCCATCATGGGCACGGTGAACTTCATACTCCTTTCTTAAAATTATAGATAATAAGAGATAATTACTTTCCGTATCTTCAGCTACCAAAATCTTTTTTCATTTCTTCTTTTCATTGATTACCTTGCAAAATTACGATATAAAATGATATAAACAATATTTTTTTTTTTGTATATTTGCTGTCAGTAACAAATATCACGCATCTAAATTCGCTAAGAGAAACAGTATATTGAGAATCATACTATTAATATGAAAATTCCGAGTAATATATTGCACGATAAGCAGTATGCAGACAAAATTCTGGAAATTACGGCTGATACTATGTTTTTCGTATATAAAGACGGCACCTGTTTAGACTTCAAGGCTAATACGACGGACTTCTTTATAAAAGAACAAGATATTATAGGGAGAAATATATTCTCTTATTTCCCCGTAGAAACGGCACGGGAGATGTATACGGAATTCATCAAAGTACGGGCAGGAGACAAACCTTCCGCACGGAATTACAAATTAATATTGGAAGATGACGTGAAATACTACAAATGTATTATCAGCAAGTATGATGAGGAGCATTTTCTTTTTCAATACAGGGATATCACAGGCCGGAGTGTCGTCAGGCTGAAACTGGAAAAAAAGCAAAAAGATTTGTGCGAAGTAGAAAAAGCCGCAAGAATAGGATTATGGGCATACGATTCGTCCACACGGCTCTTCACTTACTCGGGATACACCCGGATATTCTGTAACGATGAGGAACAGAAACAGATTTCCATAGATGAATACATGAACTATATGCACCTTGATGACAAGGACCGTTTCAGTCAATGGCTGGAAGAAAACCTGAAGGAGAAAGATGCTTCCAATACCGTAAACTATAGACTCCTTATTGACGGAAAGACCGTCAATATGAGAATAAAAACATACCACAAAGAGGTATATATGCAAAGGACCGTATTGGAAGGATATATACAGAACACATCCGAAATTGTTTGGAAAGCAGAACGCTCCAACCAGCTGAAATCTGCCTTCCTTGCCAATATGAGCCACGAAATCCGTACGCCGTTGAATGCCATTCTGGGATTCTCACGCATTATAGCCGAAACGGAAAACGCCGAGGAAAGATTGCAGTATTACGATATTGTAGAAAAAAACAACATGCGCCTGCAGGAACTTATCAACGAGATTTTGGACCTGTCGAAGATTGAATCGGGCATGATGGAGTTCAACTATGCGCCTGTATCCCTTTATATTTTATGTGAAGATGTAAAAAACACGTATAGTTTCCGGTGTCAACCCGGAGTGGAGCTTGTTTTCGAAGAGTCCGATCCGTCACTGGTTATCTCGACAGACAGGAACCGCTTGTTTCAGGTTTTCTCCAATCTGATAGGTAATGCTACGAAATTCACCGCCAAAGGTTCTATCAGCTTCGGGTATAAATTGAAGGAAAAAGAGATTGTTTTTCATGTAGCCGATACCGGAAGCGGTATTTCCGATGACAAGATAGACAAGATATTCGATCGTTTCATCATGGCCAACAACCAAGTGCAAGGCACAGGACTGGGGCTTTCCATCAGCAAAATCATTGTAGAAAAGTTAGGAGGAAAAATAGCTGTACAATCCAAAATGGGAACCGGGACCACATTCACTTTTACATTGCCTTACATTTCGGCAAACGGAGATATGAAATGGGAGGAAAAACTTACACCGGCTTCCATTAAAGACAACAATAGAACTTCCCATCAGGAGATGACCATCCTAGTGGCGGAAGACTATCAAAGCAATTATGACTTGATAGAGGCTATGCTCGGAAAAATGTACAAACTGGTGCATGCTCATGACGGTATGGAGGCTATCATATTCTATGAACAATACAAACCCGACTTGATTTTGATGGATATAAAAATGCCTAACATCAATGGTCTGGACGCCACCAAAGCCATCCGGGAAATGTCTGCCAGCGTACCTGTCATCGCTGTAAGCGCATACGCATATGAAAAAGACAAAATAGCTGCCATAGAAAGCGGATGCAATGAGTTTTTAACCAAACCGGTATCTGCCGACTTATTGAAAATGACTATAAACAAGTATCTAAAACAAAAGTAATTTATGGGAAGATTAGCCGTATACAAATTTGCCTATTTTTTATCTATCCTGTTCACAATCTTCATTCTGGGACTTTCCATCTTCGCTTACTTCTCAGGTAAAATAAATCCGGTGGAGAATATGTTCGCCGCATACGTTGCCTTAAGCAAACCTATACTGGTGGTTGTCAATACGATATTATTTATTTACTGGCTCATCAGACTACGGTATTGGTTATGGATTCCATTGACGGGTCTGATAGTAAATTACGAATACATCACTTCCATGTACCAAATTTATAACCCTACCAAATATGCTAACGAGAACAGATTGAAAGTAGTGACTTACAATGTCCACTCATTTGGAAATGAAATTACGGGATTCTCCGCCAAGGAGTTTGCCGAGATGATGAACAAGGAGGAAACGGATGTACTTTGTTTTCAGGAATATAGAGGCAATGGCGACTTTACGGAACAAGACTTACAGAATACGTATGCTAAAATATTCCCTTACTCGTTTATCCCCGAAGGATTGAGTCAGGCCATTTACAGCCGCTACCCCATCAGACAGTCACAAACAATAGAATTTCCGAATACCAACAACGGAGCCATCTGGGCCGACCGGATGTAAAAGGTATGACGATACGCATCATCAACGTGCACATGCAGACTACCAGCTTTGACAGAATGCGTTCCAAAGCAGCACAGGCTCGGGGAGAACAAGATGAGGAACAGGAAAGAGGCATTTATCTGGGCTATTCTGACAACTTCCGGGAAAATACTGTCAGACGTGCCGGACAGGCTGAACAAATCAGTTCGCTGATCAATGCCACGGAATATCCCTTGATTGTATGCGGTGACTTCAATGACCCTCCGGGAACTTTTACTTATGAAACTCTGAAAAACGGCTTGAAACGGATTTCAAACCGCTGGAGAAGGGTACGGAGCCACTTATCGGGGGTTTCACCATTTACTACGGATAGACTACTTGTTCCATTCCACCTTATTGGAAGGTATAAAATATAAGGTGATTCCTTATGATATGAGTGACCATAACCCGGTATATCTGGAGGTGGGACTTTGATAAATCACTTCTTCAAAGCTACCGAAAAGAAGAAAGTGGAACCTTTTCCCTCTTCAGACTCAAACCATAAATGCCCACCATTCTTAACAGCAAAATCCTGACATAATAACAAGCCTAATCCGGAACCTTCCTCATTATTCGTTCCGTATTTGCTGAAATGAGTTTCCGTGTTCAACAATTTCTTTTGGTCTTCCTCACTCATGCCTTTTCCGGTGTCTTTTACACTGACTATGACTTTATCACCCTCTATTTCGGCATTAACCAGAATTTCGGAATCATTATAACTGAACTTAATTGCATTGCTGAGAAGATTACGCAAGATGGTTTTATCATATCCATATCGGCATGTACCTCAATCTTTCCATACACCGGGAAGTTCACCTTTATATTCTTCATACCGGCTACCAGATTGAAAATTTCGATAACCGAAGCAATATTCCCCACAATATCAAAGTCCTGATAAACTACATTCAGCTTGCCTATCTGGCTTTTAGTCCATTTCAATAAATTATCCAGCAAAGAGAAAACATCCTCCGTACTTTGATTGGCCATGCTCAGCATATCAAACATTTCCTTACCGATCTGTTCGGACGGAAGACTGAGTATCAACATATTGAGCACCATTTTAATGGATCCCATGGGTGAACGCAGGTCATGTGCGATAACAGAATATAACTTGTCGCGCCCCATAATAATCTTACGCAATTCTTCCGTTTGCTTCATGATGATCCGTTTGGCGGCAATCAGGGATATCTGATGGGTAACACGGATCACAAGCTCTTCCTTATTAAAAGGTTTGGATATAAAATCATTCGCACCTACCTTGAACCCTTCACTACTATATCGGCAGTGGTATTCAAGGCTGTCAGAAATATAATAGGAATATGTTGTGTTTCCGGATCGGCTTTCAATCGTTCGGCAACTTCAAAACCATTCATCTCGGGCATCATGACATCCAACAAAATCAAATCGGGACGGGCATTGACCGCCGGGATAATGCCTCCTTTCCATTACCGGCAGTTATCACCTTAAACTTCTCGTTTGTTAACAACACTTTTAACAACAAGACATTAGAAACCACATCATCCACAACCAAAACAGTGTACTCAGAATGACTTATTACAACATTTACATCCGGTGTCATAGGTATATATTATTTAGCCAGAACACTTTTAAAATAATCAATCACTTTCATCAGCCCCTCTTCCAGATGAATGTGAGGCTCCCAATCCAGCTTTTCTTTTGCCAGAGTAATATCCGGCCTGCGCTGACGAGGGTCATCATGAGGTAAAGGTTCGAAAATAATGTTAGAATGAGAACAGGTCAGTTCAATATCTTCTGAGCCAGTTCGAATATGGAAAATTCGCAAGGGTTACCGATATTCACCGGTCCTGTGAAGTGATCTTCCGTAGCCATCATACGTATCATCCCTTCCACCAGATCATCTATGTACTGAAAACTACGTGTCTGTTTTCCGTCTCCATAAATGGTTATATCTTTATCTAGCAATGCCTGTACCACAAAATTGGAAATTACACGTCCGTCATCGGTCAGCATATTAGGACCATACGTATTGAATATGCGGATTATTTTTACCAAGACGCCATGTTGACGGTAATAATCCATGCACAAAGTCTCGGCACAACGTTTTCCTTCATCATAACAAGACCGGTAGCCTATGGGATTCACATTTCCCCAATCTCCCTCCCTTTGGGGATGCGACAACGGATCACCATACACCTCACTGGTAGAAGCCTGAAGTATTTTTGCTTTGTTACGCTTCGCCAGTCCCAACATATTAAACGTGCCGAAGACAGCCGTCTTCGCCGTTTTGATAGCATCATGCTGATAATGTATAGGAGAAGCGGGACATGCCAGATTGTATATCTCGTCCACATCCGTCCAAAACGGATTAATTATATCGTGTTCTATCAGTTCAAAGCGCGGATGCCCGATCAGGTAACTTATATTCTCTTTACTCCCCGTGAAAAAGTTGTCTAAACATATAACAATATTACCTTCCTCTATCAGACGAGTGCATAGATGTGACCCTATAAATCCTGCGCCTCCCGTTACTAGGATTCTTTTCATTCCCCTTATTTTTACTTTATTTTATGTTTAGCAAAAATAATTGATTCCCTTCACTTGTGCAAACATTTAAAACAAGATTATTCGTTATCTTTGCAAATACTTTGTCAAAATGAGATTTATATGAAGAAATATCCTTGTGTATTAAGTATAGCAGGATCCGATTGCAGCGGAGGAGCCGGCATACAGGCTGACCTGAAGACCATCTCCGCCTTGGGTGGTTATGCTGCGACAGCCATTACTGCAATCACCGTACAGAACACTTTGGGAGTACGTGCCATACATCCCGTACCACCGGTATATGTACGTGGGCAGATAGAAGCCGTAATGGAAGATATTCGTCCGGATGCTGTTAAAATAGGTATGATTAATGATGTGGAAATAGTCGAGGCCATAGCCTCCTGCCTTCGTACATACCGACCCCGTTTCGTTGTGTTCGATCCGGTCATGGTATCGACTAGCGGACACCGGCTGATAGAAGAGGACGCCATCAGTGCACTGACCCGGGAACTGATGCCTCTGGCCAGTCTGATTACGCCCAATCTGAGTGAGGCGGAAGTATTGACGGAACACTGCATAAGCAATGTGGACACAATGAAAGCTGCCGCATCGGAATTATTAAAATTCGGTTGCGGATCCGTTTTACTGAAAGGAGGACATTTGGAGGGCGGCAAGATGTGCGATGTATTACAAACAGCTGGAGAAGACAAGCCTCATCTCTTTATCTCAGATAAGATAGAAAGCAAAAACACACACGGAACAGGATGTACTCTTTCTTCCGCCATTGCTACTTTTCTGGCACTGGGATATGATATGCCGCAGGCCGTAGAACATGCAAAAGCATATGTCACCAAAGGAATCCACGCCGGGAAAGACGTGCACATAGGCGAAGGACACGGTCCGCTGAATCACTTTTACGCACCTGTTCCGATGAAAACAATGAAATAATTTGTCAATATGCTAATTACCATGCTGTACATAATGCAGCATATTAGCAAATTGCCTCATTATTATTCCGTAGTTCCGAAAGAAATAATTAACTTTGCAACGTTTTTAAACCAAAATAGGAAAAATATGAAAGCATTTGTATTCCCCGGACAGGGAGCACAGTTTGTAGGTATGGGTAAAGACCTGTACGAAAACTCGGCTTTAGCCAAAGAACTTTTTGAAAAAGCAAACGACATTTTAGGATACCGTATCACAGACATCATGTTTGAAGGTACTGACGAAGACTTGCGCGACTAAAGTAACTCAGCCTGCCGTTTTTCTGCACTCGGTAATTTCTGCACTCTGCATGGGTGAAGAATTCAAACCGGACATGACAGCCGGACACTCGCTGGGCGAATTTTCCGCATTGGTTGCAGCTGGAGCATTGTCTTTCGAAGATGGTCTGAAACTGGTTTATGCACGTGCTATGGCTATGCAGAAAGCTTGTGAGGCACAACCCTCTACGATGGCTGCCATCATAGCATTGCCTGACGAAAAAGTAGAGGAAATCTGTGAAGCGATTTCTAAAGAAGGAGAAGTGGTAGTGGCTGCCAATTATAACTGCCCGGGACAAATTGTCATCTCAGGTTCTATCGAAGGAATCAACAAGGCTTGCGAGCAAATGAAAGCTGCCGGTGCTAAACGTGCCCTGCCGCTGAAAGTGGGAGGCGCCTTCCACTCTCCGTTGATGAACCCCGCCAAAGTGGAACTGGAAGCTGCTATCAACGCTACTGAAATTCATACTCCGAAATGCCCGGTATATCAGAACGTGGACGCTTTGCCTCACACAGATCCCGCTGAAATCAAGGCAAACCTGGTAGCTCAGCTCACCGCTTCCGTACGCTGGACCCAGACAGTGAAGAATATGGTTGCCGATGGTGCCGATGACTTTACCGAATGCGGACCGGGTGCTGTACTGCAAGGACTGATCAAGAAAATTGATGGATCGGTCAACGCACACGGTATTGCTTGATAAACAAAATTCAGTTATCATAAATTTCATACGGATTACCGGAATATGCTGAGTAATCCGTATTTTTTTTATGGCATTTCACAAAAATATTCGTAAGTTTGTCGGTATCTAAACGAGATCAGACTATGAATGAATTTAAATATAACATTGGTTATGCCCTGAGCGGAGGATTTATAAAAGGATTTGCCCATTTGGGGATTATGCAGGCTTTGCATGAACATGGCATCAGGCCGGAAATACTTTCCGGAGTAAGTGCAGGTGCTCTTGCCGCTGTCTTCTATGCCGACGGCAAAGAGCCTTATCATATTGTTGAACTTTTTGAGCACCATTCATTCAAAGAACTGACCACTTTTTCTATCAACAAACAAGGTCTGCTGAAACTGGATAGTTTTATCGATTTCTTAAACAGCAACTTGGAGTCGAAAACGATAGAAGAACTAAAAATCCCCACTATTATTACCGCCACCGATTTGGATCACGGACGCATCGTTTCTTTTAAAAAAGGGAAAATAGCCGAAAGACTGGCTGCTTCCTGCTGTATGCCTATCTTGTTTGCCCCCATACGCATCAACAATACATATTATGTAGATGGAGGAATCTTGATGAACCTGCCGGTCAGCCCCATTCGCAAAGAATGCGAGAAAGTGATAGCACTCAATGTAGACCCGCTGGTAGCAGATGAATATAGCAAGAATGTGGTAAGCATCGCACTCAGAGCCTATCATTTTATTTTCCAAGCCAATACACTGCCTCAAAAAGGGATTGCAGATTTGCTGATCGAATCATACGGACTGGAAGAATACAGCAACAGAGAACTGGAAAGAGCCGAAGAGATATTCGAAAAAGGATACAATACGGCAACGGAACTCCCTGGACAGACTACTCCTGGAGAATGGAACAATTTGGAGATAAACAAAAAAAGAATAAAATGGATACACAAGAAAAAATTATTATCTATCAGGTATTCACCCGTTTATTCGGGAACAACAGCCTGCGTTGTAAGCCTAATGGTTCTTTGGAGGAAAACGGTTGCGGAAAAATGGCCGATTTCACGACAAAGGCTTTAAACGAGATCAGAACACTGGGTGCCACACATATTTGGTATACAGGTATCATTGAACATGCTACCCAAACCAATTATACCCGCTATGGCATCAAACCCGATCATCCCGCAGTAGTAAAAGGAAAGGCCGGATCACCGTATGCCATCAAGGATTATTATGATGTAGACCCTGATTTGGCAACCAGTATCCCGGACCGTATGAAAGAGTTCGAGAATCTGGTAACACGAAGCCACAAAGCCGGATTGAAGGTCATCATTGATTTTGTCCCCAACCATGTAGCCCGCCA
>VOFD01000811.1_pt1 | contig 26000 bp, 45 predicted proteins | sample 5384101 | NCBI WGS metagenome assembly VOFD01 (sample SAMN12384723, study PRJNA508395) | human gut metagenome | isolation source: healthy gut C | host: Homo sapiens
ACGGCGTAATGACAACTTCTTCCAACTCCGCTGCTTTTCCTTGTTTCACGGTCGGAAATTCACCAGAGCATTCAACCATGTAATCAGCTTCAGCATCTGGGATTTCATCAGCATTGTCAAAAACTTCAGCCCCGGTCGGTCTTGTCCTATCTTAACGCTGCCAGATAAGGAAGTACCACATTTACCGCAAGCCACAACAATAGGATGTTCTTCTTGCCATCCAACCTGTAATCGGACTCTGGTAATACTTCCGCAAACCTGACATTTTATGAACGTATTATAAACCATGCATTTCCCTCATTTGTGTTAATTAAACATCAAATCATTCCATACGAGTTTCACTAAGTCAACTAATAAGGCCGTCCGCTCAGTGATTTCAGTTTTACCGAACTGCGCATATGGCTTAAAGCCCAGCCCGTTATCAGCAATAAATTTCTTGAACTTCGGATTGTTCTGGTAGGCCTGATCGCCCAGCGACTCCGTATAGATATTACCCTCATTGGAGCAGTATTTCGAGAGCTTATAATCGTACTTGGAGTCATTCAGGCTGGCGTTGATACTCTTATGTAAAAAGCAGCAGCGCACCGAAACTATTTCTCCAGCGTCTGAATTCTTCCTGATCGGCATATTCGCTGGTAAACCACTCGTAATGGTCCGTGATAATATGCTCAATTTCAAACGGATTCTTTGTCTGCGTATTCATGTAATTGCAGTAGTTGGATGCAACACCGGTCTGCTCCTCAATATAGCCGGTGATGCGTGCAAGCATGTTCTTGATGTACTTTTTGGTAAAGCTGTTCAAGCGCAATTCGGGAAGGGCCGCTGCCGGATCATAAGCGAGATTCTCATATTGAGCTTTCAGACGAGCCTTCAAGTCCTCGACTGAGCAGCGACGGATATTCTTCGTCACGTTGAATACATAGTTCTTAATCGTGCTGTAGTCAACTGATTTATAGTTTGTTACTCTGGCGGTAATAAGCAGGTCAATAAACCGAGCGACCAAATTCATCTTCTCAATGATGACTGGCCAAGTATCCTCATAGCAGATCGGAGCCAGCAACAGCTGCGGCTGAAGTGTAAAATTGACCTGCGCATTATAATAGATATATTTTGTCTCTTCCGCGAAGGTATTCTCTGCCTCGCGGATTTTCTTATACACATCGGCAAACTTCGAGAACTTCATGATAAACAGCTCAAAGTCATCCGTAGAAGAAAGGCCCAGTTTATCACGCTCATCGCGCACCCATTTATGGAAAGAGCCACCGATGATATCAAAATCCTGATTAACAGCACCGGCCTTGGTTTCACGAATAGTCTCAGCGTACTGTGCTCTCAGCCACGCCTTGATAAAGGTCTCATCACCCTTATCATCGTCCTTCTTAAGGAAAAAGAACCTTGTCCTTCCATATATCGTTGAGTTTTTCGCGCTTAGTGTCGTCCTTAATTTCGGACAACAGATAGCCTTTCAGCATTTCAGTCGATGTAAGACTAAGACCACGGTCGTTCATTGTGACAAAAATCTTGTGCGCGTCCTGCTCTGTGGTCGCCACAATCTCAATGAAGAAAACCTTCTCAGCCAGCCAGTCACAAAAATGCAAAAAGCATATCGTCCGTAATATCGTCAGCAGGAAAGACATCGATGATATCGTTGTATCTGCCATAGAGATTTTTCACCGATTCGCCAACATCGGTTGTATCGAATGGCTGATCGTTGAAAATGGCATTCATGCAATCCGACCGGTCATCAACATTGATATTGAAGGACTTCGTACCGTAAGCCTCGGAGAAAATCATTTGCTCAATCATGGTGTAGCTCTGGCCGAGCGTGCGCAGCCGATTATTGAGATACATTAGCAGCAGGGTAAGTGAAGAAAACCTCTGCTGCCCATCAATGATGGCATTCTCTCTTCCGGCAAGAACGATGGAACCCATAAAGTATGCGCCATAATCCTGAACCTTCTGACGGCTATCGCCGGGAACATAGTAATCCAAAAACTCCGATGTCAGGTCGTCGATTAATTCTTCGATATGCTTCCTCTGCCACATGTATTCACGCTGATAGTAGTGAATAGAATACTTTGTGTTCTGCAGCAGCTGCTTCAAACTCTTAGGAGAGCCTTCAATTTTTTTCATGTATTTCCTCCATATTTGCGTCTCTCTAAAAGCTCTCGCGAATCACGGCAGAGCTCAAATCACCTAACATTGACGCAACTGATAGTTCATCGCTAAAATAGCTTGAATTTATCCCTTCACGATAGTTCTTAATTGAACCCCATCTTCAGTCTTCCAGCTGGTCAGTCCATTTGTGCTGCTTCCGGTCACAAAATTGGCTGCAGTGGAGGCACTTTTGAAAAAAGGACATCTTCTTTAACTACTCCATTAGCAACATACTTCTCTCGAAGAACCTCAATGGTTTGTGCTCCACGGAACTTTTCTGTATGGTGCACTTGACCAGAAACTCTTGATCCCTTTAAAACCGTTAGTGCTCCTGTCGACTCATCAAAAATGCCTTTGGCATCGACATCACCGTTTCTTCGTTTTAAATATACCTTCATGCTTTTGACCTCCTTCGTTTACAGCTCGTTGCAATACGCATCAAGAGCGGCATAGTATTTTTGAATAACCGATAGATCTTTTGGTAACGGAACCTTGATGTTTTTTGCGAACGCAGAGAAAATCAGGTTCTTAATCCCGGTCGTATTATTTTCGAGATTGAAAAAAGTATCCTCTTGAATACAGAAGCAAGAGGTAATTATAGACATACTCAGCAAGTTCAGGTTTTTTAGCCTAATAATCCTACAGAAGTTGGTGCACAGAACAGGCGAATCAATATCCTGCAGAATCTCGTCTGAGATGAAACAAATGCGTCCAGTCGATTGAATCGGACTGCCACCAGAAATCTCGACAATAATATCGTTTGCCTTGATGCCTTTTTCATCGATATGCTTTTTTTTGAACGTATCTTACCGGTATATCTTCGTAATAAGATTTCTGTACATTAGGAATATCCGTTCCTCTAATACACCTTATAGCATGCGTGTATCGTCCTTCGCTCTCTTCCTTGCCCCATTCGCCTCCAAGTGTTTCATCTATTAGTTTCTCCAAAGGAACGAGATCCAACACATCGGGTATCTGGCCATACTCACTTTCGTACATACCATCATATTGAATTGGAAGGTCAAAATCTACGAACCATTTAATTAGGAGATTCCTTGCATAGGCACTTCTTGTGACCCGCAAAAGACCTGCCTGCTTTTGCCTGAGCTTCATGATTTCGGCCTCCATTGACAAAGAATAATCATGAAGAAGAGGATACTGCATTTCAAAATACAGTCCCGGTTTTATCATTTTTTCATTTGCTGTGATCTCTGATATGTCAACTTCAACAGAAAACTCAGGTATGCTTTCCCTATTAAGGATTGCCTCGATTATCTTTTTTTTTTTTTCGTCTTCTGAAGAAAGCACTGTACGAGCATTATCATCGACCTTAATTGACTTGCCCATTTTTGAGGCATCCACAAACATAACCTTACTATTGTCTCTGCTTTTATCGACAAAGAGAACTGAAACACTTGTATTTGTATTTGCAAATACATTTGTCGGCATCTGCATTGCCGCAAACAGATAATGGTTGTCTATAATATAATCACGGATAGCTGTTTGTATATTCCCCGTATCAGTTAAAAAGCCGCTCTGAACCACAATAGCAGCCCTTGCTTTGTCTCCCAACGAATATAAAATATGCTGGAGAAACATTAGATAAATAGCCATAGACTTCTTATCTTTCTTGGGGATATTGGGAACTCCAGCCCAGAATCGTTCTTTGTACTTCTCTCCAGCCAGAGTGTCTCTATTATCACTGAAATCCATGTTAAATGGCGGATTGCTAACAATATAGTCAAACTTCATTAAGCCGTTCTTCTGCTTGTTCAAGTGCTCCGGCTGAAGAAGGGTATCCCCATGAACAACATTTCCGAGGGAGTGACCAGATTGTTGAGGATCAGATTAAGTCTCAAAAATTCATTCGATTTTTGAGAGATATCCTGTGTATAAATAGTGCAGTTATCCTCACCGATTTCATGTGCAAGCGCTAAGACAAGCGTACCTGATCCCGCTGCAGGATCATATACAGTAACATTCTGTGCCCCGTCCGGCACCATGATCTTAGCGATAATGCTGGCTATCGAATGTGGTGTATAGTACTCAGCGTACTTACCAAAATCTTTGTTATAATCTTTAATAAGATATTCAAAGACGGCTGCAAAGAAGTCATATTTTTTTGTGCAAAGGCTTCCGCAAAGCTAAAGGCAATCAGTTTATCAATGATTGCTCGGCAGAAGTCTGATCTCTTATTGGTTTCGGTAACAAACACCGAGATTGCGTCAAACAGTCTTATTTTTTATCTTCACTACCCGTCTTGACCGAAAACACGTCAATGTTAAAGTTGGCTATATCGATCAGCGTATCATCAAACAGTTCATTACTTGTCCGTGTTTTTTCGGTTAAACAGATAGGAAATAAAGTGCTCCTTCTTAAGCTGAGCAGTCGTTGGAGGAAGGCTGGCAAGAAGGAAGTCGTAACTGTCATCGTCCATTGCACTAAGATCAGCTTCAATATTAGTACTGTTTTTTAAGCTATCATCGGCTTGTCTCGCCTCGTACAAGAACTTGTCATTCAAGAATTTATAGAGGAAAACCTCTGTGATAATTTTATATTCGCTACTTGCGTTGCCGAGGCCATAATTTGCACAGACTGTTTTTAGGTCATCAATCATTGCCTTGGTTCTTGTCATAATAATCTCTGTTTCCATATTAAGAAGCCCAGTTCCTTTCCGTAAAATATTCTTGTGCGATGCAAGCATCTATAAATTGAACTTGCTGCATATTAACTTTAGTGTTTCGCTTTCTGCAAGCAGAAATAATAGCAGGTTGTAGAGACCTGATGAAGAACGCCTGATTATCTAATACACTCTCGTTACGAGAAACAGTATCGGCCGCCTGTCTTTTGACATCCATCAGGATTGAATGAACCGTAATTGCATCTGCGATGGGTGGCGGATTACCCATTATCCGCTTATGTGTTCGCATATACTTAACATCGCCATCATATTTAGCGGCCAGCATTTGATCTTCGTGATTATGCTTTTCGGCTCTTTTTCTTAGGCCATCGAGTTCCTCTATTACGGCCTTCATTTCATCAGTAGTAAGTTCCTCTATATTTTTCTTTTTAAAGACACGTTTCAGTTCTTCGAGAAGAGATATGTACTCAGGATCTTTAGGATCAAGGCATCGATCCACGATCTCGCGTCGCGTTTTTCGAGTGAATTTCTAAACGCATCTGCGATAACCAGTTCTTCTTCTTTTACCTTTCTGAACTGAAAACTGATTTGATCCAGAGCTGTATTCAAAACCCCAGACATATCCTCAGAGTTTTCGACATTCTGTTTGAAGTTGATAATATTTATCCTATTTGTCACCTCATTCAGCATCTGGATTGCCTTGCTCACATCAAAATGAACATATAAGTCATCATAGCCGAATAAGCGGATAAGATTATGCAGAACTTTATAATTTTCAAGCGCCTCCTTTAAATTGAGGAGAGTCTTTTTGTCATCAATACCATTAATTTGATTTATAAATTCAACGATGTTATCTGTGTCATATAGGAATAACTGGTTTTTTACATCCGTTAAATCCCGTTCAATCTCCTCATGGCTCTTAAAGATCTCACTGTAATTCTCAACTTCATCGCCCAGTTCTGCTTGAAGTTCATCAAAGTAGGCCTTATTTGTTTTATCAAATTCGTCTTTAATATTTGCAAAGTCGACGACAAACCCATAGTGATAATCTTTGTAAGGCCTATTAACCCTTGTTAGCGTTTGAAGCAGATTATGGGCCTTGATCATTCGTGCCAGATATTGCTTTTTTTTAGACGAGGAGCATCAAATCCAGTCAGCAACATATTATAGACAACAAGTATGTCAATATTGCCTTTCTTGAAGTCCTCCTGAATATCCTTTCGTTCCTGCTTACTCCCTTCATCATGCAAAACGAGAGCATGAGAATAGGCATTTAATCTATCCAGCTGAGCGTTAACTTCTCGCGCTTGTTCTGAAGAATCGCAAACGATCATCGCGCCAATTGAGCTATCCAAAACACTACGGCCTTTTTATAATCATCTACGATGTAGTCGACCATCTCTTTAACAAACTTTGGATGAGAATATAAATCTTTTTTTCTTGATGGAACCCATTTGGACTTCAAGCTGTTCCAGTGTAGCTGCCATCTGTGTTCTATAAGTAGTCTCTATCTCTTCGCGGATTAGCTTCAGCGTATATCCATCTGCAATTGATTGGTTATAATAATACTTGTGAATATACGGACCAAATACGTCTTTTTGTGTTATATCCCTCTCCGATTAGCGGAGTGCCAGTCAGAGCGATCATAATAGCTTCTCGATCTGAGGCCATCAAATTTGCAAGAAATGAGCCTTTGGGATTGTAGCTCCGATGAGCTTCGTCCATAAAATAAACGCGCTGAACATTGACATTATAATCTGCCTTTTTTGTCACCGATTCCGCAGAAAATTTCTGGATATTTACGACGGTAAAGGCAATCTTCCCACTTTTATCAGCTTCGCCTATGGAGGAAATATTTGTGACAAAGTCCTCCTTTGAATCGACAGTGATCACCTTCAATCCGCGTGCCTCAAACTCTGCTTTTGCCTGAGAAGCAAGATCGATCCGGTCAACTATGAAGTAGAACTTCGCTATTTTACCTTGCTTTTGAAAGTAATCCCGCAGATAAAGCACATTTGAATAAGCAAGAGCTGTCTTCCCGCTACCCTGTGTGTGCCAAATGATACCTTTCTTAATACCCTCGTCGAGGCGATCTCGGATGGCCATAGTAGCAAACATTTGCGGGTAACGCATGATGTGTTTTTCTATGTGACGTATACCGTTTTTGTCGGTTGTTTCCTTATAACAAATTCCATATTGCAAAAGAAACATTATCCGTTCCTTTGCATATAAAGAAGTCACGATTCGATTTGTTGGAGAATCTTCGCTAATAGAAGAATTGTATTCCGGAGTGCCTTTGATTGAGAGAAGATTTGTATCCTTTAAGATAAAGAGCTCCGTTTCATCATCTATAGGCAATAGAGATCGACTCAATTCCTCCTTACGCTGCTCTCTAAACTTACTGAAGAACATTTTTCCGTAATTGCTGGACGCATAGAACGCACCTTGTATTGGTTCAATGTCGGTATCGTCGTACTCACTATTGTTGGAGAACACGGTGTATTGAGTGATGTTTACATACCTTCTGTAGATCCGGTTTGAAAACCGACGCGTCATTCTCTCGCGTTCCACCAATATGCCTTCGCGGTTATTCTGTCTTTTTACTTCCACAAAAGACAGAGGCATACCATTGATCAAGATGGTAATATCAGGCCTGAAATTGTCATCGCCATTCTCATAAGGACCGTTACGACGACATACGAATTATTTGTGATATCAGAGAAATCAACGAGGCGGAGGCCATTAATCCCGTCCTTTAAAAGACTAAAAAAGGCTTTGCCCAGATCATCATTATCGAGTTTGATTTTTAGCTCGTTAATTATCTTAAGAGACTCTTCCGGCGATAAAGAAACTCCGTTGATCTTGTTCAGGGCTTCTAAAAATTGCGCATAGAAAATATTCGTGTCTTCGTCATAATCAACGCCACGATTTTTTTCCTTTGAGGGACATATATTCATATCCAAGTCTCGTGAAATGCACGAGCGCCGGTATTTTAACCCTTGAATCCTCCGGTCTGCCCATGATCAAATCCTCCTTTAGTTACGCTGCATATTCACCGTCCATAGGACCTTTTTATTCATCATCGACCATTTCCATTATGTCACTGACATCACATTGCAAAGCTATACAGATTTTTTTCTATAATCTCTGTGTTTACGTTTTCGTTCTTACCGAGCTTCGTCACGGATGCCGCACTGATCCCAGCCACACGCTGCAAATCTTTTTTTCTTCATATCTTTATCAATCAACAGCTTCCATAATTTCTTGTAACTAATGGCCATGTGCTAACCTCCATTTTCTGTCAAAATGTCTACACATAAACTCCGACCTGCTTATTATATCACGTTTCTCATCAAATTTCAAGATTTTCTCCTGCGATTGCAGGATTATTTTTGTTTTCTCTTGAATTTTACTCCCCTATCTGCTATAATAGTACAGACGGCTGGTTTCTCAGCCAATTTTGCACTAAGGAGGAGTGTCGTTCATGATCTTTATTAGCGGTGTTCATGGTGTAGGAAAGTCCTACTTCTGTGATATGGTTAAAACGGAAACTGGCATAGAGTCATACTCCGCCAGTACGTTGATAACGCAGAAGAAGCATTCCGGTTTTTCCAAGGACAAGCTCATACCTGATATCGACGACAACCAGCAATACCTCCTTCAGGCAGTCAGTGAGTTAAGAGACCGGGGAAAACTTTATTCTGGATGGGCACTTCTGCTTATTGAATGCGTCCGGAGAAATTACTCGGATTCCATATGACACCTTCACTGCCCTGAAACCGGAGGCGATTATCTTGTTGATGGAGAGGTCCGAGGTTATTGCTGCCCGACGTAAGAAACGCGACGGGATTGAAGCCTCTGTTCAAGACATTGAGGATTTTCAGCAGGAAGAATGCGCCTACGCAAAAGAAGTCGCTTCTGATATCGGCGCGAGGCTCTTTATCTCTGGTGGTTCCGGAGACCTTGCGAGGGCAATTGAATTTATAAAGTCACTTTAAGGAGGAGCTGTTTATGGCAGGCAATTTTTCTCTCAAAAAATTCAGTGATATTGACCTAAACGATCCCTTCTTTGATTCTTTGAAGGCAGACTACCCGGTAGGCGGCAAAGTAAAGCCATTTGAGGTATGGTTCCCTGAAAAAGCTCAGGAAGGTCGCACAGCCTTAGTATTCGATGACGAAAACGGTCTCGGTGCCTTTGTATGCATAAAAGATGAGACCGAGAATATTGTTCTCATTGATTCTACTTTGCCCAAAAAGACTCGTTGTAAAATCACTACTATCAAGATTGCAGAGCGTTTTCGCGGTCAACGTCTTGGTGAAGGTGCTATTGGTCTTGTCCTTTGGAAGTGGAAGGATCTGGGCTGGGAAGATATCTACGTTACCGTATTTGATAAACACGATCTTCTGATCGCTCAGCTCACCAAGTTTGGCTTTATCAAGGTCGGCTATAACCCGAATGGTGAAGGTGTATATCTCCGCAGCCGCAGCGACGTGGACTATAGCGATCCATACAAGTCATTTCCATTTATCAATCCGGACTTTAAAAATGCAGGATATCTGTGCGTAAATGATTTTTATCACGATACCCACTTCCCATATTCTGAGCTGAAGAATACCCTACAGACTTCCGTTGCTCTGAATGTAAGGAATGGACTCAGCAAAATCTATGTTGTAGCCAGTACACAGTACCACCATATAAAGTTGGTGAACCGATCTTCATATATCGGATTCATAATGGAGCGGGAACTAAGCGTTACAGATCCTGCTTGACCTCATTCTGCATAGTGACTAACGTTATAGCCGTAAAACGGAGCGGAACTCATCTCATGACGTTCGACGAGCTCCTCGCCAAGATCGGCAACAAATCTGTTTACGATGAAAGTGAGCTTCAGACCAGATATAATAACGACAAGAATATGTTCGTCGTAGAGATGCTTTATTACGGCTATTTTGGCGAAGGCCATAATATCAATATGGACACCCTCGAAACTAAAGGCTACTGGAGCAGCAGCCACGGAGGGATATACCCGGCATTGATCAGGCTTACTCCCGACGAATTCAAAGAAATACTACGGGAGGGCAACGTCGATGTCGACAATGTTATTATCGATTAAACCTAAATATGCCAAAGTAATACTGGAAGGTAAGAAACAATACGAATTTAGAAAAAGCAAACCCAAGGATGGCGTGGACCGCATCATCTTTTATGCCTCATCCCCGCAGAAACAGGTGGTTGGCGAAGCTACCATAGATGAAATTCTGGAAGGCACGCCAAAAGAGATATGGGAGATAGCAAAGACAGCAGCTGGGATCACAGAAGAAGTTCTACTTTTCCTACTATGCTGGGAAAGAAAAAGCCATCGCTTATAAGCTCAAAGACGTAATAATATACGAAACCCCTAAAGAACTCTCCGATTATGGAATCAGTCAAGCACCACAGTCATTTGTATATCTGGATTAGTTTAGGAGCCACGTTGTGAAAAGCAGCGTGGCTTTTTTTCTTTTATCTTCTTGACAAATCCACATTTTCTCGCTATACTAATAAGCAGATTAGCGAAGTCGCTGATTGACGAAGAAAGGAGTTTTTACTATGACAGGCGATTTTGGAAAATTCATCAACGAAAAGAGGCTCGGACGTGCTTCTGACGGCGGCGATATCCTTCTTAAAGATATTGCTCAGGCGATGGGAACTACCGCTACCTATCTCTCCGACATCATCAAAGGAAGACGAAATCCTCCGGAAATGAGTATGTTGCTTAAGATAGCTGATGTTCTACGTCTTACGGATGAGGAACGTGCAGAAATGTTCGATCTCGCTGGCCGTGAAAGAAATGAGGCCGCTCCGGATCTTCCAGAGTACATTATGGATGAAAACATTCCGCATGTTCGTGCTGCTCTCCGTAAAGCCAGCGATAAAAAGCTCGGTGATGACTTCTGGCAGCGCGTTCTGGAAGAAATAGAAAAGAAAGGATAAGTATGACCAAAGAAGCATATCTCAGCTCCCTTGTCCCTCGAATGTATAAATCCGAATTCGATGATAAGGCAGCAGAAATCTTAGCGGAACACTGTCCAGAGGCGCTCGAAAAGCCTATGCCCGTTCCTATCGAAGAGATCGCAAGAGATAAACTACACCTGCTCATCAAGGAGTATCACCTATCCGAGGATCTTAGTATTCTCGGTCAGATGTGCTTTTACGGATGGGCTTGTTGAAATCTACGATCCATCTGGAGATGAATATCGGGAAGTGTTCGTTAAGGCTAAGACCATGATCATTGATCCGGACACCTACTTGAAGCGTAACTTTGGAAGCCGCCGTAATACCGTAGCACATGAATGTGTTCACTGGATTTATCATCGAAATTACTTTCTGGCAATGGAGGCATTAAAGGGAGGACGAGCCGTAGCTCAACGCTGTCCCGTTGAAGCTAAGGACGAAACCTTCAAAGATGTTTGGACCGACGTAGATTGGCTCGAATGGCAGGCAAATGGTATTGCCCCTCGCATACTTATGCCAAAAGAAACGATTGCTGACGGATTTCAGATGATCGTTGACCGCAGTAGGAAAAACAAGTTTGTATCCGCAGGACTGATCTCCAAATCAAAATGGATACTGGAACAGTTCGCCGGATTCTATCAGGTATCGCAGACTTCTGCTGCGATCAGACTCACGGAGCTGGGACTCCTCTCTTGAGCTATGTACCAGCTCCTCTTTTTTTAGGGTAATACTTCGCTAATAAGCGGAGCCGCTAATTTATGAACTTATGAAAGGAGGGATGCAGATGGAAGAAATACGAGACTGCCTCGGTCGCTTAGCTTGCTGCGGCAACGCGGCGACCGGTTACGTCTCCTCTCTGTATAAAGGTCATCGCACGACAACCTACCTGTCAGTCGGCGAAACCTTCACTGTCGAGAGAGACAACACAAGAACCGTTGTGACACGGATCACCACTTCGGCCTTTAAAGTACGCAGTTACAGAATTGCTGCTTAACCAGATCCATAACTAAATAAAGTCCGCAGAGCTGCATGACGGCCAAGGACATAGTTTCATCCCAATAGGGAGGACTGTGCCTTTGGCCGTCTTTCTGTCTCTACGGACATAAATCGGCTCCTGCGGATTTCAACAAATCCAAAGGAGTTGAATTATGAATAAGAAAAACAATGACAACAAGCGTTACTTTCCACTTCGTGACCCGGAGAATCCCTTCAAGGTCACACTCACCCCTATCACAGAGGAGCAGTATCGCGCCCTCTACCCAGATATCTGGGCAACACAAAAAACGCGAGCAATATCATGGACGTTGCATGTGCACCAAACGCTATCTTTGGAAATGCGACGGACAATGCGATCTGTGTGAATATCACGCTCCCGATACAGTCTCCCTCGACGAGCCGCTTCCGGACGGCAATGGTACCCTCGGCGATTACATCCCGGACAGCAAACCTTCTATAGAAGATATCTACGCTGACCGCGACCTGCTGAAGCACCTCATTGCCCGTTTCCGTGAGCTTGACCCGGATGCAGACCGCATTATCCAGATGCGCCTCGACAATCCTAAGATTTCAGATCGTAAGATCGCGGAAGCCCTCGGTCGCCCGCAGCGTACCTTTGCTGACCAGATGAAGCGCTACTACACCGAGCTTCATAAGATCGAAAACAAGTAATCATCACACCCTTTCCGGCCACTGTCCCTATTTCGGATGATGGTCGGAATTTTTTATAAAATCCTCCGCTCAAATCGGCAGTTCATCTCCAGTGGAAGGTGAAGGCAAGAGAACACAGCCTTCAGAAAGCGAGGTGAACCCATGATGTACCGCAGTTACGCAGACACAGGCGGCAACGTGAACGAGGAGATCAAGCTCCTGAATTCCATCAGTCACGTATCCGCCAGACTGGCAAGGAACCTATCACTCCTTGCCGCAAGCCAATCCGAGGAAGGAGGAAAAGAGAATGTCAAAGATGGCAGAAATGGCACAGACCATCGAAGAGCTCCGCACCGCTGCTGCTTCTATTAATGCCGCAGCCGACTGGCTCTACCAGCAGTTTTCCGGTGATGGCAATGAAGCGCAGGCCACGGAAGTTCCCACCAAGAAAGAATCGAAGCCTGAACTCAAGCCGGAGGACGTAAGAGCCGTCCTTGCTGAGAAGTCCCGTGCCGGTCACACCGCAGAAGTACGCGCCCTGCTTAAAAAGTACGGTGCCGCAAAGCTCTCGGAGATCGCCCCGGCAAACTACGAAGCCCTGATGAAGGACGCGGAGGTGATCGGCAATGGCAGCTAAAGCACACGCGATCCTGTCCGCATCCAGCTCCGACAGGTGGCTGCACTGCCCGCCGTCGGCAAGGCTCTGCGAAACCTATGAGGACAAAGGATCAGATTACGCTGCAGAAGGCACCGACGCTCATGCGCTTGGAGAGCACAAATTGAAAACCGCGCTGGGACTCCCTTCAGAAGACCCGACCGACAGCCTCAAGTGGTATTCCGAGGAGATGGAAGACTGCACCAGCGGCTATGCCGAATATGTGCTGGAGCAGATCGAAGCCGCCAAGGAGACCTGTGCTGACCCGGTAGTACTTATCGAACAGCGTGTTGACTTCTCCCGCTGGGTAGAACAGGGCTTCGGAACCGCCGATTGCGTCATCATTGCAGACGGTACGCTCCGGGTGATCGACTACAAGCACGGCTTAGGCGTCTTGGTCTCCGCAGAGGATAATCCGCAGATGCAGTGTTATGCCCTCGGCGCTTTGGAACTTTTTGATGACATTTACGACATCGAACAGGTTTCCATGACCATTTACCAACCGAGACGACAGAACGTCAGCACCTACGAAATCAGCAAGAACGACCTATATCGCTGGGCGGATGAAGTCCTAAAGCCTACCGCAGATCTGGCTTTTGCCGGTGACGGGAACTTCCTGTGCGGTGAATGGTGCGGCTTCTGCAAGGCTAAGAACGAGTGCCGCGCCAGAGCCGAGGCAAATCTGAAGCTCGCGCAGCATGATTTCAAGCTCCCACCACTGCTTACGGACACCGAGATCGAGGTCATTCTCAGCAAGGTAGATGAACTGGTTAGCTGGGCTTCCGATATTAAGGAATACGCTCTGCAGCAGGCTATCTCCGGTAAGGAATGGACAGGTTTCAAGATCGTCGAAGGACGCAGCAACCGCAGATACAGCAATGAGGCCGCCGTCATTGACGCGGTCGAGAAAGCAGGCTTTGACCCGTATGAGAAAAAGCTGCTCGGCATCACCGCCATGCAGAAGCTCCTCGGCAAGTCCCGCTTTGACGAACTACTGTCGGCCTATATCGAAAAGCCGCAGGGCAAACCCGCACTTGTACCGGAAAGCGACAAACGCCCGGCCATGAATACAGCAAAAAATGATTTTATGGAGGAAAACGACAATGAGTAAAAATGTAAAAATCAGCAATCCCATGAAGGTTATCACCGGTGTTGACACTCGCTGGAGCTACGCAAATGTCTGGGAGCCTAAGTCCATTAACGGCGGCACTCCTAAGTACAGCGTCAGCCTTATCATCCCGAAGTCCGACACTCGCACTGTTGCCAAGATTAAGGCCGCTATCGAAGCTGCCTACAAGGAAGGCGAAGCGAAGCTCAAGGGCAACGGCAAGACCGTACCGGCGCTCTCCATTTTGAAGACTCCTCTTCGTGACGGCGATGCAGATCGTCCGGACGACGAGGCCTACAAGAATGCCTACTTCGTTAATGCCAATGCAACCTCTGCACCCGGCATCGTGGACGCAGACCTTAATCCGATTCTCACCCGCTCCGAAGTGTACAGCGGCGTGTACGGTAGAGCCAGCATCACGTTTTATGCTTTCAACTCTTCCGGCAACAAAGGGAATCGCCTGCGGGCTCAACAACCTGCAGAAGATCCGTGACGGCGAGCCTCTCGGCGGCAAGGCAAGCGCTGAGTCCGACTTTGCTACTGACGACGATGAAGATTTTCTCAACTAAGGAAAGGAGCGCAAAACAATGGAAAGCACAGTTATGATTTCATCCCTTCTCTGCAACATCCTGATCGGATGCTTCTGCATAGTAGTCCTGTCTTGGGCAGTGGTCGCCATCCAGACGGTGATCAATGACTTCAAGCGTGAGAAGCGCGAGGAGAAAAAGGCCGCGCAGGACGACGAATACCATATCAAGCGTATGGAATCCCTGAAATAATCCAGTACCGGCAGGCGGCTTAGGAGTGATCTTAAGCCGCTTGTTTGAATTGAGGTGAAAATCTATGCAAACACTTAGTATTGATATCGAAACCTACAGCGACGTGAACCTATCCAAATGTGGCGTATATAAATATGCCGAGTCACCGGATTTTGAGATCCTGCTGTTCGGCTACAGCGCCGACGGCTCCGAGGTGACGGTCATTGACCTTGCACAGGGAGAACGTCTGCCACAGGAAATTATAGATGCTCTGACTGATGATACTGTCATCAAATGGGCTTTCAATGCAAATTTTGAACGGGTGTGCTTATCACGATATCTCCGTGATCTTGGAGTAAGCCTTGATCCCTTCCATGATAACCACCCTCTCTCGACCGAATGTGCACGCTTCTTGAATCCGGAAAGCTGGCGCTGCTCCATGATCTGGTCGGCCACGATGGGCCTGCCGCTCTCTCTGGAAGGCGTCGGTGCCGTCCTCGGTCTTGAAAAACAGAAACTCACGGAGGGAAAAGACCTGATCAAATACTTCTCCGTGCCCTGCGCTCCGACGAAAGCAAACGGCGGTCGCACGAGGAATCACCCTTTCCATGCGCCGGACAAGTGGGAATCCTTCAAAAATATAACATCCGCGATGTGGAAACCGAGATCGGCATTAAAGATCGTCTTGCAAAATTCCCTGTGCCGAAGGAAGTCTGGGATGAATACCACATCGATCAGGAAATCAACGACCGTGGTGTCCGGCTCGATATGGATCTGGTAAAAGAAGCCATAGAAATGGACACCCGCTCCCGGTCAGAACTGACTGCTGCCATGAAAGATATGACAGCACTTGATAATCCAAACTCCGTCCAGCAAATGAAACAGTGGCTCTCCGACAACGGTCTCGAAACTGACAGCCTTGGAAAGAAAGTCGTGGCAGAGCTTATCAAAACCGCTCCGCCAGAACTTCAGACCGTTCTGGAACTTCGACAGCAGCTTGCCAAATCCTCCGTCAAGAAATATCAGACGATGGAGCGTGCGGTCTGTGATGATGGCAGGGCTCGCGGCATGTTCGCATTTTACGGAGCCAATCGTACCGGACGCTGGGCAGGCAGGCTTATACAATTACAAAACCTCCCGCAAAATCATCTCCCGGATCTGGCCGACGCACGCGCTCTTGTAAAATCCGGCGACTTTGATGCCGTGAAACTCTTATATGAAGACGTCCCGGACACCCTCTCTCAACTGATCCGGACAGCGTTCATCCCGAAAGACGGTACGCAGTTTTATGTTTCCGACTTCAGCGCCATCGAAGCAAGAGTCATCGCGTGGTATGCCGGTGAGACGTGGCGTCAAAAAGTCTTTGAAACCGGAGGTGACATCTACTGCGCCAGTGCCAGTCAGATGTTCCATGTTCCGGTTGAGAAGCATGGCATTAACGGCCATCTGCGTCAAAAAGGCAAAATCGCGGAACTCGCGCTCGGCTACGGCGGCTCGGTCGGAGCCTTAAAGGCAATGGGCGCTATAGAGATGGGACTTTCCGAGGATGAGCTTCCTCCTCTGGTGGACGCATGGCGGCAGACAAATCCCAACATCGTAAAATTCTGGTGGGATGTCGACCGCGCTGTCATGGAGGCTGTGAAGTATAAACACACAACCAGCAGCTATGGGCTTACTTTCTCCTGCCGTTCCGGGATGCTCTTTATTACGCTGCCCTCCGGACGGAACCTCGCCTATGTAAAGCCCAAGGTCGGCACTAACAAATTCGGCGGCGAGTGTATCACTTACGAAGGCATCGGCGGCACTAAAAAATGGGAACGGCTCGATTCTTACGGGCCAAAGTTTGTGGAGAACATCGTGCAGGCAACCTCCCGCGACATTCTCTGCTATGCCATGAAGACGCTGCGCTGCTGCTCCATCGTCATGCATATCCACGACGAACTGGTCATCGAAGCAGACCCTCGCATGTCTCTTGACGTTCTCTGTGAACAGATGGGCAGGACTCCACCGTGGGCAAGGCCTGAAGTTCCGCGCAGACGGTTACACCACGCCCTTCTACAAAAAAGATTAAAAATCGTCCGCTCAAATCAGGCGTTCATCTCCAGTGGAAATTGGAGGTGGACGCCTTTAAGTCTGCCCGGAAAGGAGGACTCCCCAGTGAGCAACGATTATCGCAACAGCGAAGGCTATCCTGACCCAACCGCAGGTGAAGCACTCTCCCGGATTGCTGCAAATGAAAAGCAGTCCCTTCGTGCTTTCCGGCCTATCGTCTACATCTGCTCTCCGTTTTCCGGAGATATGGAGACAAACGTAGCCAACGCCAGACGCTACAGCCGCTATGCCGTATACAAGGGATATATCCCTATCGCACCGCATCTGCTATTTCCGCAGTTCCTTGATGATGACAATCCGGAAGAACGTGAGCTTGGCCTTTTCTTCGGAAATGCCCTCATGAGCAAGTGCGCTGAGATCTGGGTATTCGGCAGCCGCATCTCATCCGGTATGGAAGCAGAAATCAAACGCGCCAAGTGGAAAGGTTATCACTTGCGCTATTTCACAGAAGAATGTCAGGAGGTCTAACGCTATGTATGAAATTAAAGAAAATCGCAGAGAGCTTTTCGATGGCACTGAGATCACAACCTACACCCGCGATGTGGTAAGTGCCAATATCCTGCAGGTCGAAGCCGGAACAACCGGTTACAAAGGTGGTGACACCGGCCACGGCGGACGCACCTATTTCCGCATTTCCGATGAAGCCAGCACAGATATCCATGTCACGCCTTTTATGGACAGATTCGGCTGCAACGGTTTTGAAGTTACCCTCGGCGGCGACTGCGAACTGGAAACTATGATCCGCGCCCTGAAATTTATCACGAAGGTGCTGGAGGAAGAATCAGAGGAGGTGTACGACTGATGTTTACCCTGTATAGCGCCGATTTTATCGGCAATCCCGGAAACTGCTCCTATCCGCATAAAACCGTTGTCATGAATACGGACAGCATGAGAGACGCAGTCGGTCACGACTATGTGTGCGCGGAGTACAAAAACCACTACCGCAACAGTGACAACTTCCTCTCCGCTGACTGTCTTCCTGTGGATTGTGATAATGACCATTCAGAAGATCCGAAAGACTGGATCACACCGGCAGACGTGCTGGAGGCATTTCCGGGAGTAAGCCTCGCCATCCATTACAGCCGCTTTAATCAGCGCGAGAAAAACGGCAAACCGGCAAGGCCAAAGTTCCATGTGCTCTTTCCCATCGACCGGGTAACGGATGCTGCCCTCTATAGCGATATGAAGAAGCTGGTCAATTCCATCTTCCCGTACTTTGATACGCAGGCACTGGATGCTGCTCGCTTCTTCTTCGGAACACAGGAGCCGAATGTGGAGCTCTATCCCGGTCGCATGAACCTCACGGAATTTTTGAATGACGACGAGTTCGATGCAGACCTGCCCGGCGGCCACGAGAAGGATGTCGTGATCCCGGAAGGAAGCCGTAATGCTATCATGTCCCGCTTTGCCGGTATCGTCATTAAGAAATACGGCGATACGGAAAAAGCCTACCAAAGTTTTTCTGGAAAAGGCCGCGACCTGCGTGCCGCCTCTGGATAACAGCGAGCTTAATACAATCTGGCACAGCGCCCAGCGCTTTTATTCCAAGATCTGCCGTGAGGACGGATATGTTCCTCCGGAAGTCTATAACGACGAGAACAGCTATAAGCCGGAGGACTTTTCCGACGTCGGGCAGGCCGAGGTGCTCTCGAAGTATTTTGCAAACGAGCTGCGCTACTCACCAGCCACCCACTTTATCCGATACAGCGATCACTACTGGCAGGAAACAGAGCCCGGCGCACAGGCCGTCGCTCATGAACTTACTCGCAGGCAGCTCGCAGAAGCCAATCGAAATATGATGGAGGCTCTGCAGAAGCTCAAAAACTGTGGTGCACAGGAAATCCTTGATAACACATCCAAGGCCAAAGCCGAACAGCTGATGAGCGACGAGCAGATGGAGGCCTATCAGGAGTTCCTTGCCGCCAAGGCCTACCAGAGCTTTGCCGTCCGCAGACGCGACTCCAAAAACATTACATCTACCCTCAAAGAGACGCACCCGATGCTGGAAATCTCGCCAAGGGATCTGGACGCAGACTGCTTCCTGCTCTGCACACCGGAGGCGACCTACGACCTTCGCAAAGGTATGGCCGGAGCCCGCGAGCACTCTGCTGATGACTTTATTACAAAAATCACGTCCGTGTCACCCGGCAGTAAAGGAGCGCAGCTCTGGCAGGATAATCTGGATCTGATTTTTCAGAAGGATCAGCAGCTTATCGACTATGTACAGATGATCTGCGGCCTTGCTGCTATCGGGAAGGTTTTTGTGGAGGCGCTCATCATCGCATACGGCGACGGACGCAACGGCAAATCCACCTTCTGGAATGCCATTTCCCGCGTGCTGGGACTCTACAGCGGAAATATATCCGCAGACACCCTGACTGTCGGCTGCCGCAGGAACATCAAACCGGAAATGGCTGAGGTCAAAGGCAAACGCTTGCTGATCGCTGCGGAAATGCAGGAAGGTGCAAGACTCAACGACTCCACCGTCAAGCAGCTCTGCTCTACGGATGATGTGTTCGCGGAAAAGAAGTATAAAGACCCGTTTTCCTTCAAGCCCTGCCACACGCTGGTGCTGTATACCAACCACCTGCCTCGCGTCTCCGCCTCCGATGACGGTATCTGGCGCAGGCTTATCGTGATTCCGTTCAACGCCAAGATCGAGGGCAAGGCCGACATCAAAAATTACGGTGAGTACCTGTATGAAAATGCCGGTGAAAGCATACTTGCATGGATCATCGAAGGTGCCAAAAAAGTCATCGCGCTGGACTACCAGATTCCGGTACCGGACTGCGTAACAAAGGCCATCGATGAATATCGCAGCCAGAACGACTGGTTCGGACATTTTCTGGACGAGAAGTGCGATGTGGATGAGTCCTTTAAGGAAAGCTCCTCGGCACTTTATCAGGCATACCGCAACTACTCACTGGACTGCAACGAGTATGTGCGCAGCACGGCAGACTTTACTTTGCGCTGGAGAAAGCCGGATTCGAGCGGCTGACACTGAATCGGAAGCGCTATTTTAAGGGCTTAAAGATTCATGATGACAACGGCGCAGAGGAAGATTTTCTGCAGTAATCCGGGACTATGACAAGGTGTATCAAGGTCTTATATAAAAACTCTCTTAGGCCTAAAAAATAGCGCTAAGAAAAAGTTTGGTAAATACCATTGATACACCTTGCACATCCCCTGAAATTAACGCCTGACGGAGGTTTGCAATGATAGAAAAACAGATAGAAAACAAGTTAACTATGGCGGTGAAAAAGAACGGCGGCATTGCGCTTAAGCTGGTGTGTCCCTCTTTCGCAGGATTGCCCGACCGTCTGATCTTACTCCCTGACGGCCATATCGGTTTCGCGGAGCTGAAGGCATCCGGCAAAAAGCCACGCCCTCTCCAGCTCTCACGCCACAGGCTGCTGCGGGAACTTGGCTACCGGGTATATGTCATTGACGATCCGGAGCAGATTGGAGGGATGATCGATGAACTTCAATCCACATGATTATCAGGCTTATGCCATCCGCTACATCGAAAAGCATCCCGTGGCTGCAGTCCTCTTAGATATGGGACTTGGAAAGACGATCATCAGTCTGACGGCAGTATATGACCTGTTGTTTGACAGCTTCGAAGTGCATCGCGCTTTAGTGGTAGCTCCCTTAAGAGTCGCCCGCGATACATGGCCAGCAGAAATCCAGAAATGGGAGCACCTAAGAGGTCTGACCTATGCGGTCGCAGTCGGGACACCGAAGGAGCGAAAAGCCGCCCTCATGCATGGAGCAGATATCACGATCATCAACCGCGAAAACCTGCAGTGGCTGATTGATGAGTCCGGCTTTCCTTTGACTTTGACATGGTGATTATCGATGAGCTGTCGTCCTTCAAAAATCATAAATCCAAGCGCTTCAAGTCACTGATGAAGGTTAGACCGAAGCTCCATCGCATTATCGGGCTCACAGGCACTCCTTCCTCCAACGGTCTCATGGATCTGTGGGCAGAGTTTAAAGTGCTGGATATGGGCGAGCGCCTCGGACGCTTTATCACACAGTACCGGACAAATTACTTCATGCCGGACAAGAGAAACGGCGAGATCATCTACTCCTACAAGCCACTGCCCTATGCGGAGGACGCCATCTATCGGAGGATCTCGGATATCACGATTTCCATGAAATCTACCGACCATCTGAAGATGCCGGAGCTGGTTTCAACAGAATATGAAGTGCAGCTTTCTGACTCTGAGCGCAGCCGTTATGAAGATTTGAAACAGGAGCTCATATTGCAGCTCCCTGATGGTGAGGTGACTGCTGCCAATGCCGCATCGCTTACAGGCAAGCTCTCACAGCTCGCAAATGGTGCCATATATGCCGATACCGGTGAGGTCATTGAGTTCCACGATAGGAAGCTGGACGCTTTGGAGGATATTATCGAGGCCGCCAATGAAAAACCGCTTCTTGTGGCCTACTGGTTCCGGCATGACCTAAGCCGCATCAAGAACCGCTTCAATGTTCGGGAAATCAAGACCAGCCGAGATATTGCTGACTGGAATGCGGGAAAGATTCCTGTAGCAGTCATCCATCCAGCCTCTGCCGGTCATGGTTTGAACCTTCAGGCCGGAGGCTCCACCCTTGTGTGGTTCGGTCTTACATGGTCGCTGGAATTATATCAACAGACCAACGCCCGTCTCTGGCGGCAAGGTCAAGAATCCGGCACTGTGGTGATCCAGCACATTATTACCAAGGGCACCATCGACGAAAGGATTGTAAAGGCGCTATCCAAGAAAGAGATGACGCAGACCGCACTGATTGACGCGGTCAAGGCTGATCTTGAGGTGGTGTGATGACCGATCCTTATGAAAATCTCGCCAATGCCATCGTGCTGCAGGCAGTGAAGGATTACCGGGATGCCCTGAAGCGCCTGAAAAAAGAAGCCCGGTAATCAAGCTGCTATGTCGGATGCAATGGAGTGTGAACGGTTCTTCCGCTCCGGCTGGTACAAGGCCTTAACGAGTGTGGACGGCGAGTATCTCATACAAAAACTACGAGAGGAGGCGAAGTCCTTATGACAGTAAAAAGAATATCTCCATCAGGCCTACCGCCTTGATCAGAGAATCAAGTCCGACACGATGGAAGCACAAAACCTGCGTGAGATGGCAGGCAGCGTGTCGGCTATCCAATATGATAAAGACCGCGTGCAGACATCGCGTAATACCGAAGCACCATTTGTCCGGACGCTTGAGAAGCTGTGGACACTGGAAAAAGAAAATCGCCGGTGAGCTGGAAATGCTATCAGACCTTAAGAAACAGATACGGGAGGTCATTGAGGCAGTTCCTGATACCGACGAGCGCATGGTACTCAAGTACCGGTACATCCATAACTATACATGGGAACAGATCGGGATGGAGCTCTGTGCAGATGCCCGCACCATTCGTCGCTGGCACGGCAAGGCGCTCCTTCATGTGACGCTTCCGGATGATCCGATTATTATTTGAAATGCGCCCGAAATGTCCTGCTTTGTCCTAAGATGTCCACCCGTCCTTTATGATAGTATATAATCAGCGAAAAGAATAAAGAAACAGCTGCACGCGCAGCACACAAGCCTTGCGGGAACACCCTGCAGGGCTTTCTTTATGCCCTGAAAGGAGGCACGGCTTATGCCAAGAAAACCACAACGACCGTGCCGCTATCCCGGCTGCCCGCATCTTACGGATGGTGTTTATTGTGAGGAACACGCCAAGGTCATGGAACAGCACTACGAGAAGTTCCAGCGCGGCTACTCTCCCGGCAAACGCTACGGCAGAGCATGGAAACGAATCCGTGACCGCTACGTTCATAAGCACCCGCTTTGTGAGCAGTGCTTAAAGGAAGGACGCTACGTCGCGGTTGAGGAAGTCCACCACATCGTGCCGCTTGCTGAGGGAGGATCGAATGACGAGTCCAACCTTATGAGTCTTTGTCGTTCGTGTCACGAGAAGATTCACCACGAGCGCGGCGACCGGTAGGGCGGTCAAAATCTCTACGACCCTTTTCCCCGGAAAACGGCGCGGGGTCTTTTACGCAAAAATTGCAATTCAAACAGGGTATTAAACCCTGCACCACAGAAATGGAAGTGATCGACATGGCGAAAGACGGAACCTATCGCGGCGGGCGGCGTGTCAAAGCTGGCTCCAAGCCGGACGCCCTCGCCGACAAAATAATGAAAGGCGCACCTGCAAAGCGTATGGAGCTGCCGAACTTCACCGAAGACATGACCGACTTCGATGTTGACGACATCGGTGACGGTGTAGAGCTGGAAGGCATGGATATGCCAAGTCCGGACGATTACTCTCTGCTCTGCAGAAGGACGGCAAGCCCCTCGGCGCAGATGGAATCTATAAGGAAACATGGCTGTGGCTCAAGGAACGTGGCTGCGAGAGGCTGGTAAACAAGCGCCTGCTCGAAAGCTACTCTGAGGCCTTTGCCCGGTACATTCAGTGCTCCGAAGCGGTCAGCAAATACGGCATGCTCGGAAAGCACCCGACCACCGGCGCTGCCATTGCGAGCCCTTTCACACAGCTTTTAATGAACTTTCAGAAGCAGGCCAACCTGCTCTGGTACGAGATTTATGATATTGTGAAGCAAAACTGCACCGAGCCCTTTGAGGGCAGCCCGCAGGACAGCGTGATGGATCAGCTGCTTCGAAGCAGGAGGAATATGTAAATGAACACACAGAAATTGGAACAGGTACCTATTGATAAACTGGTGCCCTATGCCCGGAATGCCCGGACGCATAGCAAGGAGCAGATCGCACAGCTCCGCGCTTCTCTCAGGGAGTTCGGCTTTGTGAGTCCTGCGGTCATTGATGCAGATTATAACATCCTTGTCGGCCACGGTCGCATTACGGCTGCCCGCGAGGAAGGATATGAAACCGTGCCTGCGTCTTTGCCGAGAACCTGACGGAGGCACAAAAGCGTGCGTATATCCTTGCGGACAATCAGCTGGCGCTCAACGCAGGCTGGGATGAGGAAATGCTGTCGGTCGAATTATCTGACCTGCAGGATCAGTCCTTTGACCTATCTCTCCTCGGCTTTGACGCCGGTGAGCTGGATAAGCTGCTCGGCACCGGGAATGAAAAGGACATCGCCGATGATGACTTTGACCTCACCGCTGCCCTTGAGAAGGCTTCTTTCGTGGAGCCCGGCGACATCTGGACAGTCGGCAGGCATCGTGTTATGTGTGGCGACGCCACCTCGCCCGAAGATGTGGAAAAGCTCATGGACGGCAAGAAAGCAAACCTCGTCCTGACCGATCCGCCCTACGGCGTATCTTTCAAAGCCTCGGACGGCCTTACGATCCAGAACGACTCTCTCAAGGGCGAGGAATTTTACAAGTTCCTGCTGGCAGCTTTTAAGAACATGGCTGACCACCTCGAAAAGCGGAGCCGCTTACTGCTTCCATGCGGATACCGAAGGACTCACATTCCGAAAGGCATTCATTGACGCAGGCTTCCACCTCGCCGGTGTGTGTATCGGGGTAAAGAACAGCCTCGTGCTCGGTCGCTCCGATTATCAATGGCAACATGAGCCTGTGCTCTACGGCTTTTTGCAAAACGGCAAGCACCCGTGGTATTCCGACCGCAAGCAGACCACCATCTGGAACTACGATAAGCCAAAGCGCAATAAGGATCACCCGACCAGCAAGCCGCTTGATCTTCTGGGCTATCCCATCCAGAACTCCTCTCAGGAAAATTCTGTAGTTATTGATACCTTCGGCGGCTCCGGTTCCACACTGATGGCCTGTGAGCAGTTAAACCGCGTCTGCTACATGATGGAGCTCGATCCGAAATATGCCTCTGTCATCCTTCGCCGTTACGTGGAGGATACCGGTGATGATGAGAATGTGTATGTAATAAGAAACGGCGAAAAGCTCCTCTATTCCGCTCTGGCAAAGGAAGTCGAGACCTCTCCGACGGCGAGTGTATAATACACAATTTCTGCCCGGATTCTTCGGCGATTTTCTACTCAAGAAAATGTCGGAAATCGCTTGATAAATAAGGCTTTCAGAGTGATGTATATACATGCCGAAAGGCACAGCAAAAAAACTTAATCTCACAAAGGAGGAACACACTCATGAAAGCAAATTACAACGTAACCGGAAACGACAGAAAAGCATTAGTCGCAGCCATTGAAAACCTCACCGGCGACAAGGCGATCTACATGCGTATGCCGACCTGCGCCTACGAGATCGGCGACATCACGGTCGACAAAGAAGGCGGTTTAACCTGTGATGATGCAGACAAGCTGGAACGCCTCATCCACAACCTGATCGCGGATGGCTTCACACCGGAGGATACCGAAGAGGACGAAAGTGACGACAAAGCCACCGGTCTTACAGTCAGCCTCCCACTCGACAAGGTGGCGGTCGGAAACCTTACCAACCTCCTCACCGCCAAGGAGCGCCTCATCAAGAAGGCACTCGGCATTGACGACCTTGACATTGAGGTGTCAGAGGATACGATCAGATTCCCTTGGTTCACTGAGATGCCGGAGCCGGATGAGGTCAAGGCCTACACCCACTTCATTGCAGCCCTTGGCAAGATGAGCCGGGATTTGAAGCGCATCAGTGCCACTGAGAAGGAAGTTGACAACGAGAAGTACGCATTCCGCTGCTTCCTCCTGCGGCTTGGCTTCATCGGAAACGAATATAAGGCAGAGCGCAAAATTCTCCTTAAGAACCTCTCCGGCAACTCCAGCTGGAAGAACGGCGCACCGGAAAAGGAGGTGGCAGCATGCGAATGATCACAAAAGAGCAGCTTGAAGCGCTCCGCTCCCGCTACCCGGCAGGCACCCGCGTGGAGCTTCTCCAGATGGACGATGTGCAGGCTCCGCCTATCGGCACCAAGGGAACCGTTACGGGAGTCGACGATACCGGCAGCCTTATGGTGAACTGGGACAATGGC
>VOFD01000898.1_pt1 | contig 26000 bp, 29 predicted proteins | sample 5384101 | NCBI WGS metagenome assembly VOFD01 (sample SAMN12384723, study PRJNA508395) | human gut metagenome | isolation source: healthy gut C | host: Homo sapiens
GAAAATATCGGTTCTTTGTTGCGATACAGTCATATTCTTCACCCGGAGTGAGAGCGTATGTGTTGACATACACACCGTCAACAACTTCACCGCATACCAAAGGTTGAATCACACCGCCGGCGGCATTAACAATTTCTGCTTCGGTTCCGGCCGGGATGATGACGTTGACGTCGGTCGCCTGAAGGCGCGTAATGTTCAGCGTGTAGGAAAATGTTCTTGTGATGTTTTCTTCTGCATTCACGGTATATTCAACCGTAATATCGACAGCGGTGCTTTCGCCGATGCCTTTGAGAACGACCTCGCGCTGCGTATCATTGCCGTTCACGAGAATTCTGTAATCGGAAAGAACGGGGAAGGGTGAAATGACAACGCTTTCGGCAACGGTAGTGAGGAGTATTCGCCGGTAAGGGGGGCAAATTCCATAGGAAGCCGTGTGCCGCTGCCGAAAACCTGAAGATCGGCAAGCGTCGGAATGCGCTCAAGATTGATTTCAAAGGACTGTATCTGAGTCTGTTCACCGACATAATAACGCGCTTCAATGTCAAAGCTGCGCTCAGTCATGCTGTTTTTTTCCCAAAGGTTCGTGAGCACTGTATAGCGGCTTTCCCAACCCTTGTTGTTTGCGGGAACGCTTCCGTCGGAATTATCCCTGCCGTTGATGTCAACATAGCAGGCATAAGTTTTAACGCTGTCTGAAGGAAGATCCGCGCCGCGCGTAAGGTACATATAGACATTGCCGTGGTTTGTGTCTTCAACTTTGTAAGTTGCGGTGTGAGTTCCGTAATCCTGCTCGCGTTCGTAAAGCTTCTCGAGTGCGCCGCTGTCGGCGTGGAAGATTATGTCTCCGAACCACTCGCCATAAGGAAGTGCAGCATCGATTGCGGAAGCAGAGTACTCTCCGCTTTCGGCATCGGGAGAAACGGTCACTCTGCCCTCAATGCGGTTGTGCCCGCCGTCGGAAACGGAATAGGTTGAAACACCTGCATAAGCCTGGGCGGTTGTTCCGCTGTAAATGCTCGCATTGCCGTAGGCGTCGGTAATGGTGATAACGGGGTTTTCAATTGTAATACCGTTTTGAGTAACATTAAAAACAACGTCGTATTTGTCGCCTTCGAGATATGCGGCATAATCCCGCATTGCGGAATCAAGCGCGGAGAAAAGCACCTGAGCCTGTTCTGCATTTGCATTGCGCAGGCCGCGCAGTGCATCGGCATAGGCAGTCTTTGCGGCGGGGTAGTTTAAAACGCCGTTGGCGGAATAATTGAAATCGCCCATAAGTGTTATAAGCGCAATCATTTCTTTTGAGGCAACCTCATTTTCGGCAAAACCTATTGCGGTTATGTCGGAAGCGGCCGCATCAAGATCGTATCCGCATTCACCGGTTGATTCGTCATAATCATAAAATCTGACGAAATTACCCCGGACACCGTCAATTGCGGTGATGAAGCCGCTTTCAATGCCGCTGAACGTGTGTCCGCTTGCTTGAAGAGCTTCTTTAACAGTTTGCCCGTGAGCGTAATCGACCCGAACGGGTTCGATTATCGTGGCAGTTGCGGTGGAAGCGGTGAGATAAAAGCTTCCGCCGGTTTGCAGCAGCTTTGCGGCAGCGGCGGATGCGGGAGCAAGGCACCCGAATGCCAACATGATGCAGAGCATTGCAGCAATGAGTCGTGTTGTTCTTTTCATTAAAAAACCTCCTTATGATTTAGTAATAAGCTGAATTGAATACAGCTTTTACTTATATATAAACACAGGCGATATATCTGTCGCGCAGCCGTCCGAAGAATGAGCGCGAACTCCTGTATTTGTCAACCTCTGATTCAATATACGTCTGCATATCTTCTTTTTGCTCAGCAGTCATTTTATGGTTGCTGAACACGGCTTCAGCGTTGAGCTCGGAATAGCGGGAATCAATTTTGCTGATATCAAGTCCGCATGCAGCCATGAACATGTTCAGGTAGCCGAACATAAGTGCAATGGCTTCGTTCGGTTCGGCATTGAGCATTTTTTTTTGAACGCTCGTCGAAATCGGATGCGGCGTACTGCAAGAAAAACAATCAGAGCCGCTGTGAGCAGAAGCAGAATCGGAAGGAATGCCAAAATCAGTGCTTTTGCAAGCTTTGTACTGTTAATTTTGTTCAGATTCTTTTGCGGACGCGCGAGGCGGATATCGGGAAGGTTATCATTCCGATAAGTATCCTCCCTGTCGTCTGAAGAATCCGGTTCGTTCGGAGCTTCGGTGTTATCGGAAGGATCCGATGAATCGTCAGTCCTTCTGTCATTACCGGAAAAAGCCGAATCACTTCCTTCAAAACCCGGAGTTGTTTCAAACGGGATCCATCCGATACCGTCGAGATAGTATTCAGCCCATGCATGCGCATCCGCTTCGGTCAGAACAACACGCCCCGAAACACTCCGTGCAGCAGCTGTTTCGGCATTGATATAATAGCCTTCGACATACCTTGACGGAACGCCGAAATATCTCAGCATAACGGCAGCACATGCTGCATAGTGAACGCTGTATCCGCGTTTGCCGACCTGAAGAACGTATGCGGCAAAATCATTCGTTCCGCAGTCAGTTTTGACCGTTTCATCATAGGTAATGTTTTCCTTCAGCGCGCTTAAAACGAGCGGCAGAATATCCGAAAGGGCAAGCGCAGGCGGGGCTTCGCCGAAAATTTCGGCCATTGCAGCAGTTGCTTCGGGAGTAAGAAGCAAACTTGTTTCATACACAAACTGAGCATAGGCGCGTTCGTCGGACAAGTACTTTTCAACGGAATCCCCGTTTGTATCCTTCAGCATTCTGCGGAGATGAGGCGCACTCGGAACGGAACTGCATTCAATGCTGAAATCTCTTCCGGTATTATTCTTTCGAATACATGCGGAATCTCCGATGCGGTCTTCATCAAGAAGTTTTCCCGCAGCGGCATTATACGGAAGATACAGATAACGTCTGCATGCTGAAATCAGTTCAATATCAACTTTGCTTTTTGCGCATGCATTTCCGCTGTCAGCTCCAACAGCGGCTGCTGCGGAACTCGATTGAGATTGGGCAAAAAAACCGTCGGAATGAAGCCAGTAGAACAAGTCGTTGTATTTCGCAAGTTCTTTGTTCGGCAGCGATTCCCAGCTCGTTCCGGTGTAAACTTCTCCGACCATTCCGCGAAAATAACCGCTTTGTATTGTTTTGGATGTTACAGCAATTGCGGGGATTTCGGAAGTATTGCGTGCGCGAAGGGGAGAGAGCCGTCCCTCGGGCATGGAATTTGTTGTTTCATCGTAAACCGCACGGTGCAGCCAAATACCGAGGCTGCTGCTGAGTGCATTCAGCCTGCTGTTCGAACAGAAACTGCGCATGGGCAGAGAACCCAGTAAGACTGCCGAAGCAAGAAGCAGCGGAACGACGGCACAAGTGAGCTTTGCGCCCTTTTTTTGAAAATGCGGAACGGAGAGACTTCCCGCAGCAAGATGTGTTATTCCGCTTGCAATTATTAAAACCGCACCGACATGTGATTGTGCAATGCCGCTTGCGGAAAGTACCGTGCCGAACAGAATAACTGCGTATGCAGCAATGCGTCTTCCGGCAGAAAACAGTTTGGCTGATGCTGCTGAAATAATGCTGCAAAGCAGAATAAGGAACGGCAATGTATCGGCAGGTTCGGATTGCACATCGAGATGGATTTTTCCTGTCAGCTTTATTAAAAGCGCAATGCAGTCATTAGTGAGCGCATCAAGTCCGCTGCGTATGCTCCCAAAAAGAGTATGGAAAACAGGAAAACTGCGGCACAGTATAAAGACACTGCAACGGTTCCCATCTTTCCGCGAAAAAGAAGTATGAGCACGCAGATTATCGGAGCTTCAAACGCAGTAACCGTAAACGCCGAAACGCTGAGCGACTTAAAAATCGAAAACAGCAGGATGTTGAAGCCGAGTGTGAACATAACCGAACAGAGCAATGCTCGGGAAAAATCCCAGAAGCTTTGACAACATGCGCTTTTGGACTGCTCAATATGCAATTCGTTTTTTTTTTCTCTTTTAATCATTCAACTCAACCACAAATTTTATAATACGAAACCGGTTTAAAGGTCAACATCGGACAGTTCTTCAGCATAATTGTCTGAAGAGAATGCCGTAAACGTACCGTTGCCGCCCGCACGGCAGAGGAGCCGCTTTGTGTTTGCACCGGCGCAAAACTCCGCAGCAGAGTCTGGGAACGCTTTGCCGATAAACACGATTTTTCCGTATCCGCAGGCGCCGCGTTCCCTGACATATGCTGCGAAGGCGCTTTCCGAGGGTTCGCATTCGATAAGCCATTCGGCCGCAGAGGGAAGCTCATCGGAAGCATTCACGTCGATAAACTCAATTTGGCCGCATTGCGGGCGTGCAATTGTAAATGCGGTTCCGGAGTCCGACAGTGCGGAACAGACAGAGACTGCAACGTCACTGATTGCATCGCATTCAGCGGCTGTACATCCGGATACGTCCATGCAGATAAGCAGTGAACGTACTATCGGAAAGCTTGCGTCGCGCACGATGAGGTCATCGAATTTACAGGAGGCCTTCCAATGCACCTGTTTTAAAGAATCACCCTGTTCGTACGGACGGAGTTGAAAAACTTCGGAATGATCCGAACCGCGTTTGCCGGGTGCATAATCGCTGCTGTCTATATCATGAGAGAATGCATCGTTTCTGATGGCGTCAATATCGAACACTGTCGGCATAAATAAGCATTTTGCATCCGATCGCAGGGAAGAGCTGCTGCGTATTCTTTTAAAAAACAGTCCGAAGCAATCGGTAAGCTCTGTTCGCAGGATCTGCGGTGAAACGCTGCCGCAATGCATCGATTTTACAGAAAACCCGGTTCGGCTTTCCGAAAGTGCAGGGACGCTGCAACGAATGACCGAAATGCGGTTTTCTCCGTTAAGCTTGTTTAGCAAAATCAGAGTACAGCGCACGAACGGCAGCGGAATGATACTGTCATTGCGAAGAACAATTTCACAACGACAGCTTTCCCCGCGGGGACAGGAGGAAGAAGCTTTAACGGCAAATTCAACTTTCGAAGCGGCGAAACAGTTGAACGCAAAGCAAAGCGGGGGAATAAGCAGCACTGCTGCAAGCGGGAACAAAACAGCAAGTGACGGAAGCTTTAATGCGGTGATTGTGCAGCAGAAAAGAATCGACAGATACAGAACAGCAGCTGCAATGCGCCGCAGTGTGCAGCTTTGTGCAAAATCTTTTTTTACTGCAAAATCATCATCGATCCCCGCTGCTTTCTTTTCTTCGGGTTTGGGGTTATGCTTCATCTGCGTTTAAAATCCTTAACTCCCGGTTTTTGTGTTCGGAAACAATTTCATCGGCAACATCCGTTTCGGTATACCCGCGCATTCGCGCTTTTGTGTTCAGAACAAGTCTGTGTGCACATACATCACGGAAAACTGCGGCAACATCGTCCGCCGTAACATAGTCGCGGCGGGAAAGATAAGCATATGCTTTTGCGGCACGGCTCACCGCCAACGCACCGCGGGGGCTGATTCCGAACTGAACCGATTCGTGATGCCGCGTCTGCTCGGCAAGTTCGGCTATGTATTCGTAAACTTCATCGCATATGAATGTTTGTCGAACAACTTCGATTGTTTGCACCAGTTCATTGGCTGAGCATACGGCTTTTTACATCGTCAAGCGGGTCGGAACGGTGTCTGCCCCGCAATATTTCAACTTGACTTTTAATATCGGGATAACCCATGCTCAATTTGAACATGAACCTGTCCAGCTGAGAAACGGGCAGCAGTTGCGTTCCTGCCGACCCGATCGGATTTTCGGTTGCAAGAACGATGAACGGGGACGGAAGTTTATGGGTTGTTCCGTCAACTGTAACTTTTCCTTCCTCCATCGCTTCAAGCAGAGCGGATTGGGTTTTGCTTGAGGTGCGGTTGATTTCATCCGCAACAAGAAGATTTGTCATAACCGCTCCGGGCTTATACACAAAGTCGGAATTTGATTTTTCGAAAACCGAAAAGCCTGTCACATCGGAAGGCATTGTGTCCGGTGTGAACTGAATACGTTTGCAGTCAAGTCCGAGTGCCTTTGAAAAAGCAAGTGCAAGGCTTGTTTTTCCAACGCCGGGAACATCTTCCAGCAGTATGTGTCCCTGCGCAAGAATTGCAGTCAAAACCTTTTCGATAATTTCGTCCTTTCCGACGATAACTTTTTTGATTTCAGATTTAATGTTGTCTGTCAGCATTTATAATCACCGTTTATCATTAATTAATATTTTCATCGTGCAGACAATATCAGGCTATACGCTTTGAAAATCATACAGTCTTCCGAGCTTATGATCAGCTTTATACAATGCGATATGCGCAAGCATTGCCTGCTCCGTGGACATAAGGTTTCCTTCCGAATCGTTCGCAGAGTGCCTGTACACGCTGCCGGGGAGAAGAAAACTCTGCATTCCGTCAACAATGTTTTTACCGCCGCGCATGAAACGTTCATCGGTGCGTGGGTCGATACCAAGTGAACAGAGTGCAATAATAACCTGAGCTGTCGACTCGGTGTTTTCTGCACCATACGAGCAGAATGTGCAGTTTTCTTTCATTACAGAGGCAAGCCGTGCCAATGCACGGTCAACAGTGCGGGAGATCTCGCCGGGGGGATATACCGACGGAAAGTGCGTTCTGACTTCCGCAGTACGGGGCAAGAGCTTGAAGCGCCATTGCGGTTATATCAATGTCAAATGTACCTTTATCAAGCCCAAACCCTCCGCCGGGTTCTTCGGCAGCAAGAATTTCTTTAATGATGCCCGTTCGGGTGTACCTGCTTCCGTCAGGAACCGTATAACTTTCGGAATCAAGGGTTATCAGTGCAAAAATGTATGCGTTCAGTCCTTGCGCGCCGAGTTCGCCGGGGTAGTTGTAGGTTCCAAGCTCAACAAGATTCACCGGTTCTCCGTTTTTATCCTCCGAAAATGCTGCCGGGTCACCGCCAAGTGCGAGCACCGTAAGAGCAATTCGGTGGTAGTCGGTTGCTCTGCCGAGGGATGAATCTTCGCCGAGTTTATTTTTTACATAAGCTTCAAGCGCGTGCAGGTAGGCTGTATAGCTATCCTCCGCACCGCCGACAGCGCATGCCAAGGCTGCCCAGTCGCAAACGGAAGAACCGGCAGGGAATTCATCCGACGCATTAAGCAGACAGTCGCCTTCTTCAACTCCTGCAAGTTTCTTCATGCCCTGCGCAATCTGAAGAATGCGTTCGGACATGGGAGGCTGTACTCGTTCTTTATGCGGAGCTGCACTGCATCCTGCGAATATGAGCAAAAACGCAAGCAGCAGGCTCAGAATTGATTTAATCTTTAATGTCATTATTTATCGCCTTTCTTTTTAAACCGGAATTTTCGGGTGAGCCCGCAGTACCGATGCAGATTTGCGGCACAAGCGTATGCGCAAGAATGAATGCGCTTTGGCCGGGACTTCCTGCGGGAAGCACTTCGCGGTAAATGTCATGGCATTTTGAGCAGCGGTACTCAATAAAACCATCCTCATCGTCAGTGGGTTCGACACGTTGAATGAGTTCGTAGTCGTGCTCAAGCTGAATGAATCCTCCGTCAATCCAAAGCCCGCAGTAACTTGAAAGTGAGCCTTCGGATCCGCCGGAACCTGTTGCGTCATATCCGCCGATATCCTTGCCGAGAGCAAGTGTAAACCGCAGACAGAGCTCGTCACCGTTGATTGGGTAGTATTCGGAAAGTCCGATTCCCGGGTACATGCCGTTTATACAGTACATCCAACCGGAACACCGCGTGAAGTCGAATTCTCCGATGCTGTCTCGGTCATGCTGATCCGTAAGAGTTATGCCGTCACGGAGTATCAGCTCCCAGAGTTCCGGAGGAATATCAACGCTGTATGCAATATCGCCCCACACGATGCGCCGCAGATAGAAATTCAGCCTCGGTGTTCCGCTGAATTGCGCTTCAATGCCATAGTCCTCAAACAGGCGCAGCAGCACTTCGGCAGCGTTTTCGCCTTCATGAACGGTATAATCATCATCAATAATGATGCCGAGCCCGAGGGTGGTTGCATCTATTGAAATATGGATGCTTCCGTTTTCATCTCCTTCACCGACGCGGTGATAGGGCAGAATGAGTTTCCGGAAAGTTGAGTTCCCTTCATCATCCCATGCAAGTATCGTAACAACATGGTCAATATCGTCTCCGACATTCGGCGGAGTCAGCACAAGGTGATATTCAAACACTGTGCTGCCGGTCGGATTCGTTTGAACAACACCGTCAAGGGTAACAACGATATGGTTTGCGTATATAACGTTGCCTTCCCAGGTGCGTGCAGCAACTCTGAGCAGGAAACGGCTGCTTGTGATCACACTGTCGTCGCCGTCGCGGTTTGTTGTTATCACCGGCGGATGTTCACCGACAACAGGATTGTCTTCATCGGCAGGCTGATTGCGGTAGGTGATATAAAAGCGCACAGCACCGCCGCAAAGTTCACTTCCGCGATAGAGATACATTGTGATTATGTACTCACTGTTTATCGACAACACCGGACGAAAATAACTCTGCTCATCCGGGTGAAGCAATTCACCGTTGTTCACGTTGTCGTAACGGCCTTTAATATAAACTTTAAGTGAAAGATTATCTCCCCCGGCAGGGTATGCATAAAAAACAAGCGTGTCATTTTCTATATCGGCAGGAGTATATATTCCGCTGTAAAGATCCGTTGCAATATAGGGTTCTTCGGGTTCGGGAGTGTATTCACCGCCCGGCTCGGGAGTAATGTCCCCGCCCGGCTCGGGAGTACCGTCTCCACCGGGCTCGGGAGTACCGTCTCCACCGGGCTCGGGAGTGCCGTCTCCACCGGGTTCGGGAGTGCCATCCCCGCCGGGTTCGGGAGTAATGTCTCCGCCGGGCTCGGGAGAAGATGACGGCATCTCAGTCGGTCGAACGGTCGGATTCGATGTCGGATCGTCGGTCGGATTCTGAGTCGGCGCATTTGACGGTCTCGGGGTCGGCGCGTTGGTGGGTTTCGGCGTCGGCGCGTTGGTGGGTCTCGGCGTCGGCGCGCTGGTGGGTCTCGGCGTCGGCGCGTTGGTTGGTCTCGGGGTCGGCGCGTTGGTTGGTCTCGGAGTCGGCGCATTTGTGGGTCTCGGAGTCGGCGCGTTGGACGGTCTCGGAGTCGGCGCGTTGGTGGGTCTCGGGGTCGGCGCGTTGGTTGGTCTCGGGGTCGGCGCGTTGGTTGGTCTCGGGGTCGGCGCGTTTGTTGGTCTCGGAGTCGGCGCGTTGGTGGGTTTCGGGGTCGGAGTGTTGGTGGGTCTCGGAGTCGGCGTGTCGGTTGGATTCGAATTGTCCGATGTATTTGGCGTTGCTGTTTCAGGCGGTTCGAACGTTGGCGTTTCGGAAACATCGGGCGTCGGAGTTTCCGATGCTTCGGGTGTCGGCGTTTCGGAAGCATCGGGCGTCGGTGTTTCGGATTGCTCCGGTGTCGGAGTCAGAGTCGGTGTTGGTGTTTCGTTTTTCCCTGAACCGTTGTGTGAAAGCTCGCTGTCGGGAAAGGAGGAAGCTTTGGCTATCGGATTTTCGGGCAAAACAAAGCTTGCCGACAAAACCATTGACAGCAATGCCAAAAGCATGATTGTCGCAAGAAACAGACTGATGTACTTAAATAACCTTGAATGCTTCAATTCTTCTTACTCCTGTCTTTCTGTTTATCAGCTATTGATCGTCTTAGGCGTTCCCGCCGTACCGACTTCGGTTCAAGCAGCCCGAGTTTGACCATGATGCCGGGCCAATTGCCGAGTCGTGACTTTATGTAACGATAACCGATAGTTTCTTCTTTTGTGGGTTTTCGGCCGAGCTTGCTTGCAATACTGCCGACATAGCTTAAAAGCTGTTCGTCAGTATCACTTGCGTGCTGTCTTGCAAACTCATCTTCGAGTTGACTGCGCTTGTCCGCATTGCTTCGGGGATTAATGCTGTGATTCATTGTTTTTTCCAATATCTATCTTTTTTGTTCGGCTTTTAGCATGACAGAGTGAGCGGAATTGCAGATAAGAAAAACGGCACAGCAACAAAGCTGCACCGTTTACACAACAAAAAAACATCCGCCAACCTCATAACTCGTGAGCCGCATAAGCAAAGGAGGATCCGACTCAAGCAGGTCTTCTGACTTGTGCCTCAACAGCGAATGTTTTGCCTTCTCAGTTTCCCAATGGCTGATTTGCATCAATAAAACATTGCCTACGCACCAACAGCGGCGGTACCGTTCGGGACTTTGACCCGATTGTCTATTCTCCCGAATTCACCGTAAAAAGGCTGAATTCAGGCACTTGAGCTGTATTCACTTTTTAAATGGATTTTAGCACGCGCAAACAGTAAAGTCAATAGACGGCAAATTTTATATCGCAATATATTGACGGACTTTTAAAAAGCCCGTGCCGGAACAGGGGATTGCATTCGACACGGGATTTTGCTTGGGAAGCATTGTCAGGAGTTATGCTGCTTGACGCGCAAATGGTTTGTGGCCTTGGCAAAGGTCAGTTTTGAAAGCACATAGTCACGGTGGCCGAGTTTTTCGCGCAGCTTCAATGCGGCGGCTTCAGCTTGCTTACGCTCAGCCTCTGCATTGATTTCATCGGGGTGCAAAGCGAAGTCGCAAAGAACCCGAACACGGGCGGCGGAAACGTCGATCATTCCCTGTGTCACGGCGCAAGGGATTTTGCTGCCGTCGGGCAGGGTGAAAACAACTTCGCCGTCGGTGATTGCGGCGGTCATCGGAGTGTGGTTTGCCATTATTCCGAGCATTCCGTCGCTGACAGGCACGATCACCGAAATGCATTCGCCCCTGTAAAATGAACGTTCGGGCGTCAGAATTTCAAGTTGAAACGGTTTGGCCATTCATGCCCTCCTGTTTTTATTCTGCGGCTGCCGTGCCGTCATCGGTCTTTTCGCATTTGCCGGAAAGCGACTGCGCTTTTTTACGGACATCATCAATGGTGCCGACATTGAAAAAGGCACTTTCGGGAAATTCATCGGCTTCACCGTCAACAATCGCGGCAAAGCTGCGTATCGTTTCACTGAGCGGCACATAAATTCCGGGAATACCTGTAAACTTTTCCGCAACGCTGAATGGTTGGGAAAGAAAACGCTGAATCTTTCTTGCTCTTCGCACTGTCAGCTTGTCTTCATCGCTCAGTTCGTCCATGCCGAGAATAGCAATAATGTCCTGAAGTTCTTTATAGTGTTCAAGAATCTCCTGAACACGGCAGGCAACGCGATAGTGTTCCTCACCGACGATTTCGGGTTCGAGCATGCGTGATGAGGATTCGAGCGGTTCAACGGCGGGGTAGATACCCATTTCCGCAACACGGCGGCTGAGAACCGTCGTTGCATCAAGATGGGAGAATGTTGTTGCAGGTGCGGGGTCGGTAAGATCATCCGCAGGAACATAAATAGCCTGCACCGAGGTTACGGAGCCGTTTTTTGTTGAAGCAATGCGTTCTTCAAGCTCACCCAAATCATTTGAAAGCGTGGGCTGGTAGCCGACGGCGGAGGGCATACGCCCGAGCAAAGTTGAAACCTCACTGCCGGCTTGTATAAAACGAAAAATATTATCGATAAAAAGAAGCACGTCCTTATGACTTACATCACGGAAGTATTCTGCCATTGTAAGCCCCGTGAGGCCAACGCGCATACGCACCCCCGGAGCTTCATTCATTTGCCCGAACACGAGTGCGGTTTTGTCAATAACGCCGCCGGAATGCATTTCTGTCCAAAGGTCATTGCCTTCGCGACTGCGTTCGCCGACACCTGTAAACACGGAATATCCTCCGTGTTCGGTTGCAATATTGTGAATCAGTTCCTGAATCAGAACCGTTTTACCGACACCCGCACCGCCGAAAAGGCCGATTTTTCCGCCTTTTGCATAAGGAGCAAGCAGGTCGATAACCTTAATACCGGTTTCAAGAATTTCTTCGGTTGTCTGTCTTTCGGCATAGGGCGGGGCAGGGCGGTAAATGCTTCTTCGTTCCGTTTCGGCAGGCAACGGTTTTCCGCCGTCCATGCATTCTCCGAGAACATTGAAAAGCCTTCCGAGAACTGCATCTCCGACGGGAACCGAAATCGGCGAACCGGTGGAGAAGACCTCCAGCCCGCGGTAAAGCCCTTCGGCAGGTCCGAGCATGATGCAGCGGACAAGTCCGCCTCCTATATGCTGCGCAACTTCCATAACACGTTTTTTACCGTTAATTACAACAAATAACGCCTCGCGGATTCTCGGCAGGCTGTCTTTTTTGAAAGGCAACGTCCACAACCGGACCGTTCACGCCTGAAATTTCGCCCTTGGGCAGAGCGGAGTTTGATGATTTTGTTTCTGCTGTGTTTGTCATTGGGCGTTGCCCCCTTCGGTTTTTGCTGTTTGCCTTGATTTCAGTTTTTTAAGCTTCAATGCACGCGCTCCCGAGGTGATTTCGATCATCTCGTTTGTAATTGCGGATTGACGCAGGCTGTTATATTGCATTTGCAGCTGTTTTAGAATCTCTTCCGCATTTTTTCCTGCGGAACTCATTGCCGTCATTCGCGCTTCCTGCTCGCTGCAATAACTGTCAACAAGCGAGCTGTAAATAAATCCGGTAAGATAGCTCGGAATGATTCCGTCAAGAACCGTGTTTGCATCGGGATAGAATTCCTTTTGCTCGCGCGATTCTTCATTCCTCATCACGGATTCCCTTTCGGCAGAATAGAAACGGCTGCGCGCAAGCGGAAGAAGACAGTTCCGCTTGCATTCGCTTGGCTTTTTGCTTTGATAATCAGTGTATATGATGTCTATTTCATCCAAGAGATTATTGTTGTAATATTCCAACAAATCATAACATATATTACGTGCTTCCCAAACTGTCGGGAATGCCGCTGAGTAGTGGAAATCCTCAACAAAGCGTATGCCGTTGTCAATGCAATAGTGTCTTCCGCATTCGCCGACAATAAAGAGCTTTGCATCCGGATGAAGCGCAACATAATCTTCGGCGGCACGAATTGCGGTTTGATTGTAACTGCCCGCAAGTCCCTTATCGGAAGTGACAAGCAGCAATCCCCTGCGGCGAAAAGTCTGTCCTTCGGGAAGCAAAACGCGAAAGTAGCGGTTGTTTGTTTCCGGAATATAAAGAAACAGATCACTTATCTGCTCTTTGAGTGCATTGAAATAGGGTTCGGTGCTGATAACTTCGCGTTTTGCGCGCCGCATTTTCACGGAGGAGATCATATACATCGCATCCGTGACTTTTTTTGTTTGGCGAATGCTGCCGATTCGCGCCTTTATTTCTTCGGCACTGGCCATTGAACCAACTCCGTCCTTTCGCTGAAAATACTGAGCAGACAGCCTTAAAACAGGATACACGCCTGCGCCCGGCGCACGAGCTTATCAACGGCTGCCTGCATTAAGTGCGGTGAGATCATGCAGAATACGCGGCGAAAAAATCCTTTGCAGCGTTCACAACATCGGAATGCAGTTCTGCGCTGTATTTTTTTCCGTGTTCGATTCTGAGACAAAGCGAATTGCAGTTCGCGGAAAAATACATCAGAAGATCCTTCTGCGCCTGCTTGATTTTTTTACGGGAACATCCAAAAACATTTGCTCCTGTGCACATATAAGCGTCACAACCTGCTCCCAAAGCGGCATTGCGGCTTGGTTCTTTTGCCGCAGCAGCTGCATGAGACCCTCTCCGTATTTCAAACGCTGTACGGTTTGCTCATCCAGTTCGCCGCCGAAACGGGAGAATACCTGCATTTCACGATATTGCGCAAGGTCAAGCCGTATTGAACCGACGGACTTGCGCATGACTTCGGATTGCGCAGCACCGCCGACACGGCTGACGGACAATCCGACGTTGACAGCCGGTCGCTGACCCGAATAGAACAACTCGCTTTCAAAGAAAATCTGCCCATCGGTAATCGAAATGATGTTTGTGGGGATATATGCGGAAACATCGCCGGCCTGTGTTTCAACGATCGGAAGCGCAGTCATGCTGCCGCCGCCGAGGGAATCGGAAAGCTGAGCCGAACGCTCCAAAAGACGGGAATGCAGATAGAATACATCCCCGGGGTAAGCTTCACGCCCGGGGGCGCGTTCCAAAAGCAAACTCAGCGTGCGGTATGCAACCGCATGCTTGGATAAATCATCATACACAACAAGCGCATCACGTCCGCGATACATGAAGTATTCTGCAATGGCACAGCCTGCATACGGAGCAATGTATTGCAGCGACGCAGGATCATCCGCCGGGGAAGATACAATAACGGTGTAGTCAAGGGCGTCCGCTTTTTTCAACGTGGTGATAACCTTTGCGACACTGCTCGCTTTTTGCCCGATTGCAACATAGACGCAAACGGTGTTTTTGCCCTTTTGGTTGATAATTGTGTCAATTGCAACGGTTGTTTTACCCGTTTGCCGGTCGCCTATCAGAAGTTCCCGCTGCCCTCTTCCGATGGGGAACATTGAGTCAACAGCAAGAAGACCCGTTTCAAGAGGGCGAAACACGGGTTTGCGTTCAAGAATGCCGGGAGCGGGCCGCTCAAGCGGAAAATACTCCTTTGCACCGATTTCGTCTCCGCCGTCAATGATCTGTCCGAGCGGATTTATCATTCTTCCGAGGATGTGGTTGCTTATCGGAATGCCTGCAGTGCGGCGTGTGCGAACGACGCGTGTACCTGCGGTGATTTCGCTGTCGCTGCCGAACAGAACAACGCCGGTTGTTCCGTCCGTGCGGATGTCCTGAACCATGCCTTTGATTCCGCAATCGAAAAGCACGATTTCGCCGTATGTTACATCGTGAAGCCCGTCAATGACAGCTATGCCGTCGCCGACGGAGAGTGCAAAGCCGACCTGCTGGTGGCCGTGATCAAGTCTGAAACCGGAAATATCCTCACGCAGTAAAGAAATAATCTTTGAAGTGTCATATTCCTTTTTCAGCGACTGGAATGATTTCCGAAGCTGACGAATGCGCCCGAGAGTGGTCCAGTCGTAGTTATCGTCTCCGACAAAATGTTGAATCCTCCGACAACGGACGGAACCCGCTTTATCGTGAGTTCAATTTCGCCTGCATTGTAGTCGCGGCTGATAATCTCCCGAATTCTCTGCAGCTGTTCTTCGGTGGGAGGGGTTACGCAGTCAATTTCGACTTTGAGCGGTTTTGAATCAGCGGGATCAATGCTGTCGAAATCGGATTCCACAACATCGGCGGCATCGTTGCGTTTTGATTTTTGAGGAGCAGCTGATTCGGAGTTATGAGACGCTCCGCTTTGCTTATTATCATGCCCGAAGGCGTTCTTACGGTCGGTTGTGTTCATTGTTTTTTCCTGCCTGCGGAGTTGTTGGAGGATACACCTGTTTTTTTGCTTTTATCAGGGCGCGCCGGGGGTTTGTGCCCCGGATCGTTTTCGGCAAGGCGGATGAACGCATCATAGAGTTCGCGGTCCCGCTCCGGGGTGACTGTGTCGCTGAGGAGCTTTTGCGCAGCGGAAATAACAAGCTCACCGATCTCGGTCTGTGCAGCGTCAAGGATATGCTGTTTCCTGTTTTCAGCTTCGGTTTCGGCTGCCTTGAGCAGTGTGGAAGCTTTGTCTTTTGCATCGTTTATATAGCCTTCGGCGGCAGAAGCCATATCTTTTTCGGCATTTTGCTTCATTTCTGCTATCTCAGCTTCGGCATTGCTCAGCTTTTGCTCGTATTCGGCTTTTGCTTTCGCATTCGTTTCGGCACTTTCGGCATTGTCGCGCTCAAGCTTTTCAAAATGAGCTTTCCTGTTTTCGAGGAACTTATTTATGGGCTTAAAGAGCAGAAACGTAAGTCCGCCTGCAAGAATGACGAAGTTCAACATGTGCAGAAGCACTTGTAAAAAGTCAATGTTAAGCGGCATTTTTGCACCTCATTTCAATCAGAATAGTCGGTTTGGTTCAAACGGACTTTGCGCGGATCCGTTTGGATGGATTCGCGCAAAGCTTTTAAATCAGAGCACAAAGATGATAAGGATCGCAATAATCAAAGCATAAATGATTGCGGTCTCAATGAAAACAAGACCAAGCATCATTGCGGAGTTGATTTTACCTGCTGCTTCGGGCTGACGTGCCATACCCGAAGTGCTTTTTGCGATCGAAATCGCCATTGCCGCAGCGCCTGCTGTGGCAACGATACCGACGACTGCAGCAGCAGCAACGGCTTTGGTTGAAACGGTTTTATCCTCCGCTGTTTCGGTCGGCGCAGAGAGCACTGCAGGTTCGGACGCTTGGTCACTCGGCTGAGAATCCGAAGCGAATGCCGGTGCGCAGAGCACGAACACAAGCACAAGTGACAGAGCGGCGAGAAGTATTGCGGGGATGATGTTCTTTTTCATTGTTGTTTCCTTCTTTCATCAGTTAGTTTTTTGTTCTTTTTTAAAATTTTTGCGTGAATGTTTGCTTTTCTTTCGCGGTTCGACAGCTTCGCCGTAAAAAATCGAAACAAGCGTTGTAAGGACGTAAGTTTATATTACGGCATGGAGCAATGTGAACAATACTCCGACGAACACGGGAAGAACGAAGCTGAGCGAAAAATAGTAGTAAACAAGTTCCGTGACCAACAGTCCGCTGAGCAGTGCACCGAAAAGCCTGAAACTCATGGAAATGGGGAGGGAGAAATCCTTCAGAACATTGAGAGCACCCTTTGCGCCTCCGCATATAATGCCTGCTCCGAGGATGACAATGTAGGAAAGCACGCCCATTGCAATTGCGGCATTAATGTCGGCGATTGGTGCGGGAAGTGCTATTGATGCGCCGTGTGTCGTGACGGCCTGAATGCCGAGCAGTTCGAACAAAGTGCTGAGAAATATGTAAATCCCCGCACTGAAAATGTAAGCTCCGGCAAAGCCGCTTTTTTGTGCGGGCTGTTTGTTTTGGCCATTCCGGAAAAAGAACTCAACGGGCATTTCAAGCAATGACTGAAATTTTCCCGGAATGAGCTTAAATTTCGGAATTGCAAATATCCTTATCAGCACTGCCGCAAGCAGAATGATGCCTGTCACGATATATGCCGACAGTACGGCGGGGTTGACTTCGATTCCCAAAAAATTGATTTTGTTGACTTCGTGAAGCACGCCGTCGCGCATGGCTTCTTTGACGCTTTCTGTATGTTCGGTGGGATTCAGCTTTGAAAGCACAGCAATTCCGACGAGAAGCAGAACGATAACCCCGAGCCATATAAGCAGGAAAAGTTTCCTGCCCGAGAGTTTCTTTCGGTTCATTTTGACCTCCTGCAGAACACTTCCCGCGACTGAATCGTGCAGGGAAATGCTGCTTGAACGAATTAGTCCGCTGCTTAACGCTTTTCGAACCGTTGCCGAAAACTTCAGCGTTATCAACATGTTCGCAATGAATCACCCAATGCGCACGGCAGCATAAAGAATAAACATAAACCGGACACTGTCGGGAATACGCTGGGTATTCAGTCAATGTCCGGTATTGGTGCGAATGGGGGGATTTGAACCCTAAGGTTTCCCCGGCGGATTTTAAGTCCGCTGTGTATGCCGTTCCACCACATTCGCATTTTTATGGTACAAAAAAATAATACCGCACCGTGCAGACGTTCAGCTTACCGCGAGCCTGTTTATCGAGCCTGTTTATTCGGTGCTTTTTAAATTATAAGCAAAAACGGGAAGAATGTCAAGCATATAATGCAAACAATGCATTCGGCGGACGTGCAGGCACAACGGAAACGGTTTATTTTTCCGCCGAAAGTCCCGCCGGGATATCCCCCACACCGTTCAAAACAAGACGCGGGCGATAAGGATATTTTCTTATGTCACTGCGTGATGTTACACCGCTTAGAACAAGCACTGTATCAAGGCCGGTTTCAATTCCGGCGATCATGTCCGTGTCCATTCTGTCGCCGATCATAACGGCATCTTCGGAGTGAACGCCGAGAATGCGCAGCCCCGTCCGCATCATAAGGGGGTTGGGCTTGCCGACAAAATATGCATTTTGTCCGGTTGCCATTTCTATAGGTGCAATCATTGCACGGCAGGCAGGAATGATACCCTCCTCGGACGGTCCGGTGAGATCGCTGTTGGTTCCGATCAGTTTTGCACCCTTCATTACCAGCCGCACTGCCTTAAGTATGTTCTCATAATTGTAAGTGTTGCCCTCGCCGATAATGACATAGTCCGGATCAACATCATTCATAGTTATTCCTTCATCGTGCAGTGCCATGATAAGCCCCGCGCCGCCGATAGTGTAAACACTGCATCCCGGAGATTGAGAGCTTATAAAACGCGCTGTTGCAAGTGCGCTTGTATAAAAGTGGCTTTCGTCAACATCGAGTCCCATACGTTTCAGCTTCTGCTGAAGTTCCTTCGGAGAGCGTTCCGATGAATTTGTAAGAAAAAGAAAGTTTTTATTCTCTTTGTACAGCCAGTCGACGAATTCCGGCACGCCGGGCAGCAATTTGTTTCCGTGGTAGATAACACCGTCCATATCGCAGATGAAGCCAAGTTTGTTTTTTAAGATTTCCATATCGTTCCTCCTTACCGAAAGCATGAAAGCGGGTTTGAAAGCAATCAGCCTGTTTTTAGCGTTATTATAAGCTCGCAATGTAAAATCCGCAACAACAGGTTTGAAAACAACCTGTAAATAATGCTGAGGAGCAAGTGGATGAACATGCGAATACAGCCGATATAAAAAGAAAAAAAGCAGACGAACAATCAACAGAAAAATTAAATATATAAATCAGAGGCGGTCCAGCTTATAAAAATGGTGGAAATTATTTCTTTCATATGATATAATTCTGCTGATGACGACCGTGCGCCGAACGGATGTTTGAAGTGTTTCGATTTATTGCCGAGAATGCGCACGGGCAAACGGAGGTTGAACTACAGATGAAATGCAGATATTGCCTTGGCACCGAAAGCAGGGTTGTCGATTCCCGCCCGACAGAGGACGGAACAGCAATACGTCGTCGCCGCGAATGCTCCAATTGCGGTAAGCGCTTCACAACTTATGAAAAAATCGAAGATATTCCGATTTCCGTTGTAAAACGTGACGGAACGCGCGAGGCGTTCAACAGTGAAAAGATCCTTGCCGGTGTTCGCAAGGCATGCGAAAAGCGCCCCGTATCGGCAGCGGAGCAAAACACACTCGTGGACGATGTTACGAGAGAGATTTTCAACACCCTGGAGCAGGAGGTCACAACCATACGCATAGGCGAAATGGTAATGAAAAGACTTAAAGATCTTGATGAAGTTGCCTATGTGCGCTTCGCATCCGTCTACCGTTCTTTCAAGGATATAAATACCTTTATGGAGGAGCTTAAAAGCCTTCTCGGGGAAAGTGAAGAGAACAAGGACGATTCGGCAGAAAATCCGAAAGCCGATTGAACAATTGAATGAATAACAGCAAAGCTGCCTTATACCTAAACACGGCAGAGCTGAGATTTGCGTGTAAAACCATTGAAGAATACCGTGAACAATAAATACAACAACTGCAACTATAACATTATACGAAGCAACGGAACAGAACTCATTCAGTCAGATAAACTGCCGCAGGATGAAGTGTTCCATGGCTTTTCGACACGGAACGGGGAGTGAGCCGTGAACCTTATGCATCACTCAATCTCGGATTGTCGCGCGATGAACCGAAAGAGAACATCCTGCGCAATTTTCGGATTCTCTGTGATGCGTTCGGACTCGATTTCGAAAAACTTGTGATCGTTAATCATGAACACGGTTCAAATGTTATCCGCGTTGATTCATCGCATTGCGGGCGCGGGCTGTATCGTGAACCGCTGCCTTTTTGCGACGGATTGATAACGGACGATCCAAACGTGGTTTTGGTCACTGCGCATGCGGATTGCGGAGCCGTTTTTCTTTACGACAAGAAAAGGCGTTCGATCGGGCTCGCCCATGCAGGCTGGAAAGGCACGCTGAAGCGGGTCGGAACGGAGTTGGTGCGTTCAATGCAGACGGCGTTCGGTACGAAAGCGGAAGATTTGATTGCGGCAACGGGTCCGTGTATCTGTTTCGACTGCTTTGAAGTCGGTATCGAAATCGGACGACAGTTCGCCGAGGAATTTCGCAGTGAAGAGCTTGTGAAACCGGGCCAAACGGGCAAGGCATATGTTGATATTCGCGCTGCGATTGAAAAACAGCTGGAGGAATGCGGAGTCCTGCCGCAGAATATTTCCGCCATGCCGCTGTGCACATTTGAACGAAGTGACTTGTTTTATTCTTACAGGCGCGACAGAACACAAACCGGTGCAATGGTTTCTGTGCTGAAGCTTATCTGATGTTTGGACATGTTCTCCGCACAGAGCGGAACAAAACAAAAACATCAAAGGAAGAATTATTCGGATACCCAATGCGGGGGACAAAAATGAAACTGAACTATAAACGCACAATTTTTGTTGGCTTTGCCTTTTTCCTGATTTGCACATTCTGGCAGGCGTACGACACGATAATCCCTAAAATACTGACGGATAAATTCGGTATGTCGCAGGCGGCTTCCGGGGGTGTTATGGCTCTGGATAATGTGCTTGCAATTTTTCTGCTGCCGCTGTTCGGTGCGATTTCAGATAAAACAAATACAAAACTCGGCAGGCGGACTCCGTTCATAATTGCCGGAACGCTTGCCGCCGCAATCGCATTCGTCGGCTTATCTTTTGTTGATAATGCGCAGGCAAGGGCCCTTAACGGTGTTGAAAGGTTCGAAACAGCCGTTTACGGCACCATTGCTGATGCACAAAATGATGATATTAAAGGCATTTTTGATAATGCTGTGTCAACAGTGTTCAACAATTCCCTGAACAAAAACTGATAACACCGAACGGTGTTGAGTTTGTTGTGATGAATGAGTTCGCGATTCCCGGCGACAATGACCAAAGCGAAACGGAAAAGATGATTTCTGTGCGTGATTATCTTGCAGGAGAGGCCGAGCAGACTGCGTTGAATGCTGCGTCCGTTGCTGTGGACAGAGACTTTTTCTGTGCGATTGAAAACTATTATTCCCCCGTAGATGTTGACAACACGGACAACAGACCCGTTCAGCCTTCCCGATTGTATTCGGAGTTTTATGTTCCGGCAAGACAGGCATATGCCGAGGATATAAGCTCAGCGGGAGCAGTGCGGACAGGGCTGTTTATAGCGGTGCTGCTTGTTGTGTTGATTTCAATGGCCTCGTTCCGCTCGCCGGCGGTTGCGTTGATGCCGGATGTAACAATAAAACCTTTGCGCTCAAAGGCAAATGCCGTAATTAACCTCATGGGTACGGCGGGCGGCATTATCGTTCTAGCTTTGGGAATGATTTTCGGCACCGGGAGCGTGAAAAACTCAATGATGAGCTACACACCGTTCTTTGCAATTATTGCGGGCGTGATGCTTGCGGCATTGGGTTTGTTCATGATCACGGTTCGGGAGCCGAAGTTTGCGGATGAAATGCGGCAGCAAAGTAAACGGTTGAACCTTGACGAGACAGACGAGGAAACAAGCGGGAAAAAGAGGCTTTTCGAAAGGAGAAAAAACTTCACTCGTTCTGATACTTGCATCCGTTGCGCTTTGGTACATGGGGTATAATGCGGTAACATCGAAGTACTCGGTTTATGCGGGAAAAGTTTTGAATCTTGATTACAATTCGACTCTGATGATTGCAAACATCGCTGCAATTGTATCCTACATTCCGGTGGGGGCCGCAGCTTCGAAAATCGGACGCAAAAAAACTATTCTCGGCGGAGTCGTGATGCTTGCATCCGCATTCGGTGTTGCCGCATTCCTGCGTGAAGGCAGCAGTGCGCTCCTCATGAACTGTATGTTTGCGCTTGCCGGAATAGGCTGGGCAACAATAAATGTAAACAGTTTTCCGATGGTTGTTGAAATGTGCAGCGGCGGCGAAGTCGGTAAATTCACCGGATATTACTACACTGCAAGTATGGCGGCGCAGGTCTTGACGCCTTATCTGAGCGGGCTGCTTATGGACAAAATCGGAATGACATCACTGTTCCCGTATGCATCATGCTTTGTTGCACTTGCGTTCGCGGCAATGCTGTTTGTGAAACACGGCGACAGCCGTCCGCAGGCACGCTCCGGTATTGAAGCGTTGAATTATGAGGATTGACGAATGCGCCGTTAGGCGGTGAGCGCACAGCAAAACAAACAAAAATGAAACTAATGTGTATTGAGCATTAAGGAGAAAAATGATAGATATTCATTGTCATATTCTGCCCGACGTTGACGACGGAGCCGTCGATATGACGGAATCCGTTGAAATGCTTCGCATCGCAGCGGAATGCGGAGTTACGGATATTATTGCAACGCCGCATTGCGCACCGGGCGAGTTTGATAATTATGCGGGAGAAAAACTTTTCGCTGCATTTTCGGAGCTTTGTGAAGCGCTCTCAAAGACAGGCGCGGAAATAGGTCTGCACCTCGGCACGGAAGTGTTTGCCTGCCCGGAAACGCTGAAACTGACAGACAGCGGAAAACTGTTGACGCTTGCTGATTCCGATTTCATGCTTGTGGAGTGTGCTTTCGATGAGGATCCTTGGTTTATGCTGGAAATGCTTCAAACTGTTGCCGCAAGCGGAAAAAAAACCGGTGGTGGCACATCCTGAAAGATACTATTTTGTTCAGGATGATTTGCGCTATGCTTTGGAATGGGCTGAAGCGGGATACAGTCTGCAAATAAATACAGGAAGTTTAACGGGGTATTTCGGCAGAGATTGCAGGCGAACCGCTTTCAAACTTTTAAACAGCGGTGCAGTTACGCTTGCTGCAAGTGACGCTCACGGAGCAAAATCAAGAACTACGGATATGCGTAAGGCATATAAAACAGTCGTTTCCGAATTCTCGAAGGAATATGCTGATTTGATTTTTTCCGAAAATCCCGCTCGTTTGTTGGAAGATAAAACCCTGAAGCCGATAGGACAGATGCTTGCCGAAACTGCACGCGGTTCCGGTTTTTGAGTGATGAAGAATACTGGGGCATATGATACTGCCCAAAAATCAAATTAAACAGTTTGCGCAGATGAAGAAAGCCTTTCAAAACGCTGATAACAGCAGCGATAACGAAAAACAAAAAAACGTGAGCGAAGAACCGGTCGGAGCAGAAATACTCCGTAAAATCGATGCGCAGAGGCAAATGCTGCAAAAGAGAAACTGGAATGATGAAGCCGGGTTTTTTTCGCGCCTGCATTGCTGCGGATGCAGAAACTGTTCATGCATCGGGCGGAATCGGCACTCTGTCAGAAAAGAAAATGCATTCCGTGATAAAATACTTTATTGAACCCGACGCTTCAAAGCATGAATCAAGGGTCGGAAACAGCATTGTTGATGTGAAAAACGAAAGCGGTGTTTTTGAGGTGCAGACAGCTTCATTCAATGTTCTCAGAAAAAAACTGCCATCGCTTTTGGTTTCGAATTGCGTCACCGTGGTGCACCCGATTCCGTTTGAAAAGCATATAGTCAAACTCAATGCTGTGACGGGCGAAATCGGCAAACGTCGCAAAAGTCCGAAACGCGGGTCGTTTTTGATGCTTTTTTGAGTTATACAAGCTTGCGGAGATTATTGAACACAACAACCTGAATATCCTGCTTTTGCTTGTTGATACGGATGAATACAGGCTTGAAAATGCACCGGTAAAAAGCGTGGACGCAGACGGCGCAGCACAACGGAGCGTTTTGAGCGCATTCCTATCGCGCTGCGCGGTTCGATTTTAATTTGCGGGCAGCAAGACTGGCAAATGCTGCTGCCGACAAGACTCAAACAGAGTTTACGTCGGCAGAACTTGCCGCCGAGGCACAAATACCTCGGAAAACGGCGCAAACAGCTCTTCGGGTGCTGTCAAGGGTCGGCGCCGTACATCTCACAGGGAAGCGCGGAAGAATGAACTTGTACGGCAGCAAGCCCGTACAGATGTCGGAATGAAGCCAAACTGTTTCGGCTTGCAGCCGAACCGAATAAACTGACAGTTAGATGGATTTAGATGTCATGCTTGCCGCTGAGGCAGCTGTTCAGCTTTGCAAGAGCGCGTTTTTCAATGCGCGATACATATGAACGCGATATGCCGAGCTTTTTACCTACTTCGCGCTGCGGCATGGCAATGCCGTTTGTGAAACCGTATCGCATTTCGATAACGATTCGTTCGCGTTCGTCCAAAATGCTTTGCGCAGCACTCCGCACGGCACGGCACGCTGAGTTATTGATTGCAGTATCGGCAACGGGGTTTTCGGCACTTGCAATAACATCCGCAAGCGTGATTTCGTTGCCGTCCCTGTCCGTGCCGAGCGGTTCATCCAAAGAAACTTCGTTATTTTTTTTCTTTTCCGCACGAACAGACATAAGTATCTCATTTTCAATGCATCTTGCTGCAAAGGCGGACAGTGTCCGACCCTTGTTTGCGTCAAAGCTTCCGACTGCTTTTATGAGTCCGATAGTCCCGATGGAGATAAGATCATCCGCATCACGGCCGCGTGTCGTGTACTTTTTGCGATATGTGCAACGAGTCGAAGATTATGTTCAATGAGCTTGTCGCGTGCGTCATCATCGCCCGCTGCAAGTTTTTTAACAGTGCCTGTTCCTCTTCCGGCGTCAAGGCGGGGGGAAAGCTGCTTTTTGTTGTGACCATGCCCACAAACACAAACATATTTCTGAATATCTGCGCAATGAATTCAAACATAGCATCCGTTCCTTTCCGAATTTTCAGGGTTTACCGTCAGCACTGCCTGCGTGCATTTGCAATATCAACCAGTATCACATCATCGCCGATTTTTTGAATTTTGCAGAACGGGATAACAAGTTCTTCCGAATTGCGCAAAAGCCCCAAGAAACGTGACGGTCCGGGAACCACAATTGAACATATTGTGCCCGTACTGTCGTCAATTTCAAGGTCACATATGCACCCGAGCCGCGCACCGTCGCATATGTTGATTATTTCCTTTTCGCGCAGCTCACAAAAAGTTGTGTTTGCCATAATTCGCCTCCGTTCGACTGGAATGTCGAAAATATTCTCATAGAAGCATATGCAGGTAAATGCTCTAAAGAACGAATTGATCCTTAGTTTGTAAAAAAACAGTCAAGAGGTATAGATTCTTTTCGAGCTGCACAAGCTGACAGCATTAAGGCTAAGCAAACGCTGATAATAAATTGCGGAGCGGGAGGTTTTGCATGTCGATTGCGGCAATGACGGCAATAGTTTTGATTCTCTTGACATTAACGGGGGTGCTGCGGCATACCGTGGAGGAAACGGGGATAAAAAACACACATGTTATTTATTGGCTGATCTGTGTTATCTGTCTTAAAGCTTTTCTGCTGAACCCAACGCCGGAAATTGAGCTGAATTTCGGGTTAGTTCCGATAATAATCGGTCCGGCCGTTTTTGCTGCCGCAAAGGGCACCGCAAACAGGGTCATTCCGTTTGCTTTTGTATTCGGAATTGTCTATATGTTGATAAATTTTTCGGTGCAAAATCCTGAAACGGCGAATTATTTATATGGTTCGGTCATTCTCACTGCGGCTTTGATTTTCGGGAGACGCTGCGATATTTCCGCATTTGCATGCGCAGCGGTTCTCGCACCTGTATTCGGAGGGTTGGCAGAATTTGCGATTGAATATACCAGCATTGGGTACGGAGCGGTGCAGCTGTCAACGGAAGTCTGTGATGCGCAGATGATAGGTATTGCGGCTTATGCGGCGGCGTGTGAGATCTGCGGCATTCTTGAATATGCCGTTCGAAGGCATATGGGACGGTTAAATAATAAATCATCGAGCGTCGGAAAGAAGAAATCCGCAACCCGATAGAACCGAACATGATACAACAGCTCTGTTTAAAAAGACGCGGCTATGTCTGCGTCTTTTTTGTTTGCTTTTTGCAGACTGCTCGTCGCCGAACGGTCATATCGATCGGAGCATGTACATACCATTTATCGAGAGCCGATGGGCTGAGCGGTCAGACAAAAACGCTCCGGTACATTAAAAACGGACGGTTCGAAGG
>VOFD01002305.1_pt1 | contig 25996 bp, 34 predicted proteins | sample 5384101 | NCBI WGS metagenome assembly VOFD01 (sample SAMN12384723, study PRJNA508395) | human gut metagenome | isolation source: healthy gut C | host: Homo sapiens
CAAGATGGGCTTGGGACTGCTACAGAAGATTCATTCAGATGTATTCCGACGTAGTTATGGAAGTCGGCAAGAAATATTTCGAAGAGCTTATTGACGAAATGAAGGTTAAGAAGGGCGTTACTCAGGACGTTGACCTGACTGCTGACGACCTCAAGGAGCTTGCTGGTCAGTTCAAGGCCGAATATAAGGAAAAGATTGGTTCAGACTTCCCTTCAGATCCTAAGGAACAGCTTATGGGAGCAGTTAAGGCTGTATTCCGTTCATGGGACAATCCGAGAGCTAACGTTTACAGAAGAGATAACGATATTCCTTATTCATGGGGTACCGCTGTCAACGTTCAGTCAATGGCTTTCGGAAACATGGGCGACGACTGCGGTACAGGCGTTGCGTTTACCCGTGATCCTGCAACAGGCGAGAACGGTCTGTTCGGCGAGTTCCTTACGAATGCGCAGGGCGAGGACGTGGTTGCCGGTGTTCGTACACCTATGCACATTTCCGAAATGGAAGAGAAATTCCCTGAAGCATTCGTACAGTTCAAGAACGTATGCAAGACTCTGGAAGAACACTACAGAGATATGCAGGATATGGAATTTACAGTTGAACACGGCGAACTCTTTATGCTTCAGACAAGAAACGGCAAGAGAACGGCTCAGGCTGCTCTGAAGATTGCCTGTGACCTCGTTGACGAAGGTATGAGAACTGAAGAAGAAGCGGTAGCTATGATCGACCCAAGAAACCTTGACACTCTGCTTCACCCTCAGTTTGACGCAAAGGCGCTTAAGGCTGCCGCTCCTGTCGGCAAAGGTCTGGGCGCGTCTCCCGGAGCTGCCTGCGGTAAAATCGTGTTCACAGCCGACGATGCTGAAAACTGGAATGCTAAGGGCGAAAAGGTCGTTCTCGTAAGTCTTGAAACTTCACCTGAGGACATCACAGGTATGAAGGCATCCCAGGGTATCCTCACAGTGCGTGGCGGTATGACATCCCACGCAGCCGTTGTTGCCCGCGGTATGGGTACATGCTGCGTATCCGGATGCTCCGAGATCGTTATGGACGAAGCTAACAAGAAGTTTACTCTCGGCGGCAAGGAATTCCACGAGGGTGACTACATTTCCATCGACGGTTCTACAGGTAACATCTACGACGGCATTATCCCAACAGTTGACGCTACTATTGCAGGTGAATTCGGAAGAATCATGGCTTGGGCTGACAAATACAGAGCTCTCAAGGTAAGAACAAACGCGGACACTCCTGCCGACGCTAAAAAGGCAAGAGAGCTTGGAGCTGAAGGAATCGGTCTCTGCCGTACTGAGCATATGTTCTTTGAGCCGGACAGAATCGGCGCTTTCCGTGAAATGATCTGCTCCGATACTGTTGAAGAAAGAGAAGCCGCTCTTGCTAAGATCGAGCCTATGCAGCAGGCTGACTTTGAAGCCCTTTATGAAGCCTCGAAGGCTGCCCTGTTACAATCAGATTCCTCGATCCGCCGCTTCACGAATTCGTTCCTACAGAAGAAGCTGACATTGAAGCTCTTGCTAAGACTCAGGGCAAGTCAGTTGAAACAATAAAGAATATCATAGCTTCGCTTCACGAATTCAATCCAATGATGGGCCACCGTGGTTGCCGTCTTGCAGTAACATATCCTGAAATTGCAAAGATGCAGACAAAGGCAGTTATTAAGGCAGCGATCAATGTTAAGAACGCTCATCCCGACTGGACTATTGTTCCTGAAATCATGATCCCGCTGATCGGAGACATCAAGGAGCTTAAATACGTTAAGAAGTTTGTTGTTGAAACAGCTGACGCTGTTATTGCAGAAGCCGGTTCAGACCTCAAGTATGAAGTTGGTACAATGACCGAAATCCCAAGAGCCGCTCTTACAGCTGATGAGATTGCTAAGGAAGCTGACTTCTTCTGCTTCGGAACCAACGACCTTACACAGATGACATTCGGCTTCTCAAGAGACGACGCAGGCAAGTTCCTCGACGCTTACTATGATGCTAAGATCTTCGAGAACGATCCGTTCGCTAAGCTTGACCAGACAGGCGTTGGCAAGCTCATGGAAACAGCTATCAAACTCGGTAAGCCTGTAAATCCGAAGCTTCACATCCACGACCTCTGATAATTTGATAATGTGACCGTCTAATATAGACACGCTACTATAACAGATACGCTACAAAAGAAAAAGGCTACTCTACTGTGAATAGAGTAACCCCTTCAAGAATTAAGCTACATGATGAACATGGTACATTTCCAGCTCATTAAGCATAGCTTCAATTGATAGTTTGTCAGCAAAGACAGTTAAATAAGACAACAACTGCTGATATTCAGAAAAAAGTAATATTTTCAAAGGCAATTACTTTTCCATTTGAGAATTGAACTTTCAGTAAAGTTGAATCCCAAGAAATAGAATTAATATCCATAATGACACCTCCCTCCATAACAAATTAGAGGAAATTATTGATGGTGAAAAGGGCATCAATAATCCCTCACTTATTTAGTATACGAGAATTTGTTTAGAGATAGGAACATCCAGATATAGGAACATCCTGAAGAGTATAAACATCCTATGAGGTAGGAACATTCTACTGGACATAGAACATTCCTACAACAAATAAGTAAATACTATACAATTTTACAAGTTCTCTTTTTTGGAGAAAAATGATTAAAACATTACAGAGGAACAGCACGTTTCTCAATAAGCTTTTAACAATTTTGGATTATCTTTTACAAGTAAATAATTTGCAAAGGATACACCAGTAATCTTAGAAACATGACCATTAGAAGATGCGACTTCTAAGGTAGTATCAGGCTTCCAAGTAATGTTGGTAGACTTATTGAAATTAATATCCATAACGAACACCTCCCTTCTGTATAGGGTTATATAGTAAAGCTCTGGTGGGAGAGCTGAACTAACTTAAACAGAACTAACCTAGACAGAACTTTCTGTAAGCAACTCTTAGGCAGAGGAAATTTGATGGTAGGACATCAAAAAATCCTCCACTTATTATTATACGAGAAATCGTATGAAAGTAGGAACAACTTACAGGCTGAGAACACCCAAGACTGGACTAGGGAGGGTGGTGGGAAAACACAACTTCAATTAAAATATCTATAGCAAGATACGATTGCAAACATAAAGATTGCAAACATATAGCATGAAATGATTGGAGTGATGTAATTTGGAAACAAGCAATAAAGAAAAGTTATCTGCACAAATAGTAGATACCAGAAAAGAGATAACAGAACTGACAGAATCAGAACTGAAAGAAGTGGAAGAGATAGCTAAACAATATGGGCGAGATTCATGGAAATATTCAGCATATCTCAAAAAGAATTTCAAACATATTGGAGAGGAAATTCCAGAGAATATACCATTTTCAGAATATCATGATTATATTCTTAGGAATTTCCGAATAACAAAGCCAATGAAAGAGTGGACTGATATAGATTATAAAGTGAACAATTCTTGGCAAAAAAGACTTTTTGGTTCTGTTTTCCATTAAAGAACATGGTTGGAAAGAACCGTTTGATGATAGGCAAAAGCGAATCATTGAAAGAGTTCGTAATGGTACAGACTATGATATTTTAGCTGATGAATGTCCTGAATGGTTTCAGTAAATTGAGAAAAGGCTGTAAATTCCTATATTCAGCCCTTGCTTTAGAAAGAGCTTCTTCGTCATTAATGATTTTAGCATCATCAATTTCTCTTTTTAAAGCTTTACGCTGATAGTCAATTGCTGGCAATATAATAATGCAGTTTGATTTTACCCAATCGGCATTTACAACATCACCATCAATAGCAAAGAACGTAATTTCTACAAGCTTCAACGGCATTGATTTTTGATGTAATGTCACCTATTGGGTCAAGCTGAATATGTAATAAATAATCGTTCAGGGCATTGAGAAGAGTATCTTTGTTCATAGTAAACCTCCTGTATATGGTATAAGAATAATCTATAAAATTTGATGGCAGCAGTTGTAAGCCACACTGTATAGATTATCACACAATACAAATTATACAACTACAGAAGAAGGTTTTATGAACATAAATATTTGGACAGGAATGTTTGAATACAAATATCTGGACATAAGAAAAAATATCTGAAAGAAAAAATAAGTAGTGTTAGTTTAAAAGCGTTAATCGGTAGACAGTCATATTATCAAGTTATCAGAGGAAGGGTATCAGAAGTGTAACTTATCAGAGATATAATTCATCAGAGGTAAGGATATAGAGAATTATCTCCAAAATTCAAGAGTGGATACGACAGTTGATAGGGTAAGGTCTAAAAGTAAAGAGGATAAAAATTTTGCCTTAAAACTGGATAATCACTTTTGTCCTATGACAGCTGTGTCACAGGGCAGATAAATGTCCTGAACATAAACGGACCTGATTTGATCAGGTCATAGTCCAAGCGTAAATTAGGACTCCTGGAACTTCGGAGATAATCTGAGGTTTCAGGGGTCTTTTTGTTGCGGCAGTGAGAAACTATGCAAAAAATCGACAAAATAGCCCCTTCTGGTTGGAAAAAAGGAAAAAGCTTGTGCTATAATAGGAAAAACAGCTTGTAAATGTAATGCCAGAATTTCCAAAGCAGGGAGATTCTGGCATTTAAAGACAAGGCAGGAATTGCAGATGGAGTTTGACATCCTTGGATTGATAACATACAATAAGAAAATGTGTAACGATTTATGCCAAAAAATATAGGTTTTGACAGGCAATTATACATGACGTAAAATCAAAAGATAAGGATAAATAGATATGGCACAGGTATCGTTTCAGGATGCAGGCGGCAGACTGTATGGTGAAATGCAGAAATGTATAATTTATATACGGAATCATCCGGATCAGGATATTACCATGGAAGATCTGGCAGGAAGAATGGCATATGCTCCGATACAGCTTTCTTACCTGTTTGATCTGTTTTTTGAAAAAAGTTTAGAAGAATGGGATATAGAGAAGATCAGAGCCTATCAGGGAAAAGGCAAAATACCATATGAACGAGTCATAGATAAGGAAAATACAGAAATTTGTTTTGTTCGAAGAAGAGAACAGAAAATAGTGGCAGAGTCCATCCTGTCCGAAACAGTAAAATTCCAAAAGGTTCCTTTTAGAGGCGACCATGGAAAAGGTTGAAGAACATTCCAAAGACAACTGGAGAAAGAGAACCAGTACAGAAGAGAGAATGCTGTTCTGGTGGCATGACAGTGAATATCGGTTTCACTTTCTTTCAGGAAGAGAGCAGTCAAAGAACGAAGGAAAAGAAAGAGGGGAAAGAGAAACATTTGAAGTGGTACTGGAGGCTTCGGATTATGCTGTATTTACCTGGAAAGAAAATTTCACAGGAAGAGCGGCAGAAAGCATGCTGAAAATGGTACTGAAATATGCCCTGTGTGACTGGGAAACAGAAAATCAGATATGGTATGACCAGAATAAAATTTATTTTATTTCGTATGAAAATGGAAAATATTATGTTTATATGCCTCTGCAAAAGAGGATACAGGAAAACTATAAGATAAAATCTACAAAACAGGAAAGAAAAATATATGGTCTGAATGAATGGATCGATTATATAGATGAACATATTAAGGAGGAACTGACAGCCAAAATCTTGCGACCGTATTTGGGTATTCCGAACGTCATTTTCGCAATGTGTTTCAGATTTATTATGATATAAAATTAAATGATTATATACGCAGGCGAAAATTATATTTTGCAAAGCACAGGAACTGAAAAAAAGGGAAAAACCGGAGACAGTGGCCAGACAGTATGCATTTAAAAGCGGAAGCAGATTCAGCAGAGCTTTTTCATGAAGAATATGGTATGACGCCGGAAAAATATTATAAGGAAGAATTTCGAAATAAAGAGTGGATTCGCTACATAGATGAGCATATGAAAGAAGAGCTGACCGCAGAGCGACTTGCAAAAAAGAGTTTCATTATTCAAAGGATCATTTTCGCAAGGAGTTTCAGGATGTCTTTTGAATGGGACCGATCACTTATATCACACAGCGAAAAGTACAGTTTGTTGCAAAAGCACTCAGAGAAGGAAAACTACCGGCGGAAGTTGGAAAAGAATATGGGTTCTGTTCGAGAAACGGGTTTGACAAAGCATTTCGCAGAGTGTTTTATACAAGTCCGGCGAAATACGCCAGAGCAGGAGCAAAGGTTGTCAATCTGGACCGCTATTATTCTGAATATAAAGATAAAATCAAAATTTCATATATAGATATGGACGAGATCAAGATGGCCGGATGGACCATCATTGCCAATCGGCGGGAGGCAGATATTCCGGCACAGCTGGCATTCTGGCTGGATGAGCATTCTCCGCAGTACCGGAAACTGAATGCATTGACAGGAGAAGAAAAAGGAAGAGATAAGATTGCATTGTGGTATCAGGAAAAGGAAAATATTGAATATATTCTGGGACCGATCGTAGAGTCCTTTGACAATCTTCCGGAAGATGCTTTTCAGGTAACGATCGCGCCCGGAAGATATGCTGTTTTTGAGTCAGATCAGGAGAACGATATGGAAAATCTTCCGGAGACGGTGCGTATGTTTGCAAGATGTGTGCTGTATGGCTGGATTCGGGAACACAGAGATGAGCTGTCTTTGCATAGGCTTACCTTTGAACGGTATACCAGTCAGAAAATGTATTTTTATGTTCCGGTCAGTGAAAAAGGACCGGAGGAAACGAAAGAAAGGATGAGAAAACTTTGAGAAACAGAGTGAAAAAAAAAAAAGAAGAATAGCTTATATGCTTGTGGTCGCGGTACTGCTCTCTTCTTCTCTTGGTGTTTCTTATGCAAAGACAGATGAGATATGCCAGCAGGCAGAAACAGAAAGCGAAAAGCAAAGCGAATCGCAGAAGGAAAGTGAATCTCAGAAAGAGACAGAAAGCGAAAAGCAGAGTGAATCACAGAAAGAAACAGAGAGCGAAAAGCAAACCGAATCGCAGAAAGAAACGGAGAGCGAAAAGCAAAGCGAATCCCAGAAAGAAACGGAAAGCGAAAAGCAGAGCGAGTCACAAAAAGAAACGGAGAGTGAGAAGCAAAGCGAATCCCAGAAAGAGTCTGAATCCGAAAAAGAGACAGAAACGAATCCAGGCGGGGAGAATCTTCCGGCGGAGCGAAGTACGGTGCTTTCTTCTGTGAGAAATTATCTTCTGACAAAAGATGCCAATCCGGATTTCAGCAGTATCTGGAATGTGATCGGACTGCAAAGAAGCGGATTATATGTTCCATGGTCTTATACAGCAACCTTTTATCAGAATGTGTATGCTTATTGTGAACAGAAAAACTGGAAACTTACGAGAACAAAATATTCTGACTATTCAAAGCTGATCATGGCACTGACTTCCATCGGCATCGATGCACAGAATGTCGGAGGACACAATTTATTCGACTATCTTTCTGACTATGAGAATGTCCGTATGCAGGGAATCAATGGACCGATCTGGGCACTGATCGCACTGAACTGCCATCCGTCTTATTCTATTCCAAAGAACAAAGAGGCGGCGGTGCAGAATACGGAAGAAATGTCGCTTCAGGCAGTTCTGGGGGCACAGTGTGAGGATGGCGGATGGAATCTGGCAGGTGGTCAGGGAGACGCTGACATGACCGGTATGGCATTGCAGGCACTTTCCTTTTTTATTATGGAAAACGCACAGATGTAAATGCCGCGGTTGAAAGAGGACTTGCGTGGATTTCGAAAAATCAGCTGGAAAGCGGCGGGTTTGGCACGCAGGAGTTGAGACTTCCGAGAGTGTGGCACAGATTCTGGTGGCACTTTCCGGACTAGGCATTGACGGAAGCAAGGATGCACGTTTTCTGAAAACGGAAAAGTCCGCTTTATGGATTATTCCAATACTATCTTCCGGAAGGTGGATTTATGCATGTTGCGGCAAATGCCGGAAACAATGGCGGCGGTATCGGCGGTATGCTTGACGGTATGGCAACGGAGCAAGGCTTTTATGCGACGGTTGCATACCAACGTTTGCTGGACGGACGCAGTTTTATTTATGATATGTACGATATAGAGCTGACACCTGGCAAAAAGGTGGAGACATCCCAGAATGGCGGGACAGACGAAACAAAAAAACAGGAAGAAACCGAAAAGAAAAACAATAATAAAAAAGATCACAAAACAGATCACAAGAAAAAAGACGATAAGAAAAATAAGAAGAGCAAAAAAGAGACGGAAAAAAGAATACGGAGAGTGAAAAGAAGCAGACAGGCTCTCCAAATGTCGCAAAAGACCGTCCGGCAGACAAAAACACTTCCGTCTGTAAAGAAAACAAGCACATCCACGGAAAAAGCAAAGAAGACAGTCAAAAAAAAAGAAAAAAAGCAACAACAAAAAAGAAAAAGAACAAAAAAGAGAGCGAAGATTCCGGATGGAGTTTTGACGGAGAAGACTATGTGCCGGAGCTGACAGCAGACGGCAAAGCAGAAGCAGAGACTGTGACACAGTCTGCGGAGAATGATCCGAAAACACAGGTTAGAACAATGGCACCGGCAGTATTGTCCGGAGCAAAGACTTGTCATTGTTTTGGAGGCACTGGCATTTGGAATCTATCGCAAAAAAGAAAGGAAGAAGACTAAGATGAAGACAAAGAAAAAATATAAAAAGTATAGCAAAGCACTTTTTTTCTGTGTGTGATCCTGATGCTGACGGCAGGATGTGCAAAAGGAACAGAAAAGGAGCAGACCGCAGGAACAACTTCAGGTAAAGCACTGGCCGAGATGAATGATATCCCGGCCGATGGTATCATCACAAAAAGAGCAGTTCCAGAGCGTGGCCGGCAAAGAGCAGAAGGTTCAGTTTAAAGGAACAACTGAAGATGGAATAACCTATGTCTGGACTTATGACTGTGCCAAAATCCAGAATCCGGAAGATCAGAATCTGAAGATAGATTTTACACAGGAAAATTTAGAGGAGATCAAGAAACAGGCAAACGATGCAAACGATGCCCTGCAGATGACGATGCACGGCAAAGGAGTGATCTGTGTGCCGACACTGGAAGTAACTCTGCCGCAGAGCTGGGAATCAATGCCGCTTATCTTGTCAAAGAACAGGACGGCAAGCTGGCCAAAATGAGTGACGTAACGGTGACAAATGACAAAGAAAGTACGACACTTGTGATGACGGTAACTTCTCTTGACGGAGACTGCTATGTGATCGGCGGTGTCACGGAAGAGCAGAATAAAGGAGCAGATGCAAGCAAATCAGAGTTCCAAAAAGAAAGACGGAAAAGAGCAGAGCCAGGAAACACAGGAAGAATCAGAAAATGGTACAGACAGTGCGGATGCCGATGTAAGTGAAAATGCGACCGATGAAAATGGTGAAAATCCGGCGGAAGAAAACAACGATGCCGGTCAGGATGCCGGAAATGATAAAAAGAAAACGGACAGAAAGCAGATGCCAAGGATCGGGCGGCGATGCGGCTGATCAGGAAGATACTGCATCAGCTTCCAATACCTGTACGATTTCCATCAGCTGTGCAACGATTCTGGACAATATGGACAATTTAAAGAGCGACAAGGCAGAGTTTGTTCCGTCCGATGGCTGGATTTTGGCACCGACGGAAGTAGAATTTACCGAAGGCGAATCTGTGCATGATGTACTGCGGCGTGTCTGCAAAGAAGCGGGTATCCAGATGGAATCCAGCTTCACACCGGCCTATAATTCTGCTTATGTAGAAGGCATCAACAATCTGTATGAATTTGACTGCGGAGAACTTTCCGGATGGATGTTCAGCGTCAATGGCTGGTATCCAAACTACGGATGCAAAGCAAATATACCGTAAATGCAGGTGATGAGATCTGCTGGGTATATACCTGCGATCTCGGAAAAGATGTAGGCGATAATTCTATGTATTAGAGGGCAGATGCCGGAGGTAAATATGAAAGATACATTTTCTACATACCATCCGCTTCTGAACATGCTTTATTTTGTCGGAGTGATCGGAGTGACGGTATTTGTTGTTCATCCGGTCATTCTGGCAATTTCGCTGTTTGGAGGAATTGCATATTCCGTTTTGCTGAAAGGATGGAAAAAACAGTTAAATTTAATCTGATCTTTTCGATACCGATGATGCTGATCGTGGCACTGATGAATCCGATGTTCAACCACTATGGTGTGACGATCATCGGTTATCTGCACAATGGCAATCCGTTTACACTGGAGAGCTGTGTGTATGGTCTGGTGATGGCGATGATGCTGGTGTGTACGATGATCTGGTTTTCCTGTTATACGATCGTAATGACATCGGACAAGTTTATCTATCTGTTCGGAAAGATCATACCGGCACTGTCCCTGGTGCTTTCGATGTGTCTGCGTTTTGTCCCGAAATTTATCAGAGAGGCAGGTGTGATATCAGATGGTCAGAAATGCATCGGACGAAGTACCGAAAACGGCAGTCTGGTAAAGCGTGCGAAACATGGAATCACGATATTTTCCATTCTGGTAACCTGGGCACTGGAAAATGCGATCGAGACTTCAGATTCTATGAAATGCCGCGGTTACGGTGAAAAAGGAAGAACGGCATTTTCTCTGTATCGATTTGATAAACGTGATATTCTCTGCCTTTTGTTTATGGGAGCAAGTTTCGCACTGACGCTGTTTGATTTTCAAAAGGCTATACGTTCTGTCAGTATAACCCGAAAATTATTGTAAAGGGAATTCCTCTGACAGCAGGAAGCCTGCTGGTATATCTGGCATTTTTGCTGTTCTCCGTGCTTCCGGTGGTGCTGGAACTCTGGGATCGATATCAGTGGAAACAGAGACGTAAACAGGTAGAAAAAAAGCAGAGCAGGCCAATTATCGCCTGTGGGAAGTACAGGATTAGAAAAAGGAGATAGGCGATGTCAGAATCGATGGGAAAAGAAACGAAACAAAAACAAAGACAAAAGTGATAAGAAGAATATTAATCATATTGATAATAGTATAGAAAGCCAGACAGGCAGACCAGGTTCGATCCTGGAGATCAAAGATCTCTGTTTTGCTTATCCGGAAGAAGAAAAAAGAGCATTGAACCACATTTCCTTTCAGATAAAAGAAGGAGAATTTCTGGTGCTGTGCGGCAAGAGCGGATGTGGAAAAAGTACGCTGTTAAAACATATGAAGACACCGCTGACACCGCACGGAAAACGAAAAGGAGAAATCCTTTTTGACGGAAAAAATCTGCATGAGATGACAGGCAGGGAACAGAGTCAGAGAATCGGTTACGTTCTGCAAAACCCGGACAATCAGATCGTGACAGACAAAGTGTGGCATGAGCTGGCATTTGGACTGGAGAGTCTTGGATACAAAAGTGCAGAGATCCGTATCCGTGTGGCAGAAATGGCAAGTTATTTTGGAATCCAGGACTGGTTTTATAAAAATGTGGCAGAATTATCAGGCGGTCAGAAACAGCTTCTGAATCTGGCTTCCATTATGGCTATGCATCCGGATATTCTGATTCTGGATGAGCCGACTTCACAGCTCGATCCGATCGCCGCGTCCGATTTCCTGGGAACAGTAAAGAAGATCAACCGAGATCTCGGTACAACGATCCTGTTGACAGAGCACCGCCTGGAAGAAGTATTTCCGGCAAAGCAGACCGTGTTGTCGTGATGGAGGGCGGAGAAGTACTGTGCATGGGAACACCGGAAGAGATCGGGGAAGAATTAAAAAAAACAGAACCACGAAATGTTTCTGGCAATGCCGGTTCCGATGCAGATTTATGCAAAAGTAAATTCCGGAAAGCATATGGAGTGTCCGATCACAGTCCGGGACGGAAGAAACTGGCTGAATGCGATCTGCAAAGAAAAACAGATCCGGCCGCAGGAGGCAGAATTTTTCGGAAAAGATGCGAAAGAAAAGTTGGCGAAAGAAGAAATCATTCTGGAGGCGAAAGATATCTGGTTCCGTTATGACAAAGACCAGCCGGATGTTGTAAAGGACTCAATCTCACTGAAGCGAGGAGAGTTTTTGCATTGCTCGGAGGAAATGGAACCGGAAAATCAACGACGCTTTCGATCATCAGCCGGCTTCGAAAGCCATACCGCGGCAAAGTGCCTTGGAAGGAAAAGATATCCGCCGTTACAGTGAAAAGGAGCTGTTTCGTGGCTTTTTTGGGGGTTCTGCCGCAGAATCCGCAGTCTCTGTTTGTAAAAAGACGGTGGAGCTGGAACTGTTCGAGATGGTGGGCGGAACAAAAAAGAAAAGAAAAATGAAGAGTATCACCTTGCCATGGAAAAACGCGAGGCAGTGGAAGGAATCGTCAAAGTAACGCATTTAGAAGGACTGCCGCACCGTCATCCATATGATTTAAGCGGCGGGGAACAGCAGAGACTGGCACTTGCAAAAATTCTCTTCGCCGCGCCCGAAACTTCTTCTGATGGACGAACCGACCAAAGGCCTGGACAGTTATTTTAAGAAAGAGTTTGCAGAAATTTTGGATCTTCTGAAAAAGCAGGGTGTAACGATCTTTATGATCTCACATGATATCGAGTTCTGTGCATCTTATGCAGACCGCCGCGGTCTGTTCTTTGACGGAAATATTGCGGCGAGCGGTACACCAAAATCTTTCTTTGCCGGAAATAACTTCTATACGACGGCCGCAAACCGAATGGCACGTAAATATTTTCCGATGGCAGTGACGGCAAAGCAGATGTTGCGGAAGCTCTTTTTGGATGACAGCAGGTGTGTGTGATATGCAAAAAAAAAGATGAAAAATGAGAAGATACAGGGAGTGCAGGCCGAGAATATGGAAAGAGAACAGGAAACAAAAGAATTTCTGAAGCAGTTTTATGAATCGCCGGAAGCAGAGGAAGATACGATCGCGGCGAAGCTGAAACGCACCTTCGTGCCAAAAGGCAAAAAGACAAAAGCAATCGCAGATTTTGCCAAAGATCTGATGGGCGAAGGCGGAGCCGGTGATGTTGTGATCGATGATGATATGTTTGAGGCAGACACCGAAGGCTATAAACAACAGGAAAAGAAACGCCTGTCAAAACAGACCAGAGTCAGTCTGTTTTTTGCTTCTGGTGGCAATCCCTCTTACCATTGCAGACCGGATTCTGGCTGACAGATCAAAGTGCACTGGCAGACTGGATCGATCGGGTGTTTTGGTCCGAGAAAATATTATCTGATCAGCCTGGTGATCGTGCTTTATGCATTGCCGCCGTTTTTTATGGCATTTGAAGGAAGAAAACCGGAAGTCAGAGAACTGGTTGTGCTGGCAACCATGATCGCACTGGCCACTGCCGGAAGAGCGGCTTTCTTTATGACGCCGAGCTTTTAAGCCGATCATCGCGATCGTGATCATATCGGCAATCGCCTTTGGAGCAGAGGCTGGCTTTTTGGTTGGATCGATGACCATGCTGGTCAGCAACTTCCTGTTCGGTCAGGGCCCATGGACGCCATGGCAGATGTTTGCCATGGGATTTATCGGATTTTTATCCGGTATCCTCTACCGACTGCGGATACTGCCGACAAAACGGCTCGCAGCTGTCCGTATATGGCTTTCTGGTCACCTTTATGATCTACGGCGGGATCATGAACCCGGCGGCACTGTTTATGAGCGTATATCAATTCAGCTGGAGCGGACTGCTTGCGATCTATATCTCCGGTGTTCCGGTCGATCTGGTGCATGCAAGCTCAACCTTCTTGTTTTTTTGTGGATCGGGGCGAAGCCGCCGCTGGAGAAACTGCAGAGGATCAAGGTGAAGTATGGGTTGCTGTAGGAAAATCGAAAAACTCGCAATGGGAGCTTTACTACCGTGTTTTACAGTTTTGAAAAAGTGTCAAAAAATGTACAAATTCCATAATTTGCTAAAAAAACACACAAATCTGCAAAAATGTACAAAAAATGCACAAATTCGACAAGTTGTCTATTTTGAAAATTCATCCTGAGCGATACAATGGTGCAAAGGTTGAAAAAAAAATAAAAAAGAACCTTGCAGAAAGCTTATATGGATGGAGGAAAAATGTATGTCATTTGCAGATTTTAAAGACAACACCATGAGAGCCGTTGTATCAAAAACGATTGATGGTGTATTGAAATACGTGAATAAACATGATGATCGAACAGAGGCATTACTCAAACTGACTGATCTTTCGGAAAAGCTGATGGGCGATAAATTTGAGAAAAAAGTATTTGACGGAGCAAGAAATCTGATCCATAATCCAGATGCAAAATGGATGAAATACACAAACAAAGTGCTTGATGAGATTGACCCGCATGTAGCGAAAATGCATGCCCTGAACCTTGGATATCAGGCAGGTTTTTATGGTTATTCCAAAACCTGTGAATTCGAGAAGGAACATGGATACCGCATCCCGTGGATTATTTTGATGGATCCGACCTCTGCCTGTAATATGCACTGTACCGGATGCTGGGCGCGGAATATGGTCATCGCATGAGCCTTTCTTACGAAGATCTGGACAGCATCGTTACGCAGGGGAAAAGCTGGGTATCTATTTTTACATGATGACAGGCGGGGAGCCGCTGATGAGGAAAAAAGATATCGTGAAACTGGCAGAGAAGCATAATAAGTGTATGTTCTATGCATTTACAAACGGAACGCTGATTGATGAGGAATTCTGTAAGGATATGCAGAGACTTGGAAATATTTCTCTGGCACTGAGCGTGGAAGGATTTGAGGAAGTCAACGATTCCAGACGCGGAAGCGGATGTTTTGAGAAAGTTATGCATGCAATGGATCTGCTCAAAGAGCATGGACTGATCTTTGGTACTTCTATCTGCTACACATCAAAGAACTACAAGACCGTTACCAGCGATGAATTCCTGGATATGCTGATTGACAAAGGTGTTCGCTATGCATGGTATTTCCATTATATGCCGGTCGGAAATGAAGCGACAACAGATCTGCTTCTGACACCGGAGCAGAGAGAATATATGTACCACAGAATCCGTGAGATCCGAGGATTTGAAGGAGGCAAGCCAATCTTTGTATTTGACTTCCAGAATGACGGTGAGTTTGTCGGCGGATGTATCGCTGGCGGAAGATTCTACTGTCACATCAATCCAAACGGTGACGTAGAACCTTGCGTATTTATCCATTATTCCAATGCAAATATCCATGACAAACCGCTTCTGGAATGCTTAAGCCAGCCGCTGTTTCGTGCTTATCAGATGGGCCAGCCGTTTAATGAAAATGATCTGCGTCCATGTCCGATGCTGGAGAATCCGGAAGCACTGCAGAAGATCGTCCATGCAACCGATGCAAAGAGCACCGATATGCAGAGTCCGGAAACGGTAGAGAGCTTATGCGGAAAATGTGAAGCTTACGCAAAATGCTGGGCACCGGAAGCAGAAAAATTAAAAGAAGCAAATCCAAAGCAGATCACCAGAGAAAAAGGTACACTGCCGGAAGTATAAAAAACAGAAGTTGATATATCAGAAAAAAGGATCGTCAGAAGCGACTTCATTCAAACTTCCGTCCTCCTGTCCAGCAAGTGTACATAAAATTTCCAAAAATGAAGATAATGATTACTGTTCATAAAAGCCTGAATCAGGTTTGAGGTGACAAATATCATGTATGACAGGAGGAACTTATGGAGACAGAGATCAAAATGTTGAGTGACATTCACAAAAAATGCAGACATGGGACAGGATACACTGCGTCATATTCTGGATGCGACAAAGGATGCGGAATTTTCGAAAACGGTCAGCAGGCAGATGCAGGAATATGAAAAAGCATTTCAGGTCAGCGGACAGATGCTGAAAGCACGCAATGCACCGGAAGAACAAAAAGAAGCTCCGATGATCTCCAAATGGATGGCTCACATGAATATCAACAGGAAAAGTATGCAGGATATGCAGACTTCAAAGCTTGCGGAAATGCTGATCCAGGGCGGCACCATGGGCGTTACCAGCCTGACAAGACAGATCCGTGACTATGATGGAGAGGATACAGAAGTGCTGGATTTTGCAAAAAACAGTTGAAGCGGGAAGAGAAAAATATTGATGAATTAAAAAATTTTTGTAAAAACGTTGCAAAAGCCTCTTTACGTGTATGCCATTATGGTATATACTATGTTCTACATGTTGTTTGATGAAAAAACAAAATTTAGATAGATACACAACATATAGTAGGAGGAGACTTGGTGATGTACGTCATAAAGAAAGATGGAACACGGGAAGAATTCAATGTAGATAAGATCATAGCGGCAGTCAACAAATCAGCGACCCGCATTTTGTATGAGTTTTCGACAGATGAGATTGCATTTATCTGTCAGTTTGCATATGACCGGGCGGAGTCCCTTAAAAAAGACGGGATCACGATCCAGGAGATGCACAACATTGTCGAAGGTGCTCTCGAGAGAGTCAATCCGGCAGTAGCCAAAAGCTATCGTGATTACCGCAACTACAAGCAGGATTTTATCCATATGATGGATGATGTATATACCAAGAGTCAGGCAATCCGTTATATTGGTGATAAGAGTAACGCCAATACAGACAGCGCGCTTGTAGCTACGAAGCGAAGCCTGATCTTTAATGAACTGAACAAAGAGCTTTATCGTAAATTTTTTATGAATCGTAATGAACTTCAGGCATGTAAAGATGGTTATATTTATATTCATGACCAGTCTGCACGTCTGGATACCATGAACTGCTGCCTCTTTGATGTGGCATCTGTACTCAGCGGCGGATTTGAGATGGGAAATGTATGGTACAATGAGCCTAAGACACTGGATACTGCGTTTGATGTTATGGGTGATATTATCCTGAGCACTGCTGCACAGCAGTATGGCGGATTTACCGTGCCGGAGATGGACAAGGTGCTTGCTCCGTATGCCGAGAAGAGCTACAAGAAATATAAAGAAGAATTTATCAAATATGCAGATCCGTTATGGAACGGCGTGGAAGAACGTGCCGAAGAATATGCGATCAACAAAGTGAGACGTGATTTTGACCAGGGATGGCAGGGTATTGAGTATAAGTTAAATACCGTCGGTTCCTCCAGAGGCGATTATCCGTTTGTGACCGTAACGATCGGACTTGGAACACAGCGTTTTGAAAAAATGTGCAACATTTCGCTTCTGAACGTCCATAAGGGCGGACAGGGAAGACCGGGCAACAAGAAACCGGTGCTGTTCCCGAAAATTGTCTTTCTTTATGACGAGAAACTGCACGGTGTAGGCGGAGAATGTGAAGATGTCTTTGAGGCCGGCGTGGCATGTTCTGCAAAGACCATGTATCCGGACTGGCTTTCCATGACCGGAAAAGGCTATATTTCCAGCATGTACAAACAGTACAAAAAAGTGATCAGCCCGATGGGATGCCGTGCATTCTTAAGTCCGTGGTACGAAAGAGGCGGTATGTATCCGGCAGACGACAAAGATGTGCCAGTATTTACCGGACGCTTTAACATCGGTGCTGTCAGCCTGCATCTCCCGATGATCCTTGCCAAAGCAAGATCCGAGAGCCGTGATTTTTACGAAGTGCTGGACTATTATCTGGAAATGATCCGCAATCTGCACAAACGTACTTACGAGTATCTGGGAGCGATGAAAGCATCCACCAACCCGCTGGCTTACTGCGAAGGCGGATTCTACGGCGGACATCTGAAACCGAACGAACGCATCAAAAGCTGTTAAAGCCGATGACGGCATCCTTTGGTATCACCGCCCTGAATGAACTGCAGGAACTCTATAACGGAAAATCTATCACCGAAGACGGTGAGTTTGCTCTGGAAGTACTGGAATATATCAACAAGAAAGTTTCTGAATTCAAAGAAGAAGACGGCTGGCTGTATGCGATCTACGGCACACCGGCAGAGAGCCTGTGCGGACTTCAGGTCGAGCAGTTCCGCAAGAAATACGGCATCGTGGAGAATGTATCCGACCGCCCGTACGTGAGCAACAGCTTCCACTGCCACGTGACGGAGGATCTTTCCCCAATCCAGAAGCAGGATCTGGAGGGGAGCTTCTGGGATCTGTGCAACGGCGGTAAGATCCAATATGTACGTTATCCGATCGATTACAACGTACAGGCGATCAAGAGCCTGATCCGCCGTGCGATGGATCTGGGCTACTACGAAGGAGTCAACCTTTCTCTGGCCTACTGTGACGACTGCGGTCACCAGGAACTGGAGATGGATGTCTGCCCGAAGTGCGGTTCCAAAAACCTTACAAAGATTGACCGCATGAACGGCTATCTTTCCTACAGCCGCGTTCACGGAGATACCCGTCTGAACGATGCCAAGATGGCGGAGATCGCAGAGCGTAAGAGTATGTAAAAATTAAGAAACAAAGATATGGATGAAAGATAGAAAAATCAAAAGATATCAATATAGGATATTGATAAAAATATAATAGAAGAGATAAATAAGACGCCATAATCGTCCGAAAACAATCCTCTGACACGCTGCGTTTCCTGTTCGGTTCGCTCGCCGGTTAGCCGCCCTTCGCCTCAAACTCGCAGCTTCGCTTCGCTCAAACCGCGGCTCCCCTGGGCGGCAGCATCGCAAACCTCACGACGGAATCCTTTTGCTACCGTCAGAGCGATTTGTTTTCGGATGATTATGGCTGTTTTTATACCTGCTTAAAATTTCTGAAAATTTAAAGAGAAATATCGTAGTAAAAAATGATAGATGATTTGAATGAGAAAAATATTGAAAATATTATTAAAATATAATAAAATTCAGATATAAATAAACGCTGTGAAAGAAGATATTATCAGAGGTTAAGGTCAAAAGATGCCATATGAATTGTTTCATAGTGTTTGTATATTAAATTATATCATATATAGTGCGACTTTCATTTTTGTAAGCGAAGAGCTGTAATTTGCATCAGTGACGAGATTTAGGGTTGGATTTCTGGAGGTGAAATGAGAAAAGATAGAATTGTAGAAATTACAGGTCTGGCGATTTTGCTAATTCAGAGACTATATGGGGAAAGACTATAAAAATGCTGTCGTAACGTTCTATTTACTGTTTGTTATAGCAATTTTAGACCGGGAAATTACAGAAGAGAATATACTTGAACTGGCTGTATGGACAATGGCAGAACTGGCAGTTGGAATTGGATTTGCCATAGTGGTACATCAGGAAATCATTTCAGTGATTGCAATGCTTCTGATCATGGGATTTTTTGTTTTGCCGATGCTTGTTAAATTGTTTCGATTTTGGCAAGCAAAGAAGAACAAAACATAGTATTTTTTAATAAAAGCAGAATGATCATAGAAAAGTATAATATCTGATGCGTATGGTGAGAGGGAATTGTAGTGGAAGCAGTGGTTTTATATGCCGGACAGAAAAAAGTCAGGGGTATTGTGACGGCACAAATCGAACAGGAAACGATGCGTGTCACAAGCCCTGACTTTTTACGTCCGGCATTTATAATAGAATCCAATTACATTCTTACTGCTTTGATTGCAAGTATCCGGAACTGCACGAAATAATCCGGCTACCTACTCCTCTCCATTGAAGCAGTAGGTGCAGATATCACACGGCTTGATCCCGATTGACTTGATCAGGTCATCGAGTCTGTGATAACGCAGGCTGGTGAAATTCTGGATGCGGCAGATTTCATCGAGCATTGCCTGATAACGTTCGCTGTTCGGGTCTGCATATTCTTCCAGATATTTTTCTGCATCTTTTCCTTCGCGTTCCAGGATCACTCTTCTGGTGATCAGATCCAGCTCGGATTTGGAACGGGAAAAGTTCAGGAATTTACATCCGTAGAGCGACGGGAGGGCACGCCGGTCTGACGTGGACTTCTTTGGCTCCGCTCTGATACAGGAACTCGGTTGTCTCACGAAGCTGTGTACCGCGGACGATGGAGTCATCGATCAGAAGCGCTTTTTTTGTTTTTGATCAGGGCATGTACCGGGATCAGCTTCATGCGGGCGATCAGTTCTCTCTGACGCTATCCGTCGGCATGAAGGAGCGGGGCCAGGTAGGTGTGTATTTAATGAAAGGACGGGAAAATGGAATGCCGGATTCATTGGCATATCCGATAGCATGTGCAATACCGGAGTCTGGGACACCGGCTACGATATCCGGATCTACTTTTCCTTTATCTCGTTTTGCCAGCAGTGCACCGCAGTTATAACGCATTTCTTCTACGTTTACGCCTTCGTAACTGGAAGTCGGATAACCATAGTAAACCCACAGGAAAGAACAGATTTTCATTTTCTTGCGAGGCGGAACAAGCGTTTCCACACTCTCCGGGGTGATGTATACAATCTCGCCGGGACCTAATTTTTTACATCTGTGTAGCCAAGGTTAATGTAAGAAAAATTCTCGAAAGCCGCACAGTAAGCACCTTCACGGTGTCCGATGACAAGTGGAGTTCTTCCGTAGATATCTCTGGCGGCATAAATGCCGTCTTTTGTCATGATCAGCAGTGTCAGGGAACCGTCAATGGCTTCCTGGGCATAGCGGATACCGTTCGCAAAAAGCTGTCCTGCTTGCAGATCAGTGCGGCAACGAGTTCCGTGGCATTGATCTGACCGCCACTCATCTCCTGAAAATGTGAATGACCGTTTTCGTAAATCTTATTCAGAAGTTCGTCCGCATTGTTGATCTTTCCGACCGTTGTGATCGCAAAACTTCCAAGATGTGACTGGATCAGAAGCGGTCGCGGTTCGTAGTCAGAAATACAGCCAATGCCGAGATTTCCGGTCAGTTCTTCTACATCGCGTTCAAATTTTGTACGGAACGGGGAATTTTCGATGTTGTGGATCGAGCGGCAGAAACCGTCCGCCCCATGCGTAGCCATACCGCCGCGGCGTGTTCCTAAGTGAGAATGATAATCCACTCCGTAGAACAAGTCCATGATACAATCTGTTTTTGAAGCAACTCCAAATAGTCCTCCCATTATTGAATCTCCTTTGTCTGAGTCTGTCCGTTCAGAATCCCGAAATACGGGAAAATATTCCAAACAGCGTATTATATAATGTCATGATGCCGGAAGCAACAAAACGGATTCAAGAATGCCTTTGACATTCTTGCTGTGGCTTGCGGGCATCATGTAGAGTGTAACATAAAAAATTCGGGTGTCAAAACACCCGAAAAATTTATTCCATTGTGCCTTCACGGTAAGCCTGAAGCAAAGCATTTTCAATCCTTTAATATCTTCCAGAATCTTTTTTCCGGTGTCGGTGTTACGTACCATCAGCCGTTCTCGCTCCGTTTCGACCAGTTCAGATCTGGATTCGATGTCTTTATTTTCGGTCAGTGCGGCATAGACGCTCTGGAATGGCTGGTGGGATTTGATGCGGATACCGTGCGAATTGAAGATCAGCGTGTATCCGGCGATACCGGTTGTTTTGTGATAGCTTTTTGCAGAATCCGCCGTCGATCACCATCAGACGGCCGTTTGCACGTACCGGGTGTTCCCCTCTGGAGGTGCGTACCGGGGTGTGTCCATTGATGATATGTGACCGATCAGAATAAAGATTAAATTCATGAAGGATCATATTGCAGATTTTTTCCTGCTCGTAGTACTGATAATAAGGGTTGGATGCCTCATGCCAGGTACTTTCATCTTTTACATAAGTACGCTCAAACGTTTTGATATTTCTGCCGGACAACGGTGATTTTCTGCCGCACCAGAGATACCACATAAAATCCAGTTCTTTTTGTGTGGCATCTTTTAGACCAGGCACGTCTGGCGATCCGTTCGGCATAATCCAGATAATCACGTCCGCGGTAACGTTTCTGGTGGAATACAACACCTTCAAGATTTCCGCTTTCATCGAGAGGTACACAGCCGTGGAAGAGCAGATTTCCATTAAAAATACGGTACATGCCGCCTTTCTGATAGAGAAAATTCATATGCTGACGCAGACGGACACTGCCGACAAATGCCATGCGAAGCCCTTCCATTACCTGCTTTTCTTCGGCGGTCAGTTCGTAAGAAACTTCTGGGTTGGAAGGATCAAAGGAGACCGTCGGAAAAGTTTCTTCGCAGATCTCGTAGTCTGTGCCAGCGATGCAGACGGTGTGATTTTGAACGTTGACCTGGTGGAGCAAAGCAGTTTGTCAGTCATCTGATAATCCGGGTTTCGAAGAATCACCTGCCCTTCCAATTTGAATAAAAGGACAGAAATGGCCTTTAATGTTTTCCATCGGCTCTGTATCCGGATAAAGCTTTTCAGCAAACAGCGTCAGATCACGCAGGCTGATACCGTAGCTGTTTTCCAGAATGCGGATGTTATGATATTTTAAATTGTTTCTTATGACGGTAGCGATACATGCCTCACTTCCGGCGCTGGCACCCATCCAGAGAATGTCGTGATTTCCCCATTCAATGTCCAGAGAGTGATAATTCATCAGAAGATCCATGATCCGGTCGGCACATGGCTGCGGTCAAAAAATGTCTCCGACAATGTGCAGATGATCGACGGCGAGGCGTTTGATCAGGGCGGCGAGCACTTCGATAAATGCATCGGCACTGTCAAGTTCCAGCAAAGTATCGATGATATTCTGATGATAGGCAACCTGATTGTCATCCTCATCCTTCTGCACATGGATCAGTTCATCCAGAATATAAGCGTACTCATCCGGCATCGCTTTACGCACTTTGGAACGCGTATATTTGGAGGAGAGAAGGCGGGCAATCTCGATCAACTCGCCGAGGATCACACGGTACCATTCTTCGTTGTTGCGGCTCTCTTTTTTCATCATCTCCAGCTTTTCGACTGGATAGTAGATCAGCGTGCAGATTTCTTCCCGGTCGATATCCGAGAGCGTTTCCTCGAAAAGCAGATCCACTTTCTCACGGATCACACCGGAACAGTTATTCAAAATATGGCAGAAAGCTTCATATTCTCCGTGCAGGTCGCTCATAAAATGCTCCGTGCCTTTTGGAAGACCGAGAATTGCTTTCAGATTGATGATCTCCCGACATACAGCCTGCTCCGTCGGATATTTTTCTGCAAGCAGTTCCAGATATTTTTCGTCTTTCATAGTTCAAATCTCCATATTAAAGATAATGCGGCATTATTTTTCTTTGCGTTCGTAATCTTTTTAAGGAATCGATCGCCTGTCCGGACAGTGGAATCAGTGCGATCATATTGAAGATGGTCATCAGTCCGATGCCGACATCCCCGAGATCCCAGACAAAGGTATAGGCGGCAAGTCCGCCGATAAATAGCATGACAAGTGCCAAGATTTTTGTAGGCGGTCTGTGACAGCCAGTTGTCCCCGAACAGGTAGGCAACGTTGGAACGTGCATAGAACAGAATGCCGATAAACGTTGAAAAGCTGAACAGAAACAGGATCACGGCGATAAAGATGACACCGAATTCTCCCAGGTGATACTGCATGGCACTCTGAAGCAGATCCATACCCTGAAGTCCGGCGATTTTATCGGCCGGAGCCAGCAAAGCATCAGAAGCGCAGAACAGGTACAGATCAGGATGGTATCGATAAAGACACCGAATGCCTGCATCAGACCTGCTTTTGCCGGATGGCTGACATCAGCGGCGCGGCAAAGACATGGAGCAGATCCGCTTCCGGCCTCGTTCGAAAACAGACCGCGTTTGATCCCGTTCATCAGCACGGCACCGAATCCACCGGCGACCACCTGACGAAGACCAAAAGCTTCTTCAAAATCCGCTGGAACACAGAAGGGAGTGCACCGATATTTTTGAGGATGACAAACAGTGTGATCAGGAGATAACAGCCGGCCATGATTGGAACAACGACATCCAGGACGTGAACGGTGGCATTTTTGCGAAGAACAACAATCGCGACCACAACGACGAGGAAGATCGTGGTGTACAGTGGCGGAATGTGAAATGCATTCTTCATGGCAGAACTTACGGAGTTGCTGATAACCTGACTGATGCCGCACCAGCAGATCAGGCCAGAGATCGCAAACAGAACCGCGATCAGGCTGTAACGTTTCTCTTTTGCCGGTCCGTTCTGCTTTTTCGTTTTTTCTTTGTCATAAAATCGTGAATGTAGTAGGCAGGACCGCCGCGGTAGCCGCCGTAGAGCGGATCCTTCTGGCGGTAGATCTGAGCCAGTGTGCCCTCTGCAAAAGCAGTGGAGGAGCCAAGCAGAGCAAGAAGCCACATCCAGAATACCGCACCGGCACCGCCGGCAGAAATAGCGGCGACAACGCCGACCAGATTGCCCATGCCGACACGGGTGGCAGTGGCAACAATGAGCCTGAAATCCGGAAATACTGCCCGCCTGAGAATGTTCGTTTTTCTCCATGGCGATCTGGATCATATGCGGAAACTTGCGGATCAGGACAAACCTGGTGCGGATTGTAAAATAGATCCCTGCCGGAACCAGAAGAAGCACCAGAAGTGAGATGCCGATCGAACTGCCGCCCGGAAGCGGCGGCGTGATCAGATCACCCCATAAAAAATTGTAGACTGCGGTAATGATATTCATAATAAAAATCCCCTGTAAAATCTTAGATGCCTGAATCAGATATGAAATGATGTCGCCTCTGCAGGCGGCGAGCAACAAATTAGTATCAGCGGCGGAATTCCATTGCTCATCTGATATTCTTAAACTGTTGTCAAAATGACTAATAATGGTAGCATCTTGTGGTGAAATATAGTATACTTCACTTATATAGATTTGTAAAATGAATGATAATGATTTAAACCATCGAAAAAAACCGATTAATCAGTGACAGTGGAAAAAATATTGTTCCGCCTTTTGATACAAGGAGAGTCGATCATGGATATGAAAAACATCAACACCTTTATTTACACTGCCGAACTTGGCAGTTTCACAAAAAGCCGCCGAGCTTTTGGGCTACTCACAGTCTACGGTCTCATTTCAGATCCGGCAGTTGGAGGAGGAGCTTGGCACCGTCCTTTTTGAGCGGATCAACCGCACAGTGACACTGACAGACCGGGGCAAGGAAATCCTGCGTTACGCCCATCGCATGAAGCGGCTTGCCGGTGAGATGCAGGAGATGGTGCGGCCAAAGCAGGAAGTGCGTGGACATCTGCGGATCGCCATGTCGGATTCGCTGTGCGAGGAAATTGCAGAAAAACTGTTTGTTCTTTTGCGGCGGAAGTACCCGGAGGTTACGATGAAGATCGTGATCGCCGGCACGGATGAGATGTTCCGGCTTTTGAATCAGAATCAGGTGGATTTTGTATACACGCTGAACCGTCACATTTACCACAGTGATTATGTGATCGTCACAGAGAGCCAGGAAGCAGTGCATTTTTGTGACAGGATATCAGAATAGCTTGAACGGAAAGAAGCAGATTCTGTTGCAGGAACTGATCTGCCAGCCGTTTATCCTCACGGAAAAAGAAATGAGCTACCGCAGGATGTTAAGTGAATATCTGGCGAGCCGTTCCCTGGAGATCCAGCCGGTTTTTGAGGTGGGAAATACAGAACTGATCTGCCGGATGCTGGAAAAGAACGCTTCCGCAATCTCGCTTCTGCCGGATTATGTGACAGAAAAGGCCGTACAGGAAAAAAAGACTGGTGCGGCTGGATGTGAAAAGATTTTCAGCTTGCAATATGGAAACAGCTCTTATATCACAGAGATAAATGGATTTCGCCGCAGATGCAGGCATTTATGAATGTGATAAAAGAGGTACAGGCATAAAGAAATCAATATCTCAGAAGCCTTTGAAAGAACAGAAGATCTGCGGCAGAAAACAACTGCCGTGGATTTTTTTCTTCTTTCTACACGAATCTGGTTTGAAAAACAGCAGATTCTATGATAAAATAGAATGCATAATTTGAGAACGTGACAGGGAGCATTGCAAAATGAAAAAAGAAACTGGCCGTATTTTTTTCCGGGAGACGCTATGGCGTAGACTGCCCGTCGCTTTATTATGCAGAGTCGATCTGCCGGGAAAAAGGGATACGATACACTGCTGATGCACTATTCGGAATACCGGGACAAAAAGACATGATCACCATCGAAGAGAATATCAGACAGACGCTTTCTTATGTGCGTGGGCGGATCAAAAAAAAAAAGATCTTGCTTCGTACGATGAGATTCTTTTGTGTCAAAAAAGTCTGGGAACGGTATCTGCAGGATGGCT
>VOFD01001733.1_pt1 | contig 25980 bp, 34 predicted proteins | sample 5384101 | NCBI WGS metagenome assembly VOFD01 (sample SAMN12384723, study PRJNA508395) | human gut metagenome | isolation source: healthy gut C | host: Homo sapiens
AAGATCATCGCGCCCGTCAGCAGTTCGTCGCGCACGCAGCGCAGACGGAACATGGCGCTGACGGCAAAGGACGCATCCTCGGTCAGGCCCAGCTGGCGCGGGAAGAAGAAGACGATGAGGCCCGCCGTGATGAGGAAGCTCAGGGAGGCGCTCAGCCTGATGTCCTTCTGCACCCAGAGGAAAAGCCCGCAGGCCGCCAGCACGAGGGCCGAGCCTGCACCCATCGGGGCGGCATACTCGCCCAGCGCCAGCGACAGACCGCTCAGATTGATGAGGCCGCCGCTGCGCAGGGTATCCGAGATGGTGCTGGATGTTGCCACGCCGGAGGCGTCCCAGAGCGGGATATTGGCGTAAGGGGCCGGATAGCGGAAGACCTGCTCCGGCCAGGACACTGCCGCCACCGCGTAGCCCACGGCGGCCGGGTTGAAGGGGTAGCTGCCGTAGCCGCCGAAGACCTCTTTGCCGATGAGAGCACCGGCCAGAATGGCGGCGGCGAGGACATACCAGTCCACCGTCGCGGGCATCAGCAGGTGATGACGAGGGCAAAGCTCTCGTTGGAATAATCCCCGGCCTGGTAGACGCGGCGGCGCAGCAGAGAAACGAGACGGTCGCACAGGTTGCCGGTAAGCACCGCAATGCCGCACAGCAGCAGAGGGCGCAGGCCGTAGAGGTAGCAGGAGACGCAGAGCAGCGGCACACAGAGAAAGCAGATGTGCTTGTAGTATCTGCCGGTGCGCTGGAGCTCTTCCTCCTGCAGCCGGATCAATGCTTCATCCATGGGCAGTCCCCTCTCAGAGAGAGGCCATCGCACGGACGGCCGCGGCGGGGTCGGCAGCGCCAAAGATGGCGCTGCCTGCCACCAGCACGTCCGCACCGGCGGCGACGCACTGCGGAGCGGTGGCGGCATCCACGCCGCCGTCCACTTCCAGCAGGAATTTCAGGCCCCGGCGGTCTTTTTCCGCCTTGAGCCAGCGGAGCTTGTCGAGGGCCGAGGGCATGAACTTCTGGCCGCCGAAGCCAGGCTCCACGCTCATGACCAGCACGAGGTCCAGCTGGTCGAGATAATAGCCCAGCTCCTCCACCGGGGTGCCGGGCTTGATGGTCATACCCACCTTGCAGCCCTGCGCCTTGATGGCGTCGATGGTCTCCTGAATGTCGTCATCGCACTCGAGGTGGAAGTTCAGCAGGCTGGCACCGGCCTTGGCAAAGGCCTCAGCGTACTGCTGGGGGTGGGTGATCATCAGATGGACGTCATAGAAAGCGTCCGGCAGGGCCTTGTGCAGGCTCTTGAGCACCGGGACGCCAAAGCTGATGTTCGGCACGAAGTGGCCGTCCATCACATCATAATGCAGCATTTTTGCGCCGGCATCCAGCACCATACGGCAGTCTGCGCCGAGCTTGCTGAAGTCAGCCGAAAGGATCGAAGGACTGATCGTTGTCATTTTATTTTACTCCCTGTTGTTTCCAAGAGATTTTTTGTGTTTTTGCCCTGCCGCCGCCCCTTGTGGGGGACAGTCGGCATAGTTATTTATAGTTTACATGAAAACGGCGAAAAAATCAAACCCGCCGCCGTGTTTTTCACGGAAAAGACGTAAACTCCGCCCGCACCCCTTCTTCTGCAATGCAAAAAGCAGCCAGACCGCTCCTCTGGGGAGCAGTCTGACCGCTGTGAAGTTAGTCTACCGGCTTCATGCTGGCCGGGTCTTCCACCGCACCGGGGCGGCCGCTCTCGTCGGGCAGACGCTTCATGCCGCCGGGGTTCGGGGGCTGGACGGGCAGGGTGAACACGAATCTGCACCACTCGCCCTGCTGGCTCTCCACCCGGATCTGACCGCCGGAGAGGTTGACCAGCACCTTGCAGATGTTCAGGCCGAGGCCTGCGCCCCGGGCGTGGAGGCCCCGGGACTGGTCTTCTTTGTAGAAGCGCTGGAAAACATAGGGCAGCGCCTCGGGGCTGATGCCCTGGCCGGAATTCCAGATGGAGACTTCGGCTTCCGGGCCAAGCCTTTCCACCCCGAAGCGGATGGTGCCGCCCGCGGGCGTAAACTTGATGGCGTTGTCCAGCAGGTTATACACCACCTGATGGATCAGGTCGGGGTCGGCGTAGACCAGTACCTTCTCGTCCATCGTCAGGCCGTCGATGTCGATCATACCGTCGTTGATGCGCTGCTCAGCCGAGAGCGCCACGCCGGTAAGCGTCTCCCAGATGTTGAACATCCGGGCGTTCACCTGATATTCGCCGCTTTCCAGCTTCGAGAGATCCAGCATGTTCTGGATGAGGCGTGCCAGACGGCCCGTTTCCTCGCTGACCAGCTGTAAGTAGTGGTTCTGCATATCGGGCGGGATGGTGCCGTCCAGAATGCCGTCGATGAAGCCCTTGATGGTCGTCATGGGGGTGCGCAGCTCGTGGGCGATATTGCCCATGAACTGGCCCCGGGAGTTGTCGTTGGACTGGATATTGTCCGCCATCTGTTGAAGGTGCGGGCCAGGTCGGCCACTTCGCCTTCGCCGTCCACACCCTCGACCCGGACGGACAGGTCGCCGCCGCCGAAGCGCTGGGCCGCGTCCGTCACCTTCTGGAGCGGGTCGGTGAGCTTGTGCATCATCACCTTCGTGAGCACGCTGGCCAGCAGCAGCATCAGGCAGGCCGAGAGGAAAAAGTTCGAGAAGAACTCTCTGCGGAACTCCGCCAGCCGCTCGCCGGACGAGCAGAGAAAGAGGTAACCGGTGCACGCGCCGTCCTCGCTGCGCATCTCACGCACCGAGATATAGCTTTTCTCCGCCAGCACACCGCCCAGTGTGTCGAAGAGATGGTAGTTCTCCTTGGCCTTGCCCGCCTTTTCCAGCACCTCAGCCTCCACCGTATCGCCGGTCAGCTTTTCCGGCACGGACGCCAGCATCACATTGCCGTCGCAGTCGGTGAAGAACAGGTACACCTCCGCGCTCTCGCCGATGATCTCGAGCTTGGTGCTCAGGGCTTCCAGCTCTTCGCCCTCGGGCAGAGAGGCCTCCTGCACAAGATAGGACGCCGTCCGCTGGGCGACGTTGACCACCTCATCCAGCGTATCGTACCGCTCCTGCGCAAAATACCGGCTGAAGAGCACCAGCTCAGAGCTGCCCATGATCACCGTGCCAAAGATGAGCAGGGTGCTCATGAGCGAGAAGAACGCAACGGAAACACTTTTGCGCATTACTGACGCACCTCGAATTTATAGCCCACGCCCCATACGGTCTTCAGCTCCCACTTATCGGAAGCACCGGCCAGCTTCTCGCGCAGGCGCTTGACATGGACATCGATGGTGCGGCTGTCGCCGTAGTAGTCGAAGCCCCACACCTCGTCGAGCAGCTGGTCGCGGGTGTAGACCCGGTTCGGGTGGGAGGCGAGGCAGTTCAGCAGCTCCAGCTCCTTGGGGGGAGCTTCCACCACCTTGCCCTTGACCCGCAGCTCGTAGCTGTTCATGTCGAGACGGAGGTTGTCGAACTCGATGACGCCCTCGGTGCTCTCGGTCTGGGACGTGGTGACGGTGCAGCGGCGCAGCACCGCCTTGATGCGGGCCACGACCTCTTGGTGTCGAAGGGCTTGACCATGTAGTCGTCTGCGCCCAGCTCGAGGCCCAGCACCTTATCGAAGGTCTCGCCCTTGGCCGTCAGCATCATGACCGGGGTGGGCATTGCCCCATATCAAGCTTGCTGGATGCGGCGGCAGACCTCGAGGCCGTCCATTCTGGGCATCATCGGCGGAACTGGTGAAAGCTCGTCGCTTTTTTTCCGTTCATCATTTCCAGCGCGCGCTGTGCTGAAAGTTGGCTTATCTTATCCACTTCTTGAACTGTGCCGTCCAATCCAACTTCTTTGCGTGCAGCATTGATCGAATCCAGGATAATTTGCGCTATTCCCTCTTCTTCAGGAGAGGGCGGTGTAGGTGCGCTACTGCCGCCAGCACCACATCCGCCCAGTGCTCCCGCAACAGATGTCGCCAGCACCACGATACCAGTGAGCTTCAGGAATTTACGACGATTCATTTCATTTGACATAGTTTCGACTTCTAACTTCAAAATTTTGCACGGAGCGTCTGTGCGCCTTCCGCTGTGTTCCAGAATGTAATTTTTTCTTCACTCTGCTGTCCGTTTTCCATTTCATAGACCACAAGCCATTGGTCATCGAGGTCGTCAATTTTCAGTGTCATAGTTTCACCATAGAAATCCGAGATTTTCAAAACATCATCATTTACAAGTGACCATTTTCCTTGACCGTAAGAACCTGGAATCGTAACCGTTCCATCGTCGTAAAGCGTAAAGCTCACACTCTCCGACCACTGCCGATACCAGTTGTTTGCCAGAAGCTTTTTCATCTCTTTTTCGCGGCTACCGGTAGTATTCTGAGTCACACATACTGCAACTACAGCACACACAATAACGGCACATATTGCGTATAAAATCGTCTTCTCCTTCTTGGACATAACTTTACACCTTTCTCTATCCGTTTGTTACTCGTCCGATTTTCACTTGCCATGAATCCTTTTCCAGCCAAATGTCACTGTTAGCTTTTGCCTTGGGCGTCAAGACAGATATTCGTAAGAACCGTCACTGCTGATTTTTTGCAACATGGCTATTCAAACTAGCATATGTATACCCGTTATAGACTTCACAGATTCCCCTGTTTCCTGACGAACTATCCTGTGCATATCCATAAGAGCCGTCAAATCTTATTCTGTCCCATTCATCAAGCTTTGTCGCGGTTTGGTCATATGTATACCACTGCTCTATATTTTCTTCGCAGGTAGTAATAAGAACACCATCAGCCGTCTGGTATACATATCTGACTGAACCTTTTTTGCGGTTCCGCCGCCCATGTTCCATCTCTCTTTATAACGCCCCAAAATGGAACACCCTCTGGATTTTTCATCTGTAAGACTGCATAGCCGTTGATAAACCGGGGTTCATCCTCATAAATCGATTGAATATTATATTGGCTCAGGTCGATTACTTGATTCAAATGGACATCATAAAACCCCGATGGATAATCCTCAAAATCACCTGCATCTCTCCTGACATCCAAATAAATCAGCCCTTCGCTTAATACTGGCGTTTCGCTTCGTCTTGACTTTATGGCCTCCCATTCCGGAAGCTCATTAAAATCATCATCGAGTGCTCTCAGCCCCGGCATTGTTCGAATCATCAGGTTCCCTTCTGCCTGTATCAGATACGCATTGGGTTCCCGTACCGAGAAAAATTTTTTTCGGTATCAATGTTCATAAACACATAATAAAAATCACTACGGATGCGATATACGCTTCCTCCACAGTATGCAAATGCCTGTGAGATTCCAATCGAATCGTAGTCATTATTCGCAAGGTCTTTATATACGGTATCAGAATTCATTTTCGAAAACTCATCACGTGTAGTATCACATTGAAAACGAATTTCACCGTTCGTATCCCAAGCGGTTATAATTGCCTTTGTTCCTTCAATCGAGTCCTCTCTTCTTACTGTCCAGAGCAGCGTACCATCGTCATCCTTCGCATACCGGATGATAATTTCATCATTCGATAGATAAGACGGCCTGAAAAGCGTTCCATCCTCTTTTTGCCATCACACGGGTACTTGTCATACACATCCCGTTATAAAAACCAGAAGCAATGTAAGTACCACTTTCAAAAACATGATGAACTCTTCCGTCCACATCAAACAGACAGAAGTTACCTTCGCCGCCGTTATAAAGCCAAGCGACCGAAAGCTCTTCCATATTCGGGTATTCAAGCGCACAACCATTATAATTTTGCGCTATTTCCTTCAATGTTGGATACCCTGCATTCGCACTTTCGGCAAGCTCCGCAGACTCCACACTAGAACTCGCACTTATCGAAGCCGACTGAAGTGGCTGGCTGCTTTCCTCTTTTTCCGCAGATGAGTAACTGTCTTTTCCATTAGAACATCCCGAAAGAACAATCGCTGCCACAACTCCGAGTGCAGCCAGTCTCTGAGCGGTTCTCATAGATTTCACCTCTTTCTGTCCTTCCTCATTTACCCAGCATTATTTTTTGCATCCTCAGCCGTATGCCAGAATACGATTGTCTGGTCGGTATTCTTATCCGCATTCGGCGGGCCAAAGGTCACTGATTTTTTATCGATAGCGATTATCGTGAAAATCTCGCTATTCCCATAGAATCCGGTAAGCGTAAACTGGTCTTCGTTCGCAATCGACCATGTTCCTTTTCCGTAGTCATTATCAATCATGCAGGTTCCGTCATCATAAATCGTGAACGCCAAGTCATCCGAACCCTGACGGTACCATGTACCGATAATGAGTTCCTTTTTATTTTTCTTCCCGCATCCCGTCAGCGGTGCTGTCGCACACACCAGAGCCGTCGCTGCCGTAAGCTGTAAGAATCCACGTCGCGTGATATTTTTCATTTTGACTGTCTCCTTCTAAGGCAGCTCATCTAAAAAGCGAGCCGTCCACCATGCGCATGACAAAAAGTAAGGATCCACTCTATCACCTTTGCCCCCATTGCAACATAGCAGAATGCCACCGAAAGACGCGCCTTTTTTTCCACCAGTTTTCTTTTTTGTTCAGACCCTTGCGTATTTTCTCGGAAAGGATAACACCGATCCAGCCATTTCCGTTTTCAATGCCCTTCCACGAGATCCATCCGCCCCATGCCCAAAGGGCAAACATGCACAATGCAACCGTCATAGTTCTTTCTCCCTTTTTTCGTTATCAGCGTTCCTCATAGTAGGCACAGCCGTTCCGGTCACTCGGGCGATTATAGCCGTGTGTCCAGCCTTTCGCAAAGGCAGTACACCTCGCCGTCTCTCCAGTCACTCCGGTCAGCATAGACGCAGTCGCTGCAATTTCCGTAGAAGCATCCCTCCGGCAGAACAACAGCCATCATTTTCTTGTTTTTCACGTTCTTCATGTTAAGTTCCTCCTTGACATTTGATACAATCTCTTTTTTATTACGACTTTCTCATTGTTGCGTACTGCCTTATATGCCACCACCTTACGCCCCGGCATTACAACAACAGGAAAGTACAGACAACCAATTTTTTTTTCGGCATTACTTCCATAATGCGAACGATATATTCTTTATCTCCTTCGGAAAGGCTTTCTGTGCCGCCGAAATGCACATGAAACATTCCCATAAACTGTATCCCAGTTTCAGCCCATTGGTTGATTTTCTGATTCAGGAAGCGTGTATCAGGTGTATAACTGCAAGGATGTTTACCCAATATTCCTTTATCCAAGCAGATATTTGTAACCACGTCATTTCTTCCGCCTAATATTCCCCCGCTCTCTGGTGGAATATTTGAAACTCCCTGTCGAATTGAATCTATCACCGCTTCAGAGCATATGTTCATCTCGCCCATCCTTTCCGTCAGTAGTTCAAGCCCTTCCGCCCAAGTCTCTGTCTTGGCTCTTATTTTAACGGATTATCCGTTAAAAATCAAGATATTCGGGCCATCCTTTGTAGACTTTCTACAAAGAGGTGAATCCTATGCTATACACGGAACGCATCAAGGCACTGCGCAGCGACCACGACCTCAACCAGACGCAGGTCGCGCGGGCTATCCATGTTGCCCAGACCACCTATTCCGACTACGAAAAGGGCAAAGTGCGCATCCCGGTCGAGTGCCTCATCCAGCTGGCGAAATTCTACGACGTCGATATGAACTATATCACCGGCGTCAGCGACACCCTCCGGCCCTTCCCCCACGCATGAGCCGGACGTCCTGCCGCTGATTTTCCAAAAGCGGCGGCGAAGCTGTCCTGCAGGGCGAAGATGGCGAGCATCAGAGCGGTGCCGGCATCGTCGAACATCAGGACGCCAGTGATGAGGCCCAGAGAAGCCATGACCGTGCCGCCGGGGACGCCGGGAGCACCGATGGCGAAGATACCGAGCAGAGCGCAGAAGAGGATCATGGTGCCGATGCTGGGCAGGTGGCCGTAGAGGATCTTGGAGATGGTCATGCAGAAGAAGACCTCAGTGAGGACAGAGCCGCAGAGGTGGATGTTGGCGAACAGGGGGATGCCGAAGCTGACCATATCCTTGCGCAGGACCTTGCTCTTGCGGGCGCAGTCCAGAGCGACAGCCAGGGTGGCGGCGCTGGACATGGTGCCGACAGCGGTCAGGTAAGCGGGGCCGTAGTGGCGGAGGACTTCCCAGGGGTTCTTGCCGGAGTATGCGCCGGCCAGCAGATACAGGACAGCCAGCCAGATATAGTGGCCTGCCATGACGATGAGGATGATCTGGATGAAGGCGGGCAGCTGGTGGGTGATCATGCCCTCATAGCTCAGGTTGCAGAAGGTAGCGGCGATATAGAAGGGCAGCATGGGGATGATGATCTTGCCGACGATGTCCAGCACGATGTTCTGGAACTCGCCGAGGATGTCGCAGGTCAGCTTGCTGTTGGTCCAGGTAGCGGCCAGACCCATCAGAACGCTGAGCACGAGGGCGCTCATAACGCTCATGATCTGGGGGATGTTCAGCTCGAACACGACGTCGGGCAGGGTCCGCAGACCGGCCACCTCAGTGTCGATGGACAGGTGCGGGATGAGGGCGTAGCCTGCGCCGGTGCTCATGAGGGCTGCGCAGACGGAGGAGACGTAGGCGATGACGATCGCCACGCCCAGCAGGCGGGAAGCGTTCTTGCCCAGCTTGGTGATGGACGGGGCGATGAAGCCGATGATGATGAGCGGCACACAGAAGGTGATGAGCTGGCCCATGATATACTGTAAGGTGACGACCACCTTCATGACGCTCTCCGGGAAGACCTGACCCAGGATGACGCCGATGATGATACCGAGAAGCAGCCGGAACGGCAGGTTATTGAATAGCTTTTTCATAATAATTTACCCCTAATTCTCCTGCGCTTCGGGCGCAGGGTGTTTTTTGCAGGATGCGGATGCAGGCTTGCCAGGGTTTTTCGAGGACGCTTATTCGGCGTCCGGAGCATGTTCTTTGTTGAGCATCAGGTCAAGGATGACGCTGTCGCTGGTGCCGTGGGTGCTCAGGATGGCGAAGTTGTCCAGCGTGCGCTCCACATTCTCCTCCACGATGCCGTCGGTGCTCTGGACACGGACGCCGCGGGTGCCCATGGCCGCTGCCTGACAGGCGGCATTGACGCAGGTGGAAATTTTCAGGGCGCAGTCGGCCTTTGCGCCGTCGCACACCATGCCGGTGACATTGCCCACCATGTTCTGGATAGCGCAGCATATCTCATGGTAGCCGCCGCCCAGCAGGTATGTAATGCCGCAGGCCGCGCCGGTCCCGGCGACGGTGGCGCCGCACAGGTTGCTCAGGCGGCCAAACTTCGACTTGATGCGGATGGCGATGAGGTTCGACAGGGTGACGGCACGCAGCATGGTGGGCTCATCGATGTCCAGCCAGTGGGCAGCAGCCACGACGGGCATCGTCGCAGTGATGCCCTGATTGCCGCTGCCGGAGTTTGCCACCACCGACACCGGAGCGCCTGCCATACGGGCGTCTGCGCCCGCAGCGGCGGCTATCATGGAGTTGGTGGTCAGATCGCGGGTCATGAGGCCCTTGCGGCAGTTGAGGTCGAGATTGCGGCCGATGGCGAGGCCGTACTCCTTGGAAAGCCCCTCATTGCTGATGACGGAGTTTACCTTCACGGCACTGCGGATGATGTCGATGGGGTCGTTCATCGGGTCGAGCTCTTTGGTGCAGTAGTCCCAGATGGAGCGGACGGTCAGGAAGGACGCGATCTGCTCCGGGGTGACGACATCGCTGTCGCCGGATGCGGCGGTATCCGCGTCCTGCTTGTCGAGGGTCGCCGTGCCGTCCTGCTCCACCAGCACGACGTTGGTGTGCAGGTCGCGGACGATGGCGCGGCCGGTGTGACCGCCGCCCTTGGCGATGACCTCAATGTAGAGCTTCTGGGGCACCTGCGCCACATTCACCTTGACCTTGCCGGCCTTGACCAGCGCGGCGGCCGCCTCCACCGTCTCACGGGGGACATGGTTCATGACCTCCAGAAGGTAGACCGGGTCGCCGCCCAGCGCACCGATGGCGGCGGCATAGTCCATGCCCTCGTAATCGGTGCCGGGGATGCCCGCCGACATGGCGTTCTTGATGATGTTGATGCTGGCGTTGACCGTGATCTCCTCGGCCTTGTCCACACCGGCCTTCCGCAGGGCCTGACCCGCCTCGGCGGCAGTCAGCGCCACAGCGCCCGGCTCGGTGCAGCCGGTAGCCAGCTCCATCTCACTGTTCAGGATGCGAATGAACATGTTCTGTTCCATAGTATTGCACCGTCTCTTTCTCTTTTATCGCAATTTTCAAAAATAGTGCCTATCAAAATAGCATATTTGCGATATGCAGTTTGCGGATGTTGCTTGTGCATTAAAAACGCAAACTGCTATAGAATGCTCTGTTATTTCACGGCGATGCATTCGATCTCCAGCGGTGCGTCCTTGGGCAGACGGCCCACCTGTACGGCACTCCGTGCGGGGAAGGGCTGTGCGAAGTACTCGCCGTAGACCTGATTCATCTCGGCAAAATCATTCATGTCTGCAAGGAAGACCGTGGTCTTCACTACATCTGCCAGTGTCATGCCCTGCTGGGCAAGGATGGCCTGGATGTTCTTGAGGGACTGTGCGGTCTGGGCCGCGATGCCCTCGGGGATGGCCCCGGTAGCGGGGTCGATGGGGAGCTGGCCGGAGACGTAGACCGTCTGGCCTGCTGCGATGCCCTGCGAATACGGCCCGATGGCGGCGGGCGCCTGTGCAGTGGCGAGTGCCTGTTTCATAATTCTCTCTCCTTTTTCCGAATTGCAGGGGCATCGCTTGCCTTGATGCCCCTTGTCCTGACCCTATCCTAACGCGGTGGGCGGCAAAAGTCAACAATTTTCTCTCTCGATGAGAAATTATTATCACTTGTGACAAATTCCGCGGATATTTTGAAGCACTTTCACGAATTTTCGGTGAGTTTGCGAATCATCATTGTCAATAACACACGAACGTGATATGATACAGGCAGCAGGATGAGAATAAATTCTCATCATTTCCCTCATGAAACAACGTGGAAAGTGGTGACATACATGGATGCACGGCTGGAGCCGTACCGGACACTGGTTTCGTTTCTGGGCGAGGCGCTGGGGCCGGACTATGAAGTGGTGCTGCACGACCTGACCAGCGAGGAAGGCACCATCGCAGCCATCGTGAACAACAACATCAGCGGCCGCACCGAGGGCGCACCGCTGTCCAACATGGCCCTGCGGTTCATCCACGGCAGGGTGTACGAGAAGCAGCCCTACGTTGCGGGCTATCAGGGCGCGTCGCAGGCCAAGGGGCGGCTGCGCTCCTCCACCATGTTCATCAAGGACGGCAGTGAGCTTATCGGGATGCTCTGCATCAACTTTGACGCCGCCAAGTACAGCCGGATGGCGCAGGAGCTTCTGGCCCTCTGTGGGGCGCATCAGGAGCCAAGCCCCACGCTGGGCGTCGAAAACTTCGTCAGCAGCCTGCCCGACGCGGTGCAGGCCGCCATCACCGACGTGACCGGCAGCGCCCTGCCGCCCGACCGGCTGACCATGGACGAAAAAATACGCATCGTGGAAGACCTGCAGCAGGCAGGCATCTTCTATATGAAGGGCGCTGTCAGCGAGGTGGCGGCACAGCTGGGCTCCTCGGAGGCGACCATCTACCGCTATCTGAGCAAACTGAAGGATTGATACTTGCACTCATACGCTCCTTCGCGTATAATGGTAGATGTATCAATATGTCTATCAGACGTGAAGGAGCGTATTTTATATGAAATTAGGTATCGTCGGCCTGCCCAACGTCGGCAAGTCCACTCTGTTCAACGCCATCACCTCCACCAAGAACGCGGAGGCTGCAAACTACCCCTTCTGCACCATCGAGCCCAACAGCGGCATCGTGGCCGTGCCCGACAAGCGGCTGGATAAGCTGGCTGAGATCTGGCAGACCAACAAGAAGACCCCCGCCATTGTGGAGTTCGTGGACATCGCAGGCCTCGTGAAGGGCGCAAGTCAGGGCGCAGGCCTCGGCAACAAGTTCCTCGGCCACATCCGCGAGTGCGACGCCATCGTCCATGTCGTGCGCTGCTTCGATGACGACAACATCATCCACGTCGTGGAGGACGTGACCAAGGCCGAGGCCGTGGACCCCATCGCCGACATCGACGCCATCGACTACGAGCTCATCCTCTCCGACCTCGAAGTCGTCCAGAACCGCGCAGGCCGCATGGCCAAGGCTGCAAAGAGCGGCAACAACAAGGGAGCCGCCGCCGAGGCTGCATGGCTGCAGCAGCTGGCCGCCCATCTGGAGAGCGGCAAGCCCGCCCGCAGCTTCGACTTTGACGAGAACGACGCCGAGCAGCAGACCGTGCTCCACGAGATGGGCCTGCTGAGCAGCAAGCCCGTCCTCTACGCCTGCAATGTGGGCGAGGACGACCTGATGGAGGGCATCGAGAACAACAAGTACGTCCCGCTGGTGGCCGCACGCGCCAAGGAAGAGGGTGCACGTTACATCCCCATCTGCGCCAAGACCGAGGAGGACATCGCCGACTACAGCCCCGAGGAAAAGAAAGCCTTCCTCGCCGAGATGGGCATTGAGGCAAGCGGCCTCGACAACCTCATCACCGCCAGCTACGACCTGCTGGGCCTCATCTCCTTCCTGACCGACGGCAAGAAGGAGTGCCGCGCATGGACCATCCGCAAGGGCACCAAGGCACCTCAGGCTGCCGGCAAGATCCACAGCGATTTCGAGCGCGGCTTCATCCGTGCCAGCGTCATTGGCTACAGCGACCTCGAGGCCAACAACTTCGACTATGCTGCCGTCAAGGCCAAGGGCCTGCAGCGCACCGAGGGCAAGGAATATGTCGTGAAGGACGGCGATGTCATCGAGTTCCTGTTCAACGTCTGATTTTTGCTGTTGCAGCAGGGCTGAGTTTCCTTTAAGTGGGATTTCGCGCTGGTGGCGCGGGGGTCAGAGCGCTGTTGCAGTAGGGCCGGGTTTTCTTTAAGCAGGTTCTCGCGCTGGTGGCGCGGGGGATGTTTTTTCTTTCGGTCAAGTGGCTTGCGCTCCGCGCGGGCCAGAGGCAGGGAGGGGTGTTTCGACTCCCCCCTCCCTACCTCTGGACTCCACTCTCCCCGCAACGAGTTAAGGGCTGCTCGCCCTTAACAATTCCAAAGAGGAAGTCGAAGCCCAAAAATGCTAGCCGCTTCGCTAAAGTCGCTTCCCAAAATGTCGTCGCTGAACCGCTTCGCTAAACGCATGCGAAGCAGCAAATCGGAGAAACGAGAAAAAAGCGTTTAGCGCAGCGGCTAGCTTTTTTCCGGCTCCGCCGAGGGGGCGAGCAGCCCCTTTCCGATCGTCGCTGAACTTCTCTGCCGAAGCAGGTGTCAACCACGATTCAAAACAACGAGGTCTGATATGATTTTTAGGTATTATGGGCGCAATGCCCGACGAAGTGGACCAGCTCTGCGCCAGGCTGGAAAATGTCACGGTCGAGCCCTACGGCGGTGTGGAGTATCATAAGGGTACACTGTCCGGCAAGCAAGTGGTCGTCTGCTGTGCAGGCATGGGCAAGGCCAACGCTGCCGCCACCACCCAGGTGCTCATCACCAGGTTCGGTGCGGAGAAGATCATCTTCTCCGGCATCGCAGGCAACATGACCAGCAAGATCGGCATCGGTGATGTGGTCATCGGCAAGACGGTGCTCTACCACGACGCCCAGCTGGATATGATCTGCCAGAACCCGCCTTTCCTGAAGGAGTACACCGGCGACCCGGCCCTGATCGCCGCCGCCGAGAAAGCCTGCGCCGACGCAGGCGTCAAGGCTCTGGCAGGCAAGATCGCCACCGGCGATATGTTCGTGGGCGACAGCGCCACCAAAGCCGCCATCGAGGCCAAGTGCGCCCCCGACTGCGTGGAGATGGAGGGCGCGGCCGTGAGCCAGATCGCCGCCAAGAATGGCGTCCCCTGCGTCATCCTCCGCGCCATGAGCGACAACGCTGACGAGGACGGCCACGAAGTGCTGGTCGTCAAGAAGTTCAGCATCGGCGAGTATGTCGCTACCGCGACCAAAATCGTCGCCGCAATGGTCGAGTCCCTCTAACTGCACCTGCAAAAAGCTCCTGCCGCATTGTCCGGCAGGAGCTTTTTCTATCGCTGCACCAGAAGTTTCAGCAAAACCTCAAAGATACTGTTCCAGCTTCAGCCGGTTGTCCTCCTCAAAATCCTGCAGCTTCTGCATCAGCCTCTTCGACCCCGGCGCGGCGTCGGGGTAGTCCTTCTGGGATTTGATGCAGTCCATGACCCCCATGCCGCTGCCCTGTGTGAGCATCTCGGCGAGGTTGCGGGTGGATTTGTCGGTGATGGTCTTCATGCCGATGCTCACCTTGGTGTTGAGCTTCGCCATGGCGCTCTGGCCCTGGGCCGAGCCGCCGCAGGCGTCGATGGCGGCGTGGGCCTCCTGATTGAGCTGGCGGTAGATGTTGCGCTGGCGCAGAAGCTCCGCCTTGAACTGCTCGTTGTCTGCCATCGGCACCAGCTGGTCGAGCGTGTTCTTTCCCATCTCGGTGTTCTGCACGATGGCTTCCAGCATATTGAGGTTGTCGTTTTTCTGGTTTTCCATACAAAAATCCCCCTTTGAGTCTATTCTCTCTCAAAAGGGGGATCTTATGCATCTTATTCGCCGTCGTAGACCCGGTCGCCGCCTGCGGCCTGTGCAGCGGCCAGCCGCTTCTCGCACAGGTCATAGAGGGCATCCCAGTTCTTGCAGCGCACCTCGCGGGTGCCGGCCACGCCGATGGACTGGGTGAACGGCACCCGGCGCATCAGGCCCACCGAGGCCACACACTCCTTGGGCATCTCGGCATAGATGGCTTTCAGCTCCTCTTCCAGCTCACGGCGGGTGCGGTCGGCGCAGCCGATGGCGAACAGGGTGTCGCTCAGGCGGCAGACCACCCGCTCAGCAGGCTGGTCGAAGTGCTTTTTCCACTGGTTTGCCACAAAGCAGACCAGCTGGCCCATGACGGCGTCGCTCTCCCGGGCGGAAAGCGCTGCTGCGCCGTCGATGGACACCAGCGCCAGCGCCGCGCAGCGGTGGCAGTCGGTCCACTCATCGAGTTTCGTGCAGAATTCCGTCTCGTAGTAGCGGCGGTTGAACACCCCCGTCACGAAATCGTGGTTCATATCGTCGCGGCACAGTTCCCGCTCCCGCGGGGTCATCCGGTCTTCGGGCAGGTCATTGCCTGCCAGAGGGGCCGTCATCTGCAGCTGCCATACCTTGCCGTCGGCCACGACACAGCGGCGCAGCACACAGTCCACCTGACCGCCGCGCAGCTCGTAGTCCACCATCAGGCCGTCGTCCTGCCAGCAGCGTTCGGCGTCCTCGTCCACCTGCGTCAGGCTCACATCCTGAAACACAGGCTGCGAACTTTCGACGAATTGCCGCAAGTCCTGTTCCGTCCATTCATTTTTCATGCGTTTCTCCCCATCTTCCGTGCCGGGTTCTCCTTCCCGGCGCTCTGCCTTTGCACAGTTCTTATACCCGACTGTGTCTCCTCCGATTATACCACGACGGCGGGACGCTTACCAGCAAAACGCACAATTTTCAAAAAGATTTTTTACATTCCGTCAAATTGAGGTTTTCTCTTCTTTTTCGACCGGCTCCTCGGCGCGGCAGTAGACCTCGCACACTCGGCCTCAATGCGGCTGGCCAGAGGCTCCGCATCGAAGCCCTCTGCGGCGCGCCATGCCCAGTTTCCGCCCAGCTTGCCGGGGGTGTTCAGGTGTGCTTCCGCGCCCAGACCCAGCCAGTCGTACATGGGGATGATGGCCCGGTCAGCCACCGAGCCGAGGGCGGCGCGGAGAAGGGCGATACGGGCGGCATCCGTCCTGACGGCGGCCACCTCCTTGGCGGTGGGCTTGCACGGGGGTCAGGTGGAGGTAGGCGGCAGCGTTGGCTTTCTCCTTCCCGGTGGCGGCGTTCTCCCACCAGTCGGTCAGGGTGGTGTTATCGTGGGTGCCGGGGTAGACCACGCTGTTCTTGACGTGGTTGTGGGGCAGATACTCGCTGTCCCCGCCGCTGAAGGCGAACTGCAGCACCTTCATGCCCGGGAAGGTGCTGTCGGCCAGCAGCTTTCGCACGCTGGGGAACAGTTCGCCCAAGTCCTCGGCAATGATGGGCAGCTTGCCAAGGGCAGCTTCCAGCGCATCGAACAGCTCCATGCCGGGGCCGTTCTCCCACTTGCCTGTGCGGGCGGTGGTGCTGTCCGCCGGGATAGCCCAATAGGTATCGAAGCCTCGGAAGTGGTCGATGCGGAGCAGGTCGTAGATGCCGAGGGCGTGGCGGACGCGCCGGACCCACCAGGCGTATCCTGTCTGTTTATGATACGGCCAGTTATACAGCGGGTTGCCCCAGAGCTGGCCGTCTGCGGAGAAGTAATCCGGCGGGCAGCCGGCCACGCGGGCAAAGCCGCCCTGTGCGTCCAGCTCGAACAGCTCGCCGCCCACCCATGCATCTACCGAGTCGGCAGAGACGTAGATGGGGATATCGCCGAGGATCTTTATGCCCTTTTCGTTCGCGTAGTCCTTGACCTTTTTCCACTGGGTGGCAAACTCGTACTGCAGGAACTTCCAGAAGCCGATCTCCTCTTCCTGCTCTGCTGCGAACTTTGCCAGTGCGGCGGCGTCCCGCAGACGGTACTCCCGGGGCCACTCAGTCCAGCTCTTCATGCTATTGGCGGTCTTGAGGGCCATGTAGAGGGCGTAATCATTCAGCCAGCTCTCATTCGCGAGGGTGAACGCATAGTAGTCGTCGGGGTAATAGTGGGCACAGCCGAAGCGTCCGGCGTATTTCTCCCGCCATGCGGCATAGGCCGCCCGCAGCACCTTATAGCGGCTGGTGTAGAGAGTGCCGTAATCCACCGAAAGCGGGTCATCGCCCCACGGCTCCGCCTTGAGCTGGGCAGCGGTGAGCAGGCCTTCTTCCTTCAAGGCGTCGAGGTCGATAAAGTAGGGGTTGCCCGCAAAGGCCGAGCAGCTCTGATAGGGGCTGTCACCGTAGCCGGTAGGGCTGAGGGGCAGCAGCTGCCAGATGTGCTGGCCCGCAGCGGCCAGAAAGTCCACGAACTTGAGCGCTTCGGCGCCAAAGCAGCCAATACCGTAGGGGCCGGACAGGCTGGACACCGGCATCAGGATTCCACTTTCACGCATGCTAATACCTTCCTCGCTTTAATTTCCGTTTGGGTTTCTGCTGTTTCCTATCATAACATAAGCGAAGACTATTTTCCACAGGCAAAAAACGTGGTATACTTGATTTTATCGGGAAGGCGGCTTGCCCTCTCCGTCACGGCTGACGCCGTGCCACCTCTCCCAAGGGAGAGGCAGAAAGAGCTGGACGCGAAGCGGCCTGAGAGGGCAAGCCGCTTACCGGGAGGCAAGCCGCCGATAGTTCTTAGATTCAGGAGGTATCGTGCCATGCAGCGCACGGAAAAATATTTCGAGAAAGACGCATTCCGCAAAAGCGCCGCCGGGGTCATCCTTGCCGCAGAGCCGGACGCAAAGACCGGCGGCGGGCTCATTGCTCTGGACGGCACGGTGTTCTACCCCGAAGGGGGCGGACAGCCCGCCGACAGAGGCACTCTGACCCTCGCCGACGGCACGGTGCTTCATGTCACCGACGTCCACGAGACGGAGCGGCGTCATCTGGCACACGGTGGATGCCCTGCCCGAGACCGCACAGCCCGGTGCCGCCGTCACCGGCACCATCGACTGGGAATGGCGCTTTGACAAAATGCAGCAGCACACCGGTGAGCACATCCTCTCCGGCATCCTGCACCAGATGTTCGGTGCCGAAAACGTCGGCTTCCACATCGGCTCTGAGGCCGTGCGCATGGACACCAGCGTGCCCATCTCTGCCGAGGGCCTGCGGCAGCCGAGCTGCCGCCAACCGGGTCGTGTGGCAGGATGTACCGGTGCTCATCACCTACCCCACCCCCGAAGAGCTGGCGGCTCTGACCTACCGCAGCAAGAAGGAGATCGCCGGGCAGGTGCGCATCGTGACCATCCCGGGCGCGGACGTCTGCGCCTGCTGCGGCACCCACACCGCCACCACCGGTCAGGTGGGCCAGATCAAAATTCTGGCCTCCGAGAACTACAAGGGCGGCGTGCGGCTGAGCGTGGTGTGCGGCCAGCGGGCCTTGCGGGAGGCACAGGCTATGCGCCAGCGGCAGGCAGAGATCGGCGCCCTGCTCTCGGCCAAGGCCGACCAGACCGCTGTGGCCGTCCACCGGGTGTACGACGAGTACACGGCCCTGAAATTTGCCCATTTTGGCCTCTGTCAGCAGCTGTTCGACGCCATGGCCGCACAGCTCGGCCCCGACGAGACCGCCATCCGGATCGTTCCCGGCCTCGACCCGGACGGCCTGCACCGGCTGGCGGTGCGCCTGAGCGAGGCCACCACCGGCCTGTGCGCCGCCCTGACCCCCACCGAGAAGGGCACCGGCTACTGCATCGCGCGCTCAGACGGCGATGTGCGCCCCCTCACCAAAGCCCTGAACGCCGCCCTCAATGGCCGCGGCGGCGGCAAGCCCGGCATCTGTCAGGGCAGCTGCACCGCCACGCCCGAGCAGGTGGAGGAATTTTTGAGGAAAGCTCTGTAAGCACAAACTTTTTACGTCACAAGGAGAATACGATCTTATGAGAATGCGTTTCAAGCCCTACGCCCACGACGAACTGATGGCCGCCGATTTCCACGTCCACGACCCCTTGTCTGGGGCGGCAAGTGGCACAGCCAGTATGCCCGCCCGGAGCAGCCCTTGTGCTGGAGCTGGGCTGCGGCAAGGGCGGCTTCCTCTCCCAGCTGGCCTGCGCCCACCCGGAGAACAACTATCTGGGCATCGATATCACCGACAAGGTGCTCATCCTCGCCAAGCGCAAGATCGAAGCAGCCTATCAGGCCGCAGGCCGCCCCATCGACAACGTGAAGATCATGAGCACCGACATCGAACGCATCAAGGGCGTCATCACCCCGGAGGACACCGTCAGCCGCATCTACATCAACTTCTGCAACCCTTGGAGCAAGAACGGCTCTTCCCACAAGCACCGCCTCACCTACCCGCGTCAGCTCATCAACTACCGTGAGTTCCTCAAGGACGGCGGCGAGATCTACTTCAAGACCGACGACGATGATCTGTTCCGCGACAGCCTGACCTACTTCCCCGCTTCCGGCTACGACATCATCTGGCAGACTTACGACCTCCACGAGAATGAACCGGAGTGGAACATCCGCACCGAGCACGAGGGAATGTTCACCGAGATGGGCATTAAAATAAAGGCCCTCATCGCCCGCAAGAAGGCAGGCGACGACTCTGTGACCTGGGTGGAGCCGAAGGTGCTCAAGAAGCTGGCCGCACAGGCAGAGGCCGCCAAAGCTGCCGAGGGAGAAGCCAATGTCTGACCCCTGTGAAGCCTGCCTGAACAACCAGCAGGACGAGTACGGCAGCTATTACTGCGCTGCGGGTGGTGCACTGGACGAGGATGAGATGGCCCGCTATCTCTCCCGCACCACGTCGGCCTGTCCTTATTTCGAGCCGGGCGACGAGTACAAGATCGTCCGCAGGCAGAATTGAATGGAGGTGTTCCCTTGTCGTTTTTCCTCAACACGGCCATCTGTGGCTTTTCGCTCTACCACATCCTCGCATTTTTCCTCATCTACTCCTGTCTGGGCTGGTGCGTCGAGGTGGTGTATGCCGCCGCCACCACCGGCCAGCTGGTGAACCGGGGCTTCCTGAACGGCCCGGTCTGCCCCATCTACGGCTTCGGCATGATTTTAGTGCTCTTCTTCCTCACGCCGCTGGAGGGCAGCCTGCTCTTGCTGTATCTCGGCGGCGTCCTCCTGCCCAGTGCCCTGGAGCTGGTGGGCGGCTGGGCGCTGTATAAGCTCTACCGCACCCGGTGGTGGGATTACAGCGATAGGCCCTTCAACATCGGGGGCTATATCTGCCTCGAGTTTTCGCTGCTGTGGGGCGTGGGTGCCCTCCTGATGGTCAAGGCCGTCCACCCCGCCATCGCCGCGCTGGTGGACATCATTCCGCCGCTGGTGGGCTTTGTGCTGATGTGTCTGCTCTACGCGGTGTATGCCGCCGACGTGGTCGCCACCGCCATCGCCGCCTCCGACCTCGCCCGGGAGCTGGACGCTCTCGAGAAGGTGGCCGACAGTATGCATGCTGTCAGCGACGCCATGACCGAGCTCCTTGGCACCACCGCGCTGGACATGGACCAGAAGATGGACGAGAGCCGCCTGCAGCTCAAGCTGGCCGCCGCCGAGGCCCGGGACAACTACAACAAGCTGTCGCCCCGTGAGGCCGCTTCCACCATGCGTGCCCGCGCCGACGAGGCGATGGAGGCCGCCCGCCGCGCCTCCCAGACCGCCCGCCTCAACGCTGCCGAGGCCGCCAAGGCCGTCAAGCTGGCCGCACAGGGCAAGGCCGAGCAGACCACCGCGCTCCTGCAGCTGGAACAGCTCAAGGAAGAGCTGGCCGCCCGTGCGCAGGTCATGCAGGCCCACACCCGCCGCAGCACCCATCTGCTGGGCAAGGGCCGTATGCTCCGCGCCTACCCCAAGCTGAAGCATGGCCAGAAAAACCGCTCCCTCAACAGCCTCCTCGAACAGCTCGAGAAGGAATACCCGGATTATTTCGACCACAACAACACCTTCGGCATCCAATAAACAACAAAAAACGGCTGGGAAGCACGCTGTCCCAGCCGTTTTTCTATTCTCAGGCCCAGAGGTTTTCCGGGTAGAGCCCGTCCGCTGTCTTTCGGGCGATGGCCTCCACCACCACGGGCTTATCCTCGCGGTAGGTGACGCCATACCACTTATCGGTGCTGCGCAGCACCTTGACGGCGGCTTTCTTTTCGCCGATGAGCTCACTGACCACCAGCGGCAGGAAATACTCGCACTTGAGCGGGTTCTTTTCCAGATTCTCGTCCAGCCAGCGGGCAAAGCGCCGGTCGGCTTCCTGCACGAAGCTCTCGCCGAAGCCCCAGAGGTTCATGCTCACGGGGGTATCGCCGGGCAGGTCGGTCCAGCTCTCGCCGCCGTCCTCGGTGTAGTGGATGCCGTCGGCGTAAGTCTCGATGCGGGTGCGCTCGGTGACACTGCGGAGGGTGCTGTCCTCGTTGAGGGCACAGATGCCCCGCGCCACGCTGCCGTTCTCCGAGACGGTGTTCCGGAGCAGGTAGCTCACCATGCAGTAGTCGTAGACCTCGCCGTCGGTGTGGGTGGAAAGATAGTCGTAGATGACCCGGAAGGCCTCGGGGCCGTAGTAATCGTCCGCATTGATGACGGCGAAGGGGCCGTGGATGTAGGGCTTTGCAGCCAGCACCGCGTGGCAGGTACCCCAGGGCTTCACGCGGCCCTCGGGGATGGTGTAGCCCTCGGGCAGCTCGTCCAGCTGCTGGAAGGCGTACTTCACGTCCATCACCCTGGACACGCGGTCGCCGATGGCAGCTTTGAAAGCCTCTTCGATCTCGTGCTTGATGACGAAGATGACCGTCTCGAAGCCTGCGCGGCGGGCGTCGTACAGGGAATAATCCACGATGACCTGACCGCAGGGACCCACCGGGTCGATCTGCTTCATGCCGCCATAGCGGCTGCCCATGCCGGCCGCCATGACCACCAGAACCGGTTTGTTCATATGTTCTCTCCTCCTCCGAAGGGTGTCTTGCAAAATACGGCTTTATTATACTCCAAATCCCGCCGGGCAACAAGATAGAGCTGCGCTTTTCTATGGATTCCGGTGCGCCTCCGTGCTACAATGGGGTAAAATAAAAGAAAGGAAGTCCCCGCCATGTACATGCTGCATCCTCTGCACGCTGTTCCACCCTGCCCCACCACTTCGGCGACACCGCCGCCCTCAACAACACCCGCTTCCCCGACGAAGAGCTGGACGCCATCGACCGGGCCTCCGGCTTTGCAGAATAAGGAGGAACCATGTCTAAAACTGTATGGATCACCGGCGCATCCTCCGGCATCGGCCGGGAGTTCGCCCGCCGGTATGCGCGCCTCGGCTTCCGGCTCATTCTCACCGCCCGCCGCACCGACCGGCTCGAAGCGCTGGCCGCAGAGCTGACCATCAAATACAACACCTTCTGCCGCATCCTGCCCGCCGACCTCGAGCAGGAGAGCGAGTGCGCCCGCCTCTGCGAGGCGCTGGCCGACGAGCGGCTGGATATTTTCATCAACAACGCAGGCTTCGGCGTCTGCGGCAGCTTTCTTGAGACCAGCGGCGAGAAAGAGCTCTCCATGGCGAAGGTCAATGTGCTGGCCATGCACCAGCTGTTCAAGTTCGCCGTGAAAAAAGATGGAGGCGCAGGGCTTCGGCACCGTGCTCAACGTGGCGTCCTCCGCCGGGCTGCTGCCGGGCGGGCCCTATATGGCGGGCTACTATGCCACCAAGGCCTATGTTGTCAGCCTGACCCGGGGCGTGGCCGAAGAACTGCGGGAGCAGCACAGCCCCGTCTACGTCTGCGCCCTCTGCCCCGGCCCGGTGGACACCGAGTTCAACGAGCGGGCCGATGTGGTCTTCGCACTGCGGGGCATCAGCCCGGAACTCTGCGTGGAGGAGGCCATGCGGGGGATGCTCCGCCGCAAGACCATCATCGTCCCGTCGGCCCTCATGCAGGCCGCGACAGCGGCCCAGCGGTTCATACCGATGCCCCTTCTCATGCCCATCATGGCCCACCAGCAGAAGAAAAAACTGGGCTGAAGGGCTATTGTGTGCAACAAGCAGCAATCCCGGCCTTTGCAAAGCCCGTTTTTATGACGATTTCACGAAAACGCAGCAAAATGAGAAAAAATTTAAATTTGCAGTAATTGTGCCAAGAAAACACCTTGACAGTCGGAATAAAGAATGCTACTCTAGTATACAAGAGGGCGCATGGCGGAAAATCGAGAGTTCGCTTTCCTGAGCGGCAGGCATGGGCCAAAAGCCCGGCAGCGCAGCGCCCTGCAAAGCAAAATTCTGATTGGAGGACTTTATCATGGCACAGTGTACTCCCAAATCCTTTGACCTGACCGGCAAGGTCGCGCTCATCACCGGCGCATCCTACGGCATCGGCATGGCGATCGCCAAGGCAATGGCCGCAAACGGCGCTACCATCGTCTTCAACGACCTCAAGCAGGAGCTGGTCGATAAGGGTCTGGCCGCTTACGACGAGGCTGGCATCAAGGCCCACGGCTATGTCTGCAACGTCTGCGACGAGGACGCCGTGAACGCAATGGTCGCAAAGATCACCGAGGAAGTTGGCCATATCAACATTCTGGTCAACAATGCCGGTATCATCAAGCGCATCCCCATGACCGAGATGAGCGCTGCCGAGTTCCGTCAGGTGGTGGATGTTGACCTGAACGCTCCGTTCATCGTCTCAAAGGCCATCATCCCCGACATGATCGCACAGGGCGGCGGCAAGATCATCAACATCTGCTCCATGATGAGCGAGCTGGGCCGTGAGACCGTCTCCGCCTACGCTGCAGCCAAGGGCGGCCTGAAGATGCTGACCAAGAACATCGCCTCCGAGTACGGCGAGTACAACATCCAGTGCAACGGCATCGGACCCGGCTACATCGCCACCCCGCAGACCGCACCTCTGCGGTCAGGCCGCCAAGAATGGCATCATCGAGGCCGCTCTGAAGAAGGTCGTGGAGCCCATGGGCCACGAGGTGGTCAACTACGGTATGTATGCCGCCGATGACGCCGCCCAGCTGACCTATGTGCAGTGCGGCATCCTCGCTGCCATCCTGCTTAACAGCGGCGCGGCCGACTACGTCATCACCGGCTGCGGCACCGGCGAGGGCGCCATGCTGGCCCTGAACAGCTTCCCCGGCGTGATCTGCGGCCATGTGGAGGACCCCGTGGACGCTACACCTTCGCCCACGTCAACGACGGCAACGCCGTTGCCATGCTTTCGCCAAGGGCTTCGGCTGGGGCGGCGAGCTGAACCTTGAGTACTGCTTTGAGAAAGCTGTTCGGCTTCGGCCACGGTCAGGGCTACCCCAAGGAGCGGGTGGAGCCGGAGCAGCGGAATAAGAAAATTCTGGACGGCGTGCGTGCCGCTACCTTCAAGCCGCTGATCGAGTGCCTCAAGAGCATCGATCAGGACCTGCTGAAGGGTGCCGTCGCCGGTGAGAAGTTCCGCGAGCTGTTCTTTGCCTCCTGCAGGGACGAGGAGCTGGCCGCTTATATCAAGAGCCTGCTGGCTTGAGCGGTGGCCTGAAGATGACTGCCCTGTATCACCTGAACGAAAACATGGCCCATCTGCTGGAGGGCTTTCTGGAATCGGCAGTCCCCCTCATCGCAGGGCTGGCGGAGGTCATCGGCCTGTTCATCATCGTGACGAGCCTGGCCCGGGCCACCTATCACTATGTGCGGACGACCTTTTTCCACGACCGGTACGACTTCCACCACGAGATGAGCACCGGCCTGACGACGGCGCTGGAATTTCTCATGTCGGCAGAGATCGCCAAGACCTTCCTTCTGCAGAACCTCGAGTCGGTCATCCCGCTGGCGGCGACTTCGCGCTGCGGGCGCTGATGAGCCTGCTGCTCCATGTCGAGATGCGGGCGGGCCACACCGAGGAAAAATGATGTCTGCCAAAGTTTTCTTTGCCCCTTCTTTTCCGGTTTGTGTAAAACGTCAAAAATAGCATTCTGCTCTTGACACTTTGACCAAACCGCTCTATACTCTTGCCATCGAAAGCAAAGGCGCTGACGGATGAAGATCCGGTCAGCGCTTTTGTATTTCGGGAAGCTTGTCCCCTGCGGGGGAGAGATAGAGGGCTTCCTTTTCCGGATTTTCCGCGCTGCTGCGCAGATAGAGGGACGCAGCAGCCGGGTGTGTATGCGCTGCCGGGCTGGCACCCGGCGGCAAAATATGTGGGGAGGTATCTGCGTTATGTTCAGCTCCATCAACACCTGTTGGACGCTCGTGGGAGCGTTCCTTGTCTACTTCATGCAGGCGGGCTTCGCGCTCTGTGAGGCAGGCTTCACCCGTGCCAAGAACACCGGCAATATCCTCATGAAAAATATGATGGATTTTTGCATCGGCACGCCCTGCTACTGGCTCATCGGCTTCGGCCTGATGTTCGGCGGCACCGGCGCACTGATCGGCGGCTTCGACCCGTTCATTCAGGGCGATTACAGCCATCTGGGCCTGGATATCCCGCTGTGGGTCTACATCGTGTTCCAGACCGTCTTCTGCGCAACGGCCGCCACCATCGTTTCCGGTTCGATGGCTGAGCGCACCAACTTCAAAGCCTACTGCGTCTACTCCGCAGCCATCTCGCTGGTGGTCTACCCCATCTGCGGCCACTGGATGTGGGGCGGCGGCTGGCTGCAGAGCATAGGTTTCCATGACCCTGAACGGTTCTCTGGCCGGTCTGGTGGCGATCACTGCAGGCTGCGATACCGTTTCTCCCTTCGGCGCATTCTTCATCGGCTTTGTGGCCGGCTTGCTCGTTGTGCTGAGCGTCGAGTTCTTCGATAAGGTCGCAAAGATCGACGACCCCGTGGGCGCTGTCTCCGTCCACTTTGCAAACGGCGTCTGGGGCACCATCGCCGTCGGCCTCTTCTCTGACGGCGGCAACGGCGTCGGCAAGGGCCTGTTCTGCGGCGGCGGTCTGAGCCAGCTGGGTATCCAGCTGCTGGGCCTCGTCGTGGTGGATGCCTACGTCCTCGTCGTCATGTTCCTCATCTTCAAGATCATCGACAAGACCAGATCGACGGTCTGGATATCCACGAGCATGGTCTGGCATCCGCTTACGCTGGTTTCTCCATCTCCGATGCAAACTCTGCTGCCATGGTGCCCAACGAGAACACCGACCTCGGCGAGGACGATGTGACCAAGGCCACCGACAAGCAGATCGACGCCGCCGTGCCGGTGGTGCGTGAGGCTGCGCTCATCCACGACGGCATCTACGACACCG
>VOFD01001543.1_pt1 | contig 25959 bp, 23 predicted proteins | sample 5384101 | NCBI WGS metagenome assembly VOFD01 (sample SAMN12384723, study PRJNA508395) | human gut metagenome | isolation source: healthy gut C | host: Homo sapiens
ACCTTGCGCAGGGTCATGCCGTTGGGGCGCACCGTCTCGGACAGCACCCGCCCCAGGGGCGAGGGCAGCGAGGCCACGTGGCGCATGTCGGCGGCGATGCCCTCGATGCGTTCGCGGGTGAGCAGCAGGCGGTCGTGCATCGGGTTGGCGGCATCCATGGCGGCCAGGTCGAGGGCGTTGGCTTCCAGCAGGCGGTCGGCCTGCGCCACGGCCTCGTCGGCCACGGCCAGCAGCGCGGCGTTGATTTCGTCCTCGCCCAGCAGGTTGAGCGTGCGCGAGGCGTTCAGGGCGTTTTCTTTCCAGTCCATATTGATGAAATGTTGCGTGTCAGTAGTTTGTCAAATGCCTTGGCGTTTACATGCCTCACCCCGGATTCCGCTCCCGGGAGGCTGTGTGAAAAGCTACGGGCAAAACCGCCGTCATTTCGACCGCAGGGAGAAATTCCCCCGCAGCAATGCCTTCCCCCGGCTCACTTGGAGATTTAGCTTACGCTCAACTTCGTGTCTCACTTCGTTCAGGGAGATTTCTCACTTCGTTCAGTGAGATTTCTCACTTCGTTCAATGAGATTTCTCACTTCGTTCGAAATGACGGGCACTTCGTTCGAAATGACGGGAACGCCGTTCGAAATGACGGCGAATCTTGCCCCGTAGCTTTTCGCACATCCTCCCTCGGAGCGGGGGATGGGCTCGGCTTCGGGCGCGGAAGCCCTGGAGGCGGTGGGGCGCATCTCCCCCTTTGGGGGAGAGCCGGAGGGGGCGTTCTCTATTCTATATATAAGTAGTCGTAGTGTATCACGGGCTTTTGGTTCTTCTGCCCGGCGGCGAGGCGTGCGGTCGCGCTGTCGCATTGCGCCTTGCCCACTCCCAGCAGGCGGCCTTGGGGGTCGATTATTTTCACGATGTCGTCCTTCTCGAAGTCGCCCGCCACGCGGGTGATGCCCACGGGCAGCAGGCTCACGGCGCGGTCGCCGGTGAGGGCGCGTGCGGCGTTGTCGTCCACGTGCAGTTCGCCCTTGGCGAATCCGCCGCTGTGGGCAATCCACTTCTTCACGCTCGACACCGTGTCGCGGGCGGCCACGAAGTGGGTGCACACCGTGTCGCGCCCCGCGTGGAGCAGGTCGGTGAGGATGTGCTCGGTGCCGCCGTTGGCGATGTACACGTCGATGCCCTCGTCGGCTATGCGGCGGGCGATGGCGGTCTTGGTGTGCATGCCGCCTCGCCCGAAGGTGGACTTGCCCGCCTGGATGAAGGCCGACACGTCGTCGGCGGGGCGTATCTCGCGTATCACGGTGGAGCGGGGGGCGGCGGGCGGGCCGTTGAATATGCCGTCGATGTTGCTCAGGATGACGAGTGCCTCCATGTCCATCATGGAGGCGATGAGGCCGGACAGCTCGTCGTTGTCCGTGAACATCAGTTCGGAGACGGACACCGCGTCGTTCTCGTTCACGATGGGTATCACGCCGTTGTCCAGCATCACCCTCATGCAGTTGCGCTGGTTGAGGTAGTGGCGGCGGTCGGCGAAGTTCTCCTTGGTGGTGAGCACCTGCCCCACCACGATGCCTTGCTCGCGGAAGAGGTCGTAGTAATGGTTGATGAGCTTGGCCTGCCCCACGGCCGAGAAGAGTTGCCGCTGGTCCACCACGTCCATGCGGCGGTCCACCCGCAGCGTACTCCGGCCCGAGGCGACGGCGCCGGACGAGATGAGCACCACTTCCGCGCCCTCCCGGTGGAGCAGGGCCACCTGGTCCACCAGGGCGGACATGCGGGTGATGTTCAGCGTGCCGTCCGCGCGGGTCAGCACGTTGCTGCCTATCTTCACGGCGATGCGTTTGTAGCGTAAGTCGGTCATAAGTCAGTTACGAGTTACGGGTTACAAGCTTAATGAATATCCGCAATTTGCCAGCAGGTCGTTCACGTTTGTAAAACACAATAGGTACAATAGGCAGTTTGTTGCCCAGTCACGGAAGTAGAGACGGGGCGTGCCCCGCTCCGGGGAGCACACATAGCCTGCCGTCTTGAAAGCGGCGGGCATCCACCGTCCCGATGCCATGCATCGGGACAATCTATTGTGAACTACCTCTTGCTTGCATATGACATGCCTCGCTCTTGCTTGCACAAAGCTATGTGTCTATTGTGTTTATTTTGTGTGTCCACTATTTTTATACCAAATAACCTCACCCTTGCCCCCTCTCCCCGGGGAGAGGGGGCAGGGGTGAGGTCATTGGCAACATGCGGATATTCATACAAACTTAAGACGGGGGAAGCCGGGACAGGAGGCCGCCTGTTTTACGGGCAGGCTGCCCCGTTCATTCCTTCTCCAGCGCGTCGCGCAGGTCGTGCAGTTCCCGCTCCAGCTGGTAGCCGGCATCCTCGCCCTGCTCGCGCCGCACCAGCTTGCCGTCCTCGAACACGAAGCGGCTGTCCACCTTGCGGTAGCCCACCCGGCGGTAGCGGAGCGTCTCCACGTAGAGCAGTTCCTCCACCTGCACGCCGTCTTGCCAATATACGTTCTGCATGTTCGGCTCGCCGAAGCGGCGCACGAAGGCGTCGCGCGACATGCCCAGCTGCACCTTGTCCGGGTAGAAGCGCGTATAGCTCATGTCCTTGGCCGGGCGGCATCCCGCCAGCAGGGCGGCGGTGCAGAGGGCGCACGCCAGCCACGTTCTCTTGCGTTCCATTTTCCTATTCCTTATATATAATGTGCAGCAGCGTCAGCCCCACGGCGTGCAGCGTCTGGCGGTCGATGTGGTCCATGTCGTCGTCCGCCGTGTGCCAATACGCGCCGAAGCCCGTGGGCGACTGCGGGTCGTGCTGGATGATGTCTATGGCCGGGATGCCCGCCAGCCGGTTCACGTACAGGTGGTCGTCGGTCACCGCGCCCCCGGGCCGGTCGATGAAGTACGCGCCGAAGCCCAGCGCGTCGGCCTGCGCCCACACCCGGTCCACGATGTGCGAGGCGTAATAGTCGGACAGCTGCTCGCGGTAGAAGGTTGCGCCCGGCGCGCCCACCATGTCGAGCAGGATGCCGTACAGCGCCCGGTAGCCGCTCACGTGCGGATGCCTCGCCCAGTGCTGCGCCCCCAGTGCCCACGAGTCGGCCGTGTTGCGGCTTGAGAGGTGCGAGGGCGCGCCGTAGTCCTCCGCGTCGAACAGGGCGATGTCCACGCCCACCTCGGGCAGGCGCATCCCCACCTGCCGCGCCACCTCGAGCAGCACGCCCGTGCCGCTGGCCCCGTCGTTCGCGCCCGCCACGGGCCGGGTGTGGTTGGCGGGGTCGGGGTCGTTGTCGGCCCAGGGGCGGCAGTCCCAATGGGCGAAGAGCAGCACCCGGCGTTTCGCCTCGGGGCGGAAGCTGCCGATGATGTTCACGGCGTGCAGCACCGTGCCGTCGAACGCCCGCAGGTCGGCGCGCTGCTCGGTGACCTCCGCGCCGAACGAGCGCAGCGTGGCGGCCAGGTAGTCGGCGCAGGCCTTGTGGGCGGGCGTGTTGGGCACGCGCGGCCCGAACGCCACCTGCCGCGCCACGTATTGCCACGCCGAGTCCGCCTCGAAGGGCGGCACCTCCACGGCCTGCGCGGCGGGTTGCGCCTCGCTTGCGTGGCGGGCGGCCTTGCCGGTGCAGGCCGCGAGCGTGCCCGTGGCCACGGCCAGGGCGAGTATCATGTTCAAGTGACGGTTCATGTCGTTGTGCGGATGGGGGCGTGGCGGCCGTGCGGCGGTTGTCCCAAAAAACAAAAGCCCTTCGAGGGCCGATGCCTGAAGGGCGATGAGTGCGCACGGGCCACCGTGCCGTTTAGCTTATCAGTTTGTTCAGTACGATGTGGCCTATCGTGCCTGCCACCACGCAAGCCCCAGCTGCTATCAGCAAGCCGTTGGTGGGGTTGCCGCCGAATTGATACACGGCCAGCAATATCACGCCGACCAGGAGAACCACGATGCCCAAGTATTTCAATATATCGTTCTTCATTGCGATAAATATTATATGTACGTTTTCGGGCTACAAATTAAGGCAATTTTTGCCGAGTGGTCAAATTATTCCCTTGAAAAAATAAAGGAATAAACGATTTTTAACCCAAATGGCCCGGCGGGCTTTGCCCGCTTTCCGTTCTTGTGGCGCCCTGTGTCCCCTTCGTCATTGCCCTCCGTGTTCTTCCCCCGCGTCAGTACGAAAAAAATTTTCCGTTAGTATGAAAATAAAATTCCGTGCCTGCGGAAAAATATTTCCGTCCGCACGCCCTCCCCCACGCCTCCTCCTCCCCCACAAATCAAACCCTGCCCCCTTCGGGGAGTTGAGGCATCCTGGGGAGTTGAGGGGGCATTGGGGGGGATCCGGCATCCCCCTTCCTCAAAAAATGTTGCAAAATATCTTCCCGCGTTTGAGGGATTTGACGAGATTGCGTACTTTTGCGCAACCTTACGCAGCCTGCCTTCCGCTGGAACGCCCCATCGGAACGGGCTGGTAGACAAAACGAAAACATATGGAAGCATTGGAAAAAATCGTAGCCGAGAAGCTGCTGCAGATCAAAGCGGTGAAATTGCAGCCCAGCAACCCCTTCACGTGGGCATCGGGCTGGAAGTCGCCGTTTTATTGCGACAACCGCAAGACCTTGTCCTATCCGCGCCTCCGCGCCTTCATCAAGCTGGAGCTGGCGCGCCTCATCCTCGAACGGCATCCCGACGTGGAAGTGATAGCGGGCGTGGCCACCGGGGCCATCCCCCAGGGCGCGCTGGTGGCCGACGCGTTGGGCCTGCCCTTCGTGTACGTGCGTCCCAAGCCGAAGGACCACGGGCTCGAAAACATGATTGAAGGCGACCTCAAGCCCCGGCAGAAGGTGGTGGTCGTGGAAGACCTCATATCCACCGGCGGCAGCAGCCTCAAGGCCGTGGAAGCCATCCGCAACAACGGTGCCGAGGTGCTCGGCATGGTGGCCATCTTCACCTACGGCTTCCCCGAAGCCCGGACGCGTTTCGCCGAGGCGGGCGTGCAGCTCACCACGCTGTGCAACTACGAGGCCATCATCCGCGAGGCCGTGGCCACCAGCTACATCACCGAGGCCGACGTGGCCACCCTCAACGAGTGGCGCAAAAGCCCCTCCACCTGGAAAGCCTGAAGCCCGGGCGCAAAGCGAAACCCGGAAGCCGGGAAATCTGGAATTTGAAATCTGAAATCTGAAGTTTCTTAATTTGAAATCTGGAATTCCCGAAATCTGAAATCTGAAATTTTTAAATTTGAAATCTGCATGCCCACGACTTACGAAAGCGACATCAAGACCCTGGCCTGCGGCGAGCAGGAGGCGTTCGGCCTGCTGAGCGACCTGTCGCGCCTGGCGGCCTTCAAGGACGCGCCCGGCGCCCCCAAGGAGCTGCGCGAGGCCGAGTTCGATGCGGACAGCTGCCACTTCCGCGTGGAAGGGCTCGGCACCGTCGGCCTGCGCATCATCGGGCGCGAACCCTACAAGACCATCAAGTTCGAGACCGAGAACATCCCCATGCTGGCCTTCAACGCCTGGATACAACTGAAGCAGGTGGCCGAGGCCGACACCCGCATGAAGCTCACCCTGCGTGCCGAGCTGCCCCCCATGGTCAAGATGATGGTGGACAAGAAGCTGCGCGAAGGCATCAACCGCGCCGCCGACGTCATCGCCCAGGCCGTCAACCGCCGGGAAGCGGGGAGAATTGAAAATTGAAAGTTGAAAATTGAAAACGGACTGCAAATCCTCTGTCCGTTTTCAATTTTCAATTTTCAACTTTCAATTACTAGCGCAGCCCGTTTTCAATTTTCAATTTTCAACTTTCAATTATAAGACGTGTCAAACAAACTTTGGGAAAAAAACACCCAGGTGGACAAGCGCATCGAGCGGTTCACCGTGGGGCTTGACCGCGAGATGGACTTGCACCTGGCGCGGCACGACGTGCTCGGCTCCATGGCCCACATCACCATGCTGGCCGAAGTGGGGCTGCTGCGGCGGGACGAACTGACCCCGCTGCTGACCGAGCTGAAGCGCATCTACCACGAGGCCGAGGCGGGGCAATTCGTGATAGAGGACGACGTGGAGGACGTGCATTCGCAGGTGGAACTGCTGCTCACCCGCCGCCTGGGCGACCTGGGCAAAAAAATACACAGCGGCCGTTCGCGCAACGACCAGGTGCTGCTCGACCTCAAGCTCTTCGCCCGCGAAGGGCTGGAGCGCACCGTGCAGGCCGTGTGCCGCCTCTTCGACACGCTGGTGGCGCAAAGCGAACGCTACCGCCACGTGCTCATGCCCGGCTACACGCACCTGCAGGTGGCCATGCCCTCGTCCTTCGGCCTGTGGTTCGGCGCGTATGCCGAAAGCCTGGCCGACGACCTCCAGATGCTGCTCGCCGCCTGGCGCGTCACCAACCGCAACCCGCTCGGCTCGGCGGCGGGCTACGGCTCCTCGTTCCCCCTCGACCGCCAGCTTACCACCGACCTGCTGGGCTTCGATTCCATGGACTACAACGTGGTCTACGCCCAGATGGGGCGCGGCAAGATGGAACGCACCGTGGCCACGGCACTCGCCTCGGTGGCCGCCACCGTGGCCAAGATGGCCTTCGATGCCTGCCTCTACACGTCGCAGAACTTCGGCTTCATCCGCCTGCCCGACGAGTACACCACTGGCTCCAGCATCATGCCGCACAAGAAGAATCCCGACGTGTTCGAACTGACCCGCGCCAAGTGCAACAAGCTGCAAGCCTTGCCGCAGCAAATCACCCTCATCACCAACAACCTGCCGTCGGGCTACTTCCGCGACTTGCAGATGACCAAGGAGCTGTTCGTGCCCGCCTTCGACGAACTTATCGACTGCCTCGACATGGCCGAGCGCATGATGGCGCAGGTGCGGGTGAACGAGCACATCCTGGACGACCCCCGCTACGACCCCATGTTCAGCGTGGAGGAGGTGAACCGCCGCACGCTGGCGGGCACGCCCTTCCGCGATGCCTACCGGCAGGTGGGGCTGGAGATAGAGGCCGGGCAGTTCACCCCGTCAAGGAAGTGCGCCACACCCACGCCGGCAGCCTGGGCAACCTGTGCAACGACCGCATCACGGCCTACCGCGACTCCGTGCTCGCGCAGTTCACCTTCGACCGCGTGCACGAGGCGGAAAGGAAGCTGTTAGGCGAGTAGCGGGGAGAGCCGCGGAAAAAGTAGCGGGTGGCGGGAAGCGGGAAGCGGGGAGGCGAAGCTCTTGTAGCTTGTGGCTCGTAGCTTGTAGCTAAACTACCCGCTCCTCGCTCCCCGCTCCCCGCTACCAAGTTAGTCGCTCCCCGCTCCCTAAAAAATCATTCGCATATGAAACTGAACCTCAAGAACCCCATTGTTTTTCTTCGACTTAGAGACCACCGGCACGGATATCGTGCACGACCGCATCGTGGAGATTTCGTACCACAAGGTGTACCCCAACGGCCGCGAGGAGGGCAAGACCCTGCGCATCAACCCGCAGATGCCCATCCCCCCGGCCAGCACCGCCGTGCACGGCATCACGGACGAGGACGTGAAGGATTGCCCCACCTTCAAGGAGGTGGCCAGGGAAATTGCCCGCGACATCGAGGGATGCGACCTGGCCGGGTACAACTCCAACCGCTTCGACGTGCCCATGCTGGCCGAGGAACTGCTGCGTGCCGACGTGGACCTGGACCTCAAGCGGCGCAAGTTCGTGGACGTGCAGGTCATCTTCCACAAGATGGAGCAGCGCACCCTGGCCGCCGCCTACAAATTTTACTGCCACAAGGAACTGACCGACGCGCACACCGCCGAGGCCGACACGATGGCCACCTACGAGGTGCTCCAGGCGCAACTGGACCGCTATCCCGAGCTGCAGAACGACGTGGACTTCCTCGCCAAGTTCACCACGCAGATCAACAACGCCGACTTCGCCGGGCGCATCGTGTACAACGAGCGCGGCGAGGAGGTGTTCAATTTCGGCAAGTACAAAGGGAAAAAGGTGACCGACGTGTTCAACACCGACATCGGCTACTACGGCTGGATGATGTCCAACGACTTCGCGCTGCACACCAAGAAGGTGCTCACCGCCATCAAGCTGCGGAACTTTCAATAAATAGCTACGAGCTACGAGTCCTACAAGCTACAAGTGCCCTGCGGTGTGAGGTCGAACACCTCAGTGCGTGCGACTTGTAAACGCCATGTGCTTGTAGCTCGTAGCTCGTAGCGTTTTCCCAACTTTCAACTTCCCCTTCCTCACAGCCACTTCTTCCGCTTGAAGTAGAAGAGCACGATGGCCACGGACAGTATCATGGCCACCACGGAGAAGGCGTAGCCCCACGTCCACGACAGTTCGGGCATGTGGCGGAAATTCATGCCGTAGATGGAGGCGATGAGCGTGGGCGGCATGAACACGACCGACACCACGGTGAATATCTTGATAATCTTGCTTTGCTGCAGATTGACGAGCCCGAGGAACGTGTCCTGCAGGTAGTCCAGGCGGTCGAAGCCGAAGCGCGTGTACTCGAACAGGGAGTTGATGTCCTTGATTATCATCGTGAGGCGCGGCTGCAGGTCGTCCAGGAAGAAGTTGCCTTTCAACATGCTCGACACCACGCGCTGCTTGTCCATGATGTTCTGGCGGATGATCATCACCTTTTCTTGCAAGTCTTTTATCTCTATGAGGATATCTTCGCGCAGCGGCTCGTCGTCGCTCGTGGTGCCGATAGATTTACTTAGCAGGGTGATTTGGTCGGTCACGTCCTCGATGATGTCCGCGTCGTATTCCACCCGCGTCTCCAGGAGCGACACCAGCACGTGCTGCCCGGTGGGAAAGCTCTTGGGGTTGGCGTATATCTTCTTCACCGTTTCGTTGAACGATTTCAGGTCCTCGCTGCGCACCGACACCAGGATGTTGTTCTTCAGGATGAACGACACCGGCTCCAGCGTGTAGTTGTCCAGCATGAAGTTCGAGTTGGCCACCAGGCTGTCGTCCGTCTGGATGTAGCGCGAGCTCATCTCTATCTCTTCCATTTCCTCGTCTTCCTGGATGTATATCTTGAGGAAGTCCTCGAGCCGTTCCTCCGTTTCCTCGGACACGTCGTTCAGGTCAATCCAGATGATGTCCTTCAGTTCCGTCTGCCTCACGGTGTCGATGTTCTTCGATATCTTCAGCCGCCCGTTTTCGTGATAAAATATTCTTAATTCAGACATGATGTTTCGTTTTGCAGGTTGATGGATAGGGGTGGGGAGGCGGATGCGCTTGCCGCCGTCAGGTGGCGGCCCCGACCAGGCGCGTGAGGCGGATGAAGTCCGCCACCGTCAGCTGCTCGGGCCGCCGGTCGAAGAGGGGGTCGGCATACATGGCGTGCCCCCGGGGCACCAGCGGCTGCAGCGAGTTGCGCAGGGTCTTGCGCCGTTGGTTGAAGGCCGTCTTCACCACGGCGCGGAAGAGGGCCTCGTCGCAGTCCAGGTGCTGCACGCCGTTGCGCGTGAGGCGCACCACTGCCGACTGCACCTTGGGCGGAGGGTCGAACACGTGCTGCGGCACGGTGAAGAGGTATTCGATGTCGTAGAACGCCTGGAGCAGCACGCTGAGGATGCCGTAGGCCTTGCGGCCGGCGGGCGAGGCGATGCGCTCGGCCACCTCCTTCTGGAACATGCCGCTAGAGCACCGGCACGCGGTCGCGCACGTCGAGCAGGCGGAAGAGTATCTGGCTGGAGATGTTGTAGGGAAAGTTGCCGATGATGCAGAACTGCCCGGGGAAGAGCCGTTCCAGGTCGAGGCGCAGGAAGTCGGCTTCCACCACCTTCAGCTGCGGGTAGTGGCGGTGCAGGTAGTCCACCGACTCGGCGTCGAGCTCCACGGCGGTGAGGCGCACGCGGGGGGCCTGCAGCAGGTATTGCGTGAGCACGCCCATGCCCGGCCCGATTTCGAGCACGTCGGCCTCAGCGTCGAGAGGCAGGCTCCCGGCGATACGTTGGGCGATGGACAAATCCGTGAGGAAATGCTGTCCCAAGTACTTTTTGGCTCTTACTTCGCTCATATGGCGGCTGGTCGTCGGGCATGGCGGATGATGGTTGGAAATAAAATCGTACCTTTGCGCTGCGCCGGGGCGGGGCTTCGGCAACGCAAAAGTAATGATAATTGTCGAAATGCGAAAACTTTTCACCGAAATAGGGGCGTGCATCCGCCGCCTGGTCGATTTCTTCTACCCGCCGTTCCGCCGCTGGGTGCCGCAGCAGGTGTTCCGCTACGCGGTGTGCGGCGGGGCGAACGTGCTGTGGGACTGGGTGTTGTTTTTCCTGCTGGTCAACTACGTCTTCCACCAGCAGGTGGTGCGGGTGGGGGGCTGGGCCTTCGAGGCGCACACGGCGGCGCTGGCCGTGAGCTTCCCGGTGAGCACGCTCACGGGCTTCCTGCTGCAGAAGTACGTGACCTTCACCGCCTCGGACCTGCACGGGCGGGTGCAGCTGGCGCGCTACCTCATGGTGGTGGCCTTCAACCTGCTGCTCAACTACGCGGGCCTGAAGCTGTTCATCGAGGTGTGCGGCTTTTGGGACACGCCCTCGAAGATGCTCGTCACCTGCCTGTGCACGCTGGTGAGCTACCTGTGCCAGAAGCATTTCACGTTCCGCGTGCGGGGCGGGCGGGCTTGACCGCGGCGGTTTTTGTGTCAGCCGCCGGGAGCTTCTGTTTTAACCGCAGAGGGTTTTATTTCAACCCAAAGGGCAAAGGGTTTTTATTTCAATCGCAAAGGGTTTTTACGCAAAGGTTTTTTTTTCGGTCAACAGCCATCCGGTCGAAACAGACTGTTGACCGTTGACGCTGCCGGAAACCTTTGCGTCCTCTGCGCTCTTTGCGGTTAAAAAGAAAAAACTTTGCGGTTGAATAATCCGCCCCTTGGCGGTTGTGTGCGTCCCGCCCGTGCGCCTTACTTGTTCACGCGGAAGGTGTCGTCGCCGCGCAGCAGGTAGCCCACTATCTGGCGGGCGGCGGCTATGCCGGCGTTGATGTTGGCCTCGGCGGTCTGCGCGCCCATCTTCTTGGGGGTGGCGAAGTAGCGTGCGGCGAACTTTTCCGTCATTTCCTCGTGGTTGTCGGGGCGGATGTCGGTGACGTATTTCACGTCCGGGCGGGCTTCCAGGAAGCGCACCAGGCCGGGTTCGTCGATGACTTCCTTGCGGGCCGTGTTCACCACGACCGCGCCCTTGGGCAGGCGGGCGAGCAGGGCTTCGTTGATGCTTTGGCGCGTCTCGGCGGTGGCGGGGATGTGCACGGACACCACGTCGGCGGTGGCGTAGAGTTCCTCCACGGAGCCGAGGGGCTTCACGCCGTCGCGTTCGATGGCTTCGGCGGGGGTGTAGGCGTCGTAGGCGTAAATGTCCATGCCGAAGCCCCGGGCGATGCGGGCCACGTTGCGTCCCACGTTGCCGAAAGCGAGGATGCCCAGCTTCTTGCCCTTCAGCTCAGTGCCGGCCTTGCCGTTGTAGAAATTGCGCACGGCATACACCAGCAGTCCGAACACGAGCTCGGCCACGGCGTTGGAGTTCTGCCCTGGCGTGTTCATCACGCACACGCCTGCGGCGGTGGCGGCGGCCAGGTCCACGTTGTCATAGCCTGCCCCGGCGCGCACCACTATCTTGAGGTTGGGGGCGGCGGCCAGCACCTCGGCGTCCACCTTGTCGCTGCGGATGATGAGCGCGTCGGCGGTGGCCACGGCGGCCAGCAGTTGCGACTTTTCCGTATATTTTTCGAGCAGGGCCAGCTCCATGCCGGCGGCTTCCGCAATGTTTAATGATTAGTGTTTAATGTTTAATGCGTATGCCGTCCACGGCCACTTTGGCGAACGGCTTTTCGGTTGCTACAAGTACTTTCATAACAATACATGTGATTTTGTACGCTAAGACGCGGGGACGCGGAGGTTTGTATTCTTTTCGCTTGGTTGGCCTTTGCGTCTTCGCGTCTTTGCGTACTTGTTCTTTAATAATCCTTAATCATTAAACATTTTGGTCGAATTCCCTCATGCAGTCCACCAGCGCCTGCACGCTTTCGAGGGGGCAGGCGTTGTAGATGGAGGCGCGGAATCCGCCCACCGAGCGGTGGCCCTTGATGCCCACCATGCCGCGGGCTTTGGCCAGTTCCATGAAGGCGGCTTCCTGGTCCTTGTACCCGTCGGCCATGACGAAGCACACGTTCATGATGGAGCGGTCTTCGCGGCGGGCGGTGCCCGTGAACATCTTGTTGCGGTCGATTTCGGCGTAGAGCAGCTCGGCCTTGCGCTTGTTCATCTCGTACATGGCTTCCACGCCGCCGAGCTCCTTCAGCCACTTGAGCGTTTCGTGCATCACGTAGATGGCGAACACGGGGGGCGTGTTGAACATGGAGCTGCCGTTCACGTGCGTGCGGTAGTCTATCATGGTGGGTATGGGGCGGTCCACCTTGCCGAGCATGTCCTCGCGCACGATGACGAAGGTGACGCCCGCCGGGCCCACGTTCTTCTGGGCGCCGCCATAGATGAGGGCGTACTTGGACACGTCCACCGGCCGGCTCATGATGTCGGACGACATGTCGGCCACCAGCGGCACGGGGCTGTCGAGGTCGGTGTGCAGCTCGGTGCCGAATATCGTGTTGTTGGTGGTGATGTGGAAGTAGTCCGCGTCCGTCGGCACGGCGTATCCGGTGGGTATGTACGAATAGTTCTTGTCTTCCGAAGAAGCCACGATTTCCACCTCGCCGAAGAGGCGCGCTTCCTTGGCTGCCTTCTTGGCCCACGTGCCGGTTTGCAGGTAGGCGGCCTTGCGGGCCATCAGGTTGTAGGGCACGTAGCAGAACTGCGTGCTGGCCCCGCCTCCGAGGAACAGCACCTTGTAGCCGTCGGGGATGTGGAGCAGGTCGCGCCACAGCTGTTCGGTCTCGGCCATGATGCGTTCCCATCCCGGCGTGCGGTGGGATATTTCCAGGAGGCCGACGCCCGTTCCGTCGAAATCCTTGATGGCGGCAATGGCAGATTCGATTGCCGGTTGGGGCAGGATGCACGGTCCCGCGTTGAAAACATGTTTCTTCATACTGACAAATTTTTAGTTGTTGAGTTTTCGTTTTCCCCTGCAAGGGGAGTACAAATGTAGGGATTTTTTCCCAACCCGCGCCCGGTAAGCGGATTTTTTTGCGCAAGGGCGGGAATGCCCTCTTAACATTCCCCGGAGGGCGGGGCTTTGCCGCCTGCGGAATTGCGTTATAACGCGGCGGGATTTCCGTAGGCACGGAATTTTATTTCCGTTATAGCGGAAAATTATTTCCGTAGGGAGGGAAATCCCGCATGTAGCCGCAGGCGCGTCGCGGCGGGAGATTTTGCGCCCATCCATGGCGTTCCCCATTTCGTTCGGAATGACGGCGGGTTTTTGCCCGTGGTTCTCACGCCGTTCATAGCCCCAGAGGGAGCGGGGCGGGAGTTCCGCCGATTGGGGGCAAAACCGTATCTTTGCACCGTGAAATGAAAAACGGACGTTATGCTGGATACGGAAGCTCTTCTGGAAAAATATTACGCGGACAACCGCGAGGCGCACGACCTGCTGCTGCGCCACAGCCGCCAGGTGCGCGACTACGCCCTGGCCCTGCTCGACCGCCGGCCGGAGTTGCAGGGGGAAATCGACCGCGACTTCGTGGCCGAGGCGGCCATGCTGCACGACATCGGCATCGGCCAGTGCGACGCGCCGGGCATCCACTGCCACGGCACGCACCTCTACATCGAGCACGGCTACCTGGGGGCGGAGCTGCTCCGCGCCGAGGGGCTGCCCCGCCACGCCCTGGTGTGCGAGCGGCACACGGGCATGGGGCTGAGCCGGGAGATGATCGAGGAGCGCGGATGGCCGCTGCCCCGCCGCGACATGCGCCCCGTGACGCTGGAGGAGAAGCTGGTGTGCTACGCGGACAAGTTCTTCTCCAAGTCGCACCCCGACGTGATGTACACGCCCGAGGTGGCGCGGCAGAAGGTGGCGCGCTTCGGCGAGGAAGAGGGCAGGCGGTTCGACGCGCTGCGCGGACTCTTCGGCGAGTGAGGGAGGAGGTGGGCACAGGCACAGGGCACACAATCGAGGCGGGCGGTCGGGAAAAATATTTTCCCTGCAAAGCATGGCGTAAGCATGTTTTTCGCTATCTTTTGATAAGATAGGATGCGGTTCGGAAAAGCCAAAAAAGCCAAAGCGTGCTTTGCCTTTTTTGGCTTTTTGCTCACCTTTCACTATCTTTGTTCCCAAGGACAGAAAACTAACGTGATATGAGACGACCGCACATAGTCAGCCGCATAGCGGAAGCCGTGCACCGGGCGGAGCCGACGGCCAGCACATGGTTGTACGGGTCGGAGGCAAGGGGCGATGCCCGGCCCGATTCGGACATTGACTTGCTCGTGTTGCTGGACGGGACGGAACTGACCCCCGAACGGGAATGGTCGGTGCGGCGCGTGCTGACCGGGCTGGAGGTGGAGAGCGGCGTGGCCATCAACGCGCTCGTCATGCTGCGCCGCATGTGGGAGGGGCTGGCCACCCCGTTTGCGTTGCGGGTAAACGAGGAGGGGTGTTGCTATGAAAGAACGGCTTGACGATGAAACGCGCTCGGCCATCGTGGCTTACCGCATGGAGCGGGCACGGCAGACGCTGGGCGAGGCGGATTTGCTCCGGCAGGGGAATTATTATAATGCGGCGGTCAACCGGCTTTATTACGCCTGCTATTATGCGGTGTCGGCTCTCCTGCTGAGGCATCACATAGAAGCCAGCACCCACAATGGGGTGAAAACCCAACTGTCCATCCATTTTGTGCGCACCGGCAAGCTGAGCCTGGAACACAACACGACTTTCGGCCTGCTGTTTGACAAGCGTCACAGCAGCGATTACGGTGATTTTGCCTATTGCGATGCTGCGCTGGTGGACATGCTCCGCCCCCGTGCCGGGCATTTCATCGATGCCATCGAGCGGTTGCTGTGATGGGCGGCCGCATGTTCCCTCCCTATTAGGAATAGTGTCTTTCCCCTTACAAAATGCGGTACGAGATGCCCACGGTGAGCATCTGCTTCATCTGGAGCTTGGCCTTTTCGTCGTCGGGCAGGATGACGGTGTTGTCGAAGCGCGGGTTGAGCATCAGGCGGGTGGAAAGGAAGCGGTTGATGGCAAGCTCGGCCACGATTTCCCAGTCGATTTCCACTTTCTTGTAATTGGTGTAGAAGTTGAACTTGGAATTGATTTTCAGCTCGGGTACGGGGCGGAATTCCTTTATTTCCACGATCAGCTTGCTACCTATCTCGGCCAGCTGGTTCTTGCCTTCCTCGATACCGAACTCGGTGGGCTTGATGAAGAAGCCATCGGTCGTGGTGGTGTCCGTCAGGTAGATGTATTTGAACGAGAGCGGGGCGAGGTTCACCGACAGCCAGTCGTACTTGAACTCCATACCAAGCCCCACGTTGAGCCGGATGGGGGTGAGGAAGCGGGCCTTCATCTCGTAGTTGTTCAGCTCCTTCGGGTTGTCGAAGAAATTGGTCTGGAACTCGGCGTTCGCGCTGTAGTAGAAGTTGCCGCTGGCTTGCAGGCCGAACTTGCTGTTTACCTTGAACACGTCGTCGCTGGGCATGGCGCGCCGCCCGCCCTTGGGACCGATGGTGTCGCCCGTCACGGTGTTGAAGCCCGTGCGCCACTCGAAGCTGTTTTCCCACTTTATCTTTTTGCGGTTGTCGAAGTTGAGGTAGCCGTTGAGGCCTCCCAGCAGCGAGAAGAAGTTGTAGCCCCCCTGGTGCCAGTTCTTGGAAACGGCCGTTTGCGAGAACTGGAAGAGGGAGTTGAGCCGTCCCGACCACGGGCTGAATTCCTTGCGGCGCACCACGATGCGGTTGCTGGTCACCACCGGCGCGTGTCCGAAGTCGTCTATGGCGTAGTCCCTGATGGGCTGGTGGTGCACCTGCTCGTTGTCGGTCCAGTCCACTTTCGGCAGGCGGTCGATGGTGGTGCTGTAGAGCAGCACGTCGGTGCGCGTGATGTAGTCGCGTGCGTCCTGGCGCAGCTTTTCCAGGATGTCGTGCGCGTCGGGCACGGCAAAGGTGTCCATCGGGGTGTGCAGCGTGTGCCGCCGGCTGCCGTAGAGCAGCGAGTCGGCCAGGCAGTGCTGCCGCCAGTCGAGCGGGGCGGCCTGCAGGCGGAACACCAGGTCGCAGAACAGGGGACTGTAGCGGTACACGGCGGAGTCGAGCAGGCGGGGGGTGAAGTGCAAGCGGGCGAGCGTGGCGGAGTCCACCACGATGCTGTCCGGTATCATGGAGCGGATGATTCCCCCTCGCCGCAGCAACGTGAGCAGGTCGGGCGGGGGCGGCGGGGCGATGCTGTCCGGCCGGGCCGTGCTGTCCGCGGGCAGGGCGGGCGGCACGGTGTCCAGGGTGTCGCCCGGTGCGAAGTATTTGTCCAGGTCGATGTCCGCCAGGTGCAATTGTTGCAGGGCGCGGCACATTTCCTCCATGGACAGCGTGCCGATGCCCGTGGTGTCCAGCGCGAGGGTGTCGGTGCGGAGGGTGTCGGCAGACAGGCTGTCGGGGACGATGCTGTCCGGCAAGGCCATGGCGGGCAGGCTGTCGGCGGCGAGCGAGTCGGCGCGGAAGACGGCCGTCAGGCTGTCCGGCGGCAGGGCGGATGCCGCGGGCGTGTCCGGCATCAGGGTGTGGGGCACGGGTGGCAGCGTGTCGGCAGGCAGGGGCACGGCGACGGTATCGGCAGCGGGCAGGCTGTCGGTCGGCAGGGGCTGCGCTTCCCCGGCCAGGGGCGTGAGGAGCAGGAGTGCCCGTAGTATGTGCCGCGTGAGCTTCGTCATATCATAAATGTAGCTTCCCTTTGAGGGGGAGCGGAATGTTTCTTATTCCTCCTCCGCGATGTCGGCGGGCAGGGCCTTGCTGCCCACCTTGGCGCCGAGCTTGCGGATGCGTTCCGCCGTGCGCACGATGTTGCCTTGGCCGGTACACATCTTCTTGAAGGCTTCGTCGTAGGAAGCCGAGGCGCGGTCGAGCCCGCCCTTTATCTTCTGCATGTCCTCGGTGAAGCCCACGAACTTGTCGTAGAGCGCACCGCCGAGGCGGGCTATTTCCTGGGCGTTTTTCGTTTGGTTCTCCTGTTTCCAGATAGAGGCAATCGTGCGCAGGGTGGCCAGCAGCGTGGTGGGGCACACGATGACGATTTTCCGGTCCCAGGCGAAGGAGAACAGCTCCGGGTCGCTCTGCACGGCCACGGAGAACGATGCCTCGACGGGCAGGAACATGAGCACGAAGTCGGGCGTGTTGAGCCGCTGGGCGTTTTGGTAGTTTTTGTCGCTCAGCTCCTTGACGTGGGCGCGGAGCGAGGTGATGTGCTCGCGCAGGTGTGCGGCCTTTTCCTCCTCGTCGTCGGCGGACACGAAGCGTTCGTAGGCCACGAGCGACACTTTGGAGTCCACGATGATATGCTTGTTGTCGGGCAGGTGGATGATGACGTCGGGGCGTTGGCGTTGTTCCTCCGACCCTTCCACCACTTCCTCGCGCTCGTATTCGATGCCCCGGGTCAGCCCCGAGCGTTCGAGCACGCGTTCGAGCACCACCTCGCCCCAGTTGCCTTGCTTTTTCACGTCGCCTTTGAGGGCGCGGGTCAGGTTGTTGGCCTCCTGGCTCACGCGTGCGTTCAGCTCGGTGAGTTTGCGCACTTCCTCGCGCAGGCTGATGCGGTCGCGCAGCTCCTTGTCGTAGGTTTCGTCCACTTTTTTCTCGAACAGCTGGATTTTTTCCTTCAGGGGGTTGAGCAGTTCGCCCAGGCGTTGGTGGTTGGAGGCGGCGAATTCCTCCGACCGCTGCCTGAGCACGCGCCCGGCGATGTTCTCGAACTCCGTGGTGAGCCGCTTTTGCAGGTTTTCCGTTTCCTGCTTGCGGTGTTCCAGCTGTTCCAGCAGGTTGGCGTTGGCGGTGCGCAGGGCGGCGGCCTCCACGGCGCGGTCGGCGGCCAGGCGGGTTTGCGCCTCCAGGCTGTCGCGTAGGGATTGCGCTTCCTCGGTGCGCAGGCGGAGCGTTTCGCTGGCAATGGAGAGCTGGCGCAGGGCTTCGGCCTTGTCGGCTGTGAGTTGCCGTTCGCTGTCGGCGGCGGCGGCTTGCCAGGCGGACAGCTGTCGTGACCGGACGAACCAGGCTACGAGGAAGCCGAGGCAGCAGGCGGTTATGGCGAGCAGGAATTCCACTGTGATGAGTGATTAACGATTAACGATTAGTGATTAACGGTTAGTGATAAGTGATTGGGGCGTTCGGTCAGAACAGGGTGGGGTGGTCTTCCTCGAACTTGCGGATGACGGCCAGCATCACCGTTTCGCGCAGGAAACGGGCGCGGTTCTGCACGTTGTACCGTTTGATGTAGCGCAGCAGGGCGCGGTTTTCCTCCTCGTTGAGGGTGAAGACGTAGCGGTGCGTGCGCGGCGAGTGTTTGGTCCGCCGTTCGGAGAGTTGCCCTTTTGCCATGAGTCCTGTTTGAATTACGGTACAAATATAGTGAATGCTGCGTGCAAATCCATCAAGTTTGCCCGAAATAGTGCCGGTGAAGCACTTGTGGGGGTATGGTCACATGGCGCACAAAGTTTTTCAATCGTTCGCCGGGCCTGCCGGGGAAGCCCGCATGGCCATTCCGCCGGGGGTTACCGCCGCTTGTCGCGGAAGAAGTCCTTCACCAGCTGCCCGCATTCGCCGGCCAGCACGCCGGCGGTCACTTCGGTGCGGGGGTGCAGGGCCTGGGGGGCGAAGCGGCGGTAGCCCCGCTTTTCGTCCGGTGCGCCGTAGACCAGCCTGCCCACCTGCGCCCAGCCGATGGCTCCGGCGCACATCACGCACGGTTCCACGGTGACGTACAGGGTGCAGTCCGGCAGGTACTTGCCGCCCAGGTACTGCGATGCGGCGGTGATGGCCTGCATCTCGGCGTGGGCGGTGGCATCGGTGAGGGTCTCGGTGAGGTTGTGCCCGCGCCCGATGATGCGCCCGGCGCACACCACCACCGCGCCGATGGGCACCTCGTCGCGCTGCAAGGCCTGCCGGGCTTCGGCCAGTGCCTGTTGCATGAATTGTTCGTCGGTCATGCGGGTTAACGGTTCGTGGTTAGTGATTAGCGATTAGTGGTTAACGGCTGGTGGCTGCCTGCTTGCGGCGCGGCACTAATCACTAATCGTTAATCGCTAACCGTTGGTTTCACTCTTCCACCTTGTCCTCTTCCACCACCAGGTTGTCGATGATGAAGTTTTGCCGCTCCGGTGTGTTGTTGCCCATGTAGAAGGCGAGCAGGTCGGCCACGGCATCGTCCTTGCGCAGCGTCACCTGGTCGAGGCGCATGTTTTCGTCGATGAAGTGCTTGAACTCCTTGGGGTCGATTTCGCCCAGCCCCTTGAAGCGGGTGATTTCGGGGTTCGCGCCCAGGCGTTCGATGGCGGCGCGGCGTTCTTCCTCCGAATAGCAGTACACGGTTTCTTTCTTGTTGCGCACGCGGAAGAGGGGCGTTTGCAGGATGTAGATGTGCCCCTTGCGCACCAGCTCGGGAAAGAACTGGAGGAAGAAGGTGAGCAGCAGCAGGCGGATGTGCATGCCGTCCACGTCGGCATCGGTGGCTATGATGACTTTGTTGTAGCGCAGCCCCTCGAGCCCGTCCTCGATGTTGAGGGCGGCTTGCAGCAGGTTGAATTCCTCGTTTTCATACACCACGCGCTTGGTTTTGCCGTAGCTGTTGTACGGTTTCCCCCGCAGGCTGAAGACGGCCTGTGTCTCCACGTTGCGGCTTTGGGTGATGGAGCCGCTGGCCGAGTCGCCTTCGGTGATGAAGATGGAGCTGTCGTCGCGCGGGTCGTAGTCGTCGGGGGTTTTCCCGCCTTTCGCGTCGTTGTAGTGGATGCGGCAGTCGCGCAGCTTGCGGTTGTTGAGGCTCACCTTTTTGGCCCTTTCGCGTGCCAGCTTGGTGACACCCGCGATGGCTTTGCGTTCCTTCTCGGAAGCGAGGATTTTTTGCAGCATGGCGTCGGACACCTCCTGGTTGCGGTGCAGGTAGTTGTCCAGTTCCTTTTTCAGGAAGTCGTTGATGAACTTGCTCACCGTGGGTCCGTCCTTGTACATGTCGCGCGAGCCGAGTTTGGTTTTCGTCTGGCTCTCGAACACGGGCTCTTCCACGTTGATGGCGATGGCCGCCACCATGCCGTTGCGGATGTCGGCCACTTCCATGTTTTTGTTGTAGTATTCCTTGATGGTGCGTGCCACGGCCTCGCGGAAGGCGCTTTGGTGCGTGCCGCCGTCCTTGGTGTGCTGGCCGTTGACGAAGGAGTAGAATTCCTCGCCGTACTGGTCGCTGTGGGTGATGGCCACCTCGATGTCGTCGCCGCGCAGGTGGATGATGGGGTAGAGCGGCTCGCCGGTGAGGTTCTCGGCGAGCAGGTCGAGCAGGCCGTTGCGCGAGTAGAACCGCTTGCCGTTGAACGTGATGGTGAGTCCCGTGTTGAGGTAGACGTAGTTGCGCAGCATGGTCTCGATGATGTCTTCCTTGTAGGCGTAGCCGGGGAAGAGCGTGTCGTCGGGCGTGAAGGTGATGCGGGTGCCGGTCTTCTCGTCCGGGGGACCGGGCACGGTGCCGGTGTCCGCCACCAGGCGGCCCCGCTCGTAGGTGGCGCGGCGCGTCTGCCCGTCGCGGAAGGCTTGCACGGTGAACGACGAGGAGAGGGCGTTGACGGCCTTCGTGCCCACGCCGTTCAGCCCGACGGATTTCTTGAACGCCTTGGTGTCGAACTTGCCGCCGGTGTTCATGACGGAAACCGCTTCGATCATCTTCCCCAGCGGGATGCCGCGTCCGTAGTCGCGCACCTCCACGGTGCCGCCGTCCAGGCGCACGTCGATGCTGCGCCCCACCCCCGTGCGGTATTCGTCGATGGAGTTGTCTATCACTTCCTTGAGCAGCACGTAGATGCCGTCGTCGGCGTGCGAGCCGTCGCCCAGCTTGCCGATGTACATGCCGGGGCGCAGGCGCACGTGCTCCAGCCCCTCGATGGTGCGGATGTTGCTTTCGTCGTATGCCGTGGCGGGCGCGTTGTGGGTAAGTTCGTCCATGGGTGTCCTCCTGTCGTTTTTTTCCAGATGCCTTGCAAAGTTAGTGAATTTGCCCGCTCCAGCCAAATGGGCATCCTGCGCGGAGGGTTATTTCCGTCCGTGTGGAATTTTATTTCCGTTGGTACGGAATTTTATTTCCGTCCGTGTGGAATTTTATTTCCGTTAGTACGGAATTTTCCCCCTGAAAGCACCCGCCCGCAGGCGCGTCCCGTGAGGTCGGGGGGCGGCTTGCGGGCGGGCTATCACTCACAAAGGGTGGCAAGGAGTCATTCCACGGCCACTTTATAGGTTCGTCCGGCGGCGGTCAGCAGGTACACGCCGGGGGCGGGGGCCGTCCAGGCGGCGTGCGTGCCGTCGGCGTGCAGGGTGGCCAGGGGGCGGCCCAGGAGGTCGTGCATGCGCACTTCCGCCCCGGCGGGCAGGCCCTCAAGGTGCACGGTGCGCCCCCGGGTGTAGCATATCGGCTGCGGGGCGGGGGCGGGGTCGATGCCTACCGTCACGTCGCCGCCCTGGCAGGTGGCGGCGAGGGTGAGGTTCTTGATTTCCCATTGCCCCGCCACTTGGTCGTCGGACAGGTATTTGAATGCGAAGCGCACGCGGTCCGTGAGGTATTCAGCCGGGATGTCCACCGTGGGGGTCACCCAGTTCCAGTCGCCGCCCGTGGGCATCACGGGGATGGGTAGCTGCTGCCACTGCGTGTCGGCGGGGTCGCCCGTGTAGGCGGACGTTATCCACAGGGTGTGGTTGGCGGCCAGCCGCGCGGCATCTTGGCAATAATTGATGACGTGCGTGAAGGTGAGCGTGGCCGCCTGCTTGCCGGCCAGGTCGAAGGCGGGCGACACGAGCCAGTCCTCGTTCGGGTAGCGCGTGCCTTTGCTGTAGCCGTTCATGGTGACGTAGTCGCTGCCGGCGGGGTTGTACCAGTTTTGATACCCCAGCTTGTCCACCGCCGTGAAGCCGTCGAGCGAGCCGTTGAACGGCGCACTGAACGTCAAATCCTCGCAGGGGGCTTCGACGCATTCGCCGCTGCCGTCGATGTAATACAGGCAATGCCGCTTGTCGCCCCACAGGTACTGTTCAAGCCCCGGCAGGTCGACGAAGGGGTTGCGGTTGCCCTGCACGGAATAAATGCCGTTGTTGCGGATAATTTCCTTGCTCGACACGGGGTCGGCAGCCGACCAGTCGAGGAACAGGTTGCGCCCGAAGTCGGTGAAGCCGGTTGTGCCGTTCTCATACGTGAACACGACACCTCCTGCATCGGCATAGCGCGACACGGTGAAGTCGAGACCGGCATAGCACGTGGCCATATAGAAATAGATACGGGCCAGGTCGCCCTTGTATTCATCCACCGGCTCGAATGCACTGAGGCTGTAGCCGGGATAGGAGCTGTCGCCCAACTTGCTGCCGTTTTCCGAAGTCTGGGTCGGACTGGCCACCTCGCTGTAGGGATAAGCCCCGCGCATGGCATTGACCACCGTATTGGTAGGAATGACATGCACCACATCGGAATAGGCATCGAGCGGATTGCTGTCGCTGTATCCCCACCACGACTTGGGCAGGGCGTGCTCGCGGTTAAGGGTGGCTTTGGCCTCGGCCGTGCCGTAATTGTCGGCCGGTTCTCCCCAGCGGGTGCGATAATCGGAATACATGTCCCAAATGCCGTTTTCAAGCACATAACCGCTTTCCGGGTCTCTTTCTTCCCACCAGTCGGTCACGGTGTACACGGTAGGCAGGTCGTAGTAATCCACCACCTGCTTCTGTTCATTCAAAATCCGGTTCAGTTCGTCGTGCAAGCCGTCACCGGACAGTCCTTCGAGCGAGGCATAATAAAGATGATGGTCGGTGTCATCGGCATCGACGGCAAACATTTTCGCACCCGGCAGATTGCTGGCCGTGTACCACAGCTTTTCGCCGTAACCGGGCAAAGGCAACCATTCGGTGTAGACACCTTCCTCAAACTGGGAGCGCAGGCGGAATCCGATGATACTGTCGTTGTCCACCTTGCGATGGGCGGCGGAAGGCATCTGCACACTGAACTCATAATACTGCTCAAGGTTGCATTCTGAACCGTAACTGCTGACATACGACAGTTCTTCATCGTTCAAAGGTTTCCACTGGTTGTCTTCCCAATGAGCGTAATCCACCGATACCTGCGAAGCCCAGGCTTCACTGTGTCCGTAGAAATTGACCTGTGCAGGAATCTGTTCCACAATGGTGAGGTGCAGCGTGACAATGCTGTCGCACCCGGCAGCATTGAGCAAGGTTTTCGCATAGTCGCCCGACTCGGAGTAAAATTCATAAAAGTCTCTCCAATAATACTCCTGCCCTTCGTAAGTGCGGTAAAACGTTTCGTAAATGTCGCCATAAGTGGTTACGCACTCTTTCACCTCAATGGTCTTCGGCTGGCTCCATGTAATGTTGCCGTCGCCCGCACAGTCCGACCCGACGCGATACGTATAACTGCCTTCGGGCAAGCCCTCGTCGATATAAAAATACCACCCGAAATGGCTCTCGCCAATGATTTCACCGTTGCGTTCTATCTTATGCGTCAGGGTTTCCTGGGTGAAACGCAGATAAACATCGTCACCCGACACGGATGAATTGTCTCTTATGACAGGCGCGCCACCCCGGCAAGTGGCGTAAAACAGCATGGAGTCGGTTCTGGCACTTTCCACCACACCGTTGCCAAAATCATACAAGGCCGCCATGCTTATCCACGTGCTGTCGCCAGGGATAACGGAAGCATATATACCCGTATAAGGAATGCCATATTCATCGAGTCCCAATTCATAACGGCTTTCGCCATACGTCTTGGACCGCAGATACTGCACATATCCCGTAGCGCAACTGACCGGATTTACGGAAGCGAGTGTATAGTAAGGATTCCCCGGGTCGTTGGGATATTCAGCCCACCCGGCTGAAAGCTGCGGAATTACAGCTTCCGATTGCGCTTCCACCTGCACGCTCGTCCTTGCGGAGGTGCATTCGGCGGAAGCCACATATTCCACTTCGTAGGTATAGGTGGCCTTCGTGGCGTTGCACAGGGAGTGGCTGAAGCGGGTCATCTGGGTGCTGCCCACCAACTCGCCACCGCAATACACGTTGTAGTAGGGCGGGGTGAGGCCGCTTTCATCGGCCCGCAAGGCGGGTGCGCTCTTGCGGGTGGCGGGGCGGGTCAGGGTGGCGCGTCCCTCGCTGTCGCGCACCACCACCGGCAGGGCGGGTTGTCCCAGGGCGGTTTGTGCCGATGCCGGGCCGTCCGCAACCTTGCCGGGAGCGGGTAAAGTAGCCGGGATGGCCGGGCGTCGGCGGTTGGCACGACGCATGACGGCGGCTGGCTGCGGGGTGTCGGTGGCGGCATCTTCCAGCAAGGCGCGGATGAGCCAGTTGCCCGTGATGCCTCCCAGCCCCAGCGTGCTCATCTCGCCATCGGCCAGGGTGAAGAGGTTGCCTTTCCCCTCCACGCCCGGGTCGCTGTCCACGCCGAAGGGGAATGTGTTATCGGCAGTGATGATGCCGTTGTAGCCCACGTACAGGTCGGTCGAGGGGTCGAACGTGACGGGCGCATCCAGCGTGATGTCTATCCACTGTCCGGGCACGAGTTGCTCGGCGGGCACGTCCTGGAAGGCGATGGCTTGCAGGTTGCCGTTCGCATCGGGTTGATACGCCAGCACCGACACGTCGGTCAGGTTGGTATCCCACAGCATGAAGCCAATTTTCGTCATCCGCGTGCCGTGCCCGGCCAGGTCGGCGGGTTCGTAGCGGTGCAACACGGTGGGGATGGCATCCTTGCCCCAGCCCAGGGCGTTGACCATCTCGCCGTTGCTCCACGAGAGCCAGTCCGGCAGTCCCTCGGGGGCGAGCCACGTCAGTTGCGTTTGGTTGTTCACATAGGTTCCGCTCAGGTTGCGGGGCGGGTTGGCGCAAGGTTCGGTTTGCGCCCAGGCGGCGGCCATGCCGACCGCGAACGCGGCACAAAGTGCCAGCAGCATACGTTTTGCTTTCATCTGGTTTGTTTTTTGATTAGGATGTGTTACTGTTAGCATGTGGTTTGTTTATAGGTATGGGGATGTGCGCACCTGCAAATTCAGCCCTTGTATTCCGTGTGGGTCACATCGCGGTAAGTGGTGCTTTCGGGTGCGCCAGGGGACGGGTCATTCCACGGCCACCCGGTAGGTTCGTCCGGCGGCGGTCAGCAGGTACACGCCGGGGGCGGGGGCCGTCCAGGCGGCGTGCGTGCCGTCGGCGTGCAGGGTTACCAGGGGGCGGCCCAGGAGGTCGTGCAGGCGCACTTCCGCCCCGGCGGGCAGGCCCTCAAGGTGCACGGTGCGCCCCCGGGTGTAGCATATCGGCTGCGGGGCGGGGGCTTCCAGCCCGCTATCCCCGCCGCAAGCGGCTTGGAAGGTGAGGTTCTTGATTTCCCAGGCCGAGGCCTCGCCGTCCCGGCACAGGTATTTGAAGGCGAATTGCACGGCTTCCTTGCCCGCGAACGCGGTCGGCAGGTCGAGGCGGGTGCTGACGAACGTCCAGTTGCTGCCCGCGGGGTAGCGCGGGATGTCCACTTGCGTCCACGTGGTGGTCGCGGGGTCGCCCGTGTAGGCATCGGTGACCCACAGCGTGTGTTCCTGCTCCAGCCGGGACTTGTCGGCGTAGTTGATGGCGTGCTCGAAGGCGAGGGTGGCCGTGCCTTTGTCCCGCAGGTCGAAGGCGGGCGACACGAGCCAGTCCTCGTTGTCGCCGCCCTGGCTGTGGCCGTTCATCACGGCGTAGTGCCACTCGCTGTCGCAGTACCAGTCGTTGCCGCCCGCCACGTTCACCGGTGTGAACGCGCCGAGCGAGGAGGCGAACGGTTCGCTGAAGTCGATGTCTTCGCACGGCTGCTCCGTT
>VOFD01001684.1_pt1 | contig 25925 bp, 34 predicted proteins | sample 5384101 | NCBI WGS metagenome assembly VOFD01 (sample SAMN12384723, study PRJNA508395) | human gut metagenome | isolation source: healthy gut C | host: Homo sapiens
CACCCGCTCGGCATCAGGGTTCCCTTTCATGTTGAAAATACACTTTCAAAAAGGATCTTCAGCACATGAGAGATCAATACAAGGCCACAATCGACAACTATGCTGCAACAATCAATAACTATCTACATCTTTGTGTGTCTTAGCGGAAACCATCAAAGAGAAAACAACGACTTTGTTGCAGAATGGTGCGAATTTGTGCTAAAAGTCGCTGGTTTGTGTCAAAAATTTTTTTGTAGTATAATATATTTAGAAAGTAAAAAAGATAGCTCATTTTCATTTATGGGTTTAAACAAGCAGTAGGTTGTAGGCGCTGGCCGTCTGCCATCTTAGTAAAGCGTAATGCTCTATTCTTCCGGGCGGCAACATGAGTGCTGGCACACGTTTCCTACTGTTTGTTTAAATCTATAAAGAAAAAGGAAGAATAAGATGGATAAATAGAACCTGCTGCCAGCAGGGAACAAATTAGAATACGAGGAAAGATTGCTTTACTTGATGATGACGATTTCTTCGCCTTTTTTCGGCTTGATGAAAGCAGAACCAAGATGGGTTAATAGTGCCGGGAAACATTCAATACAACTTCTCGGCATCTGTCACCGAGGAGAAAGTCATTCGGCAGTATTTGATCCGACTACTATGAAGGTTACTTGTTTCTCTGAGTGTGGCGGCGGCATGCTTTTCCACACTTGGGTTAAACGAGTTCTTAACTTGGATAACCCACAAGATGCAAAAGACTTCATTGAAGATTGATTGAAGGGCGGCACATTGACTTTGATGCAAGAGTGCCGCGAGATGTGGCAAGTTTTGAGTACAAAAGAGAGGCCGTTCGAGCCACAAAAGCTCGATCCGATTGAGGGAATTCCAAGTAAAATCATCGACAGTTTATACAGCAAATTTGACAGTAGATTGATACTCTCAAAAAGGCTGCTATGGGAGTAAGGAGGATGGGATTGACCCTGAGATTCTGAAACTTTATCAAGTCGCCTACTATCCCAAGAGAGATACGATTATACTTCCTCACCACAACATTAACGGCGAAATTGTTGGATTATATGAGAGAAGTTTCTGGCCGCTAAGAAAAGAGATTAAGAAGAAGTATCCAGAAATGGAATACCGAGAGTTAGTCAAGTTCCCAAGAGCCAAGTATGTACCTTTTGTTGAAAGAGCCGGAATATTTAACTGAGGATGAAGCCAAGAACTCTTGGAGCTTCCCAAACTCTCTTAATCTCTATGGTTTACATTTGGCTAAAGATGCTATTCGTCAAACGAAAAAGGCAATTATCTTTGAGGGCGGCAAGTCCGTAATGCTCGCGCATCAATACGGTATTGAATACACTGTTGCCACCCATACTTTTGGCGCTCATGTTAATCACATCTCAATGTTAATCGAACAAGGTGCAGAAGAAATATACTTGGCCTTCGATAAGCAATACCAAACTACCGATAGTGATGATATTCAATGGCAGCTCTATGACAAAGCGCACTCGTGGCTTGGCCGAAAAGGTTGGCAAATTCGTTGATGTCTATCGTATCAGGGATTTTTGAAGAAGAGAACAAGCAAGTTTTAGCGTACAAAGATGCACCCATTGACAAGGGTGAACAAATTTTCGTATGCTATTAGAGAACAAAGAGCCGTTAGTTGTTGGAGGCAAATCAACCGCCAAGATTGAAGCAGAAAACGGAATTTCTGCTGGGCAGAAGGGCTTGAAAAACTGGGAGAAAAAGTACGGGCAGATAGAGGCAAAAAAGCAACTCCAACTATTCCCGCCCAAAAGTGATGATTTAAAAACCTCCGCCGCGCCGCTGACCTTCCGGGGCAAGCCCATTGTCTGGGGCGTGTCCCAGGAGATGAAAAACCATCGTCACCCCCTGCGCCTTTGGCGAAGATATGGAGGAACAGCGGCCAGGCCGCAAAACAAATTATATCCTGTACGCTGGAAAGCAATATACAAAGGGAGGGCTTTTATAAAGCCATGTTTTAGGACTACAAAAGCACCCCTACCAGGTGGATTTTCTCCCGGACGATATTTCCCGCCTGGGAGCAGTCAGCGGGCCAAACTGCAATATCATATTCTCGCCCAGCGTTTCCCCTGGTGGCTGTCAGTAGGGAGGACGCACAGGAGTTAGAGCAGTTTGCCGCACAGTCTGACACCGAAACCGCCCAGCGGTGGCTGAACCGTATGCGCTGGGAAGATGGACACGAAAAAAAATGGTCACATTCGGCCAGGCACTCCAGGTGACGAGGAATAATGTCCGGGGCCTTTTGGTGCTACTCCGCCAAGCTGGAGGAAAAGCAAGCCACATACCAGGGTGTCCCCATGAGCTGGGAGCAGTGGAGTATTGCTATTCGGGCCGTATTGGATATGCACAGGGCAATGGGCAATGACACGAAAACAGCCACGGCAGCGGCCATGAGCAAACTATACTATCAGAACGGCCATTATCTCACCTTTCCCCAAAATGAGCGGAAAGCCATAGTCCCGTGGATGTATCAATATCTGAAAGATGGCGTTACGCCTTTCCTGCTCCAGGGGGATATGGAAAGTGAGGAATACACCTTTACCATTGACTTTGACCGGGACACGGCTCTAAAAGAGAATGTTGCCATCGGTGAGGATATGGCGGCTTACAACCGGAAGCAGAACGCCGCCAAAAAGCGGCCAGCGGCGCACCGAAAAACTTTTTGCCACGGTACAGGGGGACGAGTGGACAACGGCCCAGCTCCTGGCCCAGGGCTTTTCCAAAAGCAATATCAAGACCTTTGAAAAGAACGGCCTGATAAAACGCCGTTACCAAGGGCATTACATGAGAGTTTCCAAGTGAGTGTTACGACTTTGGAAAAGCGTATTCCCGGAAGTTGGTAAAAAGAAAGCTAATTAAACTTCCGGGGCCTTTACCAAAGTGACAGACTTACTTGAAAATGCACTTTCAAAATTATCTCAGAAGGAGGAACACACTATGTTCACCGAGCTATCTTTAGATTTTCCAAGGCTTTGAAACCTATGATAAGATCAGAATAAATAGGAGCCATTGGACAGATTACATGATCCCGCCGCGCAACGGCACTACCCCAAGCGCCTTTGAGAATTATGTGAAGGCAAAGGATGAAATTTCCGACATTATGGACAGAAAGCGCCGCTTCATAGAATATTTGAACCACCGCCGCGATCTGTTAGACGCTCTGCAACGGAGTGTTATTGAGAGCAGCGAAGAGGCGTTGCAGATCAGCGTTGAGAAGGAACTTAATAAGTCCATTCAGCAGATGGCGGATAAGACTGTTTCAGGTGAGCAGCGAATAAATGTCCCGCTCCCGCTCGAAAATAGATTGCTCCCGGCTTGTGTTTTGTGGTACTATTATGGTGTTCAGAGAAAGGGGGCGACGCTATGGCCTTTATTGATGATAAGAGAATCAAATTGCTTTTATATTTTAGCCTATCTCTGGGAGAATACAGACGAGGAGCATAGTGTAACCAATACAGATGTTAGAACATATTTGGAACAGAAAACACAACAAAACCGAGCCAACCTACACTAAAACGTCGCTATTTCTTTGTGAAAAGCGACGTTTTTTATGGCCCGGACTGAGAAAGGAGTGGTGGCAACCATATAATCTAAAAAAAAAAAAAGAAAGGGGAAGTTTTTTCGTTAGCCAGGCTGAGAGGTCTGGCGAGCACGCCGCCAAGTTCGCCTTGAGCATTTGCTGGGCGAAGTGATCACCGACTCCACCAAGAAGAATCTCGCCATGCGCGTCGACGCCGAGAACGGCGCTACCGCCGGCAAGTTCGAGCTGGCCAAAAAGGCCAAGGAGCTGGAGGCTGGATGCCATCCATGATACCGTTCATGAGATGGCCAGAGACGAAGCCCGTCGCGGACGAGGCCCGGTCACACTGGTGCACGAAACGGACGGGGACGCTGCCGCCTCCGGCGGATGCAGAAATTGTGGATGGCCGCGGCGGCTATTTGATTCCCGGCCTGATCGACTGCCATACGCATCTTTCCCTGGACTGCGGCCTGCCCCATTATTTGGAGCGTATGAACGGCGTGGAGCCGGCGCTGCGGCAGATCGCGGAAAACACGCTGGTGCGGGACTTGAAAAGCGGCGTTACGACCCAGCGCTGCATGGGAGACCGCTTTTATATTGACGCCGCCTGCAAGCGAGGCTGTCCGCACGGGCCGGCTTACAGGGCCGCGGCTGTATGTCAGCGGGATCGGAATGCGCTCGCCCAAGGGATTCGGCTATGTAGGGGGATGCCGGTGGCGGGGGACGCACTGAGCGAAATGATTCATGGAAATATCACGCACGGGGCCGACTGGATCAAATTTTATGAGACGGGGACGGTATGTGAAAGCGGGCGCCGCTTGGCTATTACAACCGGGAGGAGATCGGCCGGATTATTGCCGCGGCTCATACTGCCGGGCGGCCGGTCACCCACACTGCATTGGGGGCGCAGGTCTGCTGGACAGCGTGGAGCTGGGCATTGACTGCATTGAGCATGCCTACTATGCCACCGGCCTGAAATTGAACGAATGCAGGCTGCGGGGACCTGGGTGTGCATCACGGCCGGGGAGTATTTTACAGATAAGGAACATGCGCCGCCGGCTTATCAGGCGCAGCTCCGGGAGCATCGCCCCCGGGTGCGGGAGGGCATGGAAAGGCTGGTTCGAAGCGGAATCCCCTTTGTGCTGGGAACAGACGGCCTTCATGGTCGGCTCTGGGAGGAGGCGCGGTATGCCGTGGGATTTGGCGCTTCTCCCGCCCGGGTGCTCCGCGCGCTGACTGCGGATGCTGCCAGGCTTCTCGGCGCGGAAAGGGAAATTGGCAGAATTGCCCCCGGAATGAGGGCGGACCTGGTGCTGCTGGAGGAGAATCCGCTGGAGAAAATTGAGGCGCTGCGCGGTGTCAGGCAGGTTTATCAAAATGGAAAGGCGGTTTTATCCGCCTGAATCCCATGAAGAACAAAGAAAGAGGCCGCTGCAAGAACCGCAGCGGTCTCTTTCTTTGGGAGAAAATCAGACGGAGGCTTTGGATGTCTGATGCTTTTTGATTTGCGCGCTGATCAGGGGCCAGGTCAAGGGAAATGAGGATGATCAGCATGAACACCACACAGATCGGGCGGGTAAACAGCAGCAGGAAATTGCCCTTAAACATAACGTTGGTCTGTGCCAGACGGGGTTCAAAAATGGGCCCCAGAATCAGTCCCAGTGCGATGGGAGAGAGTGGGAAGCCGCATTTGCTCAAAACATAGCTCACCGTTCCGACCACAAACATGATCCAAACGTCAAACCAGTTATGGTTGCAGGCAAAGGAGCCCACCACACACACAAAACCAGAATGATGGGGACCAGCACCGCGCGGGGGACGCGGACCACATTGCCCGCCACCTTGCAGTATGCAAGACCCACCACATACATCAGCAGGTTTACCAGCAGGAAACCGGCCATGAGGGCATATACGGTCGCGGCATTGTTGGTAAAGAGTGTGGTGCCGGGACGAAGTCCGTTTACATACAGCACGCCCAGATACAGAGCCGCGGGGCGCTGCCGGGGATGCTGAGAGTCAAAAGCGGAATCAGGGACGCCCCTGTTACCGCGTTGTTCGCGGTTTCAGATGCCATAAGGCCGTCCACCTCGCCGTGGGTGAAGGTCTCTGGATGCTTGAGGCCCGCTTGATTCGTTATACGCCAAAAACGCGGCCACGTCCGCGCTTGCGGCGGGAATGATGCCGATGATCACGCCAATGACAGAGGATTTGATAATGGTGGCGGCGTGGGAGAGCATCGTTTTGGGAGAGACCCGCATGGAGCCCACCTGAATCCGCTCCTGCTGATGCTCGTGGCCCCGGCTGCGGGCCAGCTCTTCTACCAGGTTAAAGACCTCGGGCAGCGAAAACACGCCGATCAGCACGGGAACCAGAGACAGCCCGCCGATCAGATTGTGATTTCCAAATGTAAAGCGGGAATAGCCGTTGATGGGGTCCTGGCCGATACAGGCCAGGAGCAGGCTCAAAAGGCGACAATGGCCCCCTTGAGCATATTGCCGGCAGTCAGAGAGGAGACGACCGTCATGCCGAAAATCGCCAGCATCATGGTCTCCGGCGCACCGAATTTCAAGGCGAACGCAGCGAGCGCGGGCGCAAACAGCAGCAGCGCCACCGAACTGACGACTCCGCCAAAACACCGATGCGGCCGTACAAAGATGGAGCGCTTGGCCGGCCTGTCCCCGCTTTGCCATGGGAAAGCCCTCCCAGGCGGTGGGGGGAGGCGGGCGTGCCGGGGGATTCCCAGCAAAACGGCAGAAATGGATCCGCCAAAAATAGCGCCGCAAAAGACTCCGCTCATCAAAAGCATGGCGGTATCAGGCTCCAGATAATAAGAAAATGGGACCATGACGGCCACGCCCATGGTGGCGGTCATTCCGGGCAGGGAGCCCACGAACACGCCAAAGGCCAGGCCGATCAGAATAAACAGCAGATTTTGCGGCTGCAGCGCCGTTGCAAATCCCGATAAGATCAATTCCATATGATTACCTCACTCCTGTTTCGTATGTGACGGCCCGTTCAAATCAAAAAACCGGAGGGAAGCAGAATCCCCAGCAGGTGATTGAACATATAATACAGGAATAAGGTGGTCCAGGCTGACGCCCGCAACCACATACCACTTCCTTACTCCAAGATAAAGCAGTGTCCCTGCAATGAATGCGGCAGAGCTTGTGATATAGCCCAGAATTTTGATGGCAAGCGCATAGGCCACCAGCGCCGCGCAGATGACCGCTACATCCCGAATCACGGCCACGGCTGTCTTTTTTTTCTGCCGTGTATCGCCGTCTGCCGCCTCTGTATGGCGTGCGGAAATGGATTTTACCAGCAGCGCCGCAGTGAAAATTGCACACAAAAAGCATTAAAAACCTGGGGATATGTTCGCGCAAACCGCTTTCAATTCTATGCTTTCTGCGTACATTGCGGCATAAAAACACAAAAGCAGGACACAAACCACGGAGTCACTGTTTCCAATTTGCCACGTTTGTCACCTCACTCTGGACACATGGGCCAGAAATTTCGCTTCATCCAGCCCGCCGCAGCAGCTGCGCGGCGGGCTGGACGGCAGTACGGAAGGGATCAGAGCTCGTAATCGGGCGTGATGCCAAACGCATCCACCAGATCCTTCAAGGCGGCAAAATCGTCCGACACATACTTCTCAGCAGCCTCACCGGTGTAGTTCACGGGGTCCAGTCCGGCCACCTTGCACTCGGAGATATACTCTGCGTCGCTGAAAACCTGGTTCAAAAATGTCGGGGAGATAGGCCTTGATGGCGGGATCGGTTCCGGGAGGCACCGTCAGGGCACGCCATTGGCCGTGGACGATATCCACACCCAGCTCCTTCAAGGAGGGGACATCCGGCGCGGTTTCGCTGCGTTCTTCGCTGGTCACGCAGATGGCGATGACATCGCCGGTCTCCATGGCTGACAGCGCCTCCGGAGATGGAGAGGCTGGCGCACTGCGCATCACCCGTCATCACGGCAGCCAGAGCGCTGGCGCCGCCGTCATAGGACATGCGGGCAAAGGAGGCGCCCAGATAATCCTCTACCTTCAAACGCAGGAAGTCGTGCACGTTCCAGTTGCCGCCCATGGCCATGGTGATCTCGCCGTCATGGGACTTGACCAGCTCGGCAAACTCTCCCAGGTGGAGACGCCCAGCTTGGGGAAACCACGATGAAGTTGCAGTCGTAAGAGCCGACGCCAACGGGCTCAAAGCTGGTTTCGTCATAGGGAATGTCATTTTGGACAAACTGATCGGTCAGCTGCCAGGGAACGATGGAACCCAGATAATATCCGCTGTTTTCAGAGTTTGCCATATAGGTGGCGCCGGTCACGCCTGCCGCCTCCGGTGACATTGTTCACGATGATATTGGCGCCCCTCGCCCATGTATTTCATCATGTAGTTGGCGGTGATGCGAGACCAGACGTCCTGGCCGCCGCCGGCACCGTAGGGGCAGGCGATCTCAATGGTTTTGGTGGGATAATCGGTGGTTTCGCCGCTTTGCTCCCGCGGGAGCGGATCGGAAGGGCGGGAGCGGGGTTCCGCCTTGCAGTGCCGCAGGCCGCCAGGGACAGGACCATCAGCGATGCCAGAATGAGAGACAATGCTTTTTTCATATTCGTTCCTCCTAAATTATGATGAGCGGGGTAAGCAGGGGCATGGATGGCAGACCCAAAAAGGAAACGTTTACAATTTCGGGAAAAAACAAACCGAATAAGTTTGTCAGGACAAAGCGGCAGACTGGTCCCTGACGGGGTTTTCCCTAGATCTGATAGGGGATTTTCCGATCCATTTTAGTATAAAAATGATGGAGAAAGAAAACGTTTACAATTTACGGAACGAAACAAATCAGATCTATTGAAAATAGTGTAGCAGATTCTCACCAATCCGTCAATCCGCTTTGTGCAAAATTTGTCAATTCATGAGAAAATACAAAGAAATATCAGGCAAAAAGACGAATGAGGCTTAAAAACGCGGATACCTCCCCCAAAAGCGGGATGGACTCGGCGGCGCCTGGGCGGGATACGGCAATTGCGGCGGCCTGCGCCGCGATGCGCAAGGCCGCTTCCACCGGCTGACCGGAAAACAGGCCCCCAGAAAAAGCCCGTAAAGGTATCTCCCGCCGCCGAGGTATCCACGGCCTCCGCGGCCATGGCGCGCTGGTGGAGAACACGGCCTTCGTCCGCGTAAAAAGCGCCTGCCTCTCCCAGCGTCAAAAACGATTTTGCTGTGCGGGCAGCGGGCCAGCAGGGCCCGGAGACAGGAGAGCGGCTGGGACTGCCCGCTGAGGGCGCCGCCCCTCAAGCTCGTTGAGGATCAGGTATTCCGCCTGGGCGATGAGCTGGGGCGTCAGCTGCGGACCAATGGGAGAGGGGTTCAACACGATGCGAAGCCCCCTGCTGGACGGCTTTTTTTCCACCAGCGTGGAAAGGCAGGAGATCTCGTTTTGAAGCACAAGAACATCCCCCGGAGAAAACTGGGACAGCACGCTGTCTATATATGCCGCATCCACTTGGAGATTGGCGCCGCCGTACAGCAAAATGCGGTTTTGCCCCCTGCTGGTCCACCCTCAATGACCGCGTGCCCGGTGGGCGCGGGCCACAGTTTGCAGCAGGGACATCCACACCGTTGTCCACCAAAAACTCACGCAGGGCAAGACCGTCCCCGCCGATGCAGCCGGCGTGACAAACCGAAAGCCCCGCCCGCGCCATGGCCACGGACTGATTAAAGCCCTTGCCGCCCAGGTGGACCCCTGTAGCCCGCCGCGCTCAGTGTTTCCCCGGGCTGGGGAAAATGGGAGACATGGTAAACATGATCCAGATTCAAAGAGCCGAAGTTTAAAACCCGCATTGTCAGACCCTCCCTGCCGCAGACGGCACCAAATCCCGATTTAGAGCATGCGCTCGTCCAGAATGGCACCTGGCTGGCGCTGGTCACAAGGCTGCGGTAGCGCTTGAGATATCCGCTGACCTGCCGGGGCGGGCATGGGCGGCGCGGCAGCCCTGCGGGCGGCCAGCTGCTCCTCCGGCACCAGAAGCTCAATGGTGTGAGCGGGAATATCAATTTTGATAAGGTCTCCGTCCCGCACATCGGCCAGCAGTCCGCCGGACGCGGCCTCGGGAGAAACGTGCCCGATGGAGGCGCCCCGGGAGACACCGGAAAACCGGCCGTCCGTGACCAGCGCGCATGTGGAGCCCAGGCCAAGACCCGCCAGCGCGGCGGTGGGCGAGAGCATTTCCCCGCATCCGGGTCCGCCCTTGGGGCCCTCGTAGCGGATCACGACCACATCTCCCGCCGTTACCTTGCCGGAATAAAGCGCCTCGCAGCACTCTTCCTCGCTATTATAACACTTAGCGGGGCCGGTGGGTCATCATTTCCGGCAAAACGGCGGCTTTTTTCACAACTGCGCCCTCGGGGCCAGATTGCCGTAAAGAATGGCCAGACCGCCGGTGGCTGAATAGGCGTGCTCCCGGTCACGAATCACGTCCCGGTCCAAAACGGCGGCGCCGGGCAATGGGGAGGCAACCGTGCCCTCCACTGTCAGGGCAGAGGTATCCAAAAGCCCCCAATCCCCAGCTGGCGCATGACGGCGGAAAGTCCGCCCGCGTCGTTGAGATCCACCAGATAATGATGGCCCGCCGGATTGAGCTTGACGATGGACGATGGGGACCTGGTCGCTGATGGAGTTGACCATCCGCAGGTCAAAGGACACTCCCGCCTCGTGGGCGATGGCGGGCAGGTGGACATTGTGTTGGTGGAGCAGCCAAGAGCCATATCGCAGATGAGCCCGTTGCGGATGGCGCCGGCGGTCACAATGTCCCGGGGACGGCGGTTTTCCCGCACCAGCTGCATGATGAGCGCGCCGCTGCGCTTGGCCAGAATCACCCGCTGGGACTCCACCGCGGGGATCGTACCATTGCCCGGCAGTGCCAGGCCCAGAATCTCCGCCATGCAGTTCATGGAATTGGCGGTGAACATACCGGCGCAGGAGCCGCAGCCGGGGCAGGAGTGCTCTTCAATTTCGTGGGCGGTGGCCTTGTCCATGCGGCCCGCCTTCACGGCTGCTGGCGCCTCAAAAGCGCCGGTGAGGGCCATTCGGCGCTCCCTTGACCCTGCCGGGCAGCATGGGGCCGCCGCTGCAGATCAAGGCCGGGATATTCAGCCGAAGGGCGGCCATCATCATACCCGGCACGATCTTGTCGCAGTTGGGGATGAGGACCAGTCCGTCAAAGGGGTGGGCCGTGGCCATGATCTCCACCGAATCGGCGATGTGCTCCCGGCTGGGAAGCGAGTAGAACATGCCCGCGTGATTCATGGCGATGCCGTCGCATACGCCGATGGCTGGAATTTCAATGGGGGGTGCCGCCTGCGGAGCGGATGCCGTCTTTGACCGCCTGGGCGATGGTATTGAGATGCAGATGACCCGGAATGATCTCATTCTGGGAATTTACAACGCCGATCATGGGGCCGTTCCAACTCTTCCTCTGTCAGACCAAGGGCACGAAACAGGGCCCGGTGCGGAATCCGTTCCGGGCCGCTTTTCATCAAATCACTCTCATCACGTTCCTCCTTGCCGAAATACAAAGTTTTCGCCAGCTCAATATAAAGGGCGTCCTGCTGACGGGTGGCCTCCGCGGCCCGGCCGCCGCTGTAATCGTAAAACCGGCGCCGCTTTTCACGCCCAGATTTCCCCGCTCCACCAGCCCGTGCAGCAGTGCGCTGCCGCTTTGCTGGCGGCTCCAGATCCGCAAAGAGATAAGAGGAGATGTGGTCAAAGGTGTCCAGCCCGCCGAAATCCGCCACGCCGAACGGACCCAGCGCCGCATAGCGCAGCCCCAGCCCGTATTTCATGACCTTGTCGATATCCTCCGCGGTGGCAGCGCCTGATTCCACGATATAGAGGGCCTCCCGCAGTACCGCAAACTGGATGCGGTTGATGATAAAGCCATTGATGTCGCTGACGACCACGGCTTTTTTTTGCCAAGGCGCCCTCCACCAGCGCTTTCATGCGGGCGAGGGTCTCCTGGCTGGTCTCCCGGCCGCAGACCAGCTCGCAAAGGGGCAGCAGGTGGGGCGGGTTCAGCCAGTGCTGACCCATGAACCGCTCCGGCCGGTGGACGGCTGCGGCGATGTCCGTCAGGTGAAGCCGGAGGTGTTGGAGGCCAAAAGGGCCTCCTCCGGGACAAGGCGGGAAATCCGGGACCAGAAGCCGTGCTTTTGCATGAAGATCTTCCACAATGCTTTCCACCACCAGGCAGGCCTCCTGGTACGCGTCCGATCCGTGGTCATCTCGATGCTGCTGCTGCAGGGCTGCAGAGACCCTCCTGCGTCAAAAGCTTTGAGCGTGCACCATGGTCTCCCTGATTCAAGGAGATGAGGCTGCGCGGGCCCGCTGCTTAAGCCCTTTGGCTGCGATTGTGCAGGATGGTCCGATAACCGGCCTGCATAGACCTGGGCCAAAGGCCCCCATGGTCCCGGCACCGGCCAGGACCACTGTTTGCTGATTCATGAATGGCTCCTTTCGTTTTTCCGCTATTCCGGCTGCAGGGGGGCAAGGCCGCTTTGCCGGCCGGACTCAATGCTTTTGAGCAGCCAGGCCATGCTGCGGGCCAGGTTTCGCATGGTGCGAAGGCCCTCCTGGTCCTGCCGCGCAGCTCGGGTGCTGCCCACCAAAACGATGCCCAATAGGTGGAGGAGACGATGGGCATGGAACTCATGGAAAAGTAAGAGTTTAGCTGCGCGAGGGCGGGTGGCACCGCTGCGGCGGCATGGTGACCACGCAGGCCACGGGCTTTCCAACACGGGTTTGTCCGCGGTCACAAAGCGATGCACCAGCATGGCCAGCCGCCCGTTGATGGCGCCGTAATGGCTCTGGCAGGCGAAAATGTATGCGTCCGCCTGCTCCGCCCTTTCAAGCGATCGGGATTGAGGCAATCCCAAGCTGCACACACCGTCCGCTCTGCCTGCACCTGCCGCAGAAATGGCAGTCGCTGACCGGCTGGGCGCCGATATAAACAAGCTCACTGGATACCTGCTCAGCCAGCAGCAGCTGCCGGCGGACTCCTCCAGTGCCACAAAGGTGGTGGGACTCTGGCGCCGGGCCGGCGTCAATCATCAAAACCCGCATGGCGGTTTAAAAAGTTGACATGCTCTCAGTCCTTGAGTGGTGCAGCAGGCCCCGCGCTCCTGAGGGTGGCGATCAGCAGTCCAAAGCGCCCAGAACGCCGCGACTTCAATCTGGCGAAAGTCATGACAGCCAGCCTCGCCGGCTGGATTGATGTAGAGTCCATCCTCCATGCCGACGCGGACGTTGCCGCCAAGAAGGCCATCATGGTGGAATAGCGGAACATGCGCCGTCCGCCCGCCACGTGCTGTACTGAAATGTCATTGCCCAGAAGCTTTTTGGCCTGGTCATAAAGAGTATGGGTCTTCAAGCTGCGCATGGGGGAAGCCGCCCATGACGCCGGGGACAAACTGGATATAGATGGGCTGTGATGATCCCCTCTTTTGGAAATGCTTCAGGTTGCTCAGCTGTCCAATCAAACACCGTATTCCGGGCAGCGTGCCGCAGCGGTTCATGAAAAGTGGATGCACCATGTCCTGAAAGGTGTTTTTGAACACATTGTCATAGGTGCGGGTCACATAGGGAAGCCCCAGTCAGCTTCTGGCTGGCCCAGATGACTGGCCAGTTTGTGGTAGCAAAGTTTCATGGAGCGCCGTTATGGAGCCATCTCCGGCTGGAACTCTTCGATCACGGAAAGCGCCTCCGTAGACATGCCGTTGGCCTCCGGTGTGATGCCGATTACGGCGTTGGTTTCGCTTCGATGGCTGTGAGAACCGGCGGAAGGTGGCAAGTCCCCAACGGGCATTCCGTCCTCCCGGCGGGCAGTGGATGTGGACCACTGCCGCGCCGGTGCCTTGGCGGCGTCGATGGCCTGGCGGGCATCCTCCGGTGAGGCGGGGAAGTAGGGGACATGGTGGGGGTGTGGGACAAGCGCTGGTGACAGCGGCAGAGATAATCAGTTTCTTCGGTTTCCATACGATCAAATCCTTTCTTTTACTGGCCTTTGGATATTTGATGAGAGCTCCCCGCAGGAACGCGAGGCTTCGTGCGGCCTCTGGGCCAACGGGAACATCTACCCCAGACTGAGTGTGCCGTCATAGCCGGCTTCCGCCAGGCGCTTGATCCGGCTGCGGTGGAGAGCGTGCTTTTCGGGACGGAGAAACGACCGCTGCTGAGGGGAACCGAGATCGTCGGAGAGGTGGACATGCAGAAATTTGATGGGCGTAGGGCAAAAGCGGGCAGTCGGCTTCTCCGCTTTGCTCCATGTTGTAAAAATCCAGAGTAAGCCCAACGCCGCTGAGCTGTCCGGCCATGCGGGAGGCCTCCTGAACGCGGTTGATAAAATTGCAGTAGCAGGGCCCAAGGGCCTCAAATCCCACCGTGTGCGGATGCCGAAGCGAAAAGCTCCGCCGTGCCGGCGGTAGCGTTCCTGCCTGTCCTGTGGGGCTGTTTCCCGGTTAAAATCCACAGGGAGGCGGCGGGAGCCGGGGGAGCCGATGCCAACGGACAAACGCCCAGCCGGCTTGCGCGGAGGGCCAGGGCCTCTGCATAGGAGCGGGCCCTTGACAGATCAAACCCCGGGCCGGCGATCACAACATCCGGCGGGCAATAGGCGTTGAGGGCCAGACACGGCAGATGGAGCCTTTCCAGCTCTGCGGCCACAAAATCCAGCTGGACAGGAGTGAGTGCGGCCAGCTCCCGGCCGCGGAGTTCCCGTAATCGAACCCCAGCGCGTGGACGGCCGACAGTTCAGAGACCTGCGCGCTGCATCCAAATTTCATAACATCTGCCTCCTGCTGCGAAATGAATACGTTTACATTTAGCGGAAAAAATTTGCCTTGCAAAAGGGGCTGCAAGGACAGTATAATAAAGACACTGGATGTAAACGTTATCTTAACACAGTTTGATTTTGCGGGCAATCCTGTAAGTCTCCAAATTTTTTATGAAAAACTTTGGGAACTTTGCTGACGGCGCCGGCGCCGGCGCGCGGATTGCTCCGCCAAAGCGGGGGAGAACGATGAAGCGAGCCACCATTAAAGATATCGCAAGGGAGGCCCAATGTTTCCCTTGCCACCGTGTCCAGGGCGCTCAACCACGATCCGTGCGTCACGGACGCCATGCACGCGGGTCCTGGAGACCGCCAGGCGGCTGGGATATGTGCCAAATTCCATTGCAAGAGCCTGAAAACCAACAGTACCTATACCATCGGGTTTCTGGTCTCGGGTATCTCCAACAGCTATTACATCTCCATTGCCAGAACGGTGGAGGATATTGTAAGCCGCCAAAACTATAATCTGATGCTGTGCAGCACCGGAAACCGCCAGGATCGGGGAGCTGGACTATCTGCAGGATGCTGATGAGCAAGAATATTGACGGCCTGATTTTAAACACCACGGGCTGAACAACGATTTTATTCTGGAGATGAACCGAAAGACCCCCATGGTGCTGCTAAACCGCCGGATCATGCTGCCGGAATTTAAGGGGAGACCTGATCGACACCAACAGCTACCTGGGCTGCTATCAGTTGAAGCTGCTGGCGCTGGGCCATTTTTCGCGGTGCGGCCCCGCGCATCTGAGCAACAGCTTCGAGCGGTTCCAGGGATTTGTGGACGCCATGAGCGAGGCCGGCGTTTGTGTGGACAAAAACTATCCCTATGTCTATACGGGTGAATTCACGCTGAAAAAGCGGTGTGGACGCCATTCGCCACCTGGTGGGGATGCAGGACCGTCCGACGGCAATTCTCTCCCAGAACAATATGATGACCATCGGTATTCTGGAAGAGCTGCGCCGCAGCATGATCCGGATTCCGGAGGATATTTCGCTGGCGTCTTACGACGGGATCAGCAATATGGATTTGATGATCACCCGCCCCACGTCCGCCGGCTTTGACATGGCCGCCATTGGGGGGGGAGCAGGTGGGGCAATCCATTTTGTCGCGGATCAAAAATCCGGACATGCCCAGCCGGGAATATATCTTTGACCCCACGATCATCCCGGGAAACTTCCCTCGGGATTCCAAGAGACTGAAGGTTTGGCAAAGTCGCACAAAAAGCAAGGGGGGTTATTTTTGGATTTTTATAGATTTACATGCTGCCTTGAAAATTAGCTTGCTTTTTTGGCGGCGTCTTTCTATACTCGAGAAAAGAAAACGTTTTTCATTTTATTGAAAATTGTAATCGTTTTTCTTGCGCGGGCTGTGCGGCAGCGGCTCCGCGGCAGCATTCACAATGGATCGCAGACCGGGAGTTGATAGGATTAATTGACCGATAGAATGGAGAAACTATGACGAATTTTTCTTGCGAATGAATATGGCCGCGTGATCGTCATTCACCTGGGAAAAGGGGAGCTGCTGCTGAGAGCATTCAGCGGGCCCTGGAAGAACAGGGGATCAAAATGCGGTGCTGTCCGCCATTGGCTCTTTGCGGAAATTGAGCATGCATATCATTATGGATACGGATGACAACGCCACCAATAATTTCCTGGTCGTGGAAAAGCCCTTGAGCTTTGCTCCATGCAGGGGCTGGTGCTCGATGGCGTGCCGCACTTTCACATGGTCTGCTCCGCGCCCGGCAAACGAAATTTCTGCGGCCATGTGGAGCCGGGCTGCGAGGTGCAGTATCTCATGGAAATCGCGCTGATGGAGGTCGGGACATGGATCTGACCCGGCGGCGGGATGCGTTTGGGATCGACTATATCGACAAGCGCTGACAAGGAGGGAACGAGATGATCCTTGCTGTTGGCAGCGACCGTGCCGGCTACCCGCTGAAACAGGCGCTGCTGAAAAAGCTGCGGGAAAAGGGACACACGCTCATCGACCACGGAAGCTATGATCCGGCCCCGGTGGATTTTCGGATATTGCCCGGCTGGTCTGCCGATCTGTTCTGCGGGGCGAGGCCCAGCGGGGAATCATGTTCTGCGGGACGGGCGTGGGCGCCGCCATTGCCTGCAACAAGGTGCCCGGCATCCGGGCGTCCGTCTGTCACGATCTGTATACGGCCCATCAGTGCGTGGAGCACGATGATGTGCAGATCATCGCCCTGGGAGCAGATCATTGGGCCCACCGCGGCAGAGGAGCTTATCGACCTTTCCTGAGGGGCTCGCTTTTCCGCCTCGCCGGAATTTCGCCGGGTGGAAAAGCTGGCGCGATGGATGGGCGCCCCTCTGGCGTGAAGCGGCGCCGGGCGCTGGCCGGGCGGCAGAGCCGGCGAACCGGCAAACGGCGGAAGAAACCCTTTTCGGGTTTCTTCCGCCGTTTCAGGCTGTCGATAAAGCGGTAAAATCTCGAGACAGCGGAAAGGAAGATAGTTGACGAAAGAAACCCGGTGCCAGCCCACGAGCCGAAAGGCATGATTCGGTGCGATTCCGAAGCCGACAGTACAGTCTGGATGAAAGAAGATCGTGTGTACGCGGGAGAAAGCGCCTGCGCCCATGGAAGATGCTCTGGAATGTTTGCATTTCCGGGGTTTTTTTCTTTTTCCGTCGGGCGCGGGCCGGGTGCGTCCGTTTCATGATGCCTTGAACCGTCCGTTCAAGGCATTTTTTCTTGGGAGGAAGAATTATGAACGACTGGGAGTATATGCGCCTGGCTCTGGAACTGGCGGAGCGGGGGTGCAGGCTGCCCAACCCCATGGTGGGTGCCGTCATCGTCAAGGACGGCCGCGTCATCGGACAGGGGTGGCATCACCGCTACGGTGATCCCACGCGGAGCGGAGACGCCCTGGCAACCTGCACGGAATCCCCGGCGGGAGCCACCCTGTACGTGACGCTGGAGCCCTGCTGCCACCACGGCAGGCAGCCCCCTGCACCGATGCCATTCTGGCCGCCGGGATCCGCCGGGTGGTGGTGGGCCCCGGCGACCCCAACCCCTGGTGGCGGAAAAGGGCCTGGCATTTTGCGTGCCCACGGGGTGGAGGTGGAGACCGGGGTGGAAAGGGCGGCCTGCGACGCGTTGAAACCGGGTGTTTTTCCATTACATCCGCACCGGGCGGCCCTACGTGGTCATGAAGTACGCCATGACCCTGGACGGGAAGATCGCCGCCTATACCGGCGCCTCCCAGTGGATCACCGGGGAGGCGGCCCGGCGCCAGGTGCACCAGGATCGGCACCGCTACACCGGCATCCTGGCGGGGGTGGGCACCGTTCTCGCGGACGACCCCCTCCTGAACTGCCGGATGGAGGGAGGGAGAAATCCCCTCCGGGTCGTCTGCGACACCCACTTGCGCACGCCTCTGGACAGCCAGATCGTCCGCACCGCCCGGGAGGTCCCCACCATCCTGGCCGCCTGCGATCCCGACCCGGAGCGGCGGCGGCACACCGCCGCCGGCTGCCGGGTGTGGCAGCTGCCGGAGCGGGACGGGCATGTGGACCTGGCCGCCCTGATGGACCGGCTGGGCGCGGCGCAGATCGACGGCGTGCTGCTGGAGGGAGGCGGGACCCTGAACTGGGCCATGCTGGAGGCGGGCCTGGTCCGGCGGGTCCAGGCCTACATCGCCCCCAAGCTCTTCGGCGGGGGGACGCCAAGTCCCCTGTGGAGGGGCGGGGGTGGCGCTCCCGGCCCAGGCGGCACACCGGCTCCCCCAAGGTCACCCGGCTGGGGAGGACTTTCTTGGTGGAAAGAGAGGTGGACCGGGATGTTTACGGGAACTTATTGAGGAGATGGGCATCCTCCGCGCCGTCCGGCGGGGCCCGGCCACTCGGCGGTGCTGTCTATCGGGGCGGAGACGGTGCTCTCCGGCTTGAAGATCGGCGACAGCGTGGCCGTCAACGGGGTGTGCCTCACCGTCACCAGCGTGGACAACGGCGGCTTCACCGCCGACGTGATGCACGAGACCCTGGACCGGTCCTCTCTGGGCGCCCTGGCGCCGGGGGGCCGGGTGAATCTGGAGCGGGCCATGGCGGCAGACAGCCGCTTCGGGGGACATATTGTCTCCGGCCACATCGACGGCACCGGCGCCATCGCCGCCCTATGCGAACGGATGACAATGCCGTGTGGTATACCGTCTCCGCCGCCCCCCGCGCTGCTGCGGTACATCGTGGAGAAGGGCTCCATCACCATGGACGGCATCTCCCTGACGGTGGCATCCGTGGAGACGGACCGCTTCTCCGTGTCCCTGATTCCCCACACGGCGGCGGTGACCGCGCTGGGCAGGAAACGGCCGGGGGACGTGGTGAATCTGGAGACAGATATCATCGGCAAATACGTGGAGAAGCTGCTGCGGCCCCAGGCCCCAAAGCCCCCAAGGGCGGCATCTCCCTGGAGTTTTTGATGGAAAACGGATTTTGCAAGGAGGAATGACCCATGGAAAATCAGTACTGCACCGTGGAGGAGGCGCTGGAGGAGCTGCGGGCGGGCCGCATCATCATCTCCATCGACGATCCTGACCGGGAAAATGAGGGCGACATGATCTGCGCCGCCCAGTTCGCCACCACGGAAAACGTCAACTTCATGGCCGTGCACGCCAAGGGGCTGATCTGCACCCCCATGAGCGACGAGATGGCGCCCGTCTGGGCCTGGAGCAGATGGTCAAGGTCAACACGGACAACCACTCCACCGCCTTCACCGTCTCCATCGACCATGTGGACACCACCACTGGCATCACCGCCGCGGAGCGGGGCTACACCTGCCGCAAGTGCGTGGACCTGTCCACCCGGCCCGAGGACCTGCGCCGGCCCGGCCATGTGTTCCCCGCTGGTGGCCCGGCGGGGCGGCGTGCTCGCCCGCAACGGCCACACGGAAGCCACCGTCGACCTGTGCCGTCTCGCGGGCCTCGAGCCCTGCGGACTGTGCTGTGAGATCATGCGCGATGACGGCACCATGATGCGCACCACCGAGCTGCTGGAAAAGGCGCCGGAATGGGGTCTGAAGGTGCTGACCATCAAGGCTCTCCAGGACTACTGCCGCCTCCATGACAAGCACGTGGTGCGCGAGGCCTCCGCCCAGTTGCCCACCAACTACGGGGACTTTCGGATCTACGGCTACATAAACGACCTGACCGGGGAGCACCATGTGGCTCTGGTAAAGGGCGAGATCGGCGACGGCAAGAACATGCTGTGCCGGGTCCACTCCGAGTGCCTGACCGGGGACGTGTTCGGCTCCAAGCGCTGCGACTGCGGAGAGCAGCTGGCCGCGGCCATGGACCAGATCGAAAAGGAGGGCCGTGGCGTGCTGCTGTACATGCGCCAGGAGGGCCGGGGCATCGGCCTGATCAACAAGCTGAAGGCCTATGAGCTCCAGGAGCGGGGCTTCGACACCGTGGACGCCAACGTGGAGCTGGGCTTCGCCCCGATCTGCGGGAGTACTGGACCGGGGCGCAGATCCTCCGGGATCTCGGCGTCAGCACCATGCGGCTTCTCACCAATAACCCGGACAAGATGTATCAGCTGTCGACTTCGGCCTGGAGATCGTGGAGCGGGTTCCCATCCAGATCCCCGCCACGGCGGAGGACCTCGGCTACCTGCGGACCAAGCAGCGGCGCATGGGCCACATCCTGAACTATTGATCCACGTACTATACAAATTTTAGATAACAATGGAGGAACAACACCATGAAAACGTTTGAAGGAAAACTCATCTCTCAGGACATCAAGATCGGCATCGTGGCTGCCCGGTTCAACGAGTTCATCGTCTCCAAGCTCCTGAGCGGCTGTGAGGACGGTCTGCTGCGCCACGGCGTGAAGCCTGACGACATTGCGTGGCCTGGGTCCCGGGCGCCTTTGAGATCCCGCTGATCGCCTCCAAGATGGCCAAGAGCGGCAACCGGTGAGCTGGAGCAGTCCGGCGCCGCGGCGGTGGTCACGGACCGCCGCTGGAGGCGTTTGGACTGCGCAGTTTATCCTGACCGGCATCGTACTGGCGATTGCGCATCATACCAGCGAAAAAAATCAGCGCCCGCCCCGATCCCGGGGACGGGCTGATTATTCCTTATGTACCGGCTGTTTTGGCGCGCATGATGTCCCTGGACCACTTCCTTCAGGGTCCAGCCCTGGCAGGTCCATGGATCGGCGGAGAGAACCGGGTCGATGGGACGGCCAGGTACATGTTGTTGCCATAGGTAAAAGCGCCGGTGGTGACGGCCAGCACCTGGCCATAGGCGTTCAGCAGGGCGCCGCCGCTGCTGCCGTGGGAGATGTCGGCGGTGTTCATGATGCAGGGCAGGCTGTATCCGGTGACCGGCCGTTCCACGGCGCTGACGATACCGGAGCTGACGGCCAGTCCCATGCCCAGAGGATTGCCCATGGTGTAGACCGTGTCGCCACCCGGATATCGCCGGGCCTGAGGGCGATTCCCAAACAGGCGAAGGCGGAGGTGTCGCGGCGGGAGAGCGGCACACCGGGAGACCTTGATCACCGCGATGTCGATGCGTCCGCGTCGTAATAAAGGACCCTTTCCACAGCGTACACGTCTCGCCGGTGGACAGGGTGGCGGTGGCGTAGATGGAGCCGTCGATGGAGTGGTAGTTGGTGACCGCCACGCCGTCGGCACTGATGAAGAAGCCGCTGGCGTTGGAGGAGGGCCTCGTTTGATCTCCACCTGTTGGGTGTGGAAGCCCTCAGCTGGAACACGGCGGCAAGGTGCAGCGGTCCGCCACCTGGCGGGCGTGAGAACAGGGTCCAGCAGTCCCAGGGCGTTGGCGGCGGAGGCGGGAGAAACGCCAGCCCCGGATCAGCCGCTCCAGCACGGTTTCGCTGCCGTCGTGATAGGAAAAGGTCAGGGCGTCCCGCCATGGATAAAAACAGACCGCCCGGGTCATGGTCTCGCCGGTTTCATAGTTGATGGAGTGACACCGCCGCAGCCAAGTGCTTCATGGCCGCGGACGCCGTGGAAAACGGCGCCGATGAGGTGGATATGGTCATCAACATCGGCTGGGTCAAGGACCAGAGGTGGGACGATCTGCTCTCCGAGATCAAGGCCGTGAAGGCCGCCTGCAAGGGCAAGCTCCTGAAGGTGATCATCGAGTGCTGCTTCCTGACCGACGAGGAGAAGGTGAAGATGTGCGAGATCGTCACCGCCTCCGGCGCCGACTATATCAAGACCTCCACCGGCTTCGGCGCCGGCGGCGCCACCCGGGAGGACGTGGCCCTCTTTGCAAAGCACGTGGGTCCCGATGTGAAGATCAAGGCCGCCGGCGGTATCGCCGACCTGAAGGACGCCGAGGACTTCATCGCTCTGGGCGCCTCCCGCCTGGGCACCAGCCGCATCGTCAAGGCCGTGAAGGCGATGGAAGAGAAATAAGGAGGAAATGAAAGCATGGGAACTCCCCATAACGAGGCGGCCCAGGGGGCCTTTGCCAAGACCGTGCTGATGCCCGGCGATCCCCTGCGGGCCAGCTTCATCGCGGAGACCTTTCTGCAGGACGCTATGCTGGTGAACAACGTCCGGGGCGTCCAGGGCTATACCGGCACCTACCAGGGCACGCCTGTGTCCGTCATGGCCTCCGGCATGGGCATGCCCTCCATCGGCATCTACTCCCACGAGCTGTTCCACTTCTACGACGTGGACAACATCATCCGCGTCGGCACCGCCGGCGCCATCTCCCCAAAGCTGAAGCTGCGGGATGTGGTCATGGGCCAGGGCGCCTGTACGGATTCCAACTACGCCCACCAGTTCGGCCTGGGCGGCACCTTCGCCCCCATCGCGGACTTCACCCTGCTGGAGACCGCCGTGACGGTAGCCCGGAAGCTCGGCATCGAGCCCCATGTGGGCAGCCTGCTCAGCTCCGACGTGTTCTACAACAAGGCGGGCAACACCCTGGACTGGGGCAAGATGGGCGTGCTGGCCGTGGAGATGGAGAGCGCCGCCCTGTACTGCAACGCCGCCGAGGCGGGCAAGCGGGCCCTGGCCATCTGCACCATCTCCGACAGCTTGATTACCGGCGAGGAGCTGCCTGCCGCCGACCGCCAGACCACCTTCACCCAGATGATGGAGATTGCCCTGGGCGTTGCTGTGGAGATGGCGAAGAAGTAAGGCGAGTTCAAAAAAGAAGAATCAGTCCCCGCGGCCACGCGGGGAAGCATGAAGGGGGGGACGTTGAGTCCCCTTCATAGTTGATCGGCCCGCAGCGGCGACTTTCGGCAAAGGTGAAAGCGGGAGGCCCGCCGGCAAAGCCGCCGGGCCGGGACGCGGAGCATCTTTTCCATATTTTCCCGGTCCGGCACAGGCCGAGCCTCTCCGGGAAATGACCGGTGACAATGGAAACAGAGCCGTGACAAACCACAGCAAAAATTTTGCAGAATTGGTTCTGCTTTTTACAAAGGCGCTGATGCTGCTGCTCAGGAGCTGGGCACCAACATCGACATCAACTACTTCTACGGCGGCCAGTTCTACGGCGATGCAAACATCACCTCCCGTATGGAGGGCTGGTACTCCAACGGCACTCAGGTCGTCTTTGCCTGCGGCGGCGGCATCTACACCTCCGCTGTTGAGGCTGCTCTGAAGAACAATGGCTACGTCATCGGCGTTGACGTTGAGCTGGGCTTTTTGCAGAAAGCCGAGGCCCGCAAGAAGGTCATGGCCCTGAGCGAGAAGTACGGCCTGCGTGTTGACCCCGATGCCCTCATCAGCGACATCTCGGTGGGTATGCAGCAGCGCGTGGAGATCCTGAAGATGCTCTACCGCGACAACGAGATCCTGATCTTCGACGAGCCTACCGCTGTGCTGACCCCGCAGGAGATCGACGAGCTGATGGAGATCATGCGCGGGTTCAAGAAGGAGGGCAAGTCCATCCTGTTCATTACCCACAAGCTCAACGAGATCATGGCGGTCGCCGACCGCTGCACCGTTCTGCGCAAGGGCAAGTATATGGGCACCGTGGACATCAAGGACACCACCAAGGAAGAGCTTTCCCGCATGATGGTTGGCCGTGATGTCCAGCTTCAGGTCGAATAAAAAGCCCGCTCACCCCGGCAAGGTCGTGCTGGACGTGGAGAACGTCACCATGCACAACGACCAGCGCAAGAAGGACTCCGTCAAGAACGTCTCCTTCCAGGTGCACGCCGGCGAGATCGTCTGTCTGGCGGGCATCGAGGGCAACGGCCAGACCGAGTTCGTCTACGGCCTGACCGGTCTGGAAAAGTTCAACTCCGGCAAGGTCACGTTGGACGGCAAGGACATCACCCATGCCTCCATCCGCCAGCGCTCCAAGGACGGCATGAGCCACATCCCCGAAGACCGCCACAAGCACGGTCTGGTGCTGGATTACAGCCTGGAAAACAACATGGTGCTGCAGCGCTACTGGCAGCCGGAGTTCCAGAAGGGCGGCTTCATCCGCAGCGAGAAGGTGCGGGAGTATTCCGACCGGCTGATCGAGCAGTACGACGTGCGCAGCGGTCAGGGAAGTGCCACCATCGTGCGCAGCATGTCCGGCGGCAACCAGCAGAAGGCCATCATCGCCCGCGAGATGGACAAAGACCCCAAGCTGCTGGTGGCCGTGCAGCCCACCCGTGGCCTGGACGTCGGTGCCATCGAATACATCCACCGCCAGATCGTGGCCCAGCGCGATAAGGGCAAGGCCGTGCTTCTGGTCAGTCTGGAACTGGACGAGGTCATGAACCTGTCCGACCGTGTCCTTGTCATGTACGAGGGCGAGGTCGTGGGCGAATTCGATCCCAAGACCACCACCGTGCAGGAACTGGGCCTGTATATGGCAGGTGCGCGCAAGCAGGGAAAGGAGAGCAATTAACAGATGAAAAACAAAAAACTTTCCCGCAGCAATCTGAACAGCTCCATCACGAGCGTTCTGGCCGCGCTGCTGTGCATCGTGATCGGCATGGCCGTCGGTTTCTTGGTGCTGCTGGCCATCAACCCGGCCCACGCCTGGGGCGACGGCTTTGTCCGCATCGTCAAGGGCGGCTTCTACGATGCCCCCTACGGCGTCGGCAAGGAGCTGGCCAATGCGGCTCCCCTCATCATGACCGGCCTGTCGGTCGGCTTTGCCTTCAAGACCGGCCTGTTCAACATCGGTGCAGCCGGTCAGTATACGCTGGGCGCTTACGGTGCCCTCTACTGCGCCATTATGCTCAAGCTGCCCTGGTTCGTCTGCCTGCTGGTTGCGGCGGTTCTGGGCGGCCTCTGGGGCGCGATCCCCGGCTTCTTCAAGGCCTATTTCAATATCAACGAGGTCATCACCTCCATCATGTTCAACTGGATCGGCCTCTACCTCGTCAATGAGCTGATCTACCAGAACGGCACCGGCCCCATGTACGATGTGCGCAACACGCGCACCCTGAACCTGGGCAAGAATGCAGATTTTGCGCAGTCCATCATCCCGGATTTCGGCCTGAACAAGCTGTTCCAGACCAACAGCACCACCATCGCCATCTTCCTGGCGGCGATCGTGGCGGTCCTGGTCTGGGTGGTGCTGAACAAGACTACCTTCGGCTATGAGCTGAAGGCCGTCGGCCTGAACAAGAGCGCTGCCCGCTATGCCGGCATCAACGAGAAGAAGAACATCATCCTCTCCATGGCCATTGCCGGTGCGCTGGCCGGTTTTGGTGCGGGCCTGTTCTATCTATCCAACGTGGGCCAGTGGAACCCGCTGAACTCCACCAGCCTGCCCGCCATGGGCTTCAACGGCATTTCCGTCGCCCTGCTGGCAAGCTCCAACCCCATCGGCACCATCTTCTCGGCCATCTTCATCTCCCACATCTCGGTGGGCGGCACCTTCCTTTCCACCAAGTATTACCCCACCGAGATCGCAGACCTCATCAGTGGTATCATCATCTATCTGTGCGCATTCTCTATGCTCTTCCGCGGCAAGATCCAGAAGCTGCTGTTCAAGAACGCGGACAAGACCAACGTGAACGCAGAGCCTGCCCCCGCGGAAAAGGCCAACGCGAAGAAGGAGGGCAAGTAAGATGCTGCTTTTGATCAAATATACCCTGCTGTATGGCATCGTTCTGATGCTGGTGGCGCTGGGCGGCATGTTCAGCGAGCACTCCGGCATCATCAACATCGCGCTGGAAGGCATCATGGTCATCGGCGGCGTGGCGGGTGTGCTCACCCTGACCATGCTCCCGGCCGATCTGTCGCCGTTCCTCACCGTGCTCATCTCGGTGCTGGTGGCTGCGCTGGCGGGCGTGGTGTACAGCCTGCTGCTGGCGTTCGCTTCCATCAACCTGAAAGCGGATCAGACCATCGGCGGCACGGCCCTGAACCTGTTGGCGACGGCCATCGCGGTGGTCATCGCCAAGTATTTCAGCGACAGCGGCAGTGCCAAGCTGAATTATTCCAACAAGCCCTTCCTGTTCAGCATCGGCGGGCTGGAGCTGAGCATCTTTGTCCCTCTGGGCATCGTGCTGCTCATCATCAGCTATGTCGTGCTGTACAAGA
>VOFD01002612.1_pt1 | contig 25908 bp, 28 predicted proteins | sample 5384101 | NCBI WGS metagenome assembly VOFD01 (sample SAMN12384723, study PRJNA508395) | human gut metagenome | isolation source: healthy gut C | host: Homo sapiens
GGCGCGGCTGATGCCGAGATGATTAAGGTTGCCGGTAGCCGATTTCAGCCCGTTGGAGATGTCTCGCACGGAATCGCACCCGGAAAACTGGCTGAATACCATGCTGACGAATTGGCTCCAAGTGCTGTAGCCTTTGCTGTGTTTGTCCGTTTCAGACTTTCTGATGATTCCCTTGATCTTTTCTTTGGGCAATAGGGAGATTATCTGCGCGAATAGTGTTTCGTCGGAAAGCGAAAACCAAAAACACGCCGACGAATTGGGGCTATCGTTTATCGACAAAAACAGCAAAAAATTTCCGGTCGATTTGCGCAATATCATTTCCGAAAATTTCGGATTTGGCGCATTTGTTTTCAGAAATCCGTCGACAGGAGAAGAAGTGATGCGCGTCAACGACTTGAAGGAATTTCAAGACAACATGTTCAAGATTCCCGACGACTCGTTGCTCTACCACGCATCTCGCAACGACATCTCGCGATGGCTCTACTCGCGGGCGATGTTTCCCATTGCGGAAATCATCCAAGCACACCGCTTCCGCGACATCAAAGAAGCCCCGAAGGTCAAAGAATTTTTCTTCAACCTCATCGTGAAATACCGGCGAATGAAAAACAAAGGAATCGTAGCAATATTCAAAAAAACAGGTTCGACTATTATTCCAATTTCGCCCGCATCGGGCAAGGCTCGCTCGGGGGAAAGGACGCGGACTCGCGTTCATCGATTCTATCATAAAGAAATATCCGATATGCGACAACTTCGACGGGGTCACGGTGTCAATCCCGCGAAGCGTTGTGCTTTGCACGGACATTTTCGATGAATTCATGGAAGAAAACAATCTCTTCCCGATTGCACTCTCCGACGCGCCCGACGAAGTGATCCTCGACAAATTCATCGAAGCAAACCTGCCGCACAGCTTGAAAGATGATTTTTCGCACTGTTCGACGTTATCGACAAGCCATTGGCTATTCGCAGTTCCAGCCTGCTCGAAGATTCCCACTATCAGCCATTCGCGGGTGTCTACTCCACCTACATGATTCCCCGCCTTGCCGACAAGTATGAAATGTACCGGCTGCTCAGCGATGCCATAAAAAGCGTCTATGCATCCGTCTATTTCGCCGACAGCAAAGCCTACATGACTGCGACAAGCAACCTCATCGACCAAGAAAAAATGGCCATCATCATCCAAGAAGTCGTGGGGAAAGAATACGGCGATTGTTTTTATCCCTCGTTTTCAGGGGTAGGCCGTTCGCTCAACTACTATCCCATCAACGACGAGCGCCCCGACGACGGAGTTGCCGAAATTGCCGTGGGTCTCGGAAAATATATTGTCGACGGCGGATTAGCGTTGCGATTCTCGCCGCGCCATCCGGACAAAGTGTTGCAAACAAGCACCATCGACACAGCGCTGCGCGACACGCAAACGCAATTTGACGCATTGGACACGCACGACATCAACAACTCATTTCGCATCGACGACGGATTCAACATCAAGAAATGCAACATACAAGACGCCGCAGCCAATGGCTCGCTCAAATATATGGTGTCGACCTACGACCCTGCCGACCAAGTGATTCGCGACAATGACTATGGAAAGGGGCGACGCGTTGTCACATTCGCCAATATTTTAAAGCACAAAGCATTCCCATTGGCAGAAATAGTCGATTTCATGCTCACCGAAGGAGCAAAAGAGATGCGGCGGCCGGTGGAAATAGAATTTGCCGGCTCTATCGCGCCCGACGGGACGCAAAAAGGCTCCATGTATTGGCTGCAAATCCGACCCATTGTCGACCGCAAAGAGATGCTCGACGAGAAAATTGCCGAAACGCCCGACAATCAAATCATCTTAAAAAGCTTGTCGGCATTAGGGCATGGCACAATGGACGATGTTCGCGCCATTGTCTACGTCAAGCCGCAAAATTTCTCATCTCTTAAAACGCCGCAAATTGCAAACGAGATTGCCGAACTCAACAAAAATATATTGACGAAAATGCCGGCTACGCGCTTATCGGGCCCGGACGGTGGGGCACAAGCGATCCGGCATTGGGCGTACCCGTCAAATGGCAACACATATCTGCCGCACGCATAATAGCAGAAACCGCCCTGCCCGGATACAAAATCGAGCCGAGCCAAGGCACGCATTTTTTCCAAAATCTGACTTCATTCGGAGTCGGATACCTCACCATCGGGAAAGCCGGAGAGATTTGCGACTACGACTATCTCAACGCTTTGCCGGCCGCCTACGAAAGCGAGCTTGTCAGAGTTGTCGCTTTCGAAGAGCCATTATCCATCAGCATAAACGGGAAAACCGGATTAGGCTTAATTGTAAAACCTGCATATAAACCATAAGAATTATGTCGTTATTCAACAACTTAAAAAACATATTGGGTTTTCCGGAAACGGAAAATGAAAATACTGCCGACATGCAAGAATCCGTCGAACGGACTCCATACATCAACCCGTTCAAAGACGAAACTCATCATGCCCCTGCACCGTCAGAAGAGCCGGCAAATCAACGGCCGTCGCTCTCCACTGCCGACATCGATGAAAAAATGCGCATGAAAATCATTGAAAAGCTCATCGACATACTCAACACATCTTTGCCCGATTATACAAAAAATATATCGACAGAAATGCCCAAATTCAATACATTCGGCAACTGATTGCTGCCGACTTCGACGAAGCCATGTCTGAAATAATCAAAAAATGCGAAGAGTCGGCAAAAAGGAATGGCTTTCCGACAGGATAGAAATGGAGCAAAAATAGCCGACGCTGCCAAGCAAGCAAAGGAAGCCTCCGAGAGAAACGAAAGCCAAAAAACCGCATGATGAGCCTCGAACGCCAAAAGCGGCGCTCAACGAGCGAATCGCAGCATTGGAAGCAAAAACGGCAACGGCAGAAGCCGAAAAAAAGAGCAATTCAATTGGAAACAAAAAGCTTGATGAACAAGTTGAAAGTGTCTGCCGTCAATGAAGCCGAAATAAAAGTTGTGCAGGAAGAATGCGAAGCGCTCAAAATCGAAAAAAGACGCTTTGCTGAAAAAAAATTGAGCAATTGGATGAGACAATATTGACTTTGAAAAAAAATCAGCCGGCAGCCGAAAGCCAACAAGCCGATTCAACTCTTGCCGAAGAAATTGAAAAAATACAAAACTGTTATCTCCGGCTTGCAAGCATCCATCCAACGACAAAACGACGAAATGTATGCCTTGAACCGGCAACTTGCCGAAAAGGCACAGACATGTCGCTACGCGACGAAATAAACGAACTGAAAAACGAGCTTGCCTCTAAAACTCATGAAGCCAAACTTTTTGCAGAAAAAAGCGGAAGAAACAGACAAACTTGCACGCCAATTGAAAGAATCCGCAGAAAGGACTCAAAAACAACACGCTGATGAAGAAGAAAAAACTGCGTACCGAAATCGAATCATTACGCAATGAAAACGCGTCGCTTCAAAAGCAGTTAGAAAAAAGACGGCGAAAAGATCCATCGACATGAGCGTGGACACAGTCGAAGAAAGCGAACCGAAACACGTCGTTCCGGAAAAGAAAAAGCAAACTACCGTCTCTGCCATCGACTATTCTTCCGAATACACGGATTGGCTCTTGCCTACTCCGCCTTCAGTTTCCATCCCCATAGAGGAAGACGAAGAACCGGAAGAAAAACCCGCCGGCAAGCAAGAGAAACGGCACGCCGGCAATCCAAATGCGCCTGAGCAAATGGAATTGTTCACATAAATCGACAGCCAGCAATCGATGAAATATTTCTACATCGTTGCCGGTACGATATGTGTCGGATTAGGCATATTAGGCATTTTCCTGCCGTTGCTCCCCACAACGCCATTGCTTCTGCTTGCCGCATATCTATATGCGAGAAGTTCGCAGAAACTGTATGAAAAACTGATCACAAACAGATACTTGGGAAACTACATACGCAATTTCATCAATAAAAAAAGTAATCCCCCTGAAAGCAAAAAAGCCTATGCCATTTCATTGCTATGGGCTTCTATGCTTTTTTATGCATCATCTTAGGTAATTTTGCGGTAGCAATCGACATCCTATTGTTCTGCATCGCCGTGCTCGTCTCTCTACACATCGCATCGTTCCGAAGCGAATGAACGCGCACTAAAATGGATATCCGATTGCCAAGTTGAATGCAAGGCTGTTCCCGAATTTTTCCATATTATAATAGCCGCTTTTTTTTTTCCTGTATCGTAAGGCAAATGCAATCCTATGCCCAAATCGCCCCTGACTACAATCATGCCCAAATCCAAACGCAGCCCGACACCTGTGCCGAGCGCGAGATCGTCAAAGAAATTGCGTGCAGAAAGTTTTTCCGCCCGGGCGCATCGGATCGTCTTTCAGCAACCAGATATTGCTGGCATCCATAAATACAGCGCCTTTTAAAATACCCAACAATGGGAAGCGGTATTCCAAATTCATTTCGAAGCGGAATGTTCCGGTTTGATCATAATAGCCATTGGCAGAAACATCCCCGTCATGATAGCTTCCGGGACCTATCGACCGCACGGCAAACGCCCGAATGGAATTGGCTCCCCGACATAAAATTGCTCGCCGTAAGGCACTTCCTGCGAATTGCCATAAGCGTGCGCAGCTCCGGCAAATACCCTCGACACCAATCGATGTTCGCCGCTCAATCGCCGCGAATAAACAATCTGCACCGTCCCTTTCACAAATTGGGAAAACGGCGTGCCGAAAGCTGCTTTTCTCCTTTTGTCCCACACAGCGACCACAAACCGGAAAACACATTTCCACCCTCCGTGAACGAACCCTGCAACGTCAAATGATTATCGTCGCGATGCCGCCCGAAGCTTCTGTCGTAAGTGTACGTATAGCCTAATTTTTGGAATAAATTGATCTTCAAAACTTAAAGCAATCGCCGTATTTTCTGCCATCGTGGCATCAAACTCCGGCGTCGTCGCCAGCAATTTATTATATTTCAATCCAAACAATGTGATTTGGTTTCGGGAATATCGGGACGCTTTCCATTCGTAATTAAATCCGAAATCGAATTGCGCCATTTTGAAAAAAATGCGGCCGGTTCATCAACGTTCCGCCCAACGACAATCGCGTCCATGCCAATTCCCTATTGGTGAATGGAATAAATTTCGGAGCCAACAAGCGCGGAAAAGCAAGTTCTGCATTAAGGCCTATTTCATAGGAATTAAAGTCCGAACGCCGGCCGTCTACTTTTGCCTATTTGCCATTCGTAAGCGCCATCCAATTTCAAAGTGAGCCGTTCTCCCCGCCAAACAAATTACGGTTCGTCACTTGGAACGACAGCCCCGGTCCCAAATAACTATTCGACTTAGAAGTTAGATTTGTTTCCAATTGCGTCTCCAATGGAGAATCAAACCGGCAAGCAATTTGAAAATCCAGCGTGTCGGAAACTGCTTCGTCGAGCGGAGTCGCCGTCACGGAAATATAACTGAATATGCCCAAGCGCGAAAGGTAGGATTGCGTTGTCGATAACCGCCTCACATTTACCGGCTCGCCTTCCTTAAATGTTATGCACGAAGGTATCAAGGATTTTCTCAATTTTGACGGACGCATCTGTATCACTTTGCCTCTGTCGGTTTGCAATGTATCGGGCGTTCCTCCGCCTTCTGCCCGCATCACCACAGTCGTCACATCGCCGACATAAAACTTTCGCAAAGCTTTTTCAGGCGCTTTCGAAGAAAGCGCAATTTGCAGCACGACGCCATTTTCTCCCGCCATAATCGTATCTGCCAAGTAGTTAATATATTCCGGCCGGAAATAATAATATCCATGATTTCTGATTCTGTTCGTCACTCGCGTGCGAGAAACAGACAACGAATCATTGCAAAGCACTTCTCCCACCTGCAAATATTTGTCGCGTTTAAAATAGGCATTCATGTCACGATAAAGTTCTGTCGTGTCGGGCAAATAGCGGATTTCCGACAACCGTTTCGGAGCAGCCACTTCCACATTATAAACAACACGCGCCTTGCGGGGATTTTTTTCTTGTCGTATTTAAGTTCGTAGGATGTAGTCGAACCGAAATAACCATTTTTATCCAGCATGTCTTCCACCATCTTCATCCGCAAATCCGGCCGCACATCCGACATAAGAACCGGTTCTTCCACAAATTTGCGATATATCCACCCTTTCAGGCCTTTTTGAATCCTCCGGCCAATGATTATAAAGCCACAATCCCAACGGAAAAGGAGATCGCACATAAGGAGAATACACGAATTGTTGGCAGGCACATTAATAATTTCCTTAATATTGTCCGCCAACCCTGACGGTATTTCTATCGTATCTGCCACAGCTTCGACATGTAATTTTTTCACGCCGGTATATAGCACTTCCCCTTCGCCGAGCCTCGAAGTGGTGGAACACGACGAAAGCACGAACAACCCAAGCAAGAATAATATGAATCCTGTTTTTCTCATTGCTGCCCTGTTTTTCCTTCTCGTTGCATTGAATCCCGACGAGGTTTCAAGAATCTGAACATATCGCGCCATGAAGCGATTTTGCGTTTCCATACGAATCCGGCTCCCGTTTCGGTGATTTCGCCTTCAAGAATACTTTCATATTCCTTGTGATGGAACAACTTCACATACATCGTGCCCGTCTTGTTCAGCTTGTATTCAAACGAAAGATCGTTCAGAAGATTTTGCGACAAATTGTCTTCCGCCGATGCATCCGACACATAATTGCCGCCAACGACAATCTTAAACCGATCGTCAAACACGCTCTTCGAAACCTGATAAGAATAGCTCGTGGTAGTCGACGTCGCCCCATCGACCACTTTGTCGTATTGATCGATTCCAAACGACAAGTCGATGCCCGAAATATTATTTGCCGCCCAATTGTTCACAACTGATTCAAGGAATGAAAAAGCCATGTTTTCCGACAGCAAGCCGGCAGCCCCCGCAGAAGCCGAAGGTCCTGTATACGTGTTATAGAGCAACAAGTTCATAGCCTGTGTCGAACGTTGTTCTGCCGACATGCCGGCCAATTCATTGGCTATCGTCATATCGCCTTCCGACGCCAAATCAAACGACACGTCCAACGAACTCAACGTATTCCCGACTTTCAGCATCACATCGAACGGCACTGTGCGCGACCCTTGATTGCCTCCTCCGATGTTCACTTTCATCGACTGGATTGCAGTCACATCGATTGACGGATTCAATAAATTTCCGGTCCATGTCAGGCTGCCGCCATCTTGAAACTTAAACAATTTTTCCGACATCATCGGAGGCGAATAACGCACAAAACCGTTGCGAAGCGTATAGCGCCCTATTAAACTCATATCGCCTTGATCGTTTTGAGAATAGCTCAACATACCGTCGCCGTCGATTTGGACACAATTCTTTCCATCCGGCGACAAGTTCACAGTAAACAACGCATTCGGTTGCACTATCAACGCCGCTTTCACTTTCATGCCAAACGGGCGCACTGCCAAAGTGTCGGCAACGATTGTTGTCGTATCGCTAAAATTCACGAATCGGAGCATGTCATCGTCGCCGGCTTCCGACAAGGCGACCGCCCCCGACTGATAGACATAAGTCAGATTTGTGCCGGCAAGCACGCTCAGCGTTGCCTTCATGTCGAGCATGTCGGCAGAACCTACAATCGACGCATTCGCATCAATGAACCCTTTGCCATACAATTCCGACTTTCCGGTCTTTTTTCCATCGACAATTTGCACATTGCGACCTTTTTATTTTTAAATCCGTATACATTTCCTCCATCGGAAACAAACGCACAAATCCATCGAAAGTCAGCGGATTGCCGTTTGCTCCCACCACATCATAAGCATTAAACCTGACAACGCCGTCCTCCACCGGTATCTTCTCGTCGTCGAAAGCCAACGATGTCCCGAACATCGGCATTTTTATCCTTGCCGAATCAAATTGCAAATATCCATCTAATTTCGGGGCGCTCAAATTGCCGCTCACGGCAATTTTTCCATTCAACGCGCCTGTCAATGTGCCCGCCGATTCCGGCATGAATGCACTGACTGTGGAAAGCGGCAAACTGTCGATTTCCAAATGCAAATCGTATTGAGGCTCCGGAACAGAATCCAAACGATATCCGCGCATCGACAAAAAGCGATGGCCGTCAATATCCATGCCGGCAAGCGCATACACATTCCCTCGTTCGCCGGTCAACGCAAGACGGGTATCCAATCGCAAATCGCCGACAGGGCGCTTCCCGTAACGCATATCATCGATTAGCACCTCGCCCGTTCCCCAATACAGTTTTCATTGTAATTCACCGACACTTTTGCCGAAAGAGCTCCTTCTATCGGAGGCGAGAATGGCGACATCACAAGCCAATCCCTCAATTCTATTCCCGACAACTCTACGTTGGCGCCATTATGAAATTGGTTATCGCGTGCCGTATAAATATTTATATATCCGCGCTCCGCATTTTCTATCGACATATCCGCCTTTATCTTGCCATCCGACAAATTGTATGCTACATAATTGCCCTCGTTGAGCTTCCAATCGAGAAAAGCTATGCGCGGCTTTTCAGGAAACAACCCTACCGAAACAATTGAATCCGACAATTCCGCTTTCACGCCAAACTCAAACCCGACTTCATCGAATTGGTCTTTCTGCAAAAGGAAAGCATCCATGCTGTTGCCGCCAATATTGCCTTCAATATATGCCTCCTTCATGAATTCTTGATTCTTTGCCGAATTGTTCACGCCTATGCGGTATCGCAATTTGTCGCGGGCAGCCATGTCGAGAGTCAACGTGTCGAACAAAACTTCCCCGATGTTTAAACGATCCAACTGTCCAGCGACATCAAATTCATCCGCATTGCGCAAGGTCAAGTCGAAACGATCGTACGACACGCCCGAACCTTCCAAATAGGCATGCACTATATTTCGATTCCCTGATTGGACATCAGCGTCAAATTGTGGCAATTTTGCTTGTATTTTTGCCACATCCACATATTGTTTCGTCATCATCGTATCCAATTCCGGCAATATTCGCGACACAGAGTCGCTTAAAGCAAACATGCTTGCCGTCGAATGGAATCGCATCGTAAAATCATTATTCCGCAGCCTGAAATTTGTACGCGTCGAGTCCGAACGGAAGCCCAAGTCGATACTGTCGGTACGGAATGTATTGGCTGGCAACAACACAAACAAATCCGACAACCTCAGCACGCCTCCATAATCATTCTTTCCGACATCGGCAAAAACGAATCCTTTCACATCCATGCCGCCCGACAACCGATCGGCAGACAAATTCATTTCGGTCAAATCCAAATTTTCCACGTGCCCGGCGACTGCCATTTGATAAATTGTCTTCGTGATTTTTCCTCTTAACGACAAATCCAAATCGGCAAATTCATTGTCCGATGCCAAACGAACGTCATAATCCCCTTTCCGCAAAGTTGCAGAAAGATCAATATTCCGATATTCTACACTGTCGAATTCGATGCTTTCAAGAGACATGGCGGCATCTGCCGACATGCGATACGGATCGAAACCGGCTCCTTCAAATTCCAAATCGCCGACAATTCGTCCAAATTGTCCTTCCGGAAGGACCGAACGGCCATCAAGCCCGTCAAAGCGGACTTTGCCCCGATATGAATCGCGCGACATGTTCCAACGCCCATCGGCTACGATTTTGCCGCTGTCGACATACGCCGTCAAATCGCCTGCCAATGATTTCTGTTTGTACTCGGCCATGCCTTTCAACCGGACCAATGGAACATTCACATCCTTTCCCAAGCCAAACAACGAACGAATGGACCTGCCGCCGGAAAGCCTGCCATCGACAATCAATTTTCCACCGGCTTTTTTTCTCATCATTCAAATCGAAAAACGTGCCCTTGGCTTTAACCGTAATCATGTTCGCCACTTTGGCCGAAACTTCTTTCACCTCCAATTCTTGCAACGTGCCCGACATATCCACAGCAAGAGAAGCCGACATGCCTTCAAATGCCCCCCACGCCGACTTAAAGCCCGGCACGAAATACCCCACATCGGACATAGCCACATCCGATTCGACACTTAGCCGCAAGGAAGCATCCGGAGCATTCGACAAAATCGAAGCATCGGCCACCGCGTCGATGGCAATCGACGATTCCTGCGTTTCCAATTGCAACCGTCTCACTGACAACAAAGAATCTGTCATTTCCAACAAGCCGGATGCATCTTTAATCTCCAAACCGCTATGCTCGCGCATCGCAATTTTTGAAATAGGCACCTGCAAAATTCCGCCATGGTTATAAAAGTCGTCAATGCGAATATCTATTCCGCCTATGCGTATATTTTCCGGATTAAATTCATCTGTCGATGGCGTGCCACGAACAGCATACTGCGCATCGCTGCCACGCACGCGAAAACGCTCCACTCGAATGGTCCACGGCTTGGCTTGCGCTTCTTCGGTTTTCTCATCCGCCACGGCAGGGACAGCAGCAGCAAACTCCGCAGCAGCAACAGAATCAGGCATCAAATAAACCGCCGACAACCGTTCTGCTTCAACCGTTTTCGCACGAATCAGATTCACAGCCATATTGACCGAAACTCCTTGCAATCCGCCCTTCGCCAATCTCACGTCAAGACTGTCAATCGCCGGCATCATCGACATTCGATAGCGCACATCGGACAACTGCAAATCGCCAAGCGTCACCAGCCACGTTGCCGGCTCGCTTTCTTCCTCATCATCGCGTACACGCGTTGCATCCATGACGACTTCCACATCCGCACCGTCAATCGACGCGCTCGACAAATCAATATGTTCCGACAACAACCCCACCTTGCTTTGCTGCAAATCGAACTTGCGAAGACGCGCTGTCAAAACCATTGAAGAATCGCTGCTTGTCATTTTGTAAAAAGCATTGCGCGCCGCCACGCCGTCTACCGCCACTTCGCCTTTTATCAATGGAAGCAACCGCACGCTCAACTCCATGCTCTCTCCGCTCATGAGCGTATCCGACTGCTCATCGAGCACAAGAACATCGCTCACCGACACACGAAAAAGCAGATTTCAACAAAAAACGTCCGATTGTAACGGAATAACCTGTCGATTCCGATACTTTTTCCGACACAAAGCCAACCACTGCATTTTGTATGGCAGGAATATACAAAAAGCGTCGGAAGCAAACATAAAAAACTACGGCAATCGCAACCCATTTAAAGGCACGACGCAATTTCCCTCCGCGTTTTTTCATTGCAATCTGCGCATCGGCTTGCTCAACATTTATGTTTTCTTCCTCCGACGACATAGTTTAATTCCTTTTCAACATGGCAGCGGCGATTGCCATGCCAATCACTGCTCCGATAAAATCAGCTGCGAAATCGAACCAATCGCCCGAACGCCCCATATCCATTTGCCATTGGGCCATCTCTATCGCGCCGCCTAAAAAGATGCCAATGCCACGCTTGCGACGGCCAATGAAATTATCGAGACCCTCCGGCTTCCTCGGCTGAAATCGATCGCCAAAGAAAACGCCACGCCCAAAAACATCACGCCATGCACCACCTTGTCCGCACCGGCAAACAAAGGAATATGGACGCTTCCAAACGGCCGAGGAAACAACGTAAGATAAAGCACCACCGCAATCACAATGGTCGACAATAAAAATCGAGGGACTTTATACAACAATTTCACCATCTCTTTTTGAAGCCATCAACCTGCCATCTCAAACCAATCGACAAATGGCAGCCTGCCTATAAGCTTATGTAAAGATACAACAAATACCCAGTTCCTCATGCAAATCGCAAAAGAAATATCAAAAAATGCAACTTGCTCTCACAAAATAACATTAATTGCCATAGAAAAGACAAGGCATGTCCATTTTCAAACCGTATTTTATTCTGTAAAATATTTGTTGTATTTTTGTGACAAATTGCAACAAAAATGAGTGCAAAAACAGGTTTTTCTTCCAAGTTGGGAGTAATTGCAGCAACCGTAGGCTCTGCTGTCGGGCTCGGAACGATATGGCGTTTCCCGAATGAAGTGCAAGCCAATGGCGGTTCTATTTTTTAGTGGCATATCTAATCAGCGTCGTATTGATGGGCATTCCCGTCATGCTCGCAGAATTTGCCGTCGGCAGGGGAAGCCGATCCGACACAGTCAGCGCGTTTCAAAAGCTAACGCCCCGAAAGCCGTGGTGGATCATCGGCGTATTGGGCGTATTGGCCCCTACCTGATCTTGATGTACTATATGGTCGTGGCCGGCTGGACTTTGGAATATTTCTGGATGTCGCTTACCGGCGAACTCTTCGACGGACTGCAAACAGCCACATCCGAAACCGCCTTTTTCAGCAACATAATGAGCGACTCGCTTTGAGCGGATGGCGTCCAATCCTATGGACAGCCATCATGATTTTCATAAATCTTTTCATCCTCCTCAATGGCGTTAAAAAAGGGAATAGAACGCATGTCCAACATGTTAATGCCTCTTTTGTTTGTCATCCTCATCGTGTTCTGCGGCGTGTCGCTAAGCCTTCCGAACGCTTCGGCCGGCGTTGATTTCTTTCTTCGCCCCGACTTCTCGAAGCTCGATAGCGGCGTATTGATTAGCGCAGTCGGGCAAGCGTTTTTCTCGCTCAGCCTCGGCATGGGCATCCTTATCACCTATGCAGCCTATTTCCCAAAAGACACCAACATGCCACGCACGGCAAGCATCGTGTCCGGATTGGTGTTTTTTGTTGCCGTCATGATGGGATTAATCATTTTCCCTGCCGTAAAATCTTTCGGAATCGAAGGCTCGACGCAAGGCACGACATTGATTTTCGTCACATTGCCGCAAATTTTCATGCAACTTCCCCTGCCTCAACTATGGTCGGCATTGTTCTTCTTCCTCTTAGTCGTGGCAGCTTTGACTTCTACCGTTTCCGTTGCAGAAGTTCCCATCGCCTTTTTATGCGACAAATTCAACTTTTCGCGCAGCAAAGCATGCCTCGTGGTTCTCGTGCCCATGTTGCTCTTTTGTTCTGTTTGCTCATTGTCGCAAGGTCCATGGTCGGACTATACGATATTCGGCTTGACGATTTTGACCTTATCGACTATTTCACTTCCAACATCATGTTGCCTGTGATTGCAATCGGCGTATGCCTTTACGTCGGATTTGTCTTGCCAAAAAACTTTTTCATCAATGAAACGTCGAACGAAGGCCAATTGAAAACCAAAATCATCCAGCTATTTTTTCTATTCATTCGCTACATCGCGCCGTTTTTTAATTGCCGCCGTTTTAGCAGGAAAAATATTTGCTTGACGATGGAAAAACTGACAAAAACAGAACGTGCGGGGCTTGTCGCCGCCATTATCGCCACAATTCTGATTCTTGGCGCAGCCTGCATTTTCCGCCTCTGCTCCGCCGGCAACGCCACGGAAACATCAAAATCGGAAGTCGAGCAATTCATTCAACAAGCTGAAAAATTTAAAGCCGACACCATTCCGGCTACGAAAAAGCAAAAGAAAAAAAGACGCATCCGAATCCCATAAATCCGCTAAGGCAACCGCTCGAACGCAATTAATCGCACTTTTCGCCCATAAAGTTTTGATGCAGAAAATTATTGACGTAATTTCGCATTGAAGTTACACTATCAATTCTATTCATGCGGCAATTCCATCCGTTCTCGCTTAATATCGACGGGCAGCTCAAAATATTCAATCGCCCGTTAGTCATGGGGATACTAAACGTCACCCCCGATTCTTTTTTTTGCAAAAAGCCGATGCGGGAACGACGAATCGGCCATACGAAAACGCATCAGGAAATTGTTGCCGAAGGAGCCGACATCATTGACATTGGCGGCTATTCGTCGCGCCCGGCGCCGACGACGTCTCCCCGATGAAGAATTCGACCGACTTTCGCTCGGATTGCGAATCGCCACGGAAGAAACCCCGGCTCAATCATCTCCATCGATACCTTCCGTTCCGAAATTGCCGAACGTTGCATCGAAAAATTCGGTGCACTCATCGTCAACGACATTTCTGCCGGAACGCTCGATGCCAACATGATTCCGACAGTAGCACAGCCCACGTGCCTTACATCATGATGCACATGAAAGGCAATCCGCAAACGATGGGCGCATTGACCCAATACGACAACCTTGTTGCGGAAATTCTCCAATTCCTCGGACAAAAAGCCGATGAAGCCGCACAAGCCGGAATTGCCGACATTATCATAGACCCCGGATTCGGATTTGGGAAAACCGTTGAACAAAACTATGTACTGCTGGAAAATCTCGATTTGTTCCACATACTCAATCGCCCGATATTAGCAGGCTTGTCGAGAAAATCCATGATCTACAAATTGCTCGCGACAGATCCCGACCATGCGTTGAACGGCACTACGGCCGCCCACATGATAGCCCTCATGCAAGGCGCTGCGATTTTGCGCGTGCACGATGTCAGGCAAGCCGTCGAAACTGTAAAAATATACGACACGACTATTCTTCAAGCCAAAAATATTTGACACAATGGATTTCATCGGAATAAAAGACATCATCGACATACTGATTGTAGCAACCATCTTGTTCTACATCTATAAAATCATGAAAGAATCCGGAACGCTTGCCATTTTCATCGGCATTTTCACATTTGTCGTAATCTGGCTTGTCACTTCCGTTTTCCTTCGAATGGAGCTAACCGGACGAATCCTCGACAAATTCATGAGTATCGGATTGCTCATACTTGTCATTATCTTCCAAGACCAAATTAAACGATTCCTGATCGAAATAGGATCGCATCGGAGATGGCGCTTTTTGCACAATTTGTTTCGTCGCAAATCCGCCGACGGCAAAAAACAAGCAGCTTGGGTTTTGCCTATCGTCTATGCCTGCTTGAACATGTCGAAAACGAAAACAGGAGCCCTCATTATCATCAAAGGCGAAGTCCCGCTCGATTCTTACGAAAAATCGGGTGACATCATCAATGCCGACGTAAACGGGCGGCTCATTGAAAACATTTTCTTCAAAAACAGCCCGTTGCACGACGGTGCCATGATTGTCTCCGACGGAAAATAAAAGCCGCAGGATGCATCCTGCCGGTTTCCCACGATTCCGACGTGCCGCGACAACTTGGATTGCGCCACCGTGCAGCATTAGGGATGTCGCAAGCCACCGACGCTTTTTGCCATTATTGTTTCCGAAGAAACAGGCAATATTTCAGTTGCCCATAATGGAAAACTCTCATTGCGTTTAAGTTCTACCGACCTCGAAACGCGCATCGACAAATTCGTTTCCGAACTTTAAACTATCCATCAAGAGATGAACGGATTAGTAATCAAAAACACCGGAAGCTGGTACGTTGTCAAAACCGAAAACGCTTCGATAAACTGCAAAATCAAAGGGCATTTCCGTTTAAAAGGAATTCGAACGACAAACCCCTGTTGCCGTAGGCGACCATGTGACAATCGAAGAAAACACCGACGGAACGGGATTCATCACAGAAATAGAGCCTCGGCGCAATTACATCATCCGGCGCGCTTCAAACCTCTCGAAGGAATCGCATATCATTGCCGCCAATTTAGACCAAGCATTTCTCATCATATCGTTTGCAGAACCGCTGACTCCCACTGTTTTCATCGATCGATTCTTAGCCACAGCCGAGGCTTATAGGATTCCGGCAACAATCGTTATCAACAAAATAGATTTGCTCGACGACGAAGGCCGCGAATACATGGAAGCCTTTCGATATTTGTATGAAACAATCGGCTACCAAACAATTGCAATTTCGGCCGAAACGGGCGACGGAATCGAATCGTTGCGACCATTGCTCAACCAAAAAATCACCCTTTTCTCCGGAAATTCAGGCGTGGGAAAATCCACATTGCTAAACAGGCTGATTCCGGGCTCAACGTAAAAACCGCTTCCGTGTCGGCCGTGCACCATACCGGAATGCACACCACCACTTTTTCTGAAATGTACCCGCTTCCGGATGGCGGATACATCGTCGACACGCCGGGGAATCAAAGGCTTCGGAACTATCGACTTCAAAGAGGAAGAAGTGTCCCACTACTTTCCGGAAATTTTTGCGGAATCTCGCCATTGCCGATATTCCAACTGCAAACACCTGCAAGAGCAAAGGGGTGTGCCGTAAAAAGGCATTGGAAGAGCATCGCATCAGCCAATCGCGCTATGCAGGATACCTAAGCATTTTGGAAGACTGCAATCCCGACAAATACCGAAAACCATTTTAATGCACATTTATGCTTTAATGTGCATTTTTTTGCTTCGCGTCGCAACCAACTTACAATAATTTTTCGTACATTTGCAGCCTGTATAAAAAATCTATACAGATAGCTCAAAAAACAAGAAAAATTTCAAACCACTATGAAGCTATTACAAGCTAAATTAGCAAAATACGATGCCCCTCAAAAGCAAAAGCCGCAGGTGTTTACCCCTATTTCCGCAAAATAGAAAGCGAACAAGACACAGAAGTGCTCATCAACGGGAAAAAAGTGTTGATGTTCGGTTCTAACAGCTACTTGGGTTTGACCAACCACCCGAAAGTGATCGAAGCGGCTGTCGCTGCAACAAAAAAAATATGGCACCGGATGTGCAGGTTCGCGATTCCTCAATGGCACGCTCGATATCCATGTCGCATTGGAAAACAGACTTGCAAAATTCGTCGGGAAAGAAGAAGCAATCGTCTATTCGACAGGTTTTCAAGTGAATCTTGGCGTAGCTTCTTGCCTCACCGGCAGAGAGGATTATATTTTATGGGACGAATTGGACCATGCGTCCATAATTGAAGGTTGCCGCTTGTCGTTTTCTCAAAAAATCAAATACAAGCACAACGACATGCAGAGCCTTGAAGAGAAACTCAAAATGTGCGATCCCGACAAAGTAAAGCTCATCATCACAGATGGCGTGTTCTCGATGGAAGGCGATGTGGCAAACCTGCCCGAAATCGTGCGACTTGCAAAACAATATAATGCTGCCGTATACGTCGACGAAGCTCACGGAATCGGAGTGTTCGGGCGACAAGGACGAGGCACATGCGACCACTTCGGCGTGACATCCGACGTCGACATCATCATGGGCACATTCAGCAAATCGTTTGCCGCTTTGGGAGGATTTGTTGCTACCGACTCCGTCACAGCCAATTATTTGCGCCACAACTCCCGCTCGTATATTTTCAGCGCAAGCATCACGCCGGCCTCAACCGCGGCAGTCAATGCAGCTCTCGACATCATGGAAAGCGAGCCCGAACGCATCGAGCACCTTTGGAAAGTGACCAATTACGCTCTCGACGGTTTCCGCAACATTGGTTGCGAAATTGGACACACATCGACGCCAATCATCCCATTGTTCATTCGCGACAACAATAAAACTTTTGCAGTCACTCGCGATCTGTTGGACGAAGGCATCTTCGTGAATCCGGTCGTGTCGCCTGCCGTGCCGTCGCAAGACACGCTGATTCGATTCAGCCTCATGGCTACGCACACCATCGAACAAGTCGACATCGCGCTCGACAAAATTGGAAAAGTGTTCCGAAAATACGATATTATCAAATAATCGTTCAGCCACAATTCTTAAACAAAAGAGCAGCCCCGCATGGAGGTTGCTCTTCTGTTTTTCACGCCTGAGACGACAACCGGCAAAAATCAGAGTTGCCTATTTATTTTTTCTATCAATTCTTTCAAATGGTCTTTTTGCGTTGTCCCGACATGGCGGTCTACGACCTCTCCTTTTTTCAAGAACACCACAGTAGGAATGTTCATAATCCCGAAATGTTCGCAACAATCGGGATTTTCTTCCACATCGCATTTGCGAATATCCACTACTCCTTCATACTCAGAAGCAAGTTCGTCGACGATCGGCGATATTTTCCGGCACGGACCACACCATTCTGCCCAAAAATCGACGACAACAAGGGAATCGGATGCCAATACATCCTGCAAGTCATTGTCCGTTAATTCTTTTTGCCATTTTATGATATTTTTTATTCTTTTGTGGACAAAGATAGTGAAAGTCGAGCGCAGAAGAAAAAGAATTCATTCATTTTTCTTTTGCCGAGACGCATCCTGTCTTATTCAAAGATTCCGAAAGTCGAGTGGAAAAACAATCAAACTTGTTTGAAATTGTTTGCCCGAGACGCATCCTATCTTATCCAAAGATAGTGAAAGTCGAGCGCAGAAGAAAAAGAATTCATTCATTTTTCTTTTGCCGAGACGCATCCTATCTTATCCTATATATCCCACATTACCCTACTGATCCTTTTCTCACAACCTCGTAGTCCACGCCAAGTTCTTCCAAATCCATTATCAATTCCTTATTCAAAATAATTCTGTCGGAAGACGACATCGGAATCGACCTATTGTGTTGTTTGTTTTGCAAAGTCATAAACAGCATTTTTGCCTCCGAATCGTTTGTCCTGATATAATCGTCCAGCACAGCCGACAACGACTCATTTTCCATATCGCTTTCCGTCACATTCAGTTTGATTCCCTCTATCACACTTCCTTGAACATTCTCCATCAATTGGACATCCTTAATTGTGCGATACATCTTATCGTTATAACGCCCTTTTTTATAGCAATACGTCACCATGATTGCACTTCCTACAATGCCATAACGGATAAAGTTCACAAAGTCCTGTCCGAAAAGTTTCAACTCGGCAGAACCCGAATAATCTTCGATCTTGATGACGCCAAATTGCGAGCCGGTGCGCGATGTCAACGTTTTCGATTCGATCACAAGGCCGCCGATGGTGAAATCTTTTCGGTTGCCATGTCCTCCATTCCGAAATCTTTGGCTTGAACATTGCACCCGAAATTCAATTCCATATAATATTTGTCGAGCGGATGTGCCGACAAATACATGCCTACCAACTCTTTTTTCATAATTCAGCCGCTCAATATCCGGCCATTCTTGGAAGTGCGGCATTTCCGGCCGCGACATGTCGAGGGTCTCCATCGCGCCGAAAAGCGACGATTCCTGATTGGCCTTTCCCATTTGGTAGCGTTGCCCGTAGCGTATCAACGCTTCGCTAAACGACGGTTTGTCGTCGTCGGCCTTAAAAAATCTCACGATGAACGCCTTCGAAACAATCGAATGCTCCGGAAAGCGCAAGATTGTCGAACACTTTCCGATTGCAAGTCGACAAAATTGACTCGCTCCGCGAAATCGTAAATCGACTTGTATTCGCCATGAGCCTCACGCTCGTCGAGAATCGATTGCACGGCATTCAATCCCATGCCTTTTATTCCGGCAAGGCCAAAACGTATTTCCCCGCTTTGTTCACGCTGAATTTCGCATGGCTCTCATTGACATCCGGTCCCTTCACGCGAATCTTCATCGCCTTGCATTCGTCCATGAATTTTGTCAGTTTCGTGACATCGTTCAAATTCCGGCTCAACACGGCTGCCATATACTCTGCCGGATAATTGGCTTTCAAATAGGCTGTTTGAAACGCCACCCAGCTGTAGCAGGTGGCATGGCTCTTGTTGAATGCATACGACGCGAATTTTCCCAATCGCCCCATATCTTTTCAAGCACTTTTTCGTCATATCCGTTGGATTTTCCCCGTTGATAAACAACGGCTTCAATTCCGCCAACTTGTCTTTCAACTTTTTGCCCATCGCTTTCCGCAAACCGTCCGACTGTCCGCGTGTGAAGTTGGCAAGCAAGCGCGACAACAACATCACTTGCTCTTGATAGACCGTAATGCCATACGTGTCTTTCAAATATTTCTCCATGATGGGGGATGTCGTAAGTAATTGGCTCGTCGCCCCTTTTTCGGGCGATGAATTGCGGAATATATTCCATCGGGCCCGGACGATAAAAGCGCATTCATGGCAATCAAGTCTTCAAACGTCGAGGGCTGAAGCTCTCGCAAATATTTTTGCATGCCCGACGATTCGAATTGGAATGTGCCTGTTGTTCGGCCTTCGCAATAAAAAAGCGCATAAGTAGCAGGATCGTCGATTGGAATATTGTCGATGTCGACGGTTTCGCCCCGACATTCCTTGATATTTTCCACAGCTTCCTTTGATAATCGACAGCGTTTTCAACCCGAGGAAGTCCATCTTGATCAATCCGGTCGATTCGATAACCGAGCCTTCATACTGCGTCACCAGCACTTTTTCATTGTCCTTGTCGGTCGCCGTAGCCACCGGCACCCAATCCGTAATATCGTCGCGGCCGATGATGACGCCGCAAGCATGAACGCCGGTATTGCGCACGTTTCCTTCGAGCGACAATGCGTATTTCAACGTTTCGCGTATCATCGGCGAACCGTAGTTCAATTCATGTTGCAATTCGGGCACATAGGTATAGCAATTCTTCAAATTGACCTTGGGCGATTTTCCGTCCACCTCCGGCAACTTGTCGGGTATCATTTTTGTCAACCGGTCGCTCTCTGCCAATGGAACGCGAGTGACGCGCGCCACGTCCTTTATGGCCGATTTGGCTGCCATCGTGCCATAAGTGATGATGTGAGCCACTTTTTCAGCTCCATATTTTTCCGTCACATAGCGAAGCACGTCGGCTCTGCCGTCGTCGTCGAAAATCGATATCAATATCGGGCAACGAGATGCGATCCGGATTTAAAAATCTTTCAAACAGCAAATCGTATTTGACGGGATCGATTTGCGTGATGCCCAAGCAATATGCCACCACCGAACCGGCTGCCGACCCACGTCCCGGACCTACCGAAACGCCCATCTTCCGCGCTGCCGCTATAAAATCTTGGACTATCAAGAAATAGCCGGGAATCCCATATTCTTTATTGTCGCCAACTCGAAATCAATGCGTTCGCGAAGTTCCTCCGACAAGTCTTTGCCCCAGCGCTTCTCTGCTCCCACGTAAACCAAATGGCGCAAATAGTCGTTGTTGTCTGTAAATCCTTCCGGCAAAGGGAAATTTGGCAAAATCGGGGCATGGTCGATTGAATAGCGTTCCACCTTTTCCAGCACTTCCACCGTATTGTCGAGCGCTTCCGGCACGTCTGCGAAGATGTCGTTCATTTCCGCCTGTGTTTTCATCCACTCTTGCTTCGTGTAAAGCATCCGTTTCTCATCGTCAAGGAAAGTGGCCGTCGAAATGCAAATGAGGCGATCGTGCGCTTCGGCATCTTCTTCGTTCACGAAATGCACGTCGTTCGTGCAAACAAGCTTGATGCCATGCTTTTTGGAAAATTCCATCAACACCGCATTCACTTTCTCCTGCATCGGGAAGGTCTCATGATTGGCACGCGCCACCGTGGCTTTATGTCGCTGCAACTCCAAATAATAATCGTCGCCAAAAACCTTTTTAAACCACAAAACGGCTTCTTCCGCCTCTTTTATTTGGTCGTGCATGATCAATCGTGGAATCTCGCCGCCCAAGCAAGCGGAGCAAACAATCAAACCTTCGCTATGCGTTTCAAGTTCTTTCTTGTCGGTCCGTGGATGGTAATAGCCATCGGTCCATGCCTTGGAAACTATTTTTACCAAATTATGGTAGCCTTTCTCGTTTTTGCAAGCACAATCAAATGCCGTCCGGTATCTTTTTTCGACGACCGGTCGGCCATGTCGCCATCGGCAACATACATCTCACACCCAAAAATCGGCACGAATATTTTCTTTTCCGCTTCCGCAAGAGCCGCTTCTGCTTCTGCCGGATCGCTTCCGCCTTGTCGCAATTCTTCTATTTGCTTCTTTAATTCCTTTATTTTCTTGTCGGTATCTGAATTTTCTTCTTCTTCACATAATCGAAAAACTCCTTGATGCCGAACATGTTGCCATGGTCGGTCAAAGCGATGCCACGCATGCCGTCGGCTATCGCCTTGTCGACAAGCGCTTGAATCGAAGCTTGGCCGTCGAGCACAGAATATTGCAGTGGACGTGTAGATGTACGAACGGATTCATTTCAATCGAATTTATTCTGTAAAATTACACATTGAAAACCGTTTTTCCCTCAGTATGTGTCAAAAAGTTGCCAAACATTTTCCAACAATCCTCTAACTCGCTGATAATCCGACTATACCATCCGCCATGCTTGAAAACATCAATTTAAGCCTTTCTGCTTTCCAACTTCAACAGATGACGGTTTCTTTTCTGCATCTTTAAGAGATAGGCTGTATTTCGGTATAAGTTTTCGAACAAGTTCGAAACTTCTACGCTCAATTTGCGGTATCTTTCGATAAGATAGGCTGCGCCTCGGAAGAACAATTTCAAACCAAGTTTGATTGTTCTTCGCTCAATTTGCGATATCTTTCGATAAGAAAGGCTGCGCCTCGGAAGAACAATTTCAAACCAAGTTTGATTGTTCTTCGCTCGGCTTGCACTATCTTTGCCGTATGGAAACCGAATTCTCGTCATCGTTGTTGGAAAATGCCGTCAATGAGTTGGCCAAGCTGCCCGGAATTGGCAGAAAAACCTCTCTCCGGCTCATATTGCACCTGCTCCGACAAGACAAAAGCGCAGCCATCGCCTTGGGCGAATCCATCATCAAATTGCGCAACGAGATTTGCTACTGCAAGATCTGCCACAACATTTCGGAAACCAGCATCTGCCCCATTTGCGCCGATCCGACGCGCGACGTTTCCACGATATGCGTCGTGGAAAACGTGAAAAGACGTAATGGTCGTGGAAAACACGCACCAATACCACGGGCTATACCATGTGCTGGGCGGATTGATATCGCCCATGGACGGAATCGGACCGCAAGACGTGGAAATCGACAGCCTTGTGGAAAGAGTGTCGGAAGGAAAAATCAAAGAAGTGATTTTGGCTCTTAGCGCAACCATGGAAGGCGACACCACCAATTTCTACATATTCCGGAAATTATCGCCTTACGATGTCAAAATCACAATGCTCGCACGAGGGGTGGCGGTCGGCAACGAAATAGAATACACCGACGAAGTGACGCTCGGACGTTCCATCGTCAACAGGACGCTTTTCACAGATAGTTTCAATCAAAAAACGGGAGAACACTAATGGGAAATCCTATCGACATATCCATCGTCATTGTCAATTATCGGGTCAAATATTTTCTCGAACAAACTATTCGCTCCGCCAAAGAAGCGTTGCGAAACCTGAGAGGCGAAATCATCGTTGTAGACAACAATTCCGGCGACGGATCTGTGGAATATTTGAAAGAACGGTTTCCCGACGTGATTTTTATTGAAAACTCCGAAAATGTCGGCTTTGGAAATGCCAACAATCAAGGATTTGCCATCGCATCCGGCACCTACACGCTTATTCTCAACCCCGACACAATCATCGGCCGCGACACAATCGCCGACTGCCTTCGCTTCTACGAAGCGCATCCGGAATGCGGCGGAATCGGGGTCAACATGCACGATGGAAACGGACGGTTTCTCCCCGAATCGAAGCGCTCGTTCCCGACTCCGTGGGTGTCGTTCTGCAAAATATTCGGATTGTCGAAGATTTTTCCTTATTCAAAATTTTTCGCGAAATACCATCTCCGCTACTTGCCGGCCAACGAAACACACAACATCGATATCCTTTCCGGAGCATTCACCTTTGTCAAAACCGATTTGCTCCGAAAAATCGACGGATTCGACAAAGACTTTTTCATGTACGGCGAAGACATCGACCTGTCTTTCCGTCTCGTGAAAGCCGGATTTAAAAATTACTACATCCCCACTCCCATCATCCACTACAAAGGAGAAAGCACGCAGAAAAAATTCATACCGGTATGTCCACGTGTTCTACGAAGCAATGATTATCTTCTTCCGCAAACACTATCCGCATTATAGCTTGATTTACGGATTTTTTCATCAAATTCGCCATCAACTTGCGTGCATACATGTCGTTGGCGAAACGATTCGTAAAAACATTTTTCCACATAAAAACCATCTGCCATCGCATCCCTCCATTACGACAATTTGATCGTCATCTCCCCCGAATCCGGAAGAGATAACGCCCCATTTAGACATCAATGCCGCGTCGCGCATCGAATGGACCGATATCAAAGACGCGCTCATGCCGAAAGGTATCAACTTTGTTGTCATCGACAATCGCGCCTGCGACTATCAGGACATCATCCGTTTCATTTGCAAAAATGCGAATAGCGGCACATTCTTTGCCACCTACCTATCAGAAGCCGACAGGGTGATCTATCCAAAAATGAATTAACCGAAAAGCCATGCTCAAAAACGACCAAATTTTCCTAAGAGCATTAGAACCCACCGATTTAGACCTCGTGTTTGAATGGGAAAACGACACTCGCCTGTGGCAATTCGGCGCTGCCATGGCTCCGTTTTCACGCCACCAGATTTGGGGAATACCTGCGCGACTACACAGCCGACATCTACGCGCAAAAGCAATTGCGCCTGATGATCTGCCGCACCGCCGATGCCGTTGCCGTGGGCATGATCGACCTCTTTGATTTTGATCCACTCCACAAACGGGCGCAAATCGGTTTGCTCGTCGACAGCAAGTACCAACGCCGGAAATTTGGCACGCAAGCCGTCGCTTTGATTGCCGAATATTCGCGCGACATGCTCGACCTGCATCAAATTGCCGTATTCATTTCGGCCGACAATGTGCCCAGCCTCAGCCTTTTCAAGAAAATGGGATTCGAACAAACTGCCATCCTGAAAGATTGGTGCCACACGCCGACAGGCTACGTCGACCAAATCCTATTGCAGCTCATTCTAAAATGACAAGCAGCGCGTTGCCACTCACTGCTTTTCCGACAATTCCAACCAGCGCATTTCTTTTCGTCGAGCAAAGCAAGCACTTCCGATATTCTTTGCGACTTTTGCGTCAGTTCCTCTACGCCAAGATTTCCGGAATTGAGCATTTCTTCAATTTCGCGCTTCTCCTTTTCCAAATCGGCAATCTCGCCCGCCAACGATTCAAACTCCTTGCGCTCCTTGAAAGTCATTTTGTCGCTTTTTTCCCTGCGAGGCTTCCACGAATTGGCAGCCGACGATTTCTTTTCCGCTTCCGCGTTTGCCTTTTCGGCATCGCGCTCCCGTCGCCATAAGACCGATAGTCGGAATAGCTTCCGGGAAAATCTCTGACAATTCCATCGCCCTCGAACACAAACAGGTGGTCGACCGTGCGGTCAAGGAAGAAACGATCGTGCGACACGACAATGACACAGCCTTTGAATTTGGCGATATACTCCTCGAGAATACCCAAAGTGGTGATGTCCAAATCGTTTGTAGGCTCGTCGAGAATCAAAAATTAGGGGTTTTCATCAGCACCGTGGCAAGATAAAGACGCCGCTTTTCGCCGCCGCTCAATTTATAAATGTAATTTTGCTGTGTTGCCGGAGGGAAAAGGAAAAATTGAAGGAATTGCGATGCTGTATAGCGCGTTTCTCGTCGATCACGACCACCTCGGCTATTTTCCGCACGGCATCGATCACTTTCTCTTGCTCTTCGAATCGGATGCCTTCTTGGCTATAATAGCCGAACTTCACCGTTTCGCCCACATCGAATCGTCCCGAATCGGGCTGCTCCAATCAAGCAAAAGTTTGACAAACGTCGATTTTCCAACGCCGTTGCCACCCACGATGCCAACTTTTTCATAACGGGCAAACACATATTCGAAATTGCGGAGAATCACCTTGTCGCCGTAACGCTTCGACACATCGATTGCCTCAAAGATTTTCGACCCGATATACGACGCGCCGCCTTTCAGCCGGACAGACGAATCGTTGCGGCGTTCCTTCGACTTCGCATCAAGCGCGTAAAACGCGTCTATGCGATATTTCGCCTTTGTGCCGCGAGCTTGCGGCTGTCGGCGCATCCACTCCAATTCCGTGCGCAGCAGATTCTTCACGCGCAGCAATTCCGCGTTCTGCGCCGAGATTCGCTCTTCCCGCTTTGCCAAATAATAATCATAGTTGCCCTCATAGGCATATATTTTCCGCTCGTCGATTTCCAAAATCTTGGAGCACACCTTGTCCAAGAAATAACGGTCGTGCGTCACCATCAACAACGCCACGCGGCTGCGGCTCAAATAATCCTCCAACCATTCAATCA
>VOFD01002326.1_pt1 | contig 25907 bp, 26 predicted proteins | sample 5384101 | NCBI WGS metagenome assembly VOFD01 (sample SAMN12384723, study PRJNA508395) | human gut metagenome | isolation source: healthy gut C | host: Homo sapiens
TTATAATGAATGGGCAGGGGTTAAGACAATGCACCCTTTGGTTGGCTTTATAGATTTCTCAACGGTGAAACCATTACGGCATTTACGTAAGTTTTTACGGGTTTTATGCAGTGTTTTGAAGGACGCGAAATGTGGAGAACTGCGCTATGGGCGCCAGTATTATGATTATCAGGACGGAACGTTGATATTTGTGGCCCCCGGACAAACGTTCGGTGCCGATGATGACGGCAACGAGTTTCAGCCAACCGGTTACCTGTTGATGTTCCATCCAGACTTGTTAAGGAACACTCCATTAGCCAGGGTCATAAAGAATTATACGTTCTTCTCGTATGAAACTAACGAAGCATTACACCTCAGTGCGGAAGAACGGAGCGTGATAATGGACTGTTTTAACAAGATAAGTTATGAGTTGAACCATTCCATTGACAAGCACAGCAAGGCCTTGATTGTAGACAGCATAAAGATGTTTCTTGATTATTGTACGCGTTTCTACGACCGCCAGTTTATTACGCGCGACAATGCCAACAAGGAGTGTGTCGCCTACGAATTTGTCGGCGTCGAATCCTCCAATGCTGTAGCCGAAAGCAATGCTCGCCAGGTTTATAAGGTCAGTCCCATGTTGTCACCTGCAAGTATAAACGACGTCTTTCCGCTTATACTGCCAACGTTCTTTCCGCCGTTTTGTTCTATAATGCGCTTGTATTCGTCACGGCTGTGGTGCGTGAACACGCCGCTTATGACGATACTTTTACCGGCAAGTTTGGTGCTTGCGGCATGCATTTGCTCCTCGCTGAGCGACATCTGCAGGCCGTAGGCTCGCAGGCGGTTCACTATCTCCATGTTTATCGGGTTATGGAAGTACGTTATTACGCTCTTTGCTATCACTTCGCCAACGCCGTCTATGTCGGTAAGTTCTTGTAAAGTGGCTGCAGCCAGATGGTCTATGTCCTTGAAATGGCGTGCCAGCAGGCGTGCAGAAGTCTCTCCTACGAAGCGTATTCCGAGGGCGAACACCACGCGTTCGAACGGTACTTGCTTTGAGGCTTCTATCCCGTCGACCACCTTTTGCGCCGACTTTTGGCGGCTTCCGTCGCCGTTGATTTGTTCAACGCGTATGTCGTACAGGTCGGCGATGTTGTGAATGAGCCCACGGCGGTAATATTCGTCTATCGTTTCGGGGCCGAGGCTGTCGATGTTCATGGCCCGGCGCGATATGAAATGCTCTATGCGGCCCTTTATTTGGGGCGGACATCCTGCGTCGTTGGGGCAGTAGTGGGCTGCCTCGCCCTCGTAACGTACGAGCTCTGAGCCGCATTCTGGACATCTGGTGATAAACTCTACGGGGCGTGCTGACGCTTCACGGCGCTCTGTGTCAACGCCAACTATCTTCGGGATGATTTCACCGCCTTTCTCAACATACACGTAGTCACCCTCGTGCAGGTCGAGACTGCGTATGAAGTCCTCGTTGTTTAGGGTGGCACGGCGCACCGTCGTACCGGCCAGCTGCACCGGTTCCATGTTGGCTACGGGCGTAATCTGGCCCGTCCGGCCTACCTGATATGTAACTTCACGCAGCCGTGTGCACTCCCGTTCGGCCTTAAACTTGTAGGCAATGGCCCACCTCGGACTTTTTGCCGTGTATCCGAGGGCGCGTTGTTGGCGCAGCGAGTTGACTTTAAGCACTATTCCGTCAGTGGCAACGGGCAGGTTCTTGCGCTCCGTGTCCCAGTAGTTTATGAAGTCGTAAATCTCCTGCAGGGTCTTCACCTTGCGCATGCCGTCGCTAATCTTGAAGCCCCACGCCTTCGCGCGCATAAGGTTTTCGTAGTGGCCGTCGCCCGTCAGCTCGTCGCCGAGCAGGTAATACAGATAGGCGTCGAGCTTTCTTTTGGCCGCCACGGCCGGGTTGAGGCTCTTCAGGGTGCCGCTGGCGGCGTTGCGCGGGTTGGCGAACAGCGGTTCCTCGGCAGCCTCACGCTCTGCGTTCAGGCGCTCGAACGACTGCCAGGGCATGAGTATTTCGCCACGAATCTCGAACTCACGAGGCCAGTCGCCGTCCTTCAAAACGAGCGGTATTGAGCGTATCAAGACAGCATCGGGTAGCGGTGGGCCACCTGGCGGAACTCCGTGCTGATGTCGCTCCCCACGCGCTGTGTAGGGAAATCAACCGCAAGCTGTACGACATGTATTATCCCTTCAAGCCCGACTCCGCCATTGTGTACGCCCGGCAGGGCATCCAGCTGGCCGAGACCTTGGGCAAGCGCAGTTGGGTTACCGAGTCGAAGTTGCGCCTGGCTTCCGTGTACACCATGAAGAGCATGTTCATCGATGCCTTGGAACTTATCCGCTCCATCCCGGTGCGCGAGTTGAACAAGGACCTGCAACGGCAATACTATTCCACCTACATCCACCTGCTTTCGTTATATCCCCACCAAGGCAATGCCGAAATAGAGAGCCGCATCCGCGACTACCGGGGCGAACTGGTGCGGTTGCTCGACCCGGAGTCCGACGACTACAAGAGCTATCTGGCCGACAGGCTCTCGGCCGACGGGCGATATGATGAAGCGCTGGCACTCTACTTCGAGTTGTACCGCAAGATTGAGCCGGTCACCCACCGGCAGGCCATGATGGCGCACAGCATCGCCCAGTGCTACCGCCGGATGGGCGACTACGAGATGCAGAAGAAGTACTTTGCTACAGCTGCCATAGCCGATGCCTGCAACGGCATCAAGGAGAATGCCGCCCTGCGCGCCCTGGCCGTGGTGTGTTACGAGACCGACGACATCGAGCGGGCCTACCGCTACATATACCGCTCCATGGAGGACGCCATGTTTGCCAACGTCAACTTCCGCATGGTGGAGATTTCGCAGATTTTCCCCATCATCGAGCGGTCGTACCAGCAAAAGGTGCAGGGGCAACGCAACCGCCTGCGCTGGCTCACGGCCTGCATCGGCCTGCTACTGGTGGCCTTGGTCGTGGCCATGCTGTTCGTCGTGCGGCAAATGAAGAAGCTGGACAAGACACGCCGGGCTTTGTCCGAGGCAAACAACCAGCTGAAGTCACTGAACGAAAGCCTGAAACGGTCGAACGAGGAGACAGGCCGAGCCAACGAGCGGATACGGCAGTTCAACAAGGAGCTCTCCGAGGCCAACCGCCTGAAGGAAGCATACATCAGCCAGTTCCTTACCATCTGCTCGGTGTACATCCGCAAGCTGGAAAACTACCAGAACACGCTGAACAAGAAAGCACTCGAAAACCGCACCGCCGAGTTATACAAGATGCTCAAGTCGCGCGACATGGTGGAAGAAGAGATGAAAGAGCTGAACCGGCTATTCGACACCATTTTCCTCGACCTGTACCCCACCTTCATAGACGATTTCAACGCCTTGATGCCCGAAAGCGAACGTTTCCATTCCAAAACCAGCGAACTGCTCAGCACCGAGCTCCGCATTTTCGCCCTCATCCGCTTGGGCATCAACGACAGCTCGCAGATAGCAGATTTCCTGCACTATTCGCTGGCCACCATTTACAACTACCGCACCCGTGTGCGCAACAAAGCCCTCATCCCCGCTGCCGAGTTCGAGAACGCCATCATGCGCATCGGGGTTATCGAGTAGCGGGGAGGGGCATGATGCGTCCCCCCCTGCTTCGGGTACTCCACCCTATCTTGAGAACTTGCCTTTAGGCAAAGGGCAAGACCCTTTAGGCAAAAGGGTAAGACCCCTTTTAGGCAAAGGGCAAGACCCCTTTGGGCAAAAGGGTAAGACCCCTTTGGGCAAAAGGGTAAGACCCCTTTGGGCAAAAGGGTAAGACCCCTTTGGGCAAAAGGGTAAGACCCCTTGGGCAAAAAGGGCAAGACCCCCTTGGGCAAAAGGGCAAGACCCCCTTGGGCAAAAGGGCAAGACCCCCTTGGGCAAGCATGAAGGCGGTATGAACCTTTAATGAATACACGCAATCTTCCAACACCTTGTCCATACCCCTCCGTTGCTCCGCAACACCTCCCCTATCTTAGGGGAGGAGCCGGTTACTCCGTCCGCGAGGCTTTCGCAGAAACCTTGGCAAGCAAAACATTTCTCTTCCTCCCCTAAGATAGGGGAGGTGTCGCGCAGCGACGGAGGGGTATGGTAAAGGGAGTACCCCGAAGGGGGGAGGGAGTTATGAACATAGGGGAGGTGGCTCGAAGAGCCGGAGGAGTATGGTAGGGGTAAGCACGGTGTGGCCGGGAAGGGGTATGACAGATATAGGCGAATTGCGGATATTCATATAACTTTTTAACCCAAGGCTGGGGAGCATGCACCCGCGTTGAGCAAGGGGGAAACCACCCTTGATACGGACATAATACGGGCATCGGGACGGCATTTCATTTATATTTTTCAATCTAGGCAAAAACGCAATTACCTGTATGATAATAACTCTAACTATTATTTGATTTATATTTTCTTTATATGCGATTTTTTTTGTAAGGACGGCCTTGTACCTTTGCAATGAGAAATTCGGGGTTTATCCCCAACATGTAAAGAACAACACGGTATTTTATCATGGATTCCAAACTTAAAGTTGGTATCATCGGATTCGGACGCATGGGCGGTTTTTATCTCACGGCCATGCAGCAAAGCGGCGAATGGGACGTGGCCTACATCTGCGATGTGTGCCAAGAGTCGCGCGAGCTGGCCGCCAAGCTCTCCCCCACTTCTATTGTTGTAGACAACGAGCAAGTGATATTCGACGACCCGCAAGTGCAGGTGGTCGTGCTTTCCACGTTGGCCGATGCCCGCCGCGAACAGGTGCGCAAAGCGTTGGCCGCAGGCAAGCATATCATTTCCGAAAAACCCATTGCCGACACGCTGGACCATGCGTGGGACGTGGTGCATATGACGGAGGCGAACCCCCACCTGCTCGCCACGGCCAATCTCTACCTGCGCAATTCGTGGTATCATCAGACCATCAAGGAATTTATCGAACAGGGCGAAATCGGCGAGCTGGCCATCATCCGCGTGTGCCACATGACGCCGGGTTTGGCTCCGGGCGAGGGGCACGAGTACGAAGGGCCGGCCTTCCACGATTGCGGCATGCACTATGTGGACATCGCCCGCTGGTATGCCGGGGCGGAGTTCAAGACATGGCATGCCCAGGCCGTGCGCATGTGGAGCTACAAGGACCCGTGGTGGCTGCAATGTCACGGCACGTTCGACAACGGGGTCGTGTATGACATCACCCAAGGTTTCGTGTACGGCCAGTTGTCGAAGGACCAGACGCATAATTCCTACATTGACATAATTGGCACGAAGGGCATTGCCCGCATGACGCACGACTTCAAGACGGCGGTAGTGGAACTGCGCGGCGTGACGCAGACACACCGCATCGAGCGGCCCTATGGCGGGAAGAACATCGACCGCTTGTGCGCGCGCTTTGCCGCCTCGCTGCGGTCGGGCGTGCGCAACCCGCACCTGCCCACCATGCGCGACACGGCCATGGCGTCGCAGTATGCCTGGATGTTCCTCGACGATGCCCGCCAACACGACATGCCCGCCATCGGCTCGCTGGACACGCTGGAGGAAATACGCGAACGCCGCCGCCACATGACCAACGGATACGGGCTGATACATAGAAACGTGAGAGGATGAACCCGCCCCCGTTAAAGAAACATAAAAGGCTGTCCGGGCAAGGCACTACATGAACGGAAAGCCGTACCTTTGGAGAGGTGAGGAGCAAGCGAGAGGCAAGAGGTGAGAGGTAAGAGGTGAGGAATAAGGAGTAAGAGGCAAGGAGCAAGAGAAAACTTTCAATTTTCAATTTTCAACTATCAATTATAACAATCATGGGACTTTTGTTTTTAGGAACTTGGGTGCCGGTGAAATCCTGATTATCGCATTGGTCGTGCTGCTGCTTTTCGGCGGCAAGAAGATACCCGAACTGATGAAAGGCCTGGGTAAAGGCGTGAAGAGCTTCAAGGACGGTATGAAGGATGTGGAACAGGAGATAGAGAAGATAAATTAGACGCCCAGTTACGAGCTACAAGTTACAAGGCCAACGGCCTTGTGGCGTTCAGCGTAGGGCAACGCCCTACGAACAGAGGCGAGAGGCAAGGAGTAAGGGGCGAGGAGTAAGGAGTAAGAAATTTGCCTTCCTCCTTCCGTGCCAATCCGTTCAATCCGCACTATCCGTGTGCTAAATCAACATTCATTATATTATTAACCAACCAAGAAGAACGTATTGATATTATGTCAAGCGAGATTTCAAGAAGAAGCTTTCTGAAGCAGGGCGCAGCGGCTGCCATCGGGCTGGCCGTGGTGCCGAGTACGGTTCTGGGGAAGAAATACGGACACGTATCCCCGAGTGACAAACTGAACATCGCCGCCGTGGGCATCGGCGGGATGGGACACGCCAACATCAACCACGTGAAAAAGACAGAAAACATCGTGGCGTTGTGCGACGTGGACTGGAAGTATGCCAAGGGCGTGTTCGACGAATTCCCCAACGCAAAGAAGTATTGGGACTACCGCAAGATGTACGACGAAATGGGCAAGTCCATCGACGCTGTCATCATTGCCACCGCCGACCACACGCACGCCATCATCACGGCCGATGCCATGACCATGGGCAAGCACGTGTATTGCCAGAAGCCGTTGACGCACTCGGTATATGAGTCGCGCCTGCTCACCAAGCTGGCCGCCTCCACGGGCGTGGCCACGCAGATGGGCAACCAAGGCTCGTCCGACGAAGGAACCGACCTGGTATGCGAATGCATCTGGAGCGGTGCCATCGGCGAAGTGACGAAGGTGGAATGCGCCACCGACCGCCCCATCTGGCCGCAGGGCTTGAACGCTCCCGAAAAGGCCGACCGCGTGCCCAAGACCCTGGATTGGGACCTCTTCACCGGCCCGGCCAAGCTGAACCCCTACAACGCCATCTACCACCCGTGGAACTGGCGCGGCTGGTGGGACTACGGTACGGGAGCACTGGGCGACATGGCCTGCCACATCCTGCACCAGCCCTTCCGCGCACTGAAGCTGAAGTATCCCACCAAGGTGGAAGGCTCGTCCACCCTGCTGCTCAACGCTTGCGCGCCGCAGGCTCAGCACGTCAAGCTGATATTCCCCGCCCGCGACAACATGCCGAAGGTGGGCATGCCCGAAGTGGAAGTGCACTGGTACGACGGCGGCATGATGCCCGACCGTCCCGCCGGGTTCCCGCAGGGCCGCCAGCTGATGCAGAGCGGCGGCGGTCTCACCATATTCCACGGCACGAAGGACACGCTGATATGCGGTTGCTACGGCGAAAATCCGTGGCTGCTCTCGAACCCCGACCATGAACTGAAGCGCGGTGACTTCCCGAAGTATGCCGCCGCGTGCCCAACGCCATGAACGGCGGTCACGAAATGGACTGGGTACGTGCCTGCAAGGAAGACAAGGACAGCCGCGTGGCTTGCAAGTCCGACTTCTCGGAAGCCGGTCCGCTCAACGAAATGGTGGTGATGGGTGTGCTGGCCGTGCGCCTGCAAGCCTTGAACCGCACGTTGGAATGGGACGGCGCGAACATGCGCTTCACCAACATCGGCCCGGACGAAACCATCCGCACCGTGGTGAAAGACGGATTCAAGATACACGACGGCCACCCCACGTTCGACAAGACGTGGACCGACCCCGTCAATGCCCAGGCATTCGCCCAGGAACTCATCAAGCACAACTACCGCGAAGGTTGGAAGCTGCCCGACATGCCGAGGTAAGGGAGACGCGGAAACGTTGAATCGCGGAATCGCGAAATCGCAGAACCGCTGAATCGCGGAAACGCTGGCTTGCAGAAGCGATTCTTCGATTTTGCGATTCCCCGATTCAGCGAGTCTGCGATTCTGCGATTCCCCAAATAAAGAAACAATCAACATTTAATTAAACAAATATGAAAAACGTAGTATTATCAGTAACCTGCGCCGCGTTAGCCCTTTCATTGGTAGCCTGCGGCGGCAAAGCAAACAAAAAAACATCAGAAAGTAAGACCCAAACAGAAAACAAAGTGCCTGAATACAGAGTGCTGGACAACCCCCAGGTGAACCTGGACGAGTTTGCCAAGGATGAAAACGGCTACATCTCCATTTTCGACGGCAAAACATTCAAAGGCTGGAGAGGCTACGGCAAAGACGTGGTACCCGGCAAGTGGACCATCGAAGACGGTTGCATCAAGTTCAACGGCACCGGCGGTGGCGAAGCCCAGGATGCCGATGGCGGCGACTTGATTTTCGCGCACAAGTTCAAAAACTTCGAACTGACCTTCGAATGGAAAGTGGACAAGGGCAGCAACTCCGGCATCCTCTACCTGGCGCAGGAAGTGGAAGCCAAAGACCCGCAAGGCAACTGGCGCATGGAACCGATTTACATCTCGGCTCCCGAAGCCCAGATTTTGGACAATGAAAACCACCCCGATGCCAAGCTGGGCGTGGACGGCAACCGCAAGTCCATGTCGCTGTATGACATGATTCCGGCCAAGCCGCAGAACTCGAAGCCTTACGGAGAATGGAACACATCCTCCATCATGGTGTACAAAGGCACGGTCATCCACAACCAGAACGGGCAGAACGTGGTAGAATACCACCTGTGGACGCAGCAATGGACCGACATGCTGCAGTGTATCAAAATAAGAGCGAACACGGATTGACTAGATTTAACGGATTGTCACGGATGAGGATACTGTTGATATCCAATGGCATCCTTGGTAAAATATCCGTGTAAATCTGTTTGATCCGCATAATCTGTGTTCTAAATCCCATTTTATTTCCACGGAATGAAAAAGATAATCATAGCCAGCCTGCTGTTGTGGCAGGCCGTCGCAGCTGTAAGCCAGACACGGGTCATTGCGCACAGGGGATTCTGGGACACGCCCGGCTCGGCGCAGAACTCCATAACCGCCTTGCAGCGGGCGCAACAGGCCGGCGTGTATGGTTCCGAACTGGACATCCTGCTTACGTCGGATGGCGTGCCGGTGGTGAACCATGATGACGTGCTGGACGGCCTGCGCATCGAGGACACGCCTTATGGCCGGTTGAAGGACTTGACGCTGCCCAACGGCGAACCGCTTCCCACCCTGGAGGCTTACCTGGAGCAAGGGAAGAAAGACCCCTCAGTGCGCCTGGTGCTCGAAATAAAACCACACTCCACGACGAACCGCGAGGACTGCGCCGTGCTGGCCGTAACGGGCCTTGTGGAGCGGCTTGGCATGGAGGCACAGGTGGAGTACATTTCCTTCAGCCTCAACATTTGCCGCAAGCTGAAGGAGTTTGCCCCCGAAGCGCAAGTGGCCTACTTGGAAGGAAACCTCTCGCCCGACGACGTGAAGCGTGCCGGGCTGGACGGCATCGACTACCACCACTCCCTGCTGTCCAGACACCCCGACTGGGTAGCGCAGGCGCATGCCCTTGGACTGACGGTGAATGCCTGGACCGTGAACCGGGAGGAGGACATGCGGCGGCTCATCGAGGCCGGTGCCGACTTCATTACCACGGACAATCCCCTGTTATTGCAGAAACTATTATCAGAAAAGAAAAAATGAAAGCAACTGTTTTATTGGCGGTGGCCGTAGCCGCGCTTGCCTGCGCGCCGAAGGCCGAAAAAGGGGAAGACCGCCTTCCCCAGAAGGACATCACCCTGCAACTGTATTCGCTGCGTGATGACATAAAGAAAGATTATGCGGGCACCATTGCCCGGGTGGGCGAAATGGGCTACACCTCGGTAGAAGCGGCAGGGTATGCCGACGGCAAATTTTACGGACGCACCCCCGCCGAGTTCAAGGCCGACCTGGAAAAGGCCGGATTGTATTTGCTCTCGTCCCACACGGGACGTGGCTTGTCTGCCGACGAACTGAAAGCCGGGAAAGCCTCGGACGACACGTGGGCCTGGTGGCGCGAATGCATTGCCGCCCACAAAGAAGCCGGTGCCACGTACATAGCCACCGCCTGGATGGACGTGCCCAAAACCCTGGCCGACTTGCAGACGTATTGCGAATATTACAACGCCATCGGCCAGATGTGCAAGGACAATGGCCTGATGTACGGCTACCACAACCACGCCCACGAGTTCACAAAAGTGGAAGGCGAAACGATGTACGACTACATGCTGCAGCACACCGACCCGTCGCTTGTGTTCTTCGAAATGGACGTGTATTGGGTAGTGCGCGGGCAGAACAGCCCGGTGGACTACATCAACCAATATCCGGGACGCTTCGTCCTGCTGCACGTCAAGGACAACAAGGAGCTGGGTCAGAGCGGCATGGTGGGATTCGACGCCATCTTCAAGAATACGGACACCGCCGGCACGAAGCACCTGGTAGTGGAAGTGGAACAATACAACCACGCCCCGGCCGAAAGTGTGAAGATGAGCCTGGACTACCTGCTCGCCTGCCCGCTGGTGAAGGCGAAGTATTGATGCCTTTACAACAACAACAATAGTGGTCAAAGCCACATCGCATCCGGAAGCGGACATGCGGTGTGGCTTTTTTTCACGCGCCATGCAACGTTCTGCACCCAGCAACCGTCTTAGGAAAGATGCCGTGTCTTTACGATTTGACGCGGTTGCACAGACAATTCCGTGCCCTGCATACTCGCCGTATGCTAATTTTTCGTAATTTTGTCGGCTTGTTTTCTGCACAGCAGCAGGAAAAAAAAGACAAAAAAGTGCTGAAAGACGCAATTTTTCGTGTGAATAAACGTTTAAATTTCAAACTATCAATTTGAAACTATGAACCATACTGTCAATGTTGCTTTGCAGGTGCTCCCCCACCGCGCGGGACAAGCATCCATACGATTTGGTGGACGAAGCCATCCGCGTAATCGCCGCTTCGGGACTGAAATACCGCGTTACGCCCTTCGAGACGGTGATGGAAGGCGACTACGACCGCATCATGCAGGTGGTGAAGCAGGCACAGGAGGCATGCTATGCCGCCGGTGCCGACAGCCTGATGACCTACATCAAGATACAAAGCAACGCCACCACGGACGTAACCATCGAGGACAAGACGGGAAAGTATGACCGATAGCCGCCGCGAAATAAAAAAGACGTGCTCTACCTTGTGGCGTTGCAGGGCGTGAACTATGTGATGCCGCTCGTGGTGTTGCCCTACCTCATGGTGGTGCTGGGGTCTGACCGCTTCGGCCTCATCGGCTTCTCCACGGGACTGGCGCAGTTGTTCATGCTTATTGTAGATTTCGGCTTCAACTTCACGGCCACCAAGGAAGTGGCTTTGTACAAGGATGACCCGGTGCGGCTGCGGCAGGTGTTCTGGGACACGCTGTATGCCAAGCTGGGCTTGCTCGTGGTGAGTTTCGTATTGTATGCGGCGGTGCTGCTGGCCGTGCCGCGCTTTGCCGTGTATAGGCACACGGCGTTCATCTTCTTCCTCATGGTGGTGGCCAACGCCTTTTCGTTCGTGTGGTATTTCCAGGGGCTGGGGCAAATCCGCTTCATTTCCATAGCCAACGTGGCGGCCAAGCTGCTCATCCTGCCACTCGTGTTCTGGTTCGTGAAAGGGCCGGACGATTATCTGCTGGCCGCGCTTATCCAGGCGGGCGTGTATGTGTTTTCCTCGCTCATCGTGTGCGTGCTGCTGGCGGCATGGCGCATGGTGCCGGGGGTGGAGCGGCCCGACCGGGGGCGCATCCGGGCCTGCACGCGTTCGGCGTTCCCCATCTTCCTGTCGCAAGTGGCCTCCAGCCTGTATGTGGCCTTGTTTGCCGTCATCCTGGGCTACTTCGCCTCGCCCGCCGAGGTGGGCAAGTACACGGCGGCGGAGAAAATCATGCGTAGTGCCTGTTATCTGGTGTTCACGCCCGTAGCGCAGGCCTTTTTCCCCAAGATGAGCGTGCTGGCGCACACCGACCGCAAGGGGGCGTTGCGGTTGCTGAAGCGCATAGCCGCCGGGGTGGGGGCGGTCATGCTGGGGGTGTTCGGCGTGCTGTTCTTTTGCTCCGACGTGGTGATGCAGTTGCTGGGACGGGACTACGAGGGCATCGAGACGATATTCCGCATCCTGGCCATCGTGCCGCTGTTTGTGGCGTTGGGCGGCGTGTGCGGGCAACTGGGGCTGCTGGCACTGGGCGACGAGCGCGACAAGCGGCATTACCAGCACGTGTATTTCGTGGCGGCGGCCGTGGCGTTGGCGGCCATCCTGGCCCTCGTGCCGCAGTACGTTATTCAAAAGAAAAACGCTTTAGAGTTATCATGTTGGCTCTTAATAAATATAAGCTACGTTTTTTATATCAATGAGCAAGATGAATCTTACCATTATTATTGTGGCAACAGCATTTGTCTTATATTCAAGAGGAATAATTAATGCTGAAAATCAGAACAATATTAATTGAATTGTGCTTCTTTTCGCGTTTTTTTTAGCTTTCCAAACATGGAGAACTTCGTCCCAAACACAAGCAAAGTCTTTTATATCCTTATATTTGCTTTCTTCTATGCCTGCATTCGAAACAGTTTTACCAGAAACTACAGAGCATTGGGGAGAAAAATACATTCCGTTTTTTTTATGCAGCAAATTATAAGTTGGGACTTGGAGATATTGAACCTGTTGATCCAATTCTACCATTTATCCATGTCCCGGTTTTAACGAATGTATATACGGTATTGTATCCTTTTTACAAGGATTTTGGGCTATATGGTGTTATCGTTTTTGCACTTTTTTGGGGCTTTTTTTGGTCGTTTGTTTAAATTTGTCCAAAGTGAAAATTTATATGCAGTAGTTTTATATGGACTTTTATTGTATTGTCTTTTTATGCAATTCATGAATGAGGCGTTTTTTACAATGTTTTCTCAAAACCTACAATACATAATAGTGGCATTTATTCCTTTTTTTCATCACGAAGCATCACCTGTTTGAGGGTAAAAACAAGTAATGATAGACATTCTGCTGGCGACATATAACGGGGCGGCATATATCCGGGAACAAATAGACTCCATTCTGCAACAAACGGTGGCGGACTGGCATCTGTTGGTGCATGATGATGGATTCACGGATGGCACGGTGGATATCGTGAGAGAGTATGTGCAAGCGGATAAAAAGAATACGGTTGGTGGAGGATGGCGAAAGGCATTTGGGCGTAGCCAAGAATTTTCTCCACTTGCTGAAGTATTCTACAGCAGAGTATGCCATGTTTTGCGACCAAGACGACGTGTGGATAGACAACAAGGTGGAAGTCATGCTGGGGGTTATTGCGGACAAAGATAATACGAGGCCGCAGGCGGTGTTTTCGAATGCTTATTTATGGAATGCGGAGCAGGGCGTTCTGTCGGATAAAAATACGTTGACCTATCCGCGCACGTTGGAAGCGTTGCTGTTTCTGAACACGGGCATACAGGGGGGCTGCCTCCATATTTAATGCCAAGATGCGGGAGTTTCTGTTGGTGCCATTACGTGCGTATGCCATGCATGACCATGTGCTGACGTTGACGGCAATAACTTTCGGCGAAGTGGACTATGTGGACAGACCGCTCATGTATTACAGGCAACACGACAGGAACGTGACCGGGAATGCTCCCGGCAGCATGATGAACAAGTTGCGTTTGATGAAGCAACATGCCCATATCCCGGTGGTGGACAGGACGCATTATGAGGGTGTGGCGGCTTTTTACGAAGCGTTCAAAGAAAAGATGCCGATGAGCAAGCGTAAAGTGTTCGAGGTATTTTTAAGTTTGCCAAAACTATCAGTGTGGAAACGTGTTTATTTGATAGTGAAGCATCGGTTTATGTTGTTTGATTCAACCGCCCTGCTGTTGGCTAAGATGTGTGTACGTAAATTTTATTAGACAAATCCAATGAGTAGCGGCAAGAAAAGAATATTGATTGACGGGACGACCATTTCCAAAAAACGGATGGGCTGTCTCAATATATATTGAATACGGTGGCTTATCTGGATGCGGACGAGTTTGATGTTACTTTGATTGTGAGAACGGGGAGTGCCCGCATTGGGCGATAGAAAAGTTCGAATCAAGGGAATAACGGTAAAGACCGTCAACATCAAGCCCATCGGTCCGTTAAGGGATGTGCAATTGGGGCTTTATTTGTTGAGGAATAGGAAGAAATTCGATTTGGCATTTATCCCGTCCAACCAATTCCCGGTATTTATCGGCATTCCTACCGTATATACGATACATGACTTGATTTATGAGCATTATCCGCAACAGTTGGGGCGGTTAGCCGGGTTGAAAAAAGTGCTATTTGCATTTTGTCGTGAAAGTCGGCCTTAGAAAGGCAAAGTACGTGATAGCGGTTTCAGAGAATACGAAAAAGATATTATTCGCATACACTCTCCGAAACGGGCTGAAAAGATTGTGGTTGTTTATGAAGGTTGGGAACATCTTACAAAATACAAGCCGGACGTATCGGCCTGCCTTGATGTGCCATTCGACCACTATATACTATATGTAGGGAGCACCAGACAACATAAGAATTTGGATAATCTATTGCTTGCCATATACAAAAAATAGAAGACAGGTTGCCTGCGGGGTATGGGGTTGTTTGCGTTGGTAATACATCCTTTTTTTCTCAAAAGCAGATTGATGCCATAAACAATATAAATAGAGAAAAAGAAATTATTCATTTTACAGGCTGGTTGACAGACGAGGAGTTGTCTGCCTATTTCAAAAAATCAATCGCATTCATATTCCCATCGTTGTGCGAGGGCTTTGGCATCCCGGTATTAGAAGCATTTTATTACCAAATACCATTGTTGCTTTCCAACCGTTCATCTTTGCCGGAAGTTGCAGGAGATGCCGCTCTCTATTTTGACCCGACCGATGTGGATGATATGGGAGAAAAGATACTTTATTTTATAGAAAACCAGGTTACATTGACGGATGAACTGGTAAATAAGGGTACAAATCGATTGAACTTGTTTAGCTGGAAGTCCGCATCAAAAAAAAATTTGCGAATACATTCATTTAGGTATGCTCAATGAGAAATGTTAAGTTAGCATTTGTAGGCAACAGTGCCGTAACCATGTATAACTTTAGGGCATCGTTATTGGCAGACATGGTGCAAAAAAGGTTATGATGTTACCATGTTGGTTCCGGTGGACACTGATTTGGCAGTTTTGAATTCGATAGGTGTCAAGGTCATCCCTATACGTGTAGACTGTCGAGGAACTAATCCAAGGAATGATATGGCCTTGCTGTGGCAGTTGGTGAAGATATACAGGCAGGAGCAGTTTGACTTCATTTTCCATTATACCATAAAGCCTGTTATATATGGGTCGATGGCTGCAACCATCACAAAAACGCCTTATATATCGGTTGTTACAGGTTTGGGATATACGTTCATTCATAATGGACTTCTCAAAAAAGCGACCATCTCCTTGTACAAGTTGGCTTTGAAAAAAGCAAAAAGAGGTTTGGTTCTTGAACGAAGACGATAAAAATGTGTTCTTGGAAGAACGGGTAGTGTCGGTGCAGAAGGCATTCGTTTTGAATGGCGAGGGAATAAACACGGAGTTTTTTTTCATCCTCAGCCCAAGAAGAAAGAATTTTTTCTCATTCATTTTCATTGGGCGCATTTTATGGGATAAAGGTATTGGCGAATACATTGATGCGGTTCGGTTATTAAAGAAAAGATACCCGGAAATCCGCTTTCAGATATTGGGTCCGTTAGGGGGCGGAGAACCCCAGCAGTCGCCCCGGAAGACATGCGGGCTTGGGTGAATGATGGCATAGTGGATTATTTGGGCGAACCCAAGAATGTAGCCTCTTATATAGCCAATTGCGATTGTGTCGTGTTGCCATCGTACCGGGAAGGTTTATCGCGTATCTTGTTAGAAGCCGCTTCCATGGAACGTCCTATCGTGGCAACAGATGTATCGGGTTGTCGAGAAATTGTAGAAGATGGCGTGAACGGCTACTTGTGCAAGCCGCATGATGTGGAGAGCCTGTCCGCTTGCATGGAGCGGATGTATCTGCTCGGAAACGAAGGAAGAGCTGCGATGGGCAAGGCAGGAAGGAACAAAATGCTAAAAACATTTGACGATAGGATTATCAATGCCATTTATAATGAAAAAGCTTTTAAGAAATATCTTGGTGAAAGCAAATGATTGAGAGACGAAACACTGAACAAAGCAAAAATGATGTCAACCATTAGGAGATGATGGACTTGTATGGTAAATAATGGATATGGAAGATGAGATTAGCTATTCTCCTCGGAACATATAATGGCGGGCGTTTCCTCCGCGAGCAATTGGATTCGTTGTTTGCCCAGACAATGAAGGATTTTCAACTGTATATACGTGATGATGGCTCCACGGATGACACGATGCTAATTGTAAAAAAGAATATCAGCAGCTGCATCCTAATATCGTAAAAGTGGAAGATGAGGGAAAAAACTTGGGGGCAAAGGCAACTTTGAGCGTTTGCTTGCCTTGACCGATGCAGATTATTACATGTTTTGCGACCAAGACGATGTGGTTGCCTGACAAGATAGAAGTGGTCATTTGCCAAAATGAAGCAAATGGAGCAGCGATACGGTGACATCCGCTGTTGGTGCATACGGATTTGAAGTAGTGGATGAGGATTTGAATGTGATAAATGCTTCATTTTGGAAGTATTCAAGAGTACTGCCACAGGTAGTGGATGAAAATATTCATTATTTAGGAATAGCCAACAGTGTAACTGGTTGTACTATTATTATGAACAAGATGGCATGGACATCAACAGTATCCTTGTCCGTGACAATCCGTTAAATCCGCTCAATCCGTGTTCGTTCTTATTTTGATACACCCTCACTAAGTGGTCTCTATCATCCTTTATATGCCACATCTCACCTCCGTGCCTCCGTGGTTCGATATATTCTCCGTGGTTCGATATATTTCGTTCCCAATTGCGCCTTCTGAAATATTTTTTTCCTCCGAAAACAAAAAATACCGGCAATTCCCAATTCTTTCCCAAATGGGTTCTACTTTTGCAGTACAGATTACAACAAGAACCTATTTGTTTAACAAGATTAAAATCGGAGGAATTATGAAAAAGTATTTTGTGTTTTTAGCCGTTAGTTTGTTCGCCATTCAGTTTGCCAAAGCGGATCACGACATGTTGACCACGGACATGGGGCGGTTACCCCAAAAAGCCCAGGAATTGGTAAGAACGCACTTCGCGCAGGAAAAGCTTTCGTACATCAAAATCGAGGAGGAAATATTGTCCACGGACTACGAGGCACGCTTCGAGAGCGGCACGGAGATTGAATTCACGGGCAGCGGCGAGTGGAAATCCATCGACTGCCGTTATTCGGCAGTGCCCGAAACGGTGATGCCCGCCAACATCGTCGCCTACGTGAAGCAAAACTTCCCCAACGTGCACATCACCAAGATAGAAAAAGACGGCCGGTACTACGAGGTGGAACTTTCCAACCGGCTGGACCTCTACTTCGACCACAACGGGAACTACGCCGGATTCGACGACTAACCCAAGCGTGACACCGGCTTTACGGATTGACGAGGGTGTATCAAAATAAGAACGAACACGGATTGAGCGGATTTAACGGATTGTCACGGATGAGGACACTGTTGATAGCGCATGGCATCCTTGGCAAAATATCCGTGTAAATCTGTTTGATCCGCATAATCTGTGTTCTAAAGTGACGCAGGACAAAAGCCGCCTGCCGCAACCGGCTCAGGACTTCATCGCCACCTACTTCCCCACGGAGGAAGTGGACTTCATCAAAATCGACAAGGAGCTGAGCACCACCTACGAGGTCCGGTTTGCCAGCGGCACGGAGCTTGCATTCGACAAAAAAGGCGACTGGATTGAAGTGGACTGCAAACAATCTGCCGTGCCGGAGGACATCATCCCCCCGGCCATAGCGGACTACGTGCGGACAAACTTCCCCGACAGGCCAATCACGCAAATCGAGAAAGACGGGCGGCGGTATGACGTCCACCTGTCCAACGGGTTGGAACTGCACTTCAACCGCCAAGGCGAATACGTCGGGGCAGACGATTGAGTTGACAAGTTGACGAGTAAACAAGTTGACGAGCAAACGCAAATTCTGCGATAATCTGCGAAATCTGCGGGAAACCTCGGGGAAACCTCCCAAAATCTGCGTACCTTTGCGTCAAGACTTCTTTTCTACACATTGTTTGTATGGACGTACGCATTGACCCTTCGTGGAAAAACGTGTTGCAGCCGGAGTTTGACAAGCCCTATTTCAAGGAACTGACCGACTTCGTGCGCGCCGAATACAAGACCAAACGGATATTCCCCCCGGCAGGCCTCATCTTCAACGCATTCGACCAGTGCCCCTTCGACCGGGTGAAAGTCGTTATCCTGGGGCAAGACCCTTACCACGGCGAAGGGCAGGCGCACGGCCTGTGCTTCTCGGTGAACGACGGGGTGCGCTTTCCCCCCTCGCTGGTCAACATCTTCAAGGAAATAGAGGACGAACTGGGCAAGCCCGCACCCGCCACCGGCAACCTGCTGCGATGGTCGCGCCAAGGGGGTGCTGCTGCTCAACGCCACGCTCACCGTGCAGGCGCACACCCCCGGCTCGCACCAAGGGCATGGCTGGGAGCAGTTTACCGACAGCGTCATCCGCACGCTGGCCATGCAGAGGGAGCACCTCGTGTTCCTGCTGTGGGGAGCTTACGCACAAAGCAAAGCCGCTTTCATCGACCCCACACGCCACCTCGTGCTGCAATCGGCACACCCGTCGCCCTTCTCGGCACACCGGGGCTTTTTCGGCAACGGCCATTTCGCCCGCGCCAACCAATACCTGCGCGAACACGGGCTGGCGGAAATAGACTGGTGAGAGAGTGGAAAGTTGAGAGTTAACAATGAACAACGAACAATGAACAATGCGCGGTCGGCTACGTCCAAGGCCACAAGGCCTTGCGGCACTCAGCGTAGGGCAACGCCCTACGACTAACGCCCAATGAACAATGAACAACGCGGCACGGCACGTCCAAGGGGCCTAAATGAACAATGAACAACGCGGCACGGCGGCACTCAGCGTAGGGCAACGCCCTACGACTAACGCCCAATGAACAATGAACAACGCGGCACGGCACGTCCAAGGCCCAAGGCCTTGCGGCACTCAGCGTAGGGCAACGCCCTACGACTAACGCCCAATGAACAATGAACAACGCGGCACAGCACGTCCAAGGCCAAGGCCTTGCGGCACTCAGCGTAGGGCAACGCCCTACGTGCGCATTCCGTGTTCTTCCTTTGTCCGCAAACAAAAAAACGCCTCACCCGTCCCCTTGGAAAGGAGACTATGGGTGAGGCGTTTGCTTAGCACAGATGTGATGGCTTATGCCGAACTCACGCATGTGTTGATGCGGCTGGGGCGTTTCCTACCGCAAGGCCACTTTGACGGCTTGCCCGTTCGCCGCAACGACATACGTACCGGCAGGCAAGGCGGTGTGCAGTTCGGAGGCTTCGGCTTCGGCCACGCACATGCCCTGCAGGTTGTACACGCGGATGGCGGCGGGTGCGTCGGTGGTTACGTGCAGCAGGCCGTCGCGGGCGATGACGCGCATGTTGTCAGCCTGCATGTGCGGCAGGCCCGTGCCGCTGCCCGGTTCTTCCTCTTCCACGTAAAGCTCATTTTCGTTCACCACGAGGTTGTTTATAGTCCACCGTCCGGCGAGGTCCTGCGAGGCGGTGTGCCATTGGATGTATTCCACCGTGAGGGGGAACGTCACGCCCTCAACCAGCAGTTCGTGGCTGGCGGCGGAAGTGTCGCCGCCCGGTTCGCCAAAGGAGACGGGGTTCTGCCCGCTTACTTTCACCTCCACGTAGTCGATGAAGCCGTTCACGTTGTTGGATTATGATAAAGGCCACCGAGGTATCGCTCTTCTTGGCAATGGTAAGGGTGATGCGACCGTTTTCATCGCCGAACTCAGCATCGCCCAACTGCCCGGTGGGGAAGTTGTAGTAAACAAGCTTGCCGGTGGTGAAAGAGGCGGTGGCGTTGTTGGCCGACTCGTTGCCCGCCGCGTCAAGGGCGGTGATGGTGAGGTTATACTCCGTGTCCGATGCCAGGCCGGTGAGGGTGATGTTCCCGTCAGCGGGGGCGAGACTGGCAAATTCAGGCTGTTCGTGGCATCTACCACGTGATACAGCAACACGCCCACGTTGTCGGTGGCCGTCACGGCGATGGTCGCGCTGTTGTGCGTCACGTTGCCCACGGTAGCCGTGCCCATGACGGGGGCTTCGTTGTCTTCCACCGCGGTGCCGCAGCTGCCCCACTCGATGTCATAGAGTTCGCCGAAATTCACTTCGCCCGGCATGAGCACGTAGAGGGGCGTGTGAAAGCTGGGGTCGGAAGTGGAGTTGATATTGACCGTGATGGACGTGCCGTCTCCGGCCACTACCATGTTAGTACGGATATCATAGCCACCTACCCCATTGACATTCATGAACGAGCCGCCAAGCCCGGTGAGTCCTTCCCCCTCGATGAGGAGCTGGTAAACCCCTTCCGACAGTTTCTGTGCCGTGAAGGTGATGGAGTAAGTAGTTTCGTTTACTACTTGGGTCAATACTTCCCCGCAATACTGTTTCGCGTTCGCGAACATGGCACTGCCCGCTATCGCCAGGCCGAGCGCCATCATTTTAAAGTTTGTTTTCATTATAATCGTTGTTTTAAAAATAAGTTACTACAAAACCACTTTGCAAGCCTGCCCGTTCACCGTCACCACATACGCACCGGCAGGCAGGGCGGTGTACAATTCGGAAGCTTCGGCTTCGGCCACGCAAGCCCCCATGAGGTTATAGACGCGGATGTGCGCTACTTCGGCAGCCTGCACGCGCAACTGCCCGTCAGCCGTCGTGATGTCGGCCTTCAAGGCTTCCGGTTGCGCCGAAAGGGTGGACGGGCCTTTGCCTTCTTTCCAGAAATACACGTTGTCGATGAAGAGCGCAGCCGCCCGTGCCGCCACCGAATGCCATTTGATAGATAGCTGCCAGGTCGATGCCCGTGAAGGCAGTCAGCGGGATGTCGTAGCTGTTCCATTGCCCGGCCGTGAACGGCGTGCAGGTGTAGTCCATCGCTGTGTCGCCCCCAAATGGGGGTGATGGTGAACGAAGCCCCTTCGGTTACCGGGATATACGTCCACGTGCAGGTATTCCATTTCCGACAGGTCGCCAATGGACTGGTTGCCGTTCATTTCCCAACCTAAGTAGTTGTAGTTTTCGAGCAAATAGACCTTGTCGTTTTCGGCCAGCGTTACTTCAGTGACCACGGTGGATTGACTCCAATTGCCGATGTTGAACCCAGTACCTGCCGTGTAGGCATCGCTGTAGATGGAGAACACATCGGCGGCATCGTGCGTCGGGGCATCCGCCGGAGCAGGGGCGGTGAGGGTGGTAGCCGTCACGGCAGTCGCTTCGGAGTTGTTGCCGTCAAGGTCGGAGGCCGTCACCGTGAAAGTGTATTCCGTGCCCGCCTGCAAGCCGGACACCGTGACCTGGGCTGCCGTGCCCGACACGCCGCCGCCAGTAGCCGTGATGCCGCCATCGGCTGTCACGTTGTACGTTACCGAGCCGCTGTTGTCCGTGGCCGTGCAGGACAGCACCACATGGAAATAGGAAGCCGACGCCACCGACACTTCGGGTTTGGAAGGGGCTTCCGTGTCCGTTGCGGTGGAGTTGTTGTAGAAGTACACGTTGTCCACATAGAAAGTCCTCGCCCCGATTTGGTCGAATTTGAGTTGGTATACACCGGACATATCCAAGCCAAGGTCGGTATACGACTGCACAGTCAGCTCTATCTGCGTCCATTCACCCGCCTTGACCTGCACGGTTTGGGGTTGTTCGCCAGTCGGCTGTGTCCTGCAAATGGGCGCAAGGCGAAATTCAAACGCCGCATCCGACCACACATCCACATGCAGATGTGTCATGGTGAGGGCATTCACATCACGTTGCAGTTCCCAACCAAAATACCCGAGGTCGGTTGTCGTGAATTTGGCCACGTGGTCTTGCGTGCCGGCGATGGTTTCTTCCGCATACGCGGTGCCGCTCCCCCAATCGGCAAAGTTCCAGCCCACGGGGTTATCATAGGCATCCGAGTAGATGGAGACTACCCGGTTCGTGGCATACTCGGGCGGTGTCGGTGCCGACGTGGCCGGCTGCGCCCATGCGTTCATCACTCCGCAGCACAGGGCTGCGCTCAAGAATAGTACTTTTGTTTTCATACAATAACAATTAAAGGATTCTATATGAATGCCCGCAGATTGCGCAGATAGACGCAGATAAGCAGGGAGAATTGTTTATTATTATCCGTCAGCCGTCGGGCATTGGGCACAATAGGGCGTTGTCCATTGTCCATTAGTCGTAGGGCGATGCCCTACGCTGAATGCCACAAGGCCGTTGGCCTTGAACCATTGTTCATTGTTAATTATTCATTGTTCATTGTTTTCTGGTACACCCTCACGTAGTCCACATACATGCGGGCCTCCTGCCCGTTTTGCCCGTTGAGCGCGGTGATGCCGTCGGGGTCCAAAATGCCGGGGAAGTTGCCCCCCACGGCCATGTTCAGCAAAACGAACACCGGTTTGTGGAAGTAGTAACCGGGTGCATTGTCGGCCTCGCGGTTGCTGATGTCCAGCACGAAATAGGGCGCGGCTTCCGGATTGCGGTCGAGGTCGAAATACATGCGCAAGCTGTGTTCGTCCCACACCAGGGTGTAGAGGTGGAAGCCGTCCTGCAAGCTGTAACCTGCAGTATGTTCCTGGGCGGTGTAAGCATGCAAGCCTTGCTCCCATCCGGCAGCCCAGTGGCAAGCCCCGTTGAAAAAGCGGTCCTGAAGCCCCTGCTTGATGCCGTTCTGGTGCCCCATTTCCAAGATGTCAATTTCTCCGCAACGGGGCCAGTCCACGGTGGAGATGTCGTTGCCCATGAGCCAAAAGGCAGGCCACAGCCCGTTGGCCGTGGCGGGCAGGCAGATGCGGGCTTCTATCTTGCCATATTGGAACGTGAACTTGTCTTGGGTGGTGATGCGCCCGGAGGTGAACGACTTGCCCCGGTATTCCTCCCGCCGTGCCGTAAGGATGAGGCAGGTATCCCCGCTGTGGGGCTCGCGGCCTATCGACACGTTTTCTTTCCGGTAAAACTGCAATTCGTTATTTCCGGCCCCGTGCCCGAAAGTCTCGATGTTCCAGCTTTGCTCGTCCAGTTCCGGCCCGTTGAAGTTGTCCTCCCACACCAGCCGATAACCGCCCTCGTCCGTGGCGAAAGCGACGCACGCTCCCAAGAAGCATCCGATGAAAAACAAAAGACCTTTCATTGTGTCAAGCCTGATAGGTAAGTAGCCACTTATTTTACCACTAATTTTACGCATTCCCGCTGCCCGTCGCCTGTCAGGCGGAGCAGATACATGCCCGGCATCCAGCCCGACACGTCCAGCCCGTCGGCCTCGGAGGCCACGGCTACCACGCCGCCTTGCATGTTCAAGGCTTCCACCCGCTGCACGGTACGGCCGAAGCGCACATAGTCCACCGCCGGGTTGGGGTAAACCGACACCTGCGCCGCGTCATGCAACAAGTCGGCGGCGGAAGACGTGGCCGGACCTTGAAACGTTTCGTCCGCCGTGCCACGCTGGTACACCTTCACGAAGTCCACATACATGGAGGCCTGCCCCGATGCCAGTGCCGTCACCTGGTCAATGTTGAATATCTGCGGGAAACGTCCGCCCACCGCCATGTTGAGCAGGATGAAGTTGGGCTGGTGGAAGTAGTTGCCCGTGCTCCATTCGCCGCTCGCGTCGGTAATGTCGAGCTGCGAATAAGGCTGGGCATCCGGGTAGCGGTCCTGGTCGAGGTACATGCGGATGCTCGACTCGTCCCAGTATACGGTAAAGAGGTGGAAGTCGTCTTGCAGGCTGTACCCGGCGGTGTAGTGGTTGGCCGTGTTGGGGTATTGCCCTTGGTCGTTGTAGAATCCCCAATGGTAAGCCCCGTTGAAGTAGCGATCCTGCGTGCCGTTCTGAATGCCGGTCACGTGCCCCATCTCCACGATGTCCGTCTCGCTGCAACGCGGCCAGCCCACCTCGCTGTAGCTGTTGCCCATCATCCAGAAGGCGGGCCACAGCCCGTCGGCCGTGTGGGGGAACTTGATGGAGGCTTCCACCTTACCGTGGGTGAAGTACACCTTGTCCTGCGTGGTGAGGCGGCCCGAGGTGCAAGTCCTGCCCTGGTAGTCTTCCCGGCGTGCCGTAATGATGAGGCAGCCTTTCCCCGTGGCAGGCTCGATGCCCACCGACACGTTCTCCGTCCGGTCGGTGTAGTACTGCAACTCATCGTTGCCGCCACCATCGCCGTTCACCTCGATATTCCAGTTGTCGCGGTCGAGCGTACCCTCATTGAAGTAGTCCGCCCACACCAGGCGGTAGCCATCCGTCTCGCCCGTACCTTCCTCGCCTTCAGAGGGCGTAGGAGGTGTTTGCGGCTCATCATCACCACCGCCCACCGGCGTGGTGCGCGGGGCTGGGTCGTTGCTCAGCTCGATGTGGTCGCACAGCATCCACGCATCAGCCTCCAGCGGTTCGGTGCGGTCCACCATGAACATGATGAAGTCCACGCCCGCCGTGGCAAAGGCCGAGATGTCGAACACCACGTCCTGCCATTCATTGGCACGAATGGTTGTCATGGGGGTGAGGTCGAGCGTACCGCCCGTGGGGTGCTCATCGGACACCTTGAGGTTGGGCTGCGCCGTGTTATTGCGGTACATCAGCACGTGCAGGTAGTTATAGCCCGTATAGGGCGTGGCGGGCCTGAAGATGGCACCCGACCAGTTGTTGCAGCCCGGCGAACGCTGGGCATACAGCACCTTGTCGGACAGGTTCAGCCCCGTCTTGTATTCATTTTCGCGGATGTCCGAGTAGCAACTTTCGGTCGCCCACGTATTGGTCGAAGCCTCGAAGTCGTCCACCAGCACCTGTGCGGGGAGGGCGGCCGCCCCCAGGAGGCAAGCCCAAAGAAGTAAAGTCTTATTCATATATTTCATATTACAGATTTCAAATTACTGATTTCAGATTTCAGATTGTTGCCCGCAGATAGCGCAGATTGACGCAGATTACCCTCAACCCCTAAAGGGGGCTTTTGCCATTCGTGCATGGTTCATTATTCATTGTTCATTGTTCATTCGAACTTCAGCCAGTTCAGGCATACGTTGCCCGAAGTGGCCTCGAGGCGTATGACATGTTGCCCTGCATCCATTTGCAGGGTTTGCTCCGCCGTGACCCAGTCGCTGGTTTGGTCAAGGTTAATGAACGCCGCGTTGTTACCATCCACTTTCAGCGAGATGGAGGCATCGGATAAGGCCTGCACCCGCAGGGAGAACGCCCGCTCACCTCTTTGGGATAACTCAACCTGGTATTCCACCCACTTGCCTTGGGTAAAATCGTGCAATTCGAGCGTGTGATCGCCTTCATCGGTCGATGAACGCACATGCGGCGGAGTGGAAAAAGCGTCCGTGCCGATGCAGTCCGCCACGTTACAGGCCGTGTAATGCTCGGCCTCGATTCGTTGACCGGCCAAGGCGTACACCGCATGGTCCTGCGTGCTCATGCCGGTATATACCCGCCCTTGGTCGCTCAAGGCATAGGGAGGCTCTTTGGTGAGCAACTGCATGTATGGATAACTATCCACCGGGCCGTAGCTGCGCGGGATGAACCACGCATAACGTTCCACGGCGGGGTCGGCTTCAAGATAGGCCACCGCTTCGCTCATGAAAGCTATTTGTGCCGCCGGGGAGGAAATATTCGTTTCCCACGCGCAGAACTCGGTGAGCCAAATCGGCTTGTCATACTTGATAAACCGACCAATGTACTCTTTCAACGCAGCCGCCGAAGGCATTTAGCAATGCACGGCGATGGCAGCTACATCGTCTGGGGAAACCAGTTCAAAGAATTCGTCAAGCCACACCACGGGGTCGCCGTAACCGTCC
>VOFD01001479.1_pt1 | contig 25866 bp, 32 predicted proteins | sample 5384101 | NCBI WGS metagenome assembly VOFD01 (sample SAMN12384723, study PRJNA508395) | human gut metagenome | isolation source: healthy gut C | host: Homo sapiens
TAAAATAGGCAATTACAGATATCACCTTCATTTAGAATTATATCACCTTTTTGATATTTCTTAGGCTGAATAATATCTGCAAAAAGGCGAATATTCTCCAACTTAAGTTTGCGACTAGGGCATGTTTCAGCTATAATCTGTTTTGCAATGTCAAATTGAATACTCATAGGCTAAAGTTATTTATATCCAACATTTTGTTTCAATTTTGGGTTCAAGTCTATACTTTTTGTGGAATAGGAAAAACTGTGGTATACCCATTTTTCTCATCAGCCAGTTGGACTCGCTGATCGTATGATTTGTGATAAACTCCAAAACGCACCATATCTTGTCGTCGCCAGCCTTCCCATACTAACTCCAACAAACGCTCTTTCAATATGTTCTCAAGCGTAGCTTCTCGATATGGCATACCAACACGACCTCGGACTTCGTTCAACTCCAACGAGCCATCCTCACCATTACGTACCTTTGCCTCGGACTTCATCAGGAGAGCATCGGCATAGCGGAATAGCACGATGTCGTTATCCGGTTGTCTACCGTCATTATCATCACAATATATCTCGGCATTAAGAGCCAACTTAGCCAAAAGGAAATTAGCTACAGGTGTTGTTATACGACCATAGTAGTTACCCATCTTATTACTACGCTCATTTGGCAACAACTCGGCAACCTCCTGCAACTCATTCACGATAAAACGGAAAACCTCGCTACGCTCGCTCTGCACAACTTCATCCTGCGGTTGTTCATAGGATGTTACGATGGGCACTCTGCCATACATATCCATAATGTAGTAGTAGAAAAGTGCTCTCAGAGCTCGCACCTCAGCTTCGTAGGCCACTCTCTGCTCCTCAGATAGGTTATGGCTATACTTATCGATGATATGCAGAGATTTGTTCGATAACACAACAACCTTGTAGAGGTATTTCCAAGTATTGTAGAGTGGTAAATCATTGGGACTCCACTTATGCTGATACATATTCGCCCACAAACCTCCATCGTACCAGTCGCCACCACGAATAGGTATCATGGCTTCGTCTGTGATGTTTGATCCAATAGTTACCTTGGGGGTTGCCTGACCTGCTATATACCTGTCTCCGCTATCGCTAAAATCAATCTCGCCATCATCATTCAAATCTTCAATATCGTAACTGTAGCCACCAAGTTCATTTTTCTTTAAGCCCTTTGCAGTGAGTGAGGTAGATAGAATACCCCCCAATGGCTGACCTACAATCTGATATACTACATTATTGTCTCCACCGTTCTGACCTGCACCATAAAGCGAGCCAATCGGAGTAATATCTGAAGTCCACTAAGCGAAAGTAACTTATTCTTCTGGTAGGACATATTGAAGTTGATATTCATCTCCATATCCTTTCGTTGAATGGGAACTACCGAGATTCCTAGTTCGACACCCTGGTTAGACATCGAGCCGATATTTGCCATCAGTTTATCGAACGCAAAGGTCGGAACGGGAACATCATACTCATAGAGCATATCCGTTGTCTTTGAGTAATATAATTCCGAGGTAAGCATCAACCGATTATCCCATATACCTAAGTCAAAACCGATATTAAATGTTGAACGAGTCTCCCACTTAAGGTCCGGATTCGTGTTGCGTATACTTCCCATTGTTACGGTAGGTGCACCGTTGATGGATACGATACCATTCTCCTTTACGGTATTAAGTGTTGTATAGGATGTTATACCTCCAAGATTTCCTGACCGACCATATCCGGTTCTTAGTTTCAATATTGTTATAAAGTCAGTATCAGAGAGGAAGTGTAACTATATGTGACACTACCCATTATTGAAGCAAGTGACGGGTCTTCATAGCTACTGCTCGTACCACCGAAAGGACGCGATGATGTTGCTCCGATGTTATTATAGGAGAAATCATTTGTTGTTATTCCTTTTGCCTGCACCCATAAACCAGTCCTTACCTGTTTAAGATATTCTGCGCCAACAACAGCATCAAGGTGTGAGTCTCCCCAAGCATTGTTATATGAGAGGGACACATTTGTAAAGTAGTCTTCACCCTTGAACTCTCCACGATAAACATTGCCTTGCGCCCACACCCATGTAGGACAAAATTGAGCATTTCCCGTAGATGAATATGAATAAGAGCCGAAAGCCGACAATATCAAATTGTCAAGGATATTAAATTTCAGCCCCAAATGTGTATTGAAATTCCGTTCTTCGGAGTCATTTTTCTCATAGAGGAGTGCTCCGGGGTGGTTGATGTGTGATGCAGCCGAGTTCTTCACCCAGTTGCCATTAACATCAGTTCCTGCTGGATATGTAGGATTCTGTGCAGCTGCCGAGTAAAACAGCATTCGTGTATCGAAAATGTCGTGTATCTTTGACGAGTAGCCATATACACCAAAATCGCCAACTAAGCGACCATCGAAAGCCTTTTGTGTAGCATCAAGTTTTACCACTAAATTTCGGTAATCGTTAACTTTGACAATTGTATTATGATCCATAAAACCGAACGATGCTCGATAGTTTGAGTTTTCCGAACCACCGCTAAAAGCCAAGTGATGCTGATGTATCAAGCCCGTACGAGTAATTACATCGTGAAAATTGGTGTTGTAGCCACCATTATTGTAATCTAATCCAAGTGCTTCTGCTGTAGCTATATACTCCGGGCCGTTGAGCATTTGCAGATGTTTATACATTGACTCGAATCCGTAGTTGCCATCATATGATATTTCGAAACCTCGCCCCGTTCCTTTCTTGGTCTTAATCTCAATTACACCTGAAGCACCACGGGAACCGTACATTGCCGTTTCGGTAGCATTCTTCAAAATAGTGAAACTCTCGATGTCTGCGGGATATATGGTAGATAGCGTAGCGATGTCAGATGTCACTCCGTCAATAATTACTAACGGGTCATTGCCACCCATAATGGATGTGGTACCACGCACACGGATACTATTCAGCATAGCGAGCCTGTCAGTCCCATTAGTGGTGACGTTCACACCGGCAGACTGACCACTCAATACATCCAAAGCATTATTCAATGGTCCCTTCTTGATATTCTCGGGCCTGATATGCTCTAATGATTTAGTCGCCGAAATGGTATCTTGTTTCTCTCTGATATTCTGTACTTGTGCATCAATTTTTTGAGCACTACAGCCTTTGTATAATCCAAATGCAAAGGTAAAATGAAGACTATGGTAGAAAGACAATCAATAATACACATGTATAGAGTATGCGGTTATAGCAAACGGCGTATCTCTCGTGAACTTCATGTCAGCCGTCATACCGTTGACAATATTCTTTCAAAGTACGAATCAGCCATCCGCACGGACAATCCAGAAGAGGCTTTGAGTGATTTGCTTACCATCCAGCCCAGGTATGACAGTTCCAGACGCCGTCCTCGCCGGCTCACACAAGAGATTAAGGATAAGATAGGATTTTGCCTGAAGAAGAATGCCGTTAAGATAGCTACCGGACTTCGCAAACAGCGCATGTTGAAAAAGGATATCCACCAGTTTCTGTTATCTCAAGGATACACCATCAGTTACGCCACAGTATGCAGTTATATAAAAAATATAGAGTCATACAAAGAGAAGAAAAAGAGCGAAGCCTTTATCCGGTTGTTCTATGAGCCTGGATGCATTGCCGAGTTTGACTGGGGTGAAGTTCTTCTTTTTATTGACGGCGTCAAAACCAAGTTTTATCTGGCCGTATTCACTTTCGGGCATAGCAATGGCAGATACGCCTATCTTTTCAGGCATCAGAATACGCTTGCCTTCATGGAATCCCACCGTAACTTTTTCAGGGATATACATGGTGTCCCCGCCATGATGGTCTATGACAATATGCGTGTAGCCGTCAAGAGCTTTGTCGGTGGTGATAAGAAACCTACAGAAGCTTTGATGAAGATGTCCGGTTTCTATTGTTTTGAGTACCGTTTCTGTAATGTACGGGCCGGATGGGAGAAAGGACATGTGGAGCGCAGCGTGGAATATGTCAGAAGGAAAGCTTTCTGCCTGACAGACCATTTTGGTGATATACATTCTGCCCAGGAGCATTTAAACCGGGTATGTATGCAGGTCAACAACGAGCAAGGCAGTCTTTCAACAGCGGAGAAAACATCACGTCTGGAAGCTGACCTGTCATCGCTGAAGCCTTTTCCCGGTAATCTGGGCTGTTTTGAGGTCTATGAGTACATTGTGGATAAATGGTCAACTATCAGCATGAAAAATGTTCATTATTCCGTACCTGATTCTCTTGTGGGAGAAAAAGTACATGTCAAGGTTTATAGTGAAAAAATCGTCATCCTGCACGGGAAGGAGAAAGTGGCCTCTCATCAACGCAGTTATTGCGGTGGAGACTGGTGCATCAAGCTGGAGCACTATTTGCGTACACTTTCCCGTAAACCGGGGGCATTGCCCCACTCTGTGGTTTGGCAAAGAGCACCGGAAGAACTGAGAAGGCTGTATGACATCCATTTCAAGGAGGACAACAGGACGTTTGTTCTGTTGCTGGACTATGCCCGAAAAAATGGATTTTCCGGAACGGACATTGTCACGGCATGCAAGGAGCTGACCGGACGTGGTGTCAGAAAGATATCTCCGGACCAGGTAAAGGCCATGCTGCATGGTAGCGTACAGGGAGAGACAGAAGAAACCATGGAACCGCCTGTTCTCCCGGCACAACAGGAGAATATAGAAAGAGAAGCTGTGGATATGCTTGAAGGCATCACGGCGCTCATGACAGGATACAATGAAGTGCATGATATAATACCAACCATTTAAGTTTATAATATATGAAATCAGAAAAAGAAACCATTTATGACTATGCTGCAGAACTGAAGCTTCTGGCCTTTAAAGAGGAACTGGAATGCACCCTTTCATTGGCAGCTGAAGAAAACTGGAACCATCTGCAGTTCTTGACGGAATTGCTTGGAAAGGAAAGCGCCAGGAGAAGGGAGTGTAGAAGAAGATCAAGGATAAGATCTGCGGGATTTCCACAAATGAAGTATCTGCATGAGCTTGTTATGGAAGACATGCCCAAAGAGGCACAGGTAATATTACCTGAATTGGAGACACTGGACTTCATCAGACAGGGAAGAAACCTGGTCCTGTATGGAAATCCGGGAACGGGAAAGACGCATATTGCTACGGCTTTAGGAATAAAGGCCTGCCAACAGGACTTTACCGTATTGTTTACTTCAGTGCCGGTCCTGCTTACCCAGATAAGGGAGGCTAAATCAGCAAAGACACTGAGGACGCTACAATTAAGGTTTGAAAAATACGATCTGGTCATCTGTGATGAGTTCGGATATGTCAGTTGTGACAAGGAAGGAGGAGAACTGCTTTTTAACCACCTGTCGTTAAGAGCCGGAAAAAAGGCTACAATCATTACTACTAATTTGGCTTTTAACAGATGGAATGAAATCATAAAGGACAAGGTGCTTGTGGCGGCAATGGTTGACAGGCTTACACATAAAGCTTATCTGGTTAATATGACCGGACTGTCTTATAGGCTTAAGGAAACACAAAAAATGAGACAAGATAAATGAATATTTTAAACTTATAGTAATTTTGTAACAAGTTATGGAGTTGTGGATGGTGTCACTGTTTGCTCCAATGAACCTATTTCAAATGTTGGCAAAGTTGATAAGGTAATTGGAAACTATAGGTATATTTTTTGATTTAATTTCGCATTACAGATGAGGGTATGTCAGTGTTTTGACACCTCATCTTTCTCTGCCAAACTATTGGATACTTAAAATAGATTTTCACAATGTACTGGCAGTTATGAACGGCAACATAAAAATTAAAAAGAGCAACTGTTCATCTCGGACAGTTGCTCCTGTAAAACGGTTCAATATTAGTAAAAAACGACAATCTTTATGAATGAAATTATTTATAAAGACCCTGTATCTTTTGATAAGAACTGTTCTCTTCTTATGAGGGCAAATTCAGTTCTTTATCAAGAAAGACGCAAAATATATTATTTCAGTATTTCACCTTTTTCATTGAAGAACACCGTACTTTCAGTTCCTTCCTTGTCTGTCAGAACAACCTGATAGGTCTTACTGCCATCCTCTGCCGCTTCCACCGCCGCTTCCTTGACGGTTGATTCCGCAAAATTTTTGGCGATTGCTTCCGTTACCGCTGCCGGAAGGTCTTTCACTTCAATAGGGGTAAAGTCATTTACTGCCATGACTGTTTCAACACCTGAGGTCAAATTTTCGGCAAATGCCACTGTTGTTCCTAATCCCATTACCAATGCTACTGCAACAAAAGATTTTTTCATAATCTTATATTTTTAATGGTTATTGTTTTACGATAATGATAGGACAATTTTTATGCCAAAAGAATAACTAATCTGATTATCAGTTAATTGTCATTTTTTTTATTATGTAAAAAATGGAAAGAATCCTCATATAGTGTGGTCTGATGTAGAATGTTTCCACACTTATAAAAATAGGCAGGAATTCTGCCTATTTTGTGCGTAAACCAAAATCTGTTGCACTTTTTTAAGACAGCCCTTGTATTTTATCTGATAGTGGGCATGAATACAATGTTAATAGTTATATCCTTTGTCGCTGTAAATGAATATGAACCGGCTGATGTCTGGGAGTATTCCCCAAGATCGTCCAAAGCCTGCCATCTGGTAGTAAAGAAACCTCTCAGATAGTTATATCTCCAGCGGTCACCTTCTCCCCGGCACGGCATAATCCGCACCATCCGCATATATTGTTACCCGGTCTCCATATGAGAACTCACGGGTTTGCTGACCGGAACTCAGACCGGTAGCAGAAAAGCCAATTCTGAAATCACCGTGCGTATACAAGGAGAAAGAATTGTTACTCCACATGCCAGTCTGTATAGTCACCTTTATAGGATTGTCCGCTTTGAAATCGTATACGAATCTGCTTCCATCAGGATAACGGCTGTAATCATTGTACGTAAATAAATATTGACCATATTGTCCGGAGGGTATCCCGTTGCCATTCACATACCATTCATCCTCTCCATATTTCCAACCGGATTCCGGCTCTGGAGATATCAGGTAACCACCTCGTTCCAAGTTTTCATCATCCGGTGAAAGATTCAATACTATTTCTGAAGCAGATGGTAGCAATGTGGTTTCACCACGTTCATCAAAGACATCCAGTTTGCCTCTTCCTGTCCGGATGGAGAAATAGAACGTTTTACCGGCTTTTGAAAAGTTCGCCTGCAAAGTACTGTTCGAACTTTGCAACTGCACAGTAGTACTGGCTGAGGAGGCATTCATAATTTTTGCATCTCCTTTAGTCACAGTCCATCCGGAAAATGTGTATCCGGATTTTGCAACAGCGGTGATGGGGATATTGGTTTTTACTTTGTATGTTCCCCCTCCGGTAACAGTTCCTCCGGAGGTCGGATTGGCAGTCAGGGTCAAAGTACGTTTCTTTTCCTTGAACTTGCACTTGAATTTATGATCCTTGCCATTCAGAAAAACTTGATATGATACAGAACTTCCACTGCCTGTATAATTGTACTTTTGGGGTTCATCTGACGGTCCCCCGTAGAAATAGTCTATCTCATATCCGTCAGAGGCTTCAGCACCTACCGTGGGTCTTTCTTTACCATCATAAAGTCCCTCTCCATAAGCGGTACCACCGATAAACGATACGGTACGTGAGTCCGCATCCTCTTCTCCGTCAACCTCGATAGTCACCGCGGTCTTTCCGGTTGTGAGCTCTTTTTCAATTTCTTCACTGCATGAGCAGCCTAAGAAGATGGTTGCCAGCAGCACAATGTAATGTAAATGATTTGTTTTCATAAATTGTATTTTGATAGTTTTTAATATGCAAATGTAAGTGGGAAGCAGCACAACCTTTTTGTGCTGCCCTTCACTAAATTTTAATTTTCAGTTGGATATCAAAAGATTTCTTGAAATAATATGTATTTCGTTCATTGTCATATTCAATCTCTGCACCCATGGCCCGGAGCTCTAAGAAGTAATTAATGATTGTATTGCGATGTACGCCCATTTCCTTCGCTATTTTTGCGGCACTTCCTGTATGTTCTTTTTTCAGCAGACGGGTCAGTGTCTGTAATCTTTCCATGTAGTCCAGTATTCTCATAATCCTCTTCTTTTTTCTGATGTATGGCCTGACCGGCCTTCCGTACTTTCTCACCTCATAATGCAGATGGTTTCCCGTGCTTTTTCCGCTTGATCCGATGAATCCGATCACTTTGCCACTCCTGACCTCTTCACCTTCCGGAACATAACAGGCGGACAAGTGCCCGTACAGGGTCACAAAACCATAGGCATGGCGTAACATCACACAGTATCCATATCCTCCCTTTCTTCCTGAGTATATGACTTTTCCATCAGCTGCGGCATGCACGGTCGATGCAAGTTCCGCCGCAATATCCACTCCTGAATGGAACCTGCGCTGTCCGGTAACCGGGTCGCTCCTCCATCCGTAGGCGGAACTGATACGGTGGAACCGGTGTACAGGGGGATGTACCGGTATCCTGTATTCCAGATGATGCCTCTCCACGATGTCCATGATCTCCCCGATGCGCTCAAGACTGGAACACCGGGAGAGTGCGTCCTCCAATATGGCCCTTTCCTTATCAGGTACCGGACAGAAGAGGCATAGGAACAGAACTAGTTTCGTTATCATGTGGTATTCTTTATGGTTTTCCTACAATCTCCGGGGAACAGTATCTCCGCATTGATCAGCTGTTTGTTCTTCAATTTGTAATAGAAATGTCTTCCCCCGTTTCTCTCCTGTATCTCTATGATGAGCACCTTCTTGTCCGGTATGGTGAATTTCGGAAGGGCGACCGTAAAGTCACATGAGGAAAGCGCAGCCACCTCCTCCGGACGGTTGAAAGAGAAGAAGGGGCTGCTGCTCCAGCTGCTGGACGGCGGTCTTTTTCCGTTTTTTCGCATCCTGTATATAAAAACGGATGAAGTCTATGGTATAGCCGATCTGGGAACGGTTGTGCAGCCCGAAGCGGAACAGCAGGATATCATTGTCCACAAAGATATTGGTCACGCAGAATCTCATGCCGGCCACCTCGTCCCTGATATTGGTCAGCAGCTTCGGCCTCCGTGATATCTCTTTTTCAAGCAGTGCTTTCTGCCGGGTATTCCGCTCTCTTCCCTCCAGTATGGCCACCTGCTTCTTTTTGGTGTCCTGTTTGTCCACAATGAAGGAAAATCTCTCACATCCGGGCGCATACCGCAGGTCAAACGTATAGAACCTGCCGCTTTCGGTGATGGCTGTAAGGTTGGTCTGCAGGGCAAACGGCGACACGGCCCTGAGTGCGACAATATTGTTCACATTCTCCGCTTTCTCCACCTGTACGGTGGTGTTTCCGAAATCCACATACACGATTTTTTCCGGATAGATCACATGGGTCAGTTTCTCGTCAGAAACCGGAAGAACCGCCGTTTCCGGCATGGTACCGCCCTCCTTGTAGACAGCCTGCGCTCCCTCGTCGAAGGATATGCAATAGGTGTAATACCTGCTGTCCTCCGTAACAACCGACAGGTTGGTCTCTCCTTTGAAATCCCTTACCGTTGATTTCAGCCGGATGACGGACGGACATACCTGTATGACTTCCCCTATGATGTTCTCATCCCCCATGTTCAGGTATTTCACGGGAGTGGGGAATATCATATGGAGCGTCTTCTCATAACCGATCTTCAGGTTTCTGCACTCCAGCTCGTCAATACGGGGCTGCTGGGCTCTTCCTGATAAAAAAGCAAACAGGAGAAGTATCCCTGTGATGTAAATTCTGTTTTGTCTCATATCTTGATAAATTATATTTTAATAGTTTGATGTTTATCTTTGCATCCGGCTTTAGAATTTGATTCGTGATGAATTTCCTGTCCGGCATTCTTAACGTTTGCTATTTGATTGTCTGTCCCTTTGACATTTGTCCGGTTCATCTTCCGATTGCCCTCTTCCTGTTTCCTTGAATATTCACGGTAACTTTTCCAAAACCCCAAAATGTGGAAAACAATGGTAAGGGTGAGAAGAAAGCAGAAAAGCAAGATGGTCACAGAGCCGTCTTTCGATAGGAATTCTTCCATTTCGTACAGTTCTTTTAATTATCATTCGTTATTGTCACTTCCCAGGTCCGTTTATAATAGTTTACAGGCACTTCACTTTTTGAGCGTCGGATGTTCTTGTAGGCACGGCTTTAAACGTCCGGAGCAGCTGCCGGTCTTCAACAGTGCCGGATCGACCAGGTCGAAAATCCAGTGTGACTGGCGTATGAGCAGTTCAACCCTTACGGGTGCATCATCCGGCTTCAATCCGGGAAGTCCCGGCAGACCGTTCATGTCCGGAATAAGGCAGCGGCCGTCAGCCGGTTCATGAAGATACAGTCCGGTCCGTCCGTCTTTCAGGACGAGCCATGCCGGAAAGCATGCCTCCGGTTCATATTCCGACTGTTCCACTTCCGTGTCGTCTGTTCCCGGATAACGGACACGCATCCTGATCCGTATCGAAATCCCGTATTCAGGAAGGGAAAGAAACCTGTCAGCATCATCCGGTGTGAGGATTTCATGCAGTACGGATACATCAGGGGACAACAACCTTCCACGGGAGTGTGTCCTACTGTCCGGATACTGTTCACTGTTCATATGCAAGGAGGCCTTTCCGTCCGGCATGAATACACACCATACAAATACTCCCTCCTCCATGAGGTCACCTGTTATTGTCCTGCTGTCTTTCATATCTTTATTTTAATGTTTCAATATGCCGTTTCCGGTCAGCTTTCCCCCGGTTCTTTTTTCTCCATCAGAAACACGGCATAGTTGGTCTTGATGGTGACCTTCACTTTCTTGATATTCTTGCTTGCGGCCTGCTTGGTGGCGTTCACCACACCGTTCACGCCTCCGGCAATAAGCTGGCTGCCCATGTCCAGGCCTCCGGTTATCTGCGGATTTGTCCCGTCCACCGCCCCGGCCGTGGCATCCTTGTTGATTTCCGCCTTTGCGTTCCCCGGTACATAGATACCTTCCATTGCGTCTGAAGAATATACTTCTTTTTTAAACGGAAGTATGTTCCCGGCCACATTGACTGTCCTGATCTCCACAATGACCCTTTCGCCGTCTATCTTCCTCACTTCCCCGTACACCGGCGAGTCCTTCCTCACCCGACGGCCGTCATCGGTGAGACAGTCCTCACCCAGACGCATCTTCAGCGTGGATCCGGCCATCACGACCTGGTCGGAATGCACGTACGCGCGGATGGCGTTCCGCCTGCTGCTCTTGTGCAAGGCGACCGTGTTGAATCTTGTCCTTGCCTCAGGGGCTTCCTTTGTCTCTTCCTTCTTCTCCACCTTCTTTTTCTCCTGTTTCCTTTTTTTCTTCTTCCGCAGTTCACGGGTGATACTGTCCAGGTTCTCTTGTGTGGGAAGGATATAGGAGGCGGTATCCGCCTTCCGCCCGTATTCCTCTTCCGGCGGCATCTCACTGTTGATGATGAGTTGACGCATACGCTCTATGTCCACCGGATTGTCCCCGCCCTGTCCCTCCGCCTGCTTGCGCAGGGGGGTACGCTCGAGCTGGGCCTTCACATCCGTAATGGTCACATCCTTGTTGTCCGTGCTAAGACGGACGGTGTTCTGATTCTCTTCCTTTCCTTTCATCGCGGAGATTGTCCAAATGACAAGAAGGACAAGTAACCCGAACACGCTGACAATGATTACTTGAGTCTTCTTCATGTTCTTCTGTTTTATTCAATTTCTTTCTTTGTTTCCATCCGAGGTGTCCAACAGCTCGTATTCCTGTGTATAGTTCCGGAAGAAGAAGCCTGTCACATTCTCCGGATAGGACGGGGTGGTGCGTATGGCGTCGCCCCGGCTGTATATCCTTATACGTTTGACCCCGCCGGCATCATGGATGGACAGGATGGAGGTGAACAGCACGTTGTAACCGTCATCACGTATCCCGACCCTGTGCAGCTTCTCAAACACGCACTTGTAGATGACACCCCTGTCCGCCGCGTCGGCATAGGCGCGGTCGTTCAGGTATTTGTTCCAGATGGCGTTCAGCTCGGATTTCTCCACCAGAAACACGGCCTGCGCCTGGTTTCCGGAGATGCTCATCCTGTCGAAAGAGTTTACATAATAGGCCACCGCGTTGCAGTGGGCCTTCAACAGGGTCTCGTATAACTTGTCCGTTTCCATGGACTTCAATTGCAGGAACTCTCCGCCGGTATTCACGACAAGGATCCTGTCCGTCACTCCGCGGACGGTCATGTTCATGAAGAACAGCACCAGGGCGACGATGGCCGCACACAACAGGCTGACCGCCTTGACATAGACGGAGGACCGCTTCTTGGCCTCTCCCAGTGAGGCGAAGTCCCTCACCATATTCTTTATATCCATTTTCATATTCTTCCGTTGTTTTAAAAAGGTTATGGATCCTGCCTCTCACAATCGCCAGCAGGGACAGTTTCAACGCAAGGGAAAACAACACCTGCAGGACGACATTCCACGAGGTGTTCATGACATACTCGCAGACGATGGCGTCCGAAAACTTGCTGGCAAGGATGAAGGCCGGTACCATCAGATAACAGACCAGCAGGTTCTTGCACCACGTATGGAAATACGTCCGGGTACTCTCGTTGTAGAAACAGGCTATCGCCACAGGGGATATAAGTTCCAGCAGGAGCAGGAACATGTATCTGCCGACTATGAACAGGGTCTGCGCGTACATGTAGAAAGGGGCGGCTATGACGCCGGCCACATACGCCAGCAGATAATCGAACGAACTGCCGACCGGATTGAGCAACACGCCGGCAACGTCCATTACCGACATGTCGCTGAACTGTTTCTCGAACTGTGCGATTATCGGCTTCTGGAACAGGTCGGCCACATCATAGACCTTTCCGCCGAATCCGGCCTGCAGATCGTCCATCAGTTTGCCGAACACCGTTTCCAGGGCTTCCAGCAGCACGGGGAACAGTGCGACGGCGGCTATGCAGAATACATACTGCCACACAGGTTCATGTAATCCTTCATGGTGGGCGTGCCGTCCTCGTTGGACTGTACCTCCCGGTATACCGTATACAGACGGTGGATGAGCGTGACAGCCATGAATCCCGTCACTACCGCATAGAAGGCTTCCACGGCGATGTTCCCCCGGATACTTTCATAAGCATTGTGGATATGCTCGACCGATATTTCTGTTATTGATGCCATATTCCTATTCCGTTACAAGTCCCAAATTCCGTCTGATGGTACGCGTATGTGACATGATCTGTCTGATGGTGCCCAGTGAAGCCTCCTGGCGACGGACTTCCTGAAGACATCCGTCGAGCTGCTCCATCCGTTCGCTGTCGTTCATTTTCAGGTCACTGCTGAGTATATCCCCGGTTAGGGAGATGATGGCGGCGTTGTTCGCCACCACGTCCTGCACGGCCGAAGTGATGCCCGGCAGCCCCTTCATGTCCATCTTCTCCGCCTCTTCCAGCGTCCTGAGGCAGTTGCTGTTCAACCGGTTCTGCCGGTCTATCAGGTCCGTGAACATCCGTGCGCGTCTGACGGTGGCGGACACCTTCTGGACATAGTCCAGGGCGGTCTGGAGCCTGTTCACCTGTTCCACCGTCTGCTTCACCGTACTGGCCGTATTGGCGGCATTGATGATTCCCTGTGCCGTATTGCCGGGGTCGGTGACCACCCACTGGGCTCCCGCCGTCACGCAATGCAGCGACATTCCTGTAAAAAAGAAAAAAATTGAAAGCAATCTCATGATATTCCTCCTTTGTTCTGATTCCTATTTTGTTACAAGTCCCAAATTCCGTCTGATTGTCCGTGTACGGGAGATGGTCTGACGGATGGCGGACAGTCCCGCCTCCTGCTCCCTCAGCTTTTCCAGACACTTCCTCAGATGCTTTATCCGTCCGCTGTCGTTCATTTTCAGGTCACTGCCGAGTATGTCCATGGTCAGGGAGATGATGGCGGCGTTGTTCGCCACCACGTCCTGCACGGCCGAAGTGATGCCCGGCAGCCCCTTCATGTCCATCTTCTCCGCCTCTTCCAGCGTCCTGAGGCAGTTGCTGTTCAACCGGTTCTGCCGGTCTATCAGGTCCGTGAACATCCGTGCGCGTCTGACGGTGGCGGACACCTTCTGGACATAGTCCAGGGCGGTCTGGAGCCTGTTCACCGATTCCGTCACCTGTTTCACCGTTGCTGCGGTATTTCCCGCGGTCAGTGTGCTCTGGGCGGTGTTGAGAGGGTCGGTAATCGCCGCCTGTGCGGCAGCCTTCAAGGTCATTCCGCCGCACAGGAGCAGAAGCAGAAGCGGCCTGTATCCCTTTAATCCTTTTTCCATACGGTCTCCTTTCATTTCCTGTCCTTTGACGGGTGTCTCTCCATGTATCTGCCTATCGCTTCCTCCATCGGCATGGTCCTGGAATAGCCGTCAATCTCAGCCCATGTCTCCCCGTCGGTCTGGAAGGCGAGGAACTTCTCCCGGCTCAGTTCGTTGCGCACCACCACCGCATACCTCCCCTGGCCGCCGGTGAAGCGGATGAAGCACTCGGAATGCGGACGCTCCCCGGAAAAGTCGTTGCGGATGGACCGCATCATGTTGCACTGGGCGGGGTCGCCCCCATCTCGAACCTTTTCTCCACGGCCCTGTATACCACATCCGTTGTGGGAAGGATGTACAGCAGCTGGGTATTGGTGATCATGCCTTTGGTAAATTCGTCATCGGGAAGCTGGTCGGGACTCTGGACGATGGTCATCACCGCACCGTTCTCCTTGCGTATCTTCTGGTAGCAGAAGGCGACTGCGGAATGTATGCTGATATCCTCGCCTCTGGACTTCATCTGCGCCGTTTCGGCATACTCGTCAAAAATGATCATTCCCCTTCTGGTCCGGTCGGAAAGGATCTTGTCATGAATCACGTCGAAGATCAGGGCCATGACCAGGTCGGAGAGGAACTTGTCCTGTTTGATCTGCGTCAGCTCGAACACGACCAGCCGCCTGTTCCCGAAATCGGGCACTCCGTCGGTCCTGCATACATTGGCATACCGTTCACCGGGAAGGAACTCGCTGCATATGAGGCGGAAGGAGGACAGGTCAAAATAATTGGGGTCTACGTCCTTCCGCCGGCAAATATCCTCATAATGCTCCGTCACGTGGCGGTAGAAAGAGGGAAAGGAATGGGGCGGCAGGCAGGTGGCGTAATAATCCTGGATGAATTTTGTGAGGGCTACGGACTGCTCCTCCTCGTCCTTCCCGAACATGCGGCGCCAGAAACGCTGCACGATACCCGATAGCACCTCTATCTTGTTGTTGTCAAGGGAACGGCCCTCCAGATCGAAGGGATTCAGGCCCAGCGGTGTCTCCCCGTCATAGTCCACATGCAGCGAGATTTCAGGATAAAGCTTGCAGAGCTGTCCGAAAGAGTACCCGAACTCCACCACCACCACGATATAGCCCTGCTCGATGAGCTGCTGCACGATATTCAGTGTCAGCACGGACTTGCCGCCGCCGGTGGATGCCACCACGATGCCGTTGCGGGCCGGTATGCGTTTTTTCTTCGCGTCCCAGATATCCTTTTTCAAAGGTATCTGATAAATACGGTCATTGAAATACACCCCTTCCTCATCCGGGGTGAATGTCGTGTAGTTGATGAACAGACAGAGCGCGAGGGAAAGCGGGGTCAGGAACAGGAAACCGCTGTCAAGCCCTTTCTCCTGTCCGGGAACCGAAGCGGTATATGTTGGCCAGATGCTCGTAGGACGGTATATAGAATTTGAAGTCCGAGACGGTCAGGTATTCCCGCAGCTTCTTCTCGGCCCGGTCCAGCAGTTCCGGGCTGTCATCCCATATCATGACGGAAAAATTGGCACGGCAGAGGAGGTGCCTCTCCTCCATGATCTCCTTCTGCATGTTCTCGAGCTCGTCCGCCTTCGGCTCCAGCATGGCCCTGTCCCATCCCTTGTTGGTGCGGTAGACCGCCACACGGCGGGAGAACTCTTCATAAAGTTTATCCGAGCCCTCGAAATAGAGGATCTGGTTGACCGCATGGTTGCAGTGCAGGTGCACGCCCAGGCCTTCCAGTTCCGCCATGTACAGGCTGCATCCGGACACGGGCAGTGTGGTGTCCTCCACATCGCTTCTGACGGTGCGGTCAGGCAGATAGTCACCGTCACAGACGGTATAGCAACGCGCTTTCTCCCGGTCGACGGTGATCTCTCCGGAGAAATGGATGTCACGGTCGCAGTCAGCCCGGGGGAAGAAGTTGATGTACCGGATGACATACTCCCTCAGGCTGGCGGCGGCCATCCTTTCCAGACGGGTGTCCCTGATACTGTTTATCACACCAATGGCGGAGTTCACCCCCTCCAGAAATTCGGTGAGTTTCTCCCGGTCGGACACATGCAGCCTCTCCCGGTAGGAGAACGGGTTGGCATTGTACGAGGCTGCCAGGGAGGACAGGCCGGACAGGGTGAATATCAGAAGACAGTCATGTTCCAGATACTCACGGCCGGAGAAATGCCTCTGTTCCGCCTTGTCGATGAAGCTGTCCCCTTCCAGCTCATGAACGTACTCCCTTTTAAGGAACACGTCCTGCTTGTGCACGAAACTGCCGGAGGGCAGGTGTTTGAACGCCTGGTAGAGACGCGCGTTGCGCTCCTCAGGTCGGTACGGTGCAGGCTGTAACATTCCGGATTGTACATGCGGAACGCTACAGACACGCAGCCGTTTCTGGTAAGGATGACACCGTATTCGTCATTGATGACATCCAGTATGGAATATCCTTCGTTTGCCATTTTCTTATTGTTTGTTTATTTTTTATCCATTCGGTTGTTATTTGTATCTTTGCACAGGAATCAAACACTATTATTGTCTAACTTGATCTGTCTTATGATATGTTAAATGAATTGGGAGATATCTACCAAAAAATGGAAAGGGGCATACGGTATACTATTGTTTCCCTTGCCGCCTGCACTATTATTGTGTATCCGTTTTTGTTTATGTATATATCATCTTTCAGTAGCTATACTTTTGTCGTACAACTGATGTTGGCTACGGGAACTGCCGGAGCATATCTCAGTTTAACCACTCTTGTTTCCTGTCCGGTACAACCACCTCCATATGCTGTATTCGTTCCTATTCCTGTTCTCGCTTTTTGGGGAGTTGATTTACCTTTATCTGATCGAAAGTAAAGGAATACAGATTTCTTTGGCCTGTTATTGGACAAGGTTTCTTGTGCTATATTCAAGTGTTGCCTACTTTAGTATTCTTCTCCTGTTTGCAAAGATTTGTTTGGGTAAGATTACATTGGGGGCAAACACTGTTGGCAGCTCCTTAAAAAAAAAAAGTTGAATCATGCAGACGATGAGTCGTTCCTTTCTTTAGAGGGATCATTGATTTTTTTTCGGTATCATTGCCACTCTTGCCATACTTTTTTAAGAACTCCATGTTCCCATGTATGGCAATTCTTATCAAAACATGCAGTGTCAGCATCCCCATGATAATGATGCATATATAATCAATTGGCATTCCGATTGTTTGTTCCAGCCAGTTTCTAACACTTTCCATACTGTCAATAGTTTATCTGTTTTTTCATTAAAGCATTTCTCACATCACGGTTTGTAACCGTCTTCTCCCAATGCGGCGGCCTGTACTTCTTCCTTGAGGCATTCTTATAGAACTTCCTTGCCAACAACAGACCACATCCGACAAGCAATACGAATATGAAAAGCATTTCACCGCCTGTCGTACCGTCCTCCAGCCAGCTCTTGACGTTCAGCAGGAGCACGGCCACGGCGAATCCGCCGTAACCGAGCAACAGATAGAAGTCGCGTACCAGCAGCCCGTGTATCTTGCACGGGTTCTCGATCCCTTTGCGCACCTTGTACTCCATGGAGGTCAGATTGAGAAGCTGACACCGGCTATCTTGCCCACGCAGAAGCTGATGACGGTCACCGCGATAAGGACATAGCCGACCATGTAGGCGACGTTCATCCATCCCTGTTTCTTGTTGCCCTCGCTGTTCTCGTCATTGATGAGTCTCCAGTTCTTTCCTATGCCTACGGCAAGCGCCATGACCATCACACCGAGGAAAACCGGCAGTGCGATGTCGTTCAGGACGGTGTTGATGTCACTTTTGATGGATTGTGCCCCTGCCGGAAGAACCGCCGCCAGCAGGACGGATAAAGTATAAATTTTCTTTTTCATTGCCTTTCTTGTTCTTTTTCAGTTATTGTTCCTTCATAATTGCCTCCGGGCTGCCAGCCGGTGATGGTGATGTCCTCTATCTCCACCCCGTTTCCGGCGGTTTTCAAAGTGTAGACATATTCCTTTCCGGATCGGAATGCCGCCGCCGGCATGACGAAGTCGTATGGATGTCCGCCGGCCACCAGCGCCACGTGCATGGCCGGACTGTCACCGGGATAGAGCAGCAGGCTTCCTGTCCCGGAGGATATTGTGCCTTTTTCCGGTTTTATCTCCAGTGAGCCCGTCAGAAGACTGTACGAAGCGGAGTAGCTGTAATCCGCCACTCTGACCGCGGTGACGGCGGCGGGCATTCTGAAAGTCACCTTCGAAAGAAGATGATACAGGGTGATGGAGGCGGAGGGTGCGTTCCCGGACACCATGGTCCTTTCCGAATACAGATAGTCTGTCTGGCTCCTTGCGTCCAGGCCCATCTTTCCGCCGCTGAAGGACGGGTTGTAAGGATAATACGCATATATGCCTTTATCCCCGTCCGACAGGGAAATCTCCGCGAATGTCCATTTCCCGGACCGGTTGAGGACTCGGATGTTGTCCGGATACAGGTTTCCCGCCGTATCCGTTACAAACATGCCGAACTCGCTGACGGACATTTCCTGCCCGTCATCACCACGTGCCGTGCAGGAGCTGATGGACATGACGGCGTCCTGCTCCGGACTGTCGTTAGGGCCGGAGCAGCCGCTGAGGGCTGCAACCGGCATTACAAACGTCAGACAAATAATGAGATGATTGAATGGTTTATCCATATTTATAGTTTTTAGTTTATGTCCACCGATACCTTTCTGTCCTGGTATACAGTGATTGACAGTTTCCTTCCGCTTTCGTTCTGGGTCAGCGTAATCGTGCCGCTACGGTCGGAAGTTGTCGGGTTTTCACTGACGGTTGCCGAGTTTGTGCCGGCACTGATCCAGGACACGTTGGCGGAAGCCGACCAGCCGATATTGCTGCGGGAGGTTTCGCTGCCGTTGGTGTATGTGATCTTCTGTGAGGTGACACTGTAGGTGACGGTTCCCCCGGTGGAGACGACGTCATCACCGCTGACGGCTCCGAGCGTGAATATGTACCCGTAGGTGATTACATCGGCGGGCTTTCCATCCTGATGGATTGTCACATGGCCTGATTTTCCTCCGTAACTTGCCGTATAGGTACAATTGCGGGATGAAGTGCTGCCATTGGCCGCCACTGTGACAGTCGTGCCGCTCCGGCTGAAGCCCGACGCGCTTCCTGACCATGAGGCGGATGAGCTCACATCCACACTCCGGTATTCTGTGGTGGTGCCTGTTGTTATGCCGTTCCACTTCGTGTATTTCGGACGGCTTTGTGATGCTGTCGCACTCAGGCGGCTTGTGCCTCCGGATGAGCCGATACCGGACGGGCTGGCGGACACTGACAATGAGCCCGTGGTCCAGTTGCCGTACTCCGTTGTCTGACTGCCGGCGGACTGTCTGACCGTACAGGCGGCCGACCTGCCGTTTGAAGTGGCCGTGACTGTGCAGGACCTTTCAGACGCTGTTGTGTTGTTGCCTGCTGTCAGTGTTGTTCCGGACAGGCTGAATCCGCTGCCGGCTGCCGACAATGACGGTGTGGCCCTGTCTGTTTCCGTACCGCCGGAACCGCTGACACCGTTCCACGTCCATGTGCGGGTACGGGTTGCCGCCGCGCTGATGGAGGATGTGCCTCCGCTTGCGGCTATCGTGGCCGGATTGGCTGACACTGTCACGTTCGGCACTCCATGACGCATATTGCCTGTTTCCTGCAGACTGGGTGATCGTACAGCTGGCTGATTTACCGGCATGGGTTGCCGTATATGTTATACTTCGCGTGCTTGTTGAGGTGTTGTTGCCGGCGCTGACTGTTTTTCCGGACAGGCTGAATCCGGCTGCACTGCCCGAGATGACAGGTGTGGCGGTTTCCGTACCGGTCTTTACCCCATTGGTATATACGTCACGCGCAGCCGAGCAGGTCAGCGTTGACGTTCCTCCGGCGGCCGCGATAGTGGTCGGACTGGCGGATATGTTTACTTTCCAATCTCCGTAACCGGTTGTTCCGGCCGGCTGCTTGACTGTACAGGTCGCTGATTTACCGGCATGGGTTGCCGTGACTGTACAGGATCTTTCAGATGTTGTTGTGTTGTTGCCTGCTGTCAGTGTTGTTCCGGACAGGCTGAATCCGCTGCCGGCTGCCGACAATGACGGTGTGGCCCTGTCTGTTTCCGTACCTCCTGAACCGCCGACACCGTTCCACGTCCACGCACGGGTACGGGCTGCATCGGCCGTGATGACGGATGTACCTCCCGTGTTTGCAACCGTTTCCGGATTGGCCGATACGGTTACACTCCAGTCGCTCCAGGATGCGTATTGTTTTGCACCGGCATCCTGTGTTATGGTCAGGCTGTTATCCGATGTTATGCCGTTGTAACTGCCTTTTACGGTAATACTTCTGGCATTTGTCGTAGTATTGTTGACAGCCAGGACCTGATTCCCGGACAGGCTGAATCCCGTCCCGGTTCCACTGAGGGAAACCGTTACATTTTCTTTTTTATCAGGATCCCGGTGGTCGTTATAATAAGTGCTGAGAACGGCTGTGACAGCCTTGTTTCCTCCGGCAGCGGGTATGTTTCCCGCAGTTGTGCTGATTTGCAAGGTCTGCCGCGTGGTAGCGGAGGACTGTTGTACCGGCAGGATGTAAGTCCTTCCGGATTCTGCCTGGGTAAACAGGACCTTGCCGTTTCGGGGAGCGGTATTCAGGTTTTCCGCCACCTTTATTGTTTTGCCCGCCTTGTCCGGGGTTATCCAGACGTCTGTCGTTGAAACCGTGTAATCCAATGGACTCTCAGTGCCGGGCAATGGCTTCCCGTTTATTGAATAATATTTGTTTGAAACCGTTTCGTAGTTATAGATGCCGCCGGAATAGCCGCTGCCGATGGTTTCCGGACTGACGGTAAAGGTATACTGCAGCTCTTTGCCCATGAACGGAATTACGGTAGTATGCCCCGCAAGGAATTCTTTCTTTGCCGTAAGGGTGTAGTCCTTTTTTGTGCCGTCGGCAAATAAAAGGGTAAGGAATGTACCGTCGGCATCCCGGTCCTGCGCCGGAATGACCGCAGTGAATGTGCCGCCGTCATTATACATCCGTATATCCGAGGTGGCTCCAAGGGTATTGGCGGTGCCGGTTCCCAGGTTGATATTGGCTGTAGCCTTGGCCCTTTGGATGGTCACGCCGGAAAGTGCCTCTCCCGCTTCCGGCGTATAAGTGACCTGCAGCCGGGACAGCCGGTGGGAGAAGGCGAGCGTTATGACCTTATCGGTTGTTCCGCTCCTGTTGGCCGCATACATGAAGTCGGAAAGCGTGATGCCTTCCCGCTGGTCCCCCTGTATGCTGAAATTATAATCCAACGGATTGCCCATGTCTTCCCTGTAGGGGTAATAGGCATAATAATCCGTTTCATAGCCGGCGGCTATTTCGTTGGCGTCCCCCGTCCGCCACGAACTGCGAGCCGTTCCAGACGAACCGCTTGTTGTCCGCATAGTTTCCGGACGTTTTCAAGGTTGCAGGCGCTGATGACATGCGTACTGCCGCATAGACGCCGATGGCATCCCCGGTCTCAAACGTTGTCTCGGTTGCCCGGGCTCCCCCTGCGTCAATTTCAAAGGACACGGTATCACGGCTGTGGATTGCGGTGCCTTCCTCATTCTCACAGCCCTGCAGGGACAGGAGGGTTGTCATGGCCAGCCAGGGGAAAAGGCTGTTTAAAAATATTCTTCATTTTCATCGTTTTGTCTGATTATGGGGGATTGGCAGCCCCGATATGGTTTGTAACAGGGCGGGAAGAAAGGCTTCCCGCCCCTTAAAGTCAGATTACAGGTACAAGCTGGATTTCACCTTTTCATCGTCTGTCCGGGGTTCGATGGTCACACCACTGCCATCGGCACCGCCGATGACCAGACCGTTATTCCCCAGTACGATGTCGTAGATATTACGGTAAGAGCGTTCCCATTTTGTTCCGGCCGGGAAGGTGAATTGCAGCTGCTTTCCGTCAATGGTGAACACGGCCTGCATATCCTTGCCCGCTGTCGCATCAACCGGAACGACAATGGATGAAAAGGATACGGCCTTTGTCTGTCAGAGTGGCGCCGGCGCTGAATTCCACATTGCCTGCCGTCGTTCTTGTCAGGGAACCTGTTGAAATATCCATAGTGGCACGGGTATACAACGGGTGGCGGAACCGACATTCTTCAGTGTGATTCCGGTGGACGCCTTCCTGTCTGTATCCTTCCGTTTTCTTCATGCGGAATACGACCTGTGAAAGGGCATGTTTCATCGTGATGTTTCACATTGCAAGGTTCAGGATGCTCGCCTTGGTGTCGCCCCTGTCGTACAGATGGTCCGTCTGGGTGGTGATGTCCACCGGAAAGGCGAGGAGGGTGGTCAGCGTGGCATCATGCGGATAATAAGCGAACACCGTCGCCTCGTTCTCATCCAGCAGGATCTCTTCCAGTCCATCCGGCAGCTGAATAGGTGAAAGGGGGTGTTGGTATAGACGGCATTCTGGTTGTACGGAGTGCCCAGAGACCGTTGCATAAAGCACCAGCTTGTCACCGGCTTCCCGTGCGGTCTTTTCTCCGCGCGGGAAACAGTGGAGCAATCTGATGTTATGCTGGATTTCAAGGAGGCACGGACATCCTTGACGGTTCCTTCATTTCGAACAGCTGCATGCCAATACGGCAAGACATCGCTGCGAACAAAAACATTTTTGTAATTGCGCCACACCAGCCAACACACCACCGCCCGGAACGCATAAGTCACCACGAACAGTAGCACGAACAGCACCAGCAACGACCAATAATAGTAGGTGTAGGACACCACCACGTCGTCGAGCAACAAGACGAAGAATATCGAGACCGAAATGATGGCCGATGCCACGAACGTGACCGGGATGAGCCTCACCTGGCGTTGCAGCTCAGGATGCAGGTACACGCCCGAAAGCGCATGCACGAAAAGGCAGCACACCGAAAACAGCACCAGGCCGGAATTGAAATTATAATTGGGAATGAAGATGGTCAGGTTGCCAAACGTGGCCTGGTCGCGCACCACGTAGCGGAATATCATGAACAACGCCCACACAATCAAAGCCGCGAGCACGTCCACGCCCATGTACACCCACCGAAGCTGCCGTTTCCCCATGCCGATCCCCCCGATGCTATGGACGAATGATTTTAAACACGTTGTCCCGGTCCAGTTTGATGATAGACGACGGGGCGTGCAAGTCCGTCTCCTCCCGGCGGAAGTCCACCACGTAGTCCGCCGCCTCCCGGACGGCCTCCGCTATCCCGGCGAAGTTGGCCGGGGTCGGTTCGCCGCTCACGTTGGCCGAGGTGGACACCACCGGACGGCGAAAACGTTCGCACAGCCCCTTGGAGAAGGCCTCGCGCGTCACCCGGATGCCGATGGAGCCGTCCTCCGCCACCAGGTTCCGCGCCAGGTTCCGCGCCTTGGGGTAAATGATGGTCAGCGGCTTGTCGCTCACTTCGTCCAGTTCCCACGCCATGTCGGGCACCTCGTCCACGTAAGCCTGCACCCGCGCCATGCTGTCCACCAGCACCAGCATCGACTTCGTGTCCGCCCGGTGCTTGATGGCATACACCCGTTTCACCGCCTCCTCGTTCGTTGCGTCGCAGCCCAGCCCCCACACCGTGTCGGTGGGATACAGGATGACCCCGCCGTTGCGGAGCACCTCCACCGCCCGCTTTATTTCCGATTGGATGTCCATGCTTTCTTCGTTTGAACGGGCAAAGATAGTGAAATTTGTGTACGCAAAGACGGGAAGACGCGAAGTTCTTTATTTCTCTACCGCAAAGAGCACGAAGGGCGCAAAGTTGTTTGTACGCGAAGACGGGAAGACGCGAAGTTCTTTATTTCTCTACTGCAAAGAGCGCGAAGGGCGCAAAGTTGTTTGTACGCGAAGACGGGAAGACGCGAAGTTTCTTTATTTCTCAACCGCAAAGAGCACGAAGGGCGCAAAGTTGTTTGTACGCGAAGACGGGAAGACGCGAAGTCTCTTTATTTCTCAACCGCAAAGAGCACGAAGGGCGCAAAGTTGTTTGTACGCGAAAACGGAAAGACGCGAAATATTTCTCTCTTTGCGTCCTTTGCGACCTTTGCGGTTGATAAACATAAAACTCTTTTCGGTTGATAAACACACATGCGGACATCCATTAAAAAACACCCCGCCCTTTCCCGCATCCAAACTTCCACGCCTGCCCGGATATACTTCCCAGCGTGGGCAGACATTCTACAAACTAAGACTTAGTTTGTAGAATGTGCGGGCAAAGGAGGAAGAATATGCAGGCAAGGGAGAAAGTTTGGACGGGCAGGCGGGGAAGTTTGGACAGGCAAAGGGGAGGCCGCATTCCCCGGTCATGCCCCCGCCCCGCCGCTCGGAGACGCACCCGCACGCAAGGGAATTTCCGCACGTATGGAAACAAGATTCCGTCCGTGCGGAAATTCATTTCCATACGGACGGAATTTAGCAGCTCACTATTAGCTACTATTACTACTAACTCTTAGCTCAAATGAAATACTCGTCCGGGAAGTTCACCAGGTATACCTGCTCCGTGGCGCGGGTGAGGGCGGTGTACAGCCAGCGGTAGTAGTCACTGCCCAGCTGCTCCTCGCCGATGGGGCCTTGGTCGATGAACACGCGCTTCCACTGGCCGCCCTGCGCCTTGTGGCAGGTGACGGCGTAGGCGAACTTCGCTTGCAGGGCGTTGTAGTACTCGCTCTCCAGCACTTCTTCACCAGCAGGCGGCGGTTGGTTATCTCCGGGTAATCCTCGGACACGGCGTCAAACAGCTGCCTGGTCAGCGCGTTCATGTGGGCGGGCGACTCGGACTGCAAGGAGTCCAGCCACACGCGGGCTTCTATCTCCCAACCGTAGTCGAGCGAGCGCAGCACGAGGTCGGCAAAGCGGAAGCCGTACAAGTCGTGATGCCGCCGCATGCGCTCCACCTCCAGGATGTCGCCGTTGGCTATGAAGTCTATCTCCTCGTAAGGCTTGTTCCAGAAGTAGTTGTTGCGGGTCACCATCAGCAGGTCGCCGTTCGTCAGCTCCTCCTCCCGCTGCAACACTTGGTTGCGGATGCCGTTGTTGTACAAGTTTGCACGCCTGTTCGACCGTGTCACCACGATGGTCTCCTCCTCGCCCACCTCGTCGTAAGCGCGGTACAGCTCGTCAATCAGGTCCGCCCCGCCCAGGCGCGCCACGTCCGGGAAGCCCTCCAGGTCGAAGATGGGATAATCGTACACCTCGTCCTCGTCAATCCGCTCGCGCAAGCGGGTGGCGTTGCACAAGATGCCACTCTCCAACGCCTGGCGCACCACGTGGGTGAGGGTGTACTCGTGCACGTGCAGGCCGTAGGCAGCCAGCGTGTCGGGTTCCAGGGCGGGACTGACGGGCTGCATCACGGGCGGCAGCTGCGCCGTGTCGCCCAGCAACAGGAGCGAGCATCCGTCGCCGCCATATATATAATGTATCAGGTCGTCGAGCAGGCGGCCCGTGCCGAAAGCCGCGTCCAGACCCGTATTGGACACCATCGAGGCTTCATCGACGATGAACAGCGTGTGCTTGTGCAGGTTG